>WNGR01003337.1_pt1 | contig 17508 bp, 16 predicted proteins | sample 5407581 | NCBI WGS metagenome assembly WNGR01 (sample SAMN13153383, study PRJNA577476) | soil metagenome | isolation source: 80 cm soil or saprolite under Garry oak tree replicate 2 | place: USA:California | collected 2016-06-15 | reverse complement strand
GAACAACGCGCTGTCCGGCGTCGACCAGGCACTGTGGGACATCGCGGGCAAGCGGGCCGGAATGCCGGTGTACGAACTGCTCGGCGGCCGCAGCCGGTCCGCCGTCGAGGTCTACACGCACGCGGCCGGCGCCACCGTCGACGAGACCCTCGACCGTGCGGAAGCCTTGGTGGGCCAGGGCTATCGCAACGTGCGGCTCCAGGTCGGCGGTCCGGGCCTCGGCAACTACGGCGCGCCGGGCACACCGGGCGGCTATCCCCGGTCGCCGCATCCCGACGGCTGGGACGCAGAGCAGTACATGCGCGCGACACCCGCGCTGTTCGCGGCGGCCAGGGCGCGACTGGGCGACGCCGTCAACCTCATGCACGACGTGCACAGCCGCCTCACGCCCAAGCAGGCCGTCGTGCTCGCCCGCGCGCTCGAACCGTACCGGCTGTCGTTCCTGGAAGACGTTGTCGCACCGGAGTTCTACGACCGGCTGCCGGAGGTGCGGGCCGCGTCGCCGGTGCCGATCGCGGTCGGCGAGCAGATCGGTTCCGTCCACGACGCGGTCCGGCTGATCCGCGACCTGGGCATCGACCTGCTGCGACTGCACACGTCCGCGGTCGGCGGCCTCACCCCGACCCGCAAGCTCGTCGCGCTGGCCGAATTGCTAGGTGTGCGGACGGCGTTCCACTCGCCCGGCGACATCTCCCCCGTCGGCGTCGCGGCCAACCTCGCGGTCGACGTGTCCACACCCGCGTTCGGCTACCAGGAATCCCACTCCTACAACGACGCCACCCACGAGGCCTTCCCCGGCACCGCGGACGTCCGCGACGGCCACCTGTACCCGTCGACCGAACCCGGCTGGGGCGTCGACCTGGACGAGAAGGCGGCGGCCAAGTACCCGCCAACCAAGTTCCTGCACGAACGCTGGGCGGCCCAGGTCCGCCGCCCGGACGGCGGCCTCGAACCGCCATGACGCTCAGCAGCCCCGCGGCCCGTCCCAGGACCAGTGCGGCATCGGGAGATCCGCGGGCACGACGTCCCGCTCCGGATGGGACAGCGCCACATCGTCCACAGCGGACCGCATGTAATCCCGCATGGCGGCACGAAACTCGGGATCGTCGGGCAGCCCGGCGTCGTCCATCGCCAGCACGAAGCAGTCGACGAAGCGGCGGCCCAGGTCGCTCATGTCACCGTTGCCGGCATGCATGTCCAGCACCATCGACTGATCGCCACACTCCTGGGAATATCGCGGCGGCCCACCCAGCACCTCACCCCAGTAGGCCGCCAACCGCTCCACATGTTGCGGATGCTGCCCGGGATGCGAGAACGGATGGTTCAACTCCGGATCCGCAACACACCGCGCATGGTGAGCCCTGACCAGCGCCAGCAACGCCGGCTCACCCCCGGCAAACTCGAACAACGTGGCACGCACGGCCGCGACACTGCCACACCATCCCGACGAACGCCAGCAGCTCCAGTCGTCCAAACCAGACAGCCTCACACCAATTCCAACTCCAACGTTGCAGTTGGCTCCAGCCGTCCCGAGCCTGACAACCTCACATCCAACTCCAACGTTGGAGTTGGCATGACAGCGACAAGCCCCTTCGGATCCCAACTCCAACGTTGGAGTTGGCTTTCGCCGCTGGGGCAACCTCAGTTGACCATCACGGTCAGCTGGTACGCGCCCTTGCCGGACGTGCAAGCCATGGCCTCACCACAGCTGGTCCGGCTTGCCGTCACCACGGCCTTGCCGGGGGCGACCGCCTGGAACACCGCCGTCACCGTGCCGCAGCCCTGACCCGGCACGCAGTTCGTGGCCGTCACCGGCACGGCCGCGGTGGTCGGCGGACCGTCCGCCCGCAGCGCAGCGCCCGAGGTGTCCGTGCCGAACCGCCAGTAGGTGCTGTCCAGCCGGACGGTGAGCACGCCACCGTCGGCGATCGTGATCGTGTGGCCGTTGTCCGCGTCGGTCGCGGTCACCGCATGGGCACCGGTGGACACGGTCGTCGTGATGGCGATCGGCTGCGACCCCGACTGTGTGCCTGCGGCACAGCCGGCCAGCACCAGCCCACCGCACGCCAGAACCATCGCGGCGAACAACCGACCATGTGCCTTCATCACACTGCCCTTTCCGTTGCCATCAGTAGAAACGCCGATACGAGATGGACGTAACCCACCTTGGTTCCGGTTGCTTTCAGTCGCCACTGAAGTCACAGTGTTAATATCAAAAGAACGACGCTACAGCGCGCCGAACTTCTCCCGCAGTGTCTTCTTCGAGAACTTGCCGACGCTGGTCTTGGGAATCTCGTCGATGAACTCCACCGCGTCGGGCAGCCACCACTTCGCCACCCTCGGAGTGAGGAACTCGATGACCTCCTCCGGTGTCAGCGTCTCGCCCTCCTTGACCACGACCACGGCCAGCGGACGCTCCACCCACCGCTCGTGCGGCATGGCGATCACCGCGGCCTCGGCGACCTTCGGGTGCGCCATGATCTCGTTCTCCAACTCCACCGAGCCGATCCACTCGCCGCCGGACTTGATCAGGTCCTTCGTGCGGTCGACCACCCGGACCGAACCGTAGCCGTCCATCGTCGCGACGTCGCCGGTGCGCAGCCAGCCGTCCTCGGTGAACTGCGCGCCGTCGCCCTCGTCGCGGTAGTACGCCTTCGCGATCCACGGGCCCGCGGCCTGCACCTCGCCCGTCGCGGTGTCGTCCCACGGCTGCGGCTCGCCGGTCGCCGGGTCGGCGATGCGCAGTTCGACCAGTGGCGCGGCAAAGCCCTGCCGGGCACGCGCGTCGTCGCGTTCGTCCTCCGACAACCGCGCATGCTGGGTGTGCGGGCGCGAGTACGTGGCGACCGGGCTGGTCTCCGTCATCCCCCATCCCTGCATGATCGGCACGCCAATGGCCTCACGGTAGGCCGCGGACAGCGTCTTGGGCACCGCGGAGCCGCCGGACAGGATGGTGTGCAGCGACGACAGATCGTGTTGGCCCAGCAGCGGTTGGATGCCCATCCAGATGGTCGGCACGCCCGCAGTGACCGTGACTTTGTGGCGCGCCAGCAAAGACACGACGGCCTGCGGTGACATGTCCGCCCCCGGAAACACGAACGACGCCCCGGCCAATAGCGCGCCGTAGGGCAGGCCCCAGGCGTTGACGTGGAACATCGGCACGACCGGCAGCACGACATCACGTTCGGACAGACCGACCGGGCCGTCGGTGATCAACGTGATCAGCGAGTGCAGCACTGCCGAACGGTGGCTGTAGACCACGCCTTTCGGGTTGCCGGTGGTGCCGGACGTGTAGCACATCGCCGCCGCGGTGTTCTCGTCCGCGACATGGAACGTGCCGGTGAACGGCGCCGCGGCGGCCAGCAGTTCCTCGTAGTCCAGGACGCGTGGATCGTCGGGGATCGGGACGTCGGCGCCGTCGTCGATCACGACATAGGTGCGGACGGTCTCCATTCGGTCCACCAGCGGCCACAGCACCGGCAGCAGCGACCGGTCGACGAACACGACCTCGTCCTCGGCGTGATTGGCGATGTAGACCAGTTGGTCAGGGAACAGCCGGATGTTCAGCGTGTGCAGCCCCCGGCGGGTGCACGGCGCGGCCAGGTACAGCTCGAGGTGCCGGCCGGTGTTCCAGCAGAACGTGCCGACCCGCCCGTCCGCGCCGATGCCGAGCGTGTCGAGCACCGTGGCGAGCGCGCGGACCCGCCCGCACATCCGCGCGATCGTCGTCGTGGTCTCGCCGGACGACGCCGCCGTGACGATCGTCTTGTGGCCGAAATACTGTTCCGCGCGGTGGAAGACGTGCGGCAGCGCCAGCGGGCGGTCCTGCATGAGTCCGAGCATCGATGCTCCGATTCGTCAGCGTGAAGGTAGATCGCGCGGACTCATCGTAGATCGCGCAGCACGCCCATGGTCTCGCCCTTGACCGCCCATGCCACACCGAACGCCAGGATCGCCACGGTTTCCAGCCACAGCATGGCATGCGCCGACGTGGTCAGGTTGATCAACTCCGTGACGGCGATCAGCACGATGGACAACAGAATGAGCACACCGCACACGCGGTAGACGGCGTTGCGCCGCAACTTCTGCCGGGTCGGCGGATCATCGGTGGTCCTGGGAAACAGATACCAGCAGAAGAAGACCAACGTGAGAAAGAAGATGCCGGCGAACGCCAAGTGCAGTCCGCCGACGACCTGCTGGGTACCCGTTGTCGGACCGAAATCCGGTGTGGTCGGGAAGAGGGCCACACCGACGGCCGCGACCGCGGCGATGTCGCCAGCAACGTCGTCGACCCGGCCGTAACCCCGGTAGGACAACAGGAAAACGCCCAGCGCACACATACTTCCGACGAAAACACCGCGCAGCGGCGAATAGTACGAACTGCTGATCGACAGCAGCAGAACGCCGGGCGGCCAGATGAGATTGCCGACGATCAGCACCACCGGCAGAGCGAGTCCGATGATGCCGATGGCCCGACGAAGGAACAAATAGGATTGAGCGAGGGTGTTCTGTTGGGATGTCGTCACGCTCATGGCCGACCTCCGGTCGCCGCGAACTGAATCCACATGTTCACCCAGTTTGTCCACTTCAGTGGAACACTTGGGTACCCAACCATCCAGGATAGGCGCCCGACGCGGTGTGCACGACACGACGACCACGAGGTCGCGGCGGTCCGGTCGCTTTGCGCCGTATAGGTTGCTCCCAGGTGGTGTTCGACTTGGGAGGCGATCATGGGCCAGTCCGGCGGTCCGCTCAGCCGGCGTGACGCCCTCGGTGTCGGCGCCGCGGGCCTGGTCGCGCTGGTCGCCGGTTGTGCCACCGGTACCACGGCGTCCACGGCACCACCGACGACCCGACCAGCAGCACCGAAGCCCACGACCACAACCCCGACGACCACGTCAGCACCGGCGGGCGGCCCGGCGGTCCAAGTGGCGCGGGCCACCAGCGGCCGACCCGAGGTGGCACTGACCTTCCACGGTGCCGGTGACCTGGGCATCGCCCGTCAGATCCACGACGCCCTCGCGGCCGGCCGCGCCAAGGCCACGATCATGGCGGTCGGCACGTGGGTGGCGGCCAACCCGGACGGCATCCGGATGTTCCACGACTCCGGTCACGACATCGGCAACCACACGTGGAGCCACGGCGTACTGAGCAGCATGTCGACGCCGACGGTCCTCAGCGAGATCGAACGCTGCCGGGACGCGCTGGTCGCGGCGCTGGGCACACCGGGCGCGTTCTTCCGGCAGTCCTCCGCCCAGACCGCCACCCAGCAGGAACTGGCGGAGGCCGGCCTGGCCGGCTACCCGAAAGTCCTCTCCTACGACATAGACGGGCTGGACTGGAAGGACCCGGGGCCGGCGGTGATCCGCAAGGCGGTGGCGACCGCGACCGCGGGCAGCATCGTCAGCCTCCACCTGGGCCACCAGGGCACGGTGACCGCGCTGCCCGGCATCCTGGCCGACCTGGCCGCACGGGGACTGACCCCGGTGACCGCGACCGGCCTGCTGGCATGAGGCGCCTCTGCCTGGCGGTCGCCCTGCTGGCCGTACTGGCCGGCTGTACCACCGCGCCGGTCACCAGCCCGGCACCACCGAGTCCGACGACGACGATCCCGGTGCACGTCGCGACGAACGACGGCCTACCCGGCATGCCCCCGGTGACCAACCCGCACAACGTCTACGCGGCGGCGGGCGCCAACGCGCTCTCCACGGCAGCCCAGGCCGCCAAACCGCTGGTCTACGTGCCGCACAACGACGCGGGCGACGTGTGGGTCATCGACCCCGCAACAGATGCGGTCGTCGGGAAGTACCGGGTGGGCAAGCAGTTGCAGCACGTCGTGCCCGCGTACGACATGCGCACCCTGTACGCCACCGACGACACCGGCAACCAGCTCATCCCCTTCGACCCGACGACCGGCCTGCCGGGCGCGGCGATCCCGGTGATCGACCCCTACAACCTGTACTTCACCCCGGACGGCCGCTACGCCATCTCGGTCGCCGAGGCGCACCGCGAACTGGTCTGGTACGACCCGCACACCTGGCAGCAGCAGGACGTCACGCCGACGCCGGACTGCATGGGCATCGACCACGCCGACTTCTCCTCCGACGGGCGAACGGCGGTGTTCACGTGCGAGTTCGCCGGCCGGGTCGCCGTGGTCGACGTTGCGACGCACAAGGTCCTGCGGATGGTGGACATGCCGACCCGCAACGTCCACATGGGACCGCAGGACATCAAGCTGGCGCCGGACGGCTCGGTCTACTACATCGCGGACAGCGACGCCAACGGCGTCTGGGTGCTCAATGGCGCGGCCACCGGTGTGCTGCGGTTCATCCCGACCGGCATGGGCGCGCACGGGCTGTACCTGTCGCGGGACGCCACCGAGCTGTACGTGACCAACCGGATGGAGGGCAGCGTCAGCGTGCTGGACGCCTACACCGGCGTGGTCGAGAAGAAGTGGGTCATCCCCGGCGGCGGCAGTCCCGACATGGGCAACGTGACGGCCGACGGCAGCCAGCTGTGGGTGTCCGGCCGCTACAACCGGGTGGTCTACGTCCTGTCGACGAAGGACGGCTCGCTGGTGGCGAAGATCCCGGTGAACGGCGGCCCGCACGGGTTGTGCGTGTGGCCGCAGCCGGGCCGCTACTCACTGGGGCACACCGGCATCACGCGCTGATCGGAGATTCCAAGAAATTTCCAAGATTTCCGTTCCAGGTTAGCACGAATATCGCGAATGGTTAACCCATCGATAGCTCTGAACCGCCACGAGAAAGCGCTTACTGTTAATAACTCACAACTGTTGATGGCCGATTCGTGCCACCGTCCCGGACGTGCCACCACCAGGGGTTTTCATAGCGCTTCATGTGCCAGCCGGCAGACGATCCTGGCGGCTGACATGCGAAGACCCGTGGAGGGAAAGTGCACGGTTTACAGCGAGGGCTGATATCCGTTGCGGCACTGGTTCTGTCGTTCGGTGGATTTGTCACGGTCGCCCAGGCGACCACGGTGGCCCCGAATGGCAACGGCCAGAACACGGTCGCGGCGGCGAATCCGTACAACCCGGCGTACCAACACAGTTACCGGCATGGCGTTGTGCCCACGATCGGCCAGGCCGCGAAGATGACGGGCTACCTGCAGGCCCACCCATCGGTCACGGCCACGAACACGCTGACGTTCGGCGGCGGCATCGACGGCATCGGCGTGACCAGCGGTACGCCCAAGGTATACCTGGTGTTCTTCGGCTCCCAGTGGGGCACGCAGGGCACCGACAGCAGTGGCAACCTGACGTTCTCCAACGACCCGAGCGGCGGCGCGCCCTACATCCAGAAGCTGTTCAAGGGCATCGGCACCGGCGGCGAGACCTGGTCGGGCGTCATGACCCAATACTGTGACGGCTCGAGTGTCGCCACCGGCGCCGCGACCTGCCCGAGCGGTGCCCCGCACGTCGGCTATCCCAGCAGCGGCGCGTTCGCCGGCGTCTGGTACGACAACTCGGTCGCGGAGCCCAACACCGCCAACGGCAACACGCTGGCGAAGGAGGCCATCAAGGCGGCCTCCCACTTCGGCAACACCACGGCGGCGGCCAACCGGTTCGCCCAGTACGACATCCTGTCGGCGCACGGCACCAACCCGGACAACTACCAGACCGGTGGTTTCTGCGCGTGGCACGACTACAACGGTGACACCACGCTGTCCGGTGGCGCCGCGTCGTCCTCGGTCGGTGACGTCGCCTGCACCAACATGCCGTACGTCATGGACCAGGGCACCAGCTGTGGCCAGAACTTCGTGAACTCCAACGGCCCGGTGGACGGCTACTCCATCGTCAACGGTCACGAGTACGCCGAGACCGTCAGCGACCAGAACCCCGCCGGCGGCTGGACGAACCCCAGCAGCGGCGCGGAAAACGGCGACGAGTGCGCCTGGATCAGCTCCGGGCAGGGCGCGTCGGCGAACGTCGCCACGGGTAGCGGCACCTTCGCGATGCAGTCCACGTGGTCCAACGACACCAACCGCTGCGACATCGCCCACACCATCATCGGTGGTGGCGGCGGCGCTGGTGCACCGACGGCCAACAACCCCGGCAGCCAGAGCGGCACCGTCGGCACCGCGGTCAGCCTGCAACTGTCCGCGTCCGGTGGCACCCCGCCCTACACGTGGACGGCCACCGGCCTGCCCACCGGCCTGTCGATCTCCAGCGGCGGCCTGATCTCCGGCACGCCGAGCGCGGCAGGCACGTTCTCGGTGACCGCGACGGCGAAGGACAGTGCCGCCAAGACCGGCAGCACGTCGTTCACCTGGACGATCAACCCGACCGGTGGCGGTGGCTGCACCTCGCCGGGCCAGAAGCTGGGCAACCCCGGCTTCGAATCCGGTGCCACGGTGTGGACGTCGACCCCAGCCGTGATCGGCCAGAACGGCCCATCCCAGCCGGCGCACGCCGGTACGTGGAACGCCTGGATGGACGGCTACGGCACCACCCACACCGACACGGTCTCCCAGTCGGTGACCATCCCGAGTGGGTGTAGCGCGTCGCTGTCGTTCTTCCTGCACATCGACACCGCCGAGACGGGCACCACCGCGTTCGACACGCTGACGGTCAAGCTCGGCTCGACGACGCTGGGGACGTTCTCCAACGTCAACGCCGCCGCAGGTTACGCATCACATTCCTTCAACGTGTCCAGCTTCGCGGGCCAGACGGTCACCCTGACCTTTACCGGCACCGAGGACACGTCCCTGCAAACGTCGTTCGTACTGGACGACACAGCAGTCACCACCAGCTGACAGCAAGGACAAGGGGTGGCCCGGCCAATCCGGCCGGGCCACCCCACCCTTTCCCGGCCACGATCAGCTCGGCTCGCCCGCTCTGCCCCGGCGCGTCACACTGGTGACCCGCTCTCATCGAGAAGGGCAGATCATGACTTCCCACACCAAGCCGTCCGACGACCTCACCGGTTTTCCCCGCCTCCTGGCCAACTCCGCGTGGCAGTTGCTCCTCACGACCGGGGTGGCCGCGATCGTGGTTGGCGTTCTGGTCCTGGCGTGGCCGGCCGCGACACTGGTGCTGATCGGCGCGTTGTTCGGCATCTACCTGCTGGTCAGCGGCATCTTCCAGGTGGCGGGCGCCTTCGCGGACCACATCCCCGGATCGATGCGGGCGCTGGGCCTGGTCAGCGGCGCGCTCAGCATCCTGCTCGGCCTGATCTGCTTCCGTGGCCCGGCCGAGTCGATCCTGCTGCTGGCCATCTGGATCGGCTTCGGCTGGCTGCTGCGCGGTATCACCCAGACGTTCGTGGCGATGTCCGCGGACGCCCTGCCGGCCCGCGGCTGGCAGGTGTTCTTCGGCATCGTCGCGGTGATCGCCGGAATCGTGTTGATCACGTCGCCCATCACGTCCATCGCCACCCTCACGCTGGTGGCCGGTATCTGGCTGGTGGTCGTCGGTGTGATGGAGGTAATCCACGCCATCCAGCTACGCATCCAACTGCGGCGCGGCTAGCGGTTCAGAAGGCAAGCACACCTTGGCTGGCCGGCTGCCAGGTACCAACCTTGACCGATTTCAGATCGAGTTCCGGGTAGCCGCTCACCCGACCATCGGTACCGACGACGCTGACGACGACCGGGGCACCCGCGCCCGGCGGCGTCAGCCGAACCGTGGTGGCCACATACGTGTCGGTCTCGGCCTTGTCCCCCACCACCCAGGTCACCCCAGCAAACGCGGTTCGCCCAGGCGCCAGCCTGATCGACGGACCGGCACCCGGCACCGCGACCCGCTGCACCGGTACCGACAGCGTGCCATTGGCCGCGTCCAGAAACTTCATCGCAGGCCACCCCTGCACGGTCACACTCTGCTTGCCGGTGTTGGTCAACGCAAGCAAACCGAGAGCCCCACCTTGCATGTTCAGCTCAGCCCGAACCGAGACGACCGCCACCGGCACCGGCCGAGGTGACGTGGGGCGCGCTGAGGTAGGCGCAGCTGACGTCGTCGTCGGGACCACAGTCGTACTGACCACCGGGGCCGCTGACTGACCGGCGCCACAGCCAGCCACCACAAGCATCAGCAGAACCACACCGACAAGCCTGCGCATTCAGGACCTACTCTCCGATTGAACTGTCCTAACGATTTTTGGGGTTTGTCAAGGTACTCTCTCCCGCCTTGACAAACCCCAAAAATCGTTAACCACAATAAGGTATCGGGGAAAAGCAGGGCTCCATAGCCAAAGCGTGCCACCCAAGAAGCAAGCAGCCTACCGAACGCCGGCAGTGGCATCATTAGCGTCGGCTCGCGCCAAAGCAGCATCCAACACCGCGTACTGAGCCTCCTCCAACGCAGCCAACGCAAAAGCAACGGCCATGTCAGCACTATCCTCAGCGCGATCCGCCCGCCGCTGCACCCGAGCCACATCAAACCCAGCCCGAGTATCCTGCAACTCAGTGCGCACCGTACGAACCAGATCCTGCCAGCGCATCTGAACATCAGACCACAGGTTGTCCGCATCCTTGATCAACCGGTCACCATCGACCCGCAGGCCATCAGCACGACGCTGAGCCTTTTCACGGGCTTGGTCCACCATCTGAGTGAGCTTTTCTCGACTTTGCGTACGCGCAGTAGCGGCCGCGGCTTCAACATCCTTGGCACGTCTGGACAGTTCAGCGAGCTGATCCGACACGCGTTCCATCGTGCTCATCCTTTCTCCGATGATCGGGCCGATCGAGCACAACACCGGATCAACGAACGAGCAATTCGGAGCACACAACGAATAACCGGCCACCAGGACCATTACCCCAGCTCAACACCGAATAATACTGATCACACATTTTCACCCAGTAGGGTGAGAAATCTTCCGACAACCCAGCTGTTCTGATCGACTCGACTCATGCGGATCACAAGACGACACTGGCTGTTCGACGCTCCCACCGACCTGACCATCGCTTGGTGCTGGGTGCCGTTCTTCGTCGCCGCGCACTTGTTCACAGCCCGGACCGGGGAAGCGGCGAACGAGTCCGTGCAGCACCTGCTCACCTGGGTGCTACTGGCCAGCCTGCTGCACCAACCACTCACCCTCCTATTGGTGTACGGCGACCGACACCAGTTCACCCAGCGTCGCCGCCTGTTCGTACTGGCACCGCTGGCCGCCATCGTACTGATCGGTATCGCGGTCGAGTTGAACCTGTGGGTGATCGTGCCAATAGCCGCGATCTGGCAGACGTTCCACACGCTGCAACAACGCTACGGCCTCCTACGGATCTACGCCCGCAAAGCAGACTACGGTAACCAACGGCTGGACCGAGCAGTACTGTTCGTGCCGTTCCTCGCAGTACTGGCCCTGGTCGCAGTACTACCGATCACCGAGCGCCAAGTGGCACGGTTCGGCAGCCAACTGGACTCGAACACGGCCAACGAAGTCGGACTGCTCACCAGCGCCCGACCGCTACTGACCGCACTACTGGTGCCGCTCGCAATCGGCACCATCGCCATCCTTTTCCGTTACGTCCAACAAGAACGAACCACCGCGAACCCGGCCAAGTGGTCCTACCTGGGCAGCATGCTGCTACTGACCGCAAGCCTGCCGATCGACCCGGCCGCAGGTTTGATCGCCATCATCGCGTCCCACGCGATCGAGTACGGCATCGTCGTAATGCGCACGCTGCGTAGCCGCTACAGCAGGCCAGACCGCACCAGCCTGCTGTCCAAGCTCGCCAGCAGCACAACACGCCGGTGGACGCTGCTCATAGCGTTCCTCGCCGCATTCTGGCTGCTCGACGACCGAATGCGCAACGTACTCCCATGGCACGCCTATCTGATCGCGCTGTACACCGTAGGGCTACTGCATTTCGTCTACGACGCGGTCATCTGGAAAGTAAGAAGACCAGCAGTAGCAACCGGATTCGGCATCGAAAAATAGTCAGTGCTTCCGCACGACCCGCTCCGCAAGTCCCGGTTTCCAGATCGTCACATCCATATGGCCGTCGCCGACTTCCACCGCAGACGCACTGGCCACATCGGCAGCATAGAAATGGTCGAATGTCTGACCACGCAGGTCGAATCCGGTCTCGTCGAACAGTGCCGTGGCGAACCGCTGGTGCAGGGCTTTGTCCGGCACGTCGTGCACAACGCCCCACAGCTTCGCGTCACCGTCGGTGACTTCGGTGTCGACGGTAGCGGTATGCAGGCAGAAGCGCGGATCACGGCCCAGGTCGCGGAACTTGGTCGTGCCCGGCATGCCGACGAGCCACAGCTGGCTCTCGAACACCCTCGGTTCGATCGGACTGATACGCGGAAACCCGTCGGAGCGGAGCGTGGCCAACAGGCACAGGTTGCCGGCGGCGGCGTGCCGACGGGCGAAGATGGCAGCGATCCGCGGCGCGGCCTCGGTGAACTCACTCCACGTGGTCATGGCGGCGACCGTACAACTGGGCTGCGACAATGCCACCCATGAACAAGGACGAGGCCGAGATCGACGTGACCACGCCGAGCCCGGCCCGGATCTACGACTACTGGCTGGGCGGCAGCCACAACTTCGCCGTGGACCGCGAGGTCGGCAAGCGTGCCGCCGAGGCGATGCCCACGCTGCGGGCCGCGATCTGGGCGAACCGCGCGTTCCTGCGCCGGGTGGTCACCCACCTGGCCACCGAGCTGGGTGTCGACCAGTTCCTCGACCTCGGTTCCGGCGTGCCGACGGTAGGCAACGTGCACGAGGTCGCGCAGGCCGCCAACCCCGCCGCACGCGTGGTCTACGTCGACATCGACCCGATCGCCGTGGCACACGGCCGGCGGCTGCTGGCCGGCGACGACCGCGCCACGGTCATCCAGGCCGACCTGCGCCGACCGGCCGACGTGTTGAGCCGCCCGGAACTGGCCGATGTCCTCGACCTCGGCAAACCCGTTGCCGTGCTGATGATCGCGGTACTGCACTTCCTGCCCGACACCGACCACCCCGGCGACATCGTCCGCGCCTACCGGGAACGGATCGCGCCCGGCAGTTACGTCGCGCTGTCCCACGCCGCCGACGACAAGGACCTGCCCGCCGAGCAGGCCAGGATGATCGAGGAGTACCAGAAGTCCACGAAGGTCCCGTTCATCCACCGCGACCCGGACGAGTTGGCCGGCTGGCTGGACGGGCTGGAGTTGGTGCCGCCCGGGATCGTCCTGACCAACCAGTGGCATCCGGACGAGGAGGCGGAGCAGATCCTGCGCACACACGGCGTCGTAGCACGGAAGCCCGAGCACTGAATGGGACCGCGCGACTGGACCGCCGCCGTACTGCACGTCACCGAGGCCGACCCGCCACCGCGACGAGGACGCCACGCGCCCTGCCGGCTCACCGGCGTGCTGCTGTTCGACGACCACCCCCAACGGGAGGTGATCACCACGCTGCGCGCCCCCACCGCCAAATTGCCGCGCCAAGGCGACCAGCTCCCCGCGACGGTCCGGCTGTCCGCACCCGACACTGTGACGGTGTCATGGCACCGACTCCCACCGCGCGACCAACTGGACGCCACCACCGCCCAGGCCACCGACTCAGCCGAGTACCTCTATCGGGTCAACGTGGTCGGCGACCCCGGCCGCCCACTACCCGGTTCACCCGGCGGTGGCGCCACACCGCAGGAGGCGCAGGCGCTGATCCGCAGCGGTGAACCGGCCACCGCTCTCGTGCTGAACGTGACCGACGTGGCGGCACCGTGGTTGCTGCGCCTGTTGAGCTCGCCCCCGCCCGGTGGCATCGTCGACCTGATACTCCAGATCACGCGCGCCGACAACACGACTTACCAGGCCAGAATCCGGATCGGCTTCAGCACCCGGGAGTGGCGCGACCGCGTGGCGACGGTCGGCGCGGAGGTGCCGGTCCGCATCCAGTCCGACGAGCCGGACAAGGTGGCCATCGACGCCGCCGCGCTCGAATGGTCGTGACTCAGTCCCGGAATGCCGGCCCCGGCTCGGGTGTGACCCGGTCGACCGTGACGTCGCCACCACAGTTCCGGCACGCGACGTAGGTGTCCGCGATCTCGCCACAGTCCTTGTGGCGCAACAGGATTGGCGGACCTTCCGGACCGGCGAGGTAGGCATCGCCCCAGCACATGAGCGTGACGATGGCCGGGAAGAGATCCCGGCCGGCCTGGGTGAGGCGGTATTCGTGCCGGTCGGGTTCGGTCGCGTACCGCACCCGTTCGAGGATGTCCGCGTCGACCAGCGTCTTCAGCCGCGCGGACAACGTCGGCCGTGGAATCGACAGGTTGCGGGCGAACTCACCGTAACGACGCACACCGAAGAAGGCCTCCCGCAGGATGAGCAGACTCCACCGCTCCCCGACGAGCGCGAGCGCGCGGCCAACCGAATCCGCATCGAACCGGTGCTGCAGATCATCATCAGACCACAATGGACATCAACCCCAAGTCCTGTGCCGAGCCGACGCGGCTCGGCTGTCTGAGGTCGCCATCTCCCGAGGGCTCAGTCGGCCTCGGTGGCTGTCCAACGCATCGACGACTGGCGGTTGTCAAGCCGCTTGTGGACAGTTTCGCTGGTTGTCCACAGATTTCCGGCGAGTCCCCCATCCGGGGCTTGACAAGGGTAGATTGAAAAAGGGCCGTAGCCCCCAGGGTTGGGCGGGGGTCTGCCTGTGGTTCGGCGAATTCGCGGCATTGGTTCCGCGCTTGGCGGATTTGTAGGGTTGGCCGCGCGGTTGGCTGGTTCGCACGGGAGCAGGCTCCGAACCGAGGCGGCTCTTTTGGCTTCCGGAGGACGAGACACACACCTCGCGGCATAGCCTCTTGACCTTGCGTCCCCAAACAGCGAACAGCCAGAACCAGCGGCACGATGGTGGAGACGGCATGTATCGGGCAAGTTTGGGGTGTGAGGCCCAAGCGTGGCTTGTGTTGGCTCATCGACTTTGGTGGGCTGAGGTCGGCGCAGACATTCACAGCTGATCGGTTCGGGTGTCGAGGCCGAGTAGGAGTTTGCCGGGCAGTTCGTAGCTGCTCGTGTTGACCTGGAAATGCGCCGTTGTGGTGTGGGCGTCGCGGAACCGGCGTTGCAGGGGCGACTTCTCGTAAATCGCCGCGCCGCCGCCCAGTTCGTACATCGCGGCCGCGACTTTAGCCGCTGTCTGGGTTGCGTGGGTCGCGGCCAGTCGGAGTCCGAGTCGCAGCGCGGTCGGGACGGGGTCTGGTTGCTGGGCCGCCTGCCATGCGTCGTCGATGGCCGCATACATCAGGAGCCGGGCCGCGCGTAGAGCGGCTTCCGATTCGGCGACCGTGGACTGGGTCTGGGTGCGTTCGGCCATGGTGCGGCGCGATCCGGACGGCTTCCGTTTGCCGGCCAGTTCGAGTACGTCGTCGATTGACCCACGGGCGTTGCCCAGTGCGGCAGCTGCGATGGACAGGGCGAAGAAACCGAACAGTGGAAACCGGTGCAACGCAACGGCATCCTCCGGCGGTCCGTCAGTCAGCGAGAACACGCGGTGGTCGGGCACGAAGACTTCAGTGGCCACGCAATCGTGACTCGCGGTGCCGCGTAGGCCGCTGGTGTGCCACGTGTCGAGCACTTCCAGCTCACGCTTGGGCATTGCCGCGATCCGCATCACCGGGTCGCCGTCCTGATGTAGGAGGAATCCGGCGAACAGCCAGTCGGCGTGGGAGATGCCGCTGCAGAACGGCCACCGGCCGGACACGACGACACCGCCGTCGACCTCGCGTCCGGTGCCGTTCGGCGCCCACACGCCGGCGGCAACCGTGTTCGGGTCACCGAAGATCTCGTCCGCGCCTTTTCGAGGGAGATAAGCCGAAAGCAGGCTGCTGGTGGCCGCGATGGATACGCACCAACCCGCCGACGCGTCGCCGCGTGCCACGATCTCGGCGGTCTCCAGGCTCACGGCCGGCGGCAATTCCGGACCGCCGAGTTGAGCGGGCACACCGGCACGGCACAAAGGGGCGAGGGCCGCCACCAGGTCGGGTGGCAGGGCTCGCCGTTGCTCGGTGGTGTCGGCCAGGGAGCGGGCCAGGGCGGCACCTTCGCTTGCGGTGCGATAGAACCCATCGAAGTCTGCCACGCGGTCCCCTTGCCGGTTCATTTTTCTTACCGGTTCAGTTTCCTTACCGACTACGGTCCTGTCAAGTGAGGGGATCAGTCGGGCGGGCGGTGGGCGATGCCCTCCTCGATGGCGAAGCGGGTCAGCTCGGGGCGGCGTCGACGGCCGGTCTTGTCCCTGATTCGGTCCAAATAGGACCTTACGGTGCGGATGCCGATCGACATCGTCTCGGCGATGTCGGCGTCGCGCTCCCCCGCCGCCACCAGGGACAACACGCGGCGCTCCTGGGCGGACAGCTCGATCTTCGGGCCTGCCTGGCGTGAGGAGTTGAGCACGAACGCGGCCAGAATCGGGGACACGTAGCTGTTACCGGCCGCGATCGCCCTGATGGCCCTGAGGATCTCGGCGCCGTCGGCGTCCTTGGACAGGTAGCCGCGGGCGCCAGCGGCGATCGCGCCAAGCACCTCGGGCTGGTTGGCGTGCGCGGACACGACCAGCACACGGTGGCCCATGCCGATGATCTCCAGGACGGCCGCCGCGTCGCGGACACCTTGCAATCCCAGGTCCAGCACGACGACGCCGCCGGGTGGCTGGCGGCCGACGGCGAATCTGGCCACCGAGTCGGCCACCACACCCAACTCTATGTCGGGCGTTTCCTCCAGTACCCGGGCGACCGCGGCCCGGTACAGCGGGTGGTCCTCCACGACGCCGACCAGGATGCGACCGGTGGGGGTGGCATCCGGTTCCTCATCGTCGGGGGCCGGCTCGGCGGGGGGCGTCCGCACGTCGGTCATCGGCTGGCTACCTCGCGCCCGGCGACGGCCGGATCGAGCGACGGGCCGGTCGGCAGGAGGGCCAGCAGCGTGCCAGCCACGGGTCGTGCCGTGGCGCCGCCGTAGCCGAGTGACTTGAGCGCGTTTGCGCTGGGCACCGGGTACTTCGTGCCGGCGTCGGTGATCAGGTACGTGGTCGGGGTCGTGCCGCCCGCGCCGACCAGCTCGCGCACGAGTGCGCCGGCGCTGGGTGGGATGTAGACCTCGGCGGCGACCCGGTCGTCGGTGCGGTTGGTGACCGGCATCGGTTTCGCGCCACTGGGTAACGGGAGCGCGGGTTCGGCCATGATCCGCGTGTCGTCCTGGCCGTCGCCGACCGCGCACAGGACCGCGTTCGGGCTCTGGTTCGCCAGTAGGGGAACGACGCGCGGGTAGCCGGTGTCGGCTGCGGACTGGGCGATCGGCGCGTTCGCGGCCGCTGCGGCCGACACGGGCAGCACGCGTGGGCGGCCGTCCGGGTAGGCGGCCGCGTTGGCGTTGTCGTCGAGTACGAGAGCGGCCTCGGTGGGCGTGATCGGCGCGAGACCGGTGCGGCGCACCAGGTAGTCGCCGTTCGCGCTGAGCACCTGGCCGACGCGGGTCGGGGCGCCGCCGACATTCGGGCCCGGGTCACCCGCCCCGGACACGGCGACCAGGCCGAGGTCGCGGCCGGCGGG
>WNGR01003336.1_pt1 | contig 17511 bp, 20 predicted proteins | sample 5407581 | NCBI WGS metagenome assembly WNGR01 (sample SAMN13153383, study PRJNA577476) | soil metagenome | isolation source: 80 cm soil or saprolite under Garry oak tree replicate 2 | place: USA:California | collected 2016-06-15 | reverse complement strand
CCATCATCTTCTTCTGGACGCCGCCGCACTTCTGGGCGCTGGCGCTGTTCCGCTCCGACGACTACGCCCGCGCCGGCATTCCGATGCTGCCCAATGTCGCCGGCCCTGACGCGACGCGGCTCCAGATCCTGCTCTACACCATCGTACTGATCGTGGTTGCCGCGGCTCCCTGGGCGCTCGGCTATTTCGACGCCATCTACGGCGTCACCTCGCTGATCCTCGGCGCCGGCATGCTGGTGCTCGCCATCAACGTTTATATCCGCCGTGAGCGCAGCCAGTCGCTGCGTGCGACGCGAAAACTGTTTGCCTTCTCTATCCTTTATCTGTTCGCGCTGTTTGCGACCTTGCTCGCCGAGGTCGTGTACCGGGCGCTTGCTCCGATGGTAGGGGGCGCATGATCGCGGGGATGGCTGACAAACCCGAGCCAGACGGAATCGTCCTCACCGAGGCGCAGAAGAAGAGCCGTCGTCAGCGCTCGATTGCGATTGCGCTCGCGCTCGGTGTCCTCGTCGTGCTGTTCTTCGCCGTCACCATGGTCAAGGGACCGGCGGTACTAGTTCGCCCAATGTGAGAGAGATGGATCAGAAGCCGACCATATCGCAGGACGTGACCCCAAAGGCGGCAGTAGTGGTGCGCCGTGGTTTGGGGCGCGACGCGCTGGTCGCCTCGATCTGCGGCGGCGTGGTCGCGTTGATGGTCGGCGCATCCTACGCGGCCGTGCCGTTCTACAACTGGTTCTGCCGCTCCACCGGCTTTAACGGCACGACCCAGGTCGCGACCTCCGCGCCCACGACCGGTCCGATCGCACGGAAGATCGCGGTGCGGTTCGACGCCAATGTCGCGCCCGGCCTGCCCTGGAAGTTCGAGCCGGAGCAGACCGAGGTCGAGGTCAATATTGGCCAGGTCACCACCATCTATTACACCGTGACCAACCAGGCCGCGCGCACCACCGCAGGCCAGGCCGCCTACAATGTCACGCCGCTGACGGTCGGGTCCTATTTCCAGAAGATCAACTGCTTCTGCTTCACCGAACAGACCATGGCGCCCGGCGAGAAGCGGGAGATGCCGGTGGTGTTCTACGTCGATCCGTCGATCGTCGCCGACCATGACAATGACGGGCTCGGCACGATCACGCTGTCCTACACGTTCTATCCGGTGCGCGATCCGGTGGTGAGGCCGCTCGCAGCCAGCGAGGACGACAAACGCAAGGGAAATCTCTGACCGCCGGCTTCACGGCCCAAGGGTTGGAACAAGGGGATAAGTGCCGAACAGGCACGGGATTGAGGAGAGAGACCGAAATGGCCACCGCGCAAGGCAAGCATCACGACTATCACCTGGTCGATCCCTCTCCATGGCCGGCGGTCGGCTCCGTCTCGGCCTTCATCATGGCGGTCGGCGCGATCACCTGGATGCACCACATGTTCTCGGCCGCGCCGATCATTTTCGGTGCCGGCACCATCGGCGTGCTCTACACCATGGCGAGCTGGTGGGGCGACGTGATCAAGGAAGCCCAGTACAAGGGCGACCACACCCGGGTCGTACAGATCAGCCATCGCTACGGCATGATCCTGTTCATTGCCTCCGAGGTGATGTTCTTCGTCGCCTGGTTCTGGGCCTATTTCAACGCGGCGCTGTTCCCCGCTGATCCCGTTCACGCCACCCGCGAAGCGCTGTTCGGCGGCGTCTGGCCGCCGCATGGCATCGAGACCTTCGATCCCTGGCACCTGCCGCTCCTGAACACGCTGATCCTGCTCACCTCCGGCACCACGGTCACCTGGGCGCACCATGCGCTTCTGGAGAACGATCGCCAGGGTCTGAAGTACGGCCTGATCCTCACCGTCCTGTTGGGTGCGACCTTCACCTGCGTGCAGGCCTTCGAGTACAGCCATGCGGCGTTCTCGTTCGCCGGCAACGTCTACGGCGGCACCTTCTTCATGGCGACCGGCTTCCACGGCTTCCACGTGCTGGTCGGAACGATCTTCCTGATCGTGTGCCTGGCGCGCGCCTATGCCGGTCACTTCACGCCGACGCAGCACCTCGGCTTCGAGTTCGCCGCCTGGTACTGGCACTTCGTCGACGTGGTCTGGCTGTTCCTGTTCCTCTGCATCTATGTCTGGGGACACGGCGCCGAGACCATGGCTCACGGCGCGCACTGAGCCGCGACGGATCAATCGGAAAGGGCGGCCGCAGGGCCGCCCTTTTGCTTTCCAGCGGCCGAGGCTTCGGCGGAAACTGTGATAGACTCACGCGTCATGAACGAAACGACCGGCACCTCCGAGCCCGAAACCACTGTCCTGCAAAGCACGTTGCGCGGGCTTGCTTGCAAATGCCCCCGCTGTGGCGAGGGCAAACTCTATGCGGGCTTCCTCACGCTCGCGCCTGCCTGCGACCGCTGCGGCCTCGACTATGCCTTCATCGATGCCGGCGACGGTCCTGCGATCTTCATCATCATGCTGGCCGGTGCGATCGTGGTCGGCTGCGCGCTCGTCGTCGAGGTCAAGTACCAGCCGCCGTACTGGCTGCATGCGGTGCTGTGGCTGCCGCTGATCCTCGCCACCACGCTGCTGCCGCTGCGCGCCATGAAGTCGCTGTTGATCTCGTTGCAATTCCACCACAAGGCGGCACCGGGCCGGCTGGTCGACCGCGCGAAATGAACGAGACCGCGCGCAAGCCTCGCGTGGCCGGCTTCGCGCTGTTCACGTTTCTTTTGACCGCGGCCTTCGTCGCGCTCGGTGTCTGGCAATTGCAGCGCCGCGTTGCCAAGCACGAGTTGATTGCCGCACTCACAGAGCGTCTTGCGGAGGCACCGATCGCGCTGCCGCCGCCGGCGCAATGGGCCAGCCTGAACGCCGCGCGCGACGAGTTCCGCCGCGTCAATTTCACCGCGACCTACGCAGCCTCGCCGGATGCGATGGTCTATTCACCCGGGTCCGCCGTGCGCAAGGATGCCTCGGGCCCCGGCACCTGGGCCTTCCTGCCGGCGCGGCTGCCGAGCGGCGAGATCGTCGTGATCGATGCGGGTTTCGTCGAGAACACGATGCAGGATCGCGGCGTCGAGGATCGCGCGGTGAAGAAGCTCGTCACCGGCGCGCGCCTCGCGCTCACCGGCTATATTCGCTTTCCGGAAGCACCAAGCTGGCTCACGCCGGCCGAGAACCGCGACAAGCGTCTCTGGTTCGTGCGCCATCATGAGGCGATCGCAAGCGCGCTCGGCTGGGGCGCGGTCGCGCCGTTCTACGTCGATCTGGAGCAGCCGGCGCCCGAGAACGGCATCCCGCGTCCGGGTTCGCTCGACGTGCATCTGAAGGACGACCATCTGCAATACGCCATCACCTGGTTCACGCTCGCAGGCGCCGTGTTGATCGCCTTCGCCGTCTGGGTGAGGGGACGGCGGCAGAGCGAAGCGAGCCCGTAGGTTCCCGGATGGAACCCGGAATCGCCCGGGCTTTATTATTCAGCGCATATTCACGAGTGTGATCCTAAGCCGCCTTCAAAAGTTTCCGCGGCAGACAGGATTTTTGGCGTGCGCGATTTTGATCAGATGGGACTTGTCGTCGATTGGGTGGATGCCTGCCGGAAAGGCGACCTCGCGACGCTGCTTGACCTCTATGCCGACGACGCCGAGGTCGAATGCACGTGCAACGGCACGCATTTCTTCTATCGCGGCCGGTGTGAGCTTGAGACCTTTTGGGGGCCGAGGCTCAGCGCCTTCTCGTCGGCGGGCTTCGGTCTCGAAGAGATCAATCCCGTGCCGCACGGCATCGATCTTGAATATTCCGTTGCGGGCGCATTGCGCATCCACGCCTCGTTTCGCTTCAGCCCGGAAGGCAAGATCCACAGCACGCTTTGCGTGCCCGCGCGGCAGGGCTCGCACGATTGCGGTGCGTGCTAGCCGGATACGGGTGCGCCGCGTATCTCCCCGACCGGCAGGCGGCAGCGCACATAGGTTCGTTCGTCCGCGCGCAGGAGTGACAGCGATCCGGTGAGCGCGCGCACGCGTTCGTGCATGCCGGTCAGGCCGCGGCCGAAGACATTGTCGGCGGGAAAGCCGCCGCCGTCATCGGAGACTTCGACCGCGAGCGCATCGCCGGCAATGGCTGCCTCCACATGGGTGTTGGTCGCTCTCGCGTGACGCAACACGTTGGTCAGCGCTTCCTGGATCACGCGGTAGACAGTCTGGGCCAGCGGCCCGTCGATCCCGTTGAGATCAGGATCGATCGTCGCGGTCAGGCCGATATGCGGCGCCTGCCTGCGAAAATTCCGGAGCAGCGTCTGCACGCTGGTCTCAAGCCCCAATTCCTCGATGTAGAGCGGCCGCAGCCGGTCGAGGATGCGGCGGTTGGTCTGCTGGAGTGCTTCGACCGATTGCAGCACGTCTTGTGCCGAATTGCCGGGATGTCCCGAGGGCGGCATGGCCTCGATCAGCGCGACTGTGCCGGCGCGGATGCTGAACAATAGTGGGCCGAGCTCGTCATGCAGCTCGCGGGCGAGATCGCGCCGCTCGTCGTCCTGGAGCGACACCAGCCGGTGCAACAGGTCGCGATTGTCCTGGCTTAGTCCGGCGAGCGTGCGGGCCAGCGCATTGGCCTCCTCACAGCTCTGCCGGATTTCCTGTGGTCCCTGCACCGGGATTAGATGCGCATAATCGCCGCGACGCATGCGCGTGAGGCCCTCGCCCAGATCTTGCAGGGGACGCAGCACGGATCTCGCAAAGACGTAGGCGATGACCGCCGTCAGTCCCGTCAGCACCGCGACGAAGCAGGCCAGCGCGAGAAGGCCGACCCATTTTTCGAACAGGTCGGCCGACAAATCGGCCAGGAAGACGATGTCGCCGACGCGTTTGCCGTCGATTGTCACGGGAGATGCCACATCCATCTCCGGGACGGTGAGGAGATCGACGAACCATTGCGGCACGCCATGCAGGTTGTGCAGGGAGCCCTTCGGGGAGGGCGCGGGACCTGCTTGCGCGGGACGGAATTGGATGATGGAGGATATGTCCAGAGAATGGACAAAGGTGTCGAGCGTTCGCTGCGGATCGTCGGAGGAGCGCAGCGTGGTATTCAGGGCCGCGGCGACGACCGTGGCCGCGCGCCGTGCCGGCTCGTTCTCCTCCGCCAGCTGGCCGGTCGCAAACATCTGGAGCAGCACGCCGCCCATGACCAGCGCGGCGACGAACATCACGCCGAGCGGAAGAAACAGTTGCGTCCTGAACGGGAGTCGTTGCCACATTAGGTCAATTCTAACGCGCATCGGCGGGATTTGCTCTTTCCATTTGTTCCCGGCGGTCTATGAGTCCAAAAAACGAGAGAGCCCGCGATGCAAGATACCGCCAAGCCGGCGACCAGGGTCCTGATCGTCGATGACCATCCCGTGGTGCTGTCCGGCTGTCGCACCCTGTTTGCGTCCGACCATTCGATCCGCATCGACGAGGCAAGCGACGCCAAATCCGGGCACCGGGCCTACATCAGCAAGCGTCCCGACGTCACCGTCATCGACATCAGCCTGCCCGATGTCTCCGGTTTCGAGCTGATGCGCCGGATCCGCAAGGACGACCCGGACGCGAAGATCATCATGTTCAGCATGAACGACGATCCGGCCTTCGTGGTGCGCGCGGTCGAGCTGGGCGCGCAGGGCTATGTCTCCAAGGGCGACGATCCCCGGATCCTGCTCAAGGCGGTGCGCAAGGTGGTCGCAGGCGACAATTTCATCTCGCCGCAGCTCGCGGAGGCCGTGACGTTCTCGGGCGCCGCGATCAAGGCCAATCCAGCCTCGCAGATGACGCCGCGGGAGCTCGAGATTCTCCGCCTGCTCGGGCGCGGCAACAAGATCGTCGAGGTCGCCGAGGCGCTCGGCATCTCCTACAAGACGGTCGCCAACACCACTTCGCTGCTGAAGCAGAAGCTCGGCGCCAAGAACCATTCCGACCTGATCCGGATCGCAGTAGAAATCGGGATGAACTGACGTCCGTCAGGGACCGAACCGGCTGCTCCAGGATGCAGCCGGTTCGGCCGACGGATCGGCATGGCCGTGCGTCCGGGCAATGCGTGGACGACGGCTGACACCATCCGCCGACACAATGGGCCGACGAGGTGTTCGTTCCTTGTCCGGCACGATCTGTCGGGAAAAAGCGGCAAAAGAGATCAAGCCCCGTGCTGTCTGATGGTCAGCACAGCCGTCGCGTATCGGGAAAAACAGGAACATTCGGCGGCGCGCGTCGTTTTTGTCCTTGACGATCCCATGACAGGCGACGATAGCTCGAACGAACCATTTCTGGGGTAAGCGACCCCGGACGACGAAAACCGGGTCTGCACACATCAACGACAGACCTTCCAAGAGGGGGCTGCGGCATCGCCGCAGCCCTTTTTCGTTGGCCGGGAAGCGGTTTCCCGATGCCGCAAAACACTCTATGGTGCCGGAAAGCCTCTGGCTGGGAACTAGGAACATCGTGAAATCAAAGGCTTAAGGCCCGGATTCAGGCCGGTCCGGCCTTTGGAGGGCAGTTTGACTCGTTATATTTCGACCCGGGGCGAAGCCCCCGAGCTTGGCTTCTGCGACGTGATGCTGACCGGGCTTGCACGCGACGGCGGCCTCTACGTGCCGGCCACCTGGCCGCAGCTTTCGGCCGAGACGATCGCTACCTTGTTCGGTCGTCCCTATTGGGAGGTCGCGGTCGACGTGATCCGTCCCTTCGTCGGCGGCGAGATTTCCGACGCCGAGCTCGGACGCATGGCGAACGAGGCTTATGCGACCTTCCGCCATCCGGCGGTGGTGCCGCTGCGCCAGATGTCGCCGCATCAATTCGTGCTGGAGCTGTTTCACGGTCCGACGCTCGCCTTCAAGGACGTCGCGATGCAGCTGATCTCGCGGCTGATGGATCATGTGCTTGCCAAGCGTGGCCAGCGCACCACCATCGTGGTCGCGACCTCCGGTGACACCGGCGGCGCCGCTGTTGATGCGTTCGCGGGGCTGGAGAATGTCGACCTCATCGTGCTGTTTCCGCACGGCCGCATCTCCGAGGTGCAGCGGCGCATGATGACGACGACGGGTGCGGCCAATGTCCACGCGCTCGCCATCGAAGGCAATTTCGACGACTGCCAGGCGCTCGTGAAGGGGATGTTCAACAACCACCGTTTCCGCGATGCGACGTCGCTGTCCGGTGTCAATTCCATCAACTGGGCGCGCATCGTCGCGCAGGTGGTCTACTACTTTACCTCAGCGGTCGCCGTCGGCGCGCCCGCGCGCGCGGTGGATTTCATCGTGCCGACCGGCAATTTCGGCGACATCTTTGCTGGCTACGTTGCCAAGCGCATGGGCCTCCCCGTGCGAACCCTGCGCATCGCCGCCAACGTCAATGACATCCTCGCGCGCACGCTCAAGACCGGGATCTACGAGGTGCGCGAGGTGCACGCGACCGCATCGCCTTCGATGGACATCCAGATCTCCTCGAATTTCGAGCGGCTGCTGTTCGAGGCAGGCCGCCGCGATGCGGCCGGCGTGCGCCGGCTGATGGAGCAGCTGAAGCAGTCGGGGCGGTTCGTGCTGCCCGACGCGACGCTGGCTGCGATCCGCGCGGAGTTCGACGCTGGCCGCGCCGACGAGACCGAGACCGCGGCCGAGATCCGCGCCGCCTGGCGCGAGGCCGGCGAGCTCGTCGATCCCCACACCGCCGTGGCGCTCGCGGTCGCCGACCGCGACACCACCGACACCACCGTGCCCAACATCGTGCTCTCGACCGCCCATCCGGCCAAATTCCCGGACGCCGTGGAGGCCGCCTGCGGCCAGCGGCCGCAACTGCCGGCATGGCTCGACGGTCTCATGACCAAATCCGAACACATGAAGGTGATGAAGAACGATCAGGCCGAGGTCGAGCGGTTCGTGCTGTCGGTCAGCCGCGCCGCAAAACAGGGAGTTGCCGGATGAGCGTCGAGATCTCCAAGCTTGCGTCCGGCCTGACCGTCGTCACCGACAACATGCCCCACCTCGAGACCGCAGCGCTCGGCGTCTGGGCCGGCGTCGGCGGTCGCGACGAGAAGCCGAACGAGCACGGCATCTCGCATCTTCTGGAACACATGGCGTTCAAGGGCACGACAGGGCGCTCCTCGCGCGAGATCGTGGAGGAGATCGAGGCGGTCGGCGGCGATCTCAATGCCGGCACTTCGACCGAAACGACGTCCTATTATGCCCGGGTGATGAAGGCCGACGTGCCGCTGGCGCTCGACGTGCTCGCCGACATCCTGGCCAATCCCGCCTTCGAGCCGGACGAACTGGAGCGCGAGAAGAACGTCATCGTGCAGGAGATCGGCGCCGCCCAGGACACGCCCGACGACGTCGTGTTCGAGCATCTCAACGAGCTCTGCTATCCCGACCAGCCGATGGGCCGCTCGCTGCTCGGCACCGCCAAGACGCTAAAAGGCTTCAACCGCGACATGCTGCGCGGTTACCTCTCGACGCATTATCGTGGGCCCGACATGGTGGTGGCGGCTGCCGGCGCCGTGGATCACAAGCAGGTCGTCGCCGAGGTCGAAAAGCGCTTTGCAAGCTTCGAGGGAACGCCGGGGCCGAAGCCACAGGCTGCCATGTTTGGCAAAGGTGGCACCAAGGTGGTGCATCGCGAGCTCGAACAGGCGCATCTGACACTGGCGCTGGAAGGCGTGCCGCAGAACGATCTGTCGCTGTTCTCGCTCCAGGTCTTCACCAACATCCTCGGCGGCGGGATGTCGTCGCGGCTGTTCCAGGAGGTGCGCGAGAAGCGCGGCCTCTGCTACTCGATCTATTCGTTCCACGCGCCCTATACCGACACCGGCTTCTTCGGCCTCTACACCGGCACCGATCCGGCCGACGCGCCGGAGATGATGGAGGTCGTCATCGATGTCATGAATGATTCGGTCGAGACGCTGACCGAAGCCGAGATTGCCCGCGCCAAGGCGCAGATGAAGGCCGGCCTGCTGATGGCGCTGGAGAGCTGTAGCTCGCGTGCCGAGCAGCTTGCCCGGCATGTTCTGGCCTATGGGCGGCCGCAGACGGTCCAGGAGCTGGTGGCCCGGATCGACGCCGTCAGCGTCGAATCGACTCGCGATGCAGCGCGTGCACTGCTTTCGCGCAGCCGCCCTGCGGTCGTTGCATTGGGCAGCGGCAGGGGTCTGGACACGGCGGTGTCTTTTGCGGAAGGATTGACCCGGGCGCGCGCCAAGGCGCGGCTGCATTAGGAGCCGCGCACGGGAGCCCCGCCCCGGGAAGCATCACCATGGCCCTTTTTCGCCTGCCATCCAGTGGACCTGCCGCCCTCGCCCCGCGCGGCAACGGGCTCTTGCTGCGCGCGCCGCAGATGTCCGACTTTCTGCAATGGGCGCATCTGCGCGAGACCAGCCGCGACTATCTCACGCCCTGGGAGCCGATCTGGCCGTCGGACGATCTCACCCGGTCCGGCTTCCGCCGCCGCCTGCGCCGCTATTCCGAGGATATCGCCGCGGACCGCTCCTACCCCTTTCTGGTCTTCCGCGAGCTCGACGGCGCCATGGTCGGCGGCATCACGCTTGCCAATGTCCGTCGCGGCATCGTGCAAGCGGGGACCATAGGCTACTGGGTCGGCCAGTCCCACGCCCATCGCGGCTACATGACGGCGGCGCTGCGGGTGCTGCTCCCGACGCTGTTTGGCGAGCTCAATCTGCACCGGGTCGAGGCCGCCTGCATCCCCACCAATGCGCCCTCGATCCGGGTGCTGGAGAAGTGCGGCTTCTCCCGCGAGGGCCTGGCGCGCCGCTATCTCTGCATCAACGGGATCTGGCAGGACCATTTGCTGTTCGGCCTGCTGCATGAGGATTTCCGCGGCTGAGCCGGGCCTCCCCTGCGGCCAAAGTTAGTCTTTTCCTGCCTTGGTTTTCCTGCCTTGGGATCGCCGATTTTGGCGATATAACGCGCATCGAGCCGGTGACGTGCCGGGATGGTGTCATGGAGTACAGGCGTTCATGAAAGAGCTTCGATCATTGCGGAATGCGCTGCGGCGAGGTCCGGTGATCGCGCTGGCGCTGTCGGTCTCACTGGCAGCCGTCTCGCCGGTCGCGGCACAGTCGCTGACCGACCGCTTCAAGGGCCTGTTCGGCGGCAAGTCCGACGAGCCCGCCCAGTCGAAGCCGGCGCCTGCGCCGGGCCAGCCGTCGGCCGATGATGACGTCGATTGTCCCCAGGTCACGGTGCGCGCCGGAGCGTCCACCTACGGGGTCGGCGCCACGGGCAAGCCGGCCGTCGGCAACGACGTGCGCTTCCAGGCCTCCATCACCAAGATGGCGCGCGAATGCACCCGCAATGGAGGCGATATCACGGTGCGCGTCGGCATCCAGGGCCGCGTCATCGCAGGCCCCGCCGGCGCGCCGACCTCGGTCGAGGTCCCGCTGCGCGTCGCCGTGGTGCTGGGTGGCGTCGGCGAGAAGGTGATCGCCTCGAAGGCCTACCGGACCACGGTCGAGATGTCGGAGGGCGGCAGCGTGCCGTTCACCTTCGTCGCCGAAGACTTGTCCTATCCGGTGCCGTCGGCCGCGACCGCCGATTCCTACATCTTCTATGTCGGCTTCGACCCGCAGGCGCTGGCGCCTGAGCCGAAGGCGCGGGGGAAAAAGAAGTAGGCAGCCGCTAACTCACCTGTCATGCCCCGCGAAGGCGGGGCATCCAGTACGCCGCGGCCTATCGATCAATCACAATCGTCTCGGAGTACTGGATCACCCGCCTTCGCGGGTGATGACGTCCAATGTGCGGATACAGTGCCGGGACAAACAAAAAAGCCGGCGCTTTTGCGCCGGCTTTTTGATTAGTGAACGTGAACCCCTCAGTTCAGCTTCTGCCGAACCTCGGTGATGCCCTTGGCGAGCAGATCGTCGGCGACCTGGCCTTTGACCGAGTGCGACAGGATCGTGGAAGCGGCCTGGACGGCGGCTTCCGCGGCTGCGGCGCGGACATCGGCGAGCGCCTGGGCCTCGGCGAGCGCGATCTTGCCCTCCGCGGTCTTGGTGCGGCGGGCGACGAAGTCTTCCATCTTCGCCTTGGCCTCAGTCGCGATGCGCTCGGCTTCGCTCCTGGCGTTGGCGATGATGTCGGCGGCCTCGCGCTCGGCCGAAGCGGTGCGCGCCTTGTAGTCGGCGAGCACCTTGGCCGCTTCCTGCTTGAGGCGCGTCGCGTCGTCGAGCTCGGCCTTGATGCGGTCGGCGCGATGGTCGAGCGCAGCCATCGCCTTCTTGAAGACCCCGAGATAGCCGAACACGACCATCAGGATCACGAAAGCGATGGCGACCCAGGTTTCAGGATCGAAGAACATATCGATTAACCCTTCAAGGACGCGTCAACGGCGGCATTGACCGACGCCGCATCCGGAACGACGCCCGTGAGCTGCTGAACGATCGAACCTGCCGCATCGGCCGCGATGCCGCGGACGTTGCTCATGGCAGTCGTGCGGGTCGAGGCGATGGTCTTCTCCGCCTCGGCGAGCTTGGCCGCCAGCTGCTCTTCAAGAATCTTGCGCTCGGCTTCCGTCTGCGCATTCGCCTTGTCGCGGGACTCGTTGCCGATGGCCTGCGCCCGCGAGCGCGCCGAAGCGAGCTCGCCTTCATAGGCCTTCAGCGCTGCTTCGGACTGGTCCTTCAGCTTCTGCGCTTCGGCGAGGTCGCCCTCGATCTTGTTCTGACGCGCCTCGATCGCACCGCCGACGCGCGGCAGGGCGAGCTTGGACACGATCACGTAAAGCACGACGAAGAAGATCGCGAGCGACACCAGCTGCGAAGCATAGGTGCTGCTCTCGAACGGCGGAAAGCCGCCACCGTGACCGCCTTCGGCCTCGGTGTGGGCGCCCGCCGCTGGACCCTTCGCCCCGCCATGACTCTCAGCCATGGAGTACTCCTGTTGCTGTCATGCGCGCCGCTTCGGTCGAAGCGGCGCGAAACGTCGTCCTCAGAGCGGAACGAACAGCAGCAGCAGCGCGATCAGCAGCGAGAAAATGCCGAGCGCTTCGGTCACGGCGAAGCCGAAGATCAGGTTGCCGAACTGGCCCTGAGCGGCCGACGGGTTACGAACGGCCGCGGCGAGGTAGTTGCCGAAGATCACGCCCACGCCGACGCCCGCACCGCCCATGCCGATGCACGCGATGCCCGCGCCGATAAGTTTTGCTGCTGCCGGATCCATTTTAGACTCCTTGGAAGAAAGATTGGGTTTTGGGTGGAAATTCCCCGGACCGCTCAGTGTCCCGGATGAATGGCGTCGTTGAGGTAGATGCAGGTCAGGATCGCGAACACGTAGGCCTGCAGGAACGCGACCAGAATCTCGAGAGCGTACAGCGCGACCGTGAGCGCCAGCGGCAGCACGCCGCCGAACCAGCCCAGCGCGCCGAGCGAGAAGCCGAGCATGGCAACGAAGCCCGCGAACACCTTCAGCGCGATGTGGCCGGCCAGCATGTTGGCGAACAGACGGACGCTGTGGGAGACCGGCCGCAGGAAGAACGACAGGATCTCGATGAACATCACCAGCGGCAGGATGTAGCCGGGGACACCGTGGGGCACGAAGATCGAGAAGAATTTCAGGCCGTTCTTGGCAACGCCGTAGATCAGGACGGTGAAGAAGACCAGCAGCGCCAGGGCTGCCGTCACGATCAGGTGGCTCGAGATCGTGAAGGTATAGGGGATGATGCCGACGAGGTTCGAGACGCAGATGAACATGAACAGCGAGAAGATCAGCGGGAAGAACTTCATGCCTTCCGCGCCGGCGGTCGAACGGATGGTCGAGGCGACGAACTCGTAGGAAATCTCGGCGACCGACTGGAGGCGCCCGGGGACCAGCTGCGTGCCGCTGGCGAGCATCAGGATCGAGATGATCGCCACCGCCACCAGCATGTAGAGCGATGAATTGGTGAAGGCGATCGTTTGATTGCCGATATGGCCGATCGTGAAGAGAGGCTCGATGTTGAACTGGTGGATCGGATCGATTTTCATCGGCGCGGCATCTCTTGGTCTGCCGGGCTAGCCGGCTGGTCTCGGTCTGCCGGCCGGGCCGGCCCGCACCGGCGAAGCCGGTGCGATCATTCCTCTCCTGTGCGGATCGCTTAAGAACCACCGCGCCTGTTTTGACCCGCGCCCGCCGTTCTCACCACATTCACCACGCCGGCCACGAAGCCAAGCAGCAGGAACACGATAAATCCGAAAGGCGACGTCGACAGCAAGCGGTCGAAACCCCAGCCAATCCCCGCTCCGACAACGACCCCGGCGACCAACTCGGAGGATAACCGGAAACCAAGCGCCATCGCCGAGGCTCTGGCCGCCCTGTCTTCACCGTCACCTGCGGGTTGCTCGGTCTTGATGTGGCGGCCGCGAAATTCGGACAACCGCTGATCAAGATTTCCGAGCCGTTCGGAAAGCGCAGCTTCCTCGGGCGATCTATCGCGATCTCCATTCTCGCCATGCCCCGTGCCCTGTGCCATGCAACAAAGACCCGAAACGCTGCGGTTGAATGGAAATTACGCCCGCCACCCTCAAAAGCCGCGCGGACCATACTGAGGGCACATAATCAAGTCAAGCCAAGTCACGATCGCGTCGTGTTCTGTTATATCTTTGATTTTCTTGATGATATTGCCGTGCTCGCGAGCGCTGCACACAGCGTGACGCCGCACCGCAGCAGCTCCCTTCGCGATCCTGCGATGTGGCCGACATTTCGCCGCGCTTCCGGGATCAAAGCGACCGCCGCGATCGTTGATTTCGCAGATGCGTTTTTGGCGGCGGCTTCGATAGACCGAGCGATGCGCCGTCGCCCGCAGGGGTGTAGAATTTTGGGATGTGCCACCGGCACGTCGTGGCGGAGAGCGCGATGAGACCAGCGAAATCATCCACAACATCATGGTTCGCGGCGGCGGCGATTGCCGCGGTGATGGCCACCAGCGGCGGCCTGGTGGCTGCCCAATCGGCGCCCGACAGTGAAAACGGCCGCTACACCATGACGCCGATCCCGGAAGGTGTGCTGCGGCTCGACACCCGCACCGGCACGGTCTCGACCTGCACCAAGAACGGCGCGGGCTGGGCCTGCTACGCCGTGCCCGACGAGCGCTCCGCGCTCGACGCCGAGATCGGCCGGCTCCAAGCCGAGGTCGAGAAGCTGAAGGGGCAGCTCGCGGCCGGGCCGACCGTCTCGGGCAAAGTCGACGAGGCGCTGCCGAAATCCGATCCGCTGAAGAAGGCGGAGCCGAAGGTCGCCGAGGGCGACCGCAGGATCGAGATCCCGCTGCCCAGCGACCAGGACCTCGACCGCGCGATGTCGTTCCTGGAAAAGGCGTGGCGGCGGCTGATCGACATGGCCAACCGCGTGCAGAAGGACGTGTCGGGGAAGATTTGAACGGGCCCTTTCGAGGTCGTCCTGGCGAAAGCCATGACCCATACGCTGCGGCCTCTCTGTTCTTCCTGGTGCAAGTCGCCACCTTTCGCCGCGTCAGGCATTTGGGAGTAGTGCCCCGGCCTTCGCCGGGGAAACGCATCGAGAGCTTTCATGACCTCAACCAAATCGCAAACGCGCTCCACACCGTCGACGGTGCACCCCACGACCGTCAGCACCGCGACGCTGACGGTGCAGAGCTCAGGCTGCGGCTTCATCGACCTCACGGCCGAGGCCGCGAAGTTCATCACCGACGTTCGTGCGCGGGAGGGCGCGCTGACGCTGTTCATCCGCCACACCTCGGCGTCACTGACAATCCAGGAGAATGCCGACCCTTCCGTGCTCGTCGATCTCACCACGGTGCTGGCGCGGCTCGCGCCGGACGATGAAGATGCAGGCTGGACTCACGACACCGAGGGGCCGGACGATATGCCGGCGCACATCAAGACCATGCTGACGGGGACATCGCTCCAGGTGCCGGTCCTGGGTGGCGCGCTCGCGCTGGGCACGTGGCAGGCGATCTATCTGATCGAGCATCGTACCCGTCCGCATCCGCGCGAGGTCGTGCTGCAATTTATCGGTGCATCGCGGTGACAAAACAAAACCGGCCGCAGATGCCCGCGGCCGGTTTGTAGTCCGTGAAGCCGGCGTCGCGCGCCGGCTTGCTGCGATCAGTTCGCCTTGATGTCCACGTCCTTGGTCTCGGGCAGGAACAGGAAGCCGACCACGGCGGTGATCACCGCGAATATGATCGGATACCAGAGACCCGCATAGATATCGCCGGTCGAGGCCACGATCGCGAATGCGGTCGCGGGCAACAGCCCGCCGAACCAGCCGTTGCCGATGTGGTAGGGCAGCGACATCGAGGTGTAGCGGATCTTGGTCGGGAAGAGTTCGACCAGCATCGCCGCGATCGGCCCGTACACCATGGTGACGAAGATCACCAGGATGAACAGCAGGCCGATGATCGCCGCGACCTGCGGGCGGAAGATGTCGAACGGATTCGACATCTTCACGATGCCGGCGTCACCCGGCTTCGGATAGCCGGCCGCCTGCACCGCGGCGAGCACCGCCGCGTTGCCGTCCTTGGCGTTCGCGTAGGCCACGTCCTTGCCGTTGACGACGACCTTGACGCCGGAGCCTGCGGCGCCGCTGGACGTCGAGTACTTGACCGACGACTGCGACAGGAAGGCGCGCGCGGTGTCGCAAGCCGAGGTGAAGACGCGGGTGCCGACCGGGTTGAATAGGTCGCCGCAGCCCGCGGGATCAGCCACCACCTCGACCTTGGTCTGCTCGATCGCCTTCTCCAGCGCCGGGTTGGCGTTGGAGGTGATCATTTTGAAGATCGGGAAGAAGGTCAGCGCCGCGATCAGGCAGCCGCCGAGGATGATCGGCTTGCGGCCGATCTTGTCGGACAGGACGCCGAAGACGACGAAGAAGCCGGTTCCGAACAGGAGCGACCAGGCGATCAGCAGGTTGGCGGTATAGCCGTCGACCTTCAGGATCGATTGCAGGAAGAACAGCGCGTAGAACTGGCCGGTGTACCAGACCACGCCCTGTCCCATGGTGCCGCCGAGCAGCGCGAGCAGCACGAGCTTGCCGTTCTGCCAGTTGGCGAAGGCCTCCGTCAGCGGCGCCTTCGAGGTCTTGCCCTCGTCCTTCATCTTCTGAAAGATCGGCGATTCATTGAGGCGGAGCCGGATCCAGACCGAGACGCCGAGCAGCAGCACCGAGACCAGGAACGGAATGCGCCAGCCCCACGCCGCGAAGTCGGCTTCGCCGGTCGCAGTGCGGGTGAACAGGATCACCAGCAGCGACAGGAACAGGCCCATCGTCGCAGTGGTCTGGATGAAGGAGGTGTAGTAGCCGCGCTTGCCGTTCGGGGCGTGCTCGGCGACATAGGTTGCCGCACCGCCATACTCACCGCCAAGGGCGAGACCCTGGGCGAGACGCAGCGCGATCAGGATCACGGGGGCCGCAAAGCCGATCGTCGCCGCACTGGGCAGCAGGCCGACGATGAAGGTCGACAGACCCATGATCAGGATGGTGACGAGGAAGGTATATTTGCGGCCGACGATGTCGCCGATGCGGCCGAACACGATGGCGCCGAACGGGCGCACCAGGAAGCCTGCGGCAAACGCGAGGAGCGCGAAGATGTCGCGGGTCGCCGGTGGATAGGCCGAGAAGAACTGCGCGCCGATGATGCTGGCCAGCGATCCGTAGAGATAGAAGTCGTACCACTCGAAGACGGTGCCGAGCGATGAGGCCAGGATGACGAACCGCTCATCCTTCGTCATGCCGCCCGATCGGACCGACGTTGCAGCCATTGTGGACATGTTGAGTTCGCTCCCCGAAATGCGTTTCCTGATGTCCCCGATGTCCGGAGATGCCCGGATCGATCAGGTCCTTGCCGCTAAAGTAACATCGGCGTGAAACCGGCCCCAATACGACTTTCGGCCTTGCGCACTGACACACACCTGATGCGGGGGTATCGGGTGCTGCGCAGCGGCACGCGAGCTGGGGATTAACCCCTTTGCTGCAAAGGGATAATGTGTACTTGCATGCCACGGCTGGTCGGGGAAGAATTGATCCGCCCCCGGTTCCGGCCGACTGGCTCCGCGCCAACGACAGCAAGAGATCGATGAACGCTCCTTCGACCCATCTCGTCATTGCCGATGATCATCCCCTGTTCCGCGACGCGCTGCGGCAGGCGGTGGCCGGCGTCCTGACCTCGGCCAAGATCGATGAGGCCGGATCGTTCGAGGATCTGACCAAATTGCTGGAACAGACGTCGGACGTCGACCTGATCCTGCTCGACCTATCGATGCCCGGCATCTCCGGCTTTTCCGGCCTGATCTATCTCCGCGCACAATATCCGGCGATCCCGGTGGTGATCGTCTCTGCTTCCGACGACAGCGCCACGATCCGCCGCTCGCTCGATTTCGGCGCCTCCGGCTTCATCCCGAAGCGGTTCGGCGTCGAGACGCTGCGCGACGCCATCCTCAAGATCATGGACGGCGACGTCTGGGTTCCCGCCGACACCGACCTGTCGGCCGCCGCCGACCCCGACATGACGCGGCTGCGCGACCGCCTGGTGACGCTGACGCCGCAGCAGGT
>WNGR01004120.1_pt1 | contig 17517 bp, 20 predicted proteins | sample 5407581 | NCBI WGS metagenome assembly WNGR01 (sample SAMN13153383, study PRJNA577476) | soil metagenome | isolation source: 80 cm soil or saprolite under Garry oak tree replicate 2 | place: USA:California | collected 2016-06-15 | reverse complement strand
AAATATACTTAACGACACGGCGTCGTACTAAACATGTACCGGTGGTAGTATCGTAGCAGCGAGACCTCGCGCCCTGTAAACAAGGACCCACGCTTCTGGATCGCGCCGTGCCGGTAATGTCTTGAGAGTTGCGACGGTGGCGTTACGCGTGTAGAAACCGAGAGTAGCCTTTACAATTCTTGACGGGCGTTTGCCTGGAGAGGAGTCTGGATTCGTTGCTGCAAGTCGATCCCAGGAGTTTTGTACTTTCAAGCTTACAGTGGTCGATGGCCACTACTAATAGCATTCTAGGTCATCAATACTTGGATGTGTTACCTTGACCTCCTTGGCCTCCCTTCCGAGCTCCCTTCATACATTTTACCGTACTGGTATTCAAGCACCTTGATGAACGATCCCTTTTCTTCAGGGTTCAATATAACGTTTAATAATCGAGCAACCTAAAAAGTCAGTTTTCCCAGCTCCAACAATCTTTGGAGCATGTTTATTGAATGAATCTCTGCGCGCCATAGCATGGTCCCTAGGAAACTATAGTTAGCCTAACGCGACGTGCCGCATCATACAATTTCCATACTCGGTACGCCACGCACCACGCATTCCACAAAGAACCTCGTGCTCCGCTCATCGAAGCTAGTAATCACTGTTCGCTCCATCATCGAGTCAGGTTCTTCTCCCTGTGCTCCTATCAATTTTCTAGCATTCCACAATTGAATTCAACACCGAGCTGAGGCCCGTGAACTCGAACCATGGAAGGTGACGGGAGAATCCCCAGTCACTTCCATGATCCCGACTCTTCTACTAGGCGGAGGTTGTATTTCACTGTCGTCCCAGCCACCACCCACACGGGTGTCGTAACTGGCCGCATAAGCACCGCATCGACGCGTGCGGCAATAGGGCATACTGGGGCTATGGGTGCGACTCCCGGCGGCCGCAAAGATAGCGGAGCTGTGACAGCAAGCTGTGCATCATTACACAGGCCCTTGGGCTTCCGGTTGAGAAGCAGGACATGTTTTTTGGCCTCAAGTTTTGGCTCCAAGACAATTATTCAACTCACTAACGTGACGTTTTCTGGGAGGGCGCGTCTCAGCGGTCTTCTCTGGTAGTATTGGCTCTCCAGGTCCTCTGGTGGCTCTCACCCCAAATCGCACGGCCACCTAAGATGAGAATCGGGGATTGAACTCGGCGCTGTGACCGTTCCTGTATCACCCTGGGGCGATGTCAGGTGACTCATCTGACCGGCCGAAAACAGTCTGAGGAGCGGTAGCCGACGGTACTTTTGCTTTGGGTTCACCTCCGACTCTGCGTTCAGTGGGTGACACACGACCGCAACCCACACTCTCAATTCCGCTATCTGCCTCGTGGCATGCACCTCGGGACAACCCGCAATCTTCTTCGTCTCAATACCCGTCAGGCTATAATGGAAGGTTGACTTACTGTAGGCAAGAGGAACTGTTTCTGGTCGACAGCATCATGGTGTGCAAGGCTTCTGCTTCTGGCTAGTCGTGGGGTTAAAGTATACTATGATAGCAGGCCTTGTCACTGCGCCAAGTTCCTGGTCCCTCGCCTCGATGAGCATCTATGATCCGAGATTACTTTGCTCACACTCCTATCTCTTAATCCTAACGCGTGTTTCTGGTTGCGTTCCCTCTTCTTCGATAGCTCCCTAATCACCCTTAGATATGTACGGGGCGCGTCCGTAGTTCCCGAGTGAGCGTCTCGGCTCCCTTCGTCCGACGCGAAGTAATCGATACCCGCCTCTGGCCACGTGGCAGTTTCCTCGTGCTGTAGATATATTGAGCTGAGGTGAATTTGTTTCTTCAACCTCAACTGCGTGTTTTCACGCTCAACTCAAGACCAGAGCTTCACATGATTAATCTGTGATTTGAACCCCCACACAAAGTCGCTGGGGCCCGCGTTTGTGGCAGCAGTAAACTTCCTGGAGCCAGCATGTGCTTTCAATTCTATAAGTAGCCTCGGTGTTGATGATTCTTGAATGTAGGCTAGATAGCGGAAAGGACAGATCTGCAATATTGACTTTTGAGGTGCCGATGCCCTTCTTCTGCACCTAGGGTTGTTCGAGTGCCTTGGCGCCTCTCGAAGAAAGCTCAATGCGCGAGAAATGTTACCTCGAGGTCCTTGCCGACCTTGTTATCTTCTTGGTCTTTCTTGAAATTCAATTCTTTGGCTACGTTGTGCCGGAATTTTATTTTACCGAGCTTCGAATTTCGCGCACCGCTTCTGGACAACGGTATCCACAAAGTTGGGGCGAGGCTAGTAAAGAGTGGCTAAAGAGAAAAGACCAATTGGTTCTCCAATTTTTTCTGTATTTTTATAATCCATTAAGGTGCGCCTTGTGGTACAGAACCCTATGTGGCATCCTCACGAAAAGAGTGACTACACAATATGTGACTAATTTAGTTCTCCATAGTCACAGAGGTTCTTATACCTGTCTCAAGGGTAGAACAAGATTCGGGTTGAGCCTCCAGGAGGACCCGCTTTCGGTGGTCCAAGTTCTGGACATGTCATTATCAAGATACCCCAGATACACCATCTTAGCCCGATCACCCTTTCAAAGAACTTGTCGGAGTCCTGTTTTTAAACTCTATTCACATGTGCCCGATCGTTACAGGTAGGTTCCTTGTTTTTTTTTCTTCGACATATCTCTCGCACGTCGCAACAGCTTACAGAAGGCGTTATTGCGTCTCGACTATCACTAGGGTGCTTTGTTGGGACGTCTGAATGGCACGAAGGTGGAAGGCTTGCTTCCCTACTTTTTTTGGAATGGCTCGCTTGCCTTTCACGTCCGAAATGGAGCTCCGCTATGATTACCTGGCGAATTAACGGAGTCGCCAATGATCGTTTTGATTCAATCATACCCTGCTCATACCCTTAGTTCTCCTGCTTTCTCGGGCATGAACTCGCTGGGCTCTAGCTATCGACCTTCGCTACTGGCAGCTTGTTTTTTTTTAAATCCAGAGAGTGACCGCCTCATCGCTCATTACTGGAGCGGCTATTTGTCCACAACTTTTGTGCTATGTCCGCATGGGGCCGCGAATTTTACCCCTTCCATCCTATTTTCCGCTTCACTTGCATCCCTGCTTGGGTACTCACGAGTATAGCGGAGTTTCACTGCCTCTCCAAAGTCCATAATGGTCTCAGAAGACTGCGCCCGTACATTATATTATTGGCGACTTTGTTCAGACTACGGAAAAAATTGCCAAATCTAAAGACAATCTCAGGTCCGCCGCGGCAGTGAATTAAGTTTGTTCTTGTGGATCCCTGTCGGTCCTGGTGCAACCTAGATATTTAATCAACTACCCTGCTTTCTTGCATCCACAACTAGGATTCTCATCCCCTCCGTCCCGAAACACTGCCCACTACACGTACTATCGCAACCCCTCCGGTATGGACGAGTACTCTTGGTCTGTTCCTCCGGAGCTGCCATATATGTTCTCACTTTCTCCTACACCAAGTGATAACTCTAATGGCCCGCCACAAAAGCAACCAGACCTACACGTCCCAACCCACACATTCGTCGTCGAAAACCTGCCGAACGATACGCAGAATCCATACGCACCGTGCGACACCGTTTCTCCACCTTCGGCAACGAACCCGGCATCACACGTATTTAATCTTTCCCAGTTTTATTCTGCGAATGCCAGCGTACCCCTGGCAGGGAAGACCCTACCTACGCCGCCATTCACCTTCGGCGATATCCAATCTGCCTTTGCTTTCAATGTGGACGAGTTTTGGCCTACGTTGAGTTACGAAGACCACTCCTCAACGTCGGGCTTATCCCCGATGCCTGATCCCATTATCGTTCCCGGGAACGAAGTCGGTCTCTCGCCCAACAGCCGCGTTGCCAATCCTGTTTCGGAAACGTGTTCCCCCCCTTCAAAATCTGTGTCGACCCCCGGCAGTCCTGCCTGTAGCGAGAATTTCAAAGTTACGACTGTGCCTCGGAAGTCTCGGTCTCCTCGCCGATCACCTACCCGTCCCTCCAAAAAATGCAAGACCGCCGCTGAAGACGAGAGCGATGACGAATCGGTACGCATCTTATAATTTCTAGTGGCCGATGCTGAATTTTTTGGGATACGAAGACCCTGCTTCAGTGCTGCTTGATGGTGAAGCCGGAGAGCCTGGCTAGACACCTGAAATCTGACGGGCACAAACGCAATGCGGGCCTCCCCACGGACAGACCCGAGGTGTGCACCACTTGTAACATCGCGTAGGTTCCTGTTTGCGGCTAGGTATAGCCTATTGACACGCTCTCCCGGACTTCCTTCATGGAACGGCAGTTTTGCTAGGCAAGACGCGCGAAACCGACATTTTCGTTCGCAGCACGGCGGCAAAGTGCCTCCCGCCGATGCGCACCCCCGCTTGCTTTACGGGAAAATCAGAAGACCTAGTGCAACTCATCCGAGCATTCTGTCCAGGAAGCATAAGTGAGCAGTTTTTTTAGTGATACAGAAAGGTGCCTTTCGTCGAAGCTCCGCATCTAGTCCTGGTTCTGACATGACACGAAGTTACTGACAGCGGTTCCGTAAGACCTTACCTTTCTTATAGGCCTTCTACCTTCGACGTTGGGATGGTCGTCCTACGGCGGGCTCTCGATTTTTTCCCGCTCGGTTACCTTGCGTCGCCACGCCGTTTCAACTACTATCAAATAATAAAGCTTCTCCCTCACTCTACATAAATGCATTGACACCCACACCACCCCCGCTTCTCGCGGATCTCAAGGCCAGTACGCTGTGTTAGGGCTTCCCTGCTTCAAGTTTCTCTATACAGTTCACTGTCCTCATCTTGGAACCCTTATTCACCCCGTCATACTGTCTGTAGCCCCATCCTGTCCCCTCTTCCCGTTGTACTATTGATTTGCTACGTCCGGCATGTTTGAATCTAACGAGTAAAAGTCATAAGCACCGTATGGGAAGCGTATATCGATGCCAGTTGTTTTTTAAGCGATTGCGCTCCTATGTCGGATTCTCGTGACCATGACGGGGCATGAAGAAAGAGAGCTCGGAAATATTCACGAGTGTGTCCAGATCGGCCATCATTGAAATAACAAAAACACCCTTGTCTTACTCCCCGGGTTTCTGTGCCTCTTATCTCGAGCAAGGGTAATCCTAGTTTGAATCCTAGTGCGCGCACCGAATTAGGAACGCCAGCCACCAATTCGAGAATGCTTCCGTTAGGGCGTCAGGGTAGTAATACGCATTTCCAATAGTCCCCTGATGGATGCAGTTAGATAGCGATAGCTTCGTGACGTGCTCGGATCTGTAGGTACAACCTGTTGCCTCGGGAATATCGAAATACACAGACGGCACAACGATGATACGTGGACCAGCGGAATGTACACGATTATCGATATTCGTCTGTCTATCATACAGCAAAATGCGGGGTACAGCGCAGGCAGGCCTCCCCATGTCGTAGTTCTTATCAGAATTTTCCTTCCCCCCACCGTCGTACTCGCGACGCCATCTCTACCGCAGCAGCGCCCCAGTCCTCGCCGTGGTTGTGCCCTTTACTCACGCGGCCAATTCCCGCGCGCTCCAAAGCTTGCTCTTCCGTGAGCGCGGTAAGGACACCGAATATGACCGGCACGCCCGAGTCGAGCTGCACGCGCATGAGCGCGTGCGAGACGCTCTCGCAGATGTACTCGAAATGCATAGTCGAGCCTTTGATGAGCACTCCGATCGCGATCACCGCGTCGAACGGCCGATTGTGTGGGGTCGGAATCGGGAACGTCGCCGGCGCCGAGCCCGCGACAGGCGTGGCGGAGCGGGGTGTGTTGATGCCCAGTCCCCCCAACAGATCTGTCGCGCTTGCGCCCGCCTGAACAAGAGACCCAGCGATCACCCTACAAATTCCCGTCAAGTCCGTAAATACTGGAGAGAGGTGGGGAGTGATGCGCACCGCTGGCAGGCCAAGGGCAGCTCGAAACTACCGGGAACTGACTGAAGGACGATGTTGTGCTCTTTGACTCCGGCTTCCTTGAGCTTGGCGACTGCGCCAGCAATTAGCGCATCGATTACAGATTTATTCCATCTTGCGTGTACGATGGCAATCCTGAGGGATGACCCGTCAAATTTGTCTGTGAATTGAGGCAAGTTCTTGACTGTATCACCCATCGTTGGCGATTGGTGTTGGTTGGGGCGTTCTCTGGATTTGGTAATAATAAGCGCCCATTAGGATCATTTAGATCCGGCGTTGACCGGTCCGGACACTTTTAACGCGCCTGCGTCAACCGTGATGGCAAAGCAAAAATCGGGGCCAAAGTCTGAGGTCGACGCTGAAAAGGCTGACCTGGCGTGTATGTTCGTCGTCTTGGCTCTCTTACACACTACACATCCCGCAGACACCTACAGGCTGGTCCATGCCTTCTTAGCCGAAAGATCGCACAAGAAAGTGGCAAGCGCTCTCAAACAGTCTGTCAATGGTATTGCGAAAATAGAAGATGGAGTTGACTACAAGGGACCGAAACTTCAGCAAATTTTGAAGGAGTGGAAAGAATTGAAAGCGGCTGCAGATGCAGAGTGAGTGCTCCATCCGTACATGCTCCCTCACTTCATTCAGACCACTCCAGAGAATCCACGAGCTCCGATTCCGATTCCGGTGGGTATGCCCAAGCTAGAGCCTTTTTTTTTTGTTCACTGCTATGCTGGTCAGAATCATCCGATGGGTCTTCGTCTGACGACGACAGCGAAGTTGAGAACAATGTAACAGTCAAAAAGACGAAGGAGCCGGTGCCTTGTAAGATGCTTGCCTCTGTTGAAAACGTATCCCGCGCGACTTATGGCTATTTGGAATCCGTCCATTCTCAGCTGGTTCCTCTGGTTCGTTGTTGTCGTCACGCCCAGAGTTTTCATTCACTTTCCCCGATTCAGATGATAGCAGCGATAACAGTGATGACAGTGACGATACCCGTCAAAAAGCTGTGCGACCAGTCGCGAAGGCAAAGGAGTCCCAGCGTGACTCGAGCAAAACACTGTCTTCTGCGGATGATGACGACAGTGACGAAGAGTCTACGAACGAGTCTAACTCGGATTCGAGTGAAGAGGAAGATAAAGGATCTGATGCTGATGCGGACACGGACTCTGATTCCGATTCTGGTGCTCAGGCTGGAGAGGGTAAAAGTAAACAGAAGGTCTTGAAACCGAAAACATCTTCTACGTCGTCCTCAGACTCCAGTTCCGACTCTGACTCGGATTCCGATTCCGACGAAGAGGACAAACCTTCAAAGGCAAATAAACCAACGCCCAAAGCAAAAGCAAAATCTTCAAGTTCAGACTCCAGCTCCAGCTCTGATTCTGATTCGGACGTGGCCAACGAACTTCCAAAGAAGACTGGATTGAAGCCTAAAGCAGCGCATCCCTCTTCAAGCTCAGATTCTAGCTCCAGCTCAGACTCGGATTCAGAAAACGACTCATCGGAGAGCTCCAGCTCAGAAGACGCGAAATCGTCGAAAAAGCGGTCAGCCGCTCAACCCGTTTCTCAGAGCTCATCAGGCTCTTCGTCAAACTCTTCTGAGTCTGAGGATGAACTCGATGAAACGCCTGCTTTATCTGTCACGCCTGATCCCGGCGTGGTGCAAGTGACGAAGAAGCGACGGGCGAATGAGGAAGGCCGAGCCATAGTCACCGCGACCGTGAAGATAGTATCAGCACACACTGTGCAAAGAGGCAAAGCCTCGCGGAAGCTCAACACGCCCTTCCAGCGCGTCAAGGCAGAAGCCGTAACGTATCATGACGAGAGGCTCAAAGATAACACCTTCGAATCCCGGGTCCGTCCTATCTCATCCGCGTATCAAATGAAATACTTCTGAAACGTTGTGGTGTCACAATAGGGTACACGAACAGACGACTATGGTGCGCAGGCAAGTCGGGATTTGATCGTGACACGCGGAGACGGCTTCAGAAAAGAAAAAAACAAAAAGAAGCGGGGTTCGTACAGAGGAGGGGCGATTACAGTGAGCCTTGAGCAGACACGGGATACATGCACGAATCAGCTAACAGAACTACAGTTACAGTCGCACAGCTTCAAGTTCGAAGATTGACACCGCAATCTTCCTTCGCATTACTTCTGAGTTTTATACCCGCAATCCTCGACACCTTCCGATAGAGCGATCGGCCATCCTTGCATAGTAAGACATCAAATTTTTTACATTAGGGCTCGTCTAGAATACGTATAAACTTGAAATCAACTATATCTTGCCATGGTGGGCACGCCCCCTCGACTCCCTCAGAAAGCGGTTGTGAACGTACGGAATAATTTCTCCTCACGCCTGGCCCGGGCTCGTACCAGTTCAGTTCTGGCGCAGATATCTGAGCAATCGTGACATCTTCCTGACCCTCGCGTCTCCATATCACTTTGGGCCAGAGCCATCTACCTCCCAGAACTAACATCACGCGCCCAGAGCCCTCTTCCACGCTAGCCATGATAGGGTCACCGGCCGGGACCCCGCCAAGTCGAAACGCGACCAGAAACCGGTTATCATATGACGCCTCTGCGTGCTGTCTCGAGGAGGCAACCAGTTGTGCACTGATATCGCGGTCAAATTCCGACCGGCAATGCCGTGGAGGTGGCGCACGCGACGCAAGCCACCCGAATCGTTCGCCCGGTCTCGGTTGTTGGTGCTTTAGCCTCCCGTCTTGGCTGATTCTAAGCGGTGTCCAGAGGACGTTCGCGCCGGCCTCGAACCGGGTACGTACTTTAGAAGCTGGGTCGGGATCCCATACCCGCTCGACGATGCGTTGCAGGCTCTCACGACGGCGTCCTGCCTGCGCACGCGTCGAGCCCCACGGGAGCGGCGAAATGTACCGCAGCATACGAAGGACCATCGCTAGTTGCACGAGCGGGTCCGTGACCACCGTGGAAAGCTTGTCGGCGGCGAGGATGAAGGTTCCAGGGGGTGCCTGGACGGAGAAGCGGTTGAGATAAGCGCTGACTTGTGATTTAAGCCCAAGCACAGCGTGATAGTGTCAACGGGCGAGTTACCTCTATCTTCAATGTCGGAGAGATTGCGCGATGAGCAGCAGACGGCTTCACGGAGGTTTTGCCGGCTGGACATCAAGTCGATTGGGACTGGAATCTTCAATTTTTCCGAGGCGGTCTTCATACGCGTGATCTGGTCGGCCAAAACTGGAGGAAGCGACAATGGGGGCTTCTTATCAAATGCGGCCATGTCAGGTCCAACAAAACCAAAAATAATGTAGTGGAAACGAACAAGTTTATCAGAATGGCGTTTCTGTTCGTTGTTGGCGAGTACATGGCGAAGGGCATTGCGCAGGGTAAGCTCGGGTTGAAAATTTGTGCGGTCAACAACGTAGTGGATGCTATGCAAGTCGCAAGTTGCCAGAATTCTATCCTAAAGGGGAGTTCAGGTTTGTTGTTTATTCTGTGATCACGCGAGCTCTCACCTTGGACACTTCGAGCAGCGGGCGGGCGATCCAGCGATTCAAGCCCTCGTGTCCGAACCAGCCAAAATCGTTCTCCGCCTTCCCAAGCGCCATCCCGAACCGGCGCAAGGGTCGCATGCCCCCGAGCCCGAGCATCGAGCTGCCCGCGCCGAGGCGCATGAGCACCGTCTCGACCTGGTCGTCCGCATGGTGCCCCGTCGCGAGGACGTACATGTCGCGGCGCACCATCGCATCGAACATCAGTTGATAGCGCGCGTTGCGCGCCAGCGACTCGACCGCCTCGCCGTCGCCCGGACGCACGGGGAACGGCGCCTCGCCCCAGCGCACGCGGAGCTCGACGTGGGACGCCGCCTTGAACCGGGTCGCCGAGGTGCTCGCGGCGCGCGCCATTTTTTTCGCGTCGGCCTGTAAGTTGTGGTCCACGTGGAAAGATGCGATGGTGTCGGGAAGGTCGACGCCGGAACCGTGGCTGCTTTTTCGCTTCAAGTCAATCATACGTCGGAGGAGAAAGAGAAGACAGGTAGAGTCCGGCCCCGCGGAGCTTGCGACAGCTAGATGGGGGGTGTATTTAATGTGTTGGCGGCAGAGAAGGTGAGTAACGACGGACCCATTGTGGTTGGCCAGCCTGTTGGAGGACGACATCTGCCCACCATCTGCACGAATTCTGCATTCGTTATAGCACGGATCTGTGGAACGTGCATTTCCGTAAACTGAAGGTTATAAGGGTGTCTGGAGTGAGGTTATGATAGTGCAAGGGGATGTGTGTGCATTGTATTTTGTTTGAGGGGCATCGCCCGTGTCACCCAACTCAACTATTGACATGAACTGACCCGGTCCGCTGCAGCCGTTGCCGTTGAATATGGTGAAAATAAAAATAAAAATAAATCAAAAAGTATCAGCATACATCTGAACCATGCCACTAAGGTTGCCTTCACTGAATGCCGCTATCGTATGCGACGGCAAGGAGTTGGAAGCATACGATGTGAAGCAAGAGGGTACATCATCGTTGAGTGCGTTCATCGCGAGCGAGGCTGGAAAGGTGAGAGCGCTTTTTCCCCCTGGGACTGACCGCTGCGGACACCAATCGTTTCGCGACTCAGCAATTCAAAATCACGTACTCGAACAATTTGACCAACTCTGAGGTCGCCATATTCCTGTACATCGACGGGCGACTGGTTGAAAGTGTGTATTCGCGAGCCGGGTCGAGCGGCAAATTATTAGGGCTGTATAAGAGCGCGTGCTCGATCCTTCCCTTCAAGTTCCAGGAACTACAGCTCGTCGGTACGTTTTCATCGATCTTTCCTTCGTTCGAGCATCTCCCTCTTGACGTGTGCCGAAAGACCCAGACTTGGAAGATGCACCCGTCGCACCCGAAATGAGGACGATAGAACTCAAAGCCTATCGCTGTCAGTCACGGCGCAGAATAGGACGGGAGTTTACGCACGAGGATCTCCACAGGGGACGCGTCTCGGAGCGCAGCAAGAAAGCGGGGTGGCATCATGTCGCGTATGTCCCTTCAGTCGGGTCGTACTTCCAAGTTTTCCTCTAGTCACTACTAAGGTTGCTGCTTCCAGCACTGGAGACGAGATACCCATCAAAAAGTGCCTCCCTCTCGTTGGAGTAGACTACCTTGACTCACGGGAGGATCCGCCGTATGCGTCTATCAAGGTATTTTATCGCCCCAGAGGTAAACCTGTCGTTCTTTCCCGGGGCCTTTGCCCATACTTCGTCCAGAGCTGTTGACAGCGCAAGGCATAATCCCTGGGAACGACGTGGGAACCAACAACATGAAGCGCGCCAGAGAGGACGGATCGCCTGGTCCATCCAGAAGCCGTCCGAAGATCAAGAGAGAAGAACTCGCAGAGGACGCGTGCGAACAGCGAATCCGAGCTCTTCAGGTCAGTCAGGGCGTTGTATGCTTCCTCAGAGTCTCGCCTGATGGGGCTTGCATGCAGGCCGAGCTGGATGCCTTGAAGGCTGCTAAGCAATCCGGCACATCCGTCAAGCGTGAACTGAGATCCCCTTCACCAATCGTTGTAAGACATGCTGGGGAGGTAGTTGACCTCACTCTTGACGATTAATTAATGCGATGCTTTGTTCCGGGTTTTGGACTTCTATGCAGATTCTTTAGGGCTATTGAAGACGCACCTTAATTACGAATACTACCTAACTAAAAATACTCTATAACAGTAGTATTTGCTCTGCTGAAACACGCGGAGCGGGACATTTTGCTTCGCCCTGAGCCGCAACAAAAGTGGCTTGGACTTGAAATGGTTTCCGTATAGGATGTAGTCGCAGCGCTCAACCCGATAAGATGGAAGAATGCTTTCCTACGATAGGGGACACAACACCATCTGGGGTCCTATGAGTACATTTGTATTGGGCGACATCGATCGAGCAAAAATAACATCCCGCTTCAGCAATAAATAGAAGCTCCATCCTATGCGTAGCGTAATAGTACGACATCGTGCAAGTACAGGGATGACGAACAAGGCCAAAGTCCACGTCCATTCGACATTGTCCCTGTCCGTGATGTAATGCAGTAATGCAGTATGCGTGAGTACAAACGAGCTAAGCGATAACCAAGAGAAATCATGAAACGAGCCGCCGAGTGAGTTTGTTACGAAGAGATTAGTGGCGACCCAGAGGACGACAACATACAGAGGCGAGACAACCCAAAATACTATCATACATGTCGAGAAATTATGTTGGGCGGAGATGAGAGCGAGGCGATAGCAAATCTATATATATCCAACGGCGAAAGCTGATCAGCCCGTTTGGTGATGCGAAGGTTGCCTACTTATGAAGGGAACCCGGGTACGCCACCCGCGAAGCCTTGATTGGGCACAGGGCTAGGGTTGCGCATCAGGCTTTGCATTGCTTGCGGATTGACGAAAGGGAGGCCCATCTGCATTTGCATCAGAGGAGTCATCTGCTGCATCTGCAGTTGCGAGAAAGCGAAATTGTTCGGATTAGCCAGGCCAAACGGTTGCTGCTGCTGGACTTGGGGCGGTGGCGAGCCAGTCTGCGGAGACGGTGGGGACTGTGTGGCTGCTTGCGCTTGCATCCTTTGCATAGACTGAAGCTGGAAAAAGGTCGACTAGTTAGTTGGTAAGTGGGGGGGTTTTCTTTTTTAAAGACATACCTCGTAAAAAGCGAAGTCCTGGAGCAGCGACGTTCGAGAGGGGTGTGTGTGGAAAATTCGCAGCATCTCCTGGCCTGCATCAGGGAGCAGCTCTTGAGTGTCGCGCGAGTTAGTGACCGGCTTTCTCTCTTGTGTATTGCTACAGGAGCTCCTGATTAGTAAAGGATATGGCGAAAGCAAAAGCTTCGTACTTCAAGCGTATGTGGCGCAGGTTGGCATTTGGGATGTCACGCACGAAAATCCACCTGACTTTGAACACACCCTTCCACTTGTCCGAAGCCCAGACGGTACTGCTCCGCGTATAGTCCACGGGGGTCAACATTTCTGCCATACCGCAAAAGTGGCCACTGTGACGAATATAAGCACAACAAAGCCAAATACCAAAGGAAGGAAAGGGTACCTCGCGTTGACACTGAAGAAGAGGTAGATAGGACCCCTTCCGGCCGTCTCCTTGAAAGCCTTATCGAGTCTCTTATTTCCAGGATCTGTTGAACTCCAGATTTCGTACTTGAGGCTCTTTTGTACGTCATCCTCGGTGTACGATTTGATCACAAAGTAGCGAGCCTAAGAGACAAGTCAGGGCCATGATAGATGGGGCAGCGAAAAAAAAACTGACGAAAGCAGGGCGGGTGTCAAAATTTGGGGGGTTGTAACCCTTCGTTGCGACAAGAGTGGGAACGTCGATGGGGGACGTGAGAATGCCCGGCTGCCCAGGCAATACGCCCAGACTACCCATTTGCGTGTTTAATCCCAGCCTGAGATTCTGCTGTTGATTGAGGAATTGCGGTGGGATAGCGGGGACGCTTGGAATCCCCTGTGCCTTTACTTGTTGCTGTTGCTGAGTGTTGTACCCGTAATTGATGTTTGGATTAGATGAGCGGGTTTGGAGAACGCGCTCCTTTTGGTCCCAGGTCCCCGAAGCCGTGAACGCGCGCTCGTCATGCTCCCCTGTGCCTCCACGTTGTTGTTGCCCAGTCGACGAGGACGACGGAGGTAATCCATGGCCGATAGGTGGTACATAGGCGGATGCACTGACAGGGCCTGATGAGCCTCCAGGGAGTTGACCACCGCGCTCATCAAGGTTCGTGATGAGCTGTAGCTTGCGCGAGTTACTGCCGTCGTTGTCATTTGGCGCCGCAATGCGCAGCGCTGCGAGTTGCTGGGACTGTTGCGACTGGTTTGGATTGAACCGTGGCGGATTGTTAGATTGTGAGCCAGGGAGGGCAACTGCGGAGTAACTTTGCGCCTGATTGTTAATGTCTAATGAAGACAAAGCCCGCTGAACGTCATCGATGGCGGAGCTGCCGTTGTTAGGCGCGACAAGGCCGGAAGGCCCCCCGGAGGGACGCCATTCATTACTAGGTGTGCTCCACGGAGATCGGCTAATCGGGCTGGTTGGGTACTGCTGGCCTTGGACTGAAGCCTGATGGTGAGCAAAGTAGGACTCGTCCTCGTGCCCAATCGGTCCCTCTACAAACTCTTCATCGGCACCGGTAGGGCTAGGTGTCTGCGGGTGATGACCGGACGTGCGGGCTTGAGTCTGCAAAGTGCCAGCACGCCTGAGGCCAGCCGGAGCCATCCTCTTCACTCCACCAGCGGCAGCACCATATGTGAGTGATTGGTGCCTCCGAACACTAGATCCGGGGGGTGGAGAGGGGATTGTACCAAAATGGCCAGACATAGAGGACGGCGAGTTTTGAGCGTGTTGGTCCATGGACTGGTATTGGGGGTTTTCGTTGACAAAGGTGACCTGGGCCGGAGATTAGCTGCTAATACGCGGTTATGGGGTGTGTGGGAGTGGGAGAAATACCTCGTCTTCGTTTCTTAAGTCCCGTATCTCAATCTCCCACTCATCCTCTTCACCCTCCTGACCAGCAATCGCTGTAAGGCTGTTCAATGTACGAGGGGTGAGATTGCCTCCAGAACCGCGGTTTCCGTGACCATAAGCTTGAGGAAGGATTGTCAGTGATACACCCCCAGTGACGCTCGGCGATACTGCGGGAATATCGAAGGACTTGTGAAGAATGAGATGACATACCTCTATTATAACGTGCGGGAAGAGAATTCTGTCGATGGAGAGAGCCACCTTTCTCACCAACAGCCCCCACTGATCCTACCCATTCTGGATCGACGACCTTTTCGTCATTCCAGGTCTGCTGTTCCTGAGACTCTTCCGAGATCGGCGCTCGGGTAGCTGTCCGGGCAGTTCTCGAGGCAGCAGTGATCGTATGATGACGCCGAACACTGGTGGATTGTGGTTCGTTGGCCACTGGCCCCGGAGGCGGCGAGATGGGATGGGGAGGAGGTGCAGACATGACAAGAGGTGGATTGTGGGAGAAAGAAGAGAAGAGAGGGTGATTTAAGTTTAGCAAAGAGAGTAACGATGATATGGGGTTGAATACGTGGGCGGGCTCCCTCTTCCTGATGTCCTCTGAGGTCCCAGCGCTCAATGCGCCGATCGCCCGTGGCCGCGGCACTTTTTTCTTATTTAAAAAAAAAATTCAAGAAAAAATATATAGATTTATGATACCAGTGTCCAACGGTACAATACAGTACGGGGTGCTCGTCTTTACACCGAGAAGATTACACCGAGAAGATAGTCAGAAGGTGCAAAAAGATGCGGTGCCGGCCTCGTTGCAAACGCGCGGCTGGCAAGTGACCTTGAACTCGTCCTTGGCTCTCACCATCATATCCGCATCAATATCCCCATCTGGAATCTCACATCCGACTTCTTCCCGGCTCGCCCCTGATTGGTTCGAAGCCAAAATGGGGGACCAGCAACCACAGTTTTCGTACTATCAGATTGGTGGCTTCAGACCCAACATGTTCTTGAAAGGGTGCTTCACCACTTTTTTCCCAAAAAATTGAGTCAGCCATTCAGGACCTTGTGATGTCAGACCCGGAAGCACTCAATATGACATGTGCAAATTGGCTCAAGCCATTTTTGGTCCACGAACTTCAGTGGAATTAGTTTTTAGTAAGTCGTCGTTCAACCTCGCCAGCTGCAAGGTTACGAGCAGGGATGATACAGGTATCCTCCCTTCTGGGGCATCATCAATCCTTGTCCCTGCCTCTGAATGCATCAGAAAAGAGGTCTTCAGTTACTCGCGCACCTCGCAGCTTGCATCCGACTTCCTCTCGCTCTCTCCCCTGCAATACAGCGACGTTTCCCAGCTGATCAAGAGGCTCAACGCACTCAAACCAAAGGGCAAGAGGCGAGGCGAAGACGATAGTGCCGCAAACAAGATATATCTCGGAGATACTGGTCAGGCTGGCCATTTCCGTTCCGCGTTCGAACACAACAGGTATCACGTCATTCTGCGTCCCTACTTGCGTGATTATATCGAGCCACCTTGTCCAGATTAATCTTTCATGCCCTGAACCCTTCTTCCGGCGTCTGGAGATATGGGCTGAGTAGGTCCTCGCCGTGGGCTACTGCGCAGGTCGTCTCTGTTGTCTTCAATGAGTGGTCTCACGAGAAGGGCGTAATCCTTGACGTTGGGTGGAGTTTGCTGGATCGTTGCACACATCCCCCCACATTTCGGAGCTCCGTTCATCTGGAAGTTGAAGAAAAACGAAACCTTGGTAACAAGGGAAAGCAGAGGGTGGTAAGCGTTCGAAAGATTTGAAGGCGTGGGATATCGCAACGAATGCATTCATATAGGGATTCCGGTTTGGTCAGAGTGAGGTGCTGAAGCAAACCACCGTACCAGCAAGGTTCCGGGACCTATTGAGATGCGAGCAGCCCTTGGTATTACTCACTTATAATGAAGACGCTGTTCGTACCCTTCTAGGGGACCTTGGCATCCACACAGGTGACTGGGCCTCCGGACTTAGGGACTTGCTCCGGTGAGTTGGGTGGATACTGCTCTAGTTGACTGTTCTGAGAGTCTAACCAGCGCTCTAGGTCTGACCCTCGTGACAACAAGTTCCGTCATCAGCCCATCAAGTCGGAGTCACGACGTCGTTCACGTTCCCCGCGACACGACGAGAAATCGTATGATCAACGCCGACCCTCACCATCGCGCGCGGGGGCGCCGATTTGTATCGTAGACATTCGCCAAATGTATGTCACTCTCCGCCGCGTAGCGGAGTCGACTGCCTCCCTCACTGCGGTCGCCACCGAGCTCGGACTACCATGTGACGACAAAAGCATGTGCGCTGGAAATGAGAGCCGGTTAGCGGATCTCGCACCACGTTTACAGTCTAGTGTTGTTCATTTGTGGCTCAACAGGCTATTGGCCGAAATGTGGACTGCTATGGCAAGTGGCCCCGCTATCGATGAGCAATACGATGCACGATGGGGTTCTGCCAGATCCACACCGGTATCAGGGGCTGTATCAGGTTTATCGACGCCCCTGGACGCGGACCATGGAGAACTTGACCCTAATGATCTTGCCCCGATGGGCTCGGAAGCAGCTGTGCAACCTCCGAAGAGTCAGTGGAAAGAGTGGGACGACCTAGACGATGATGAAGAAGAATTCTATGGCCGTTGAGACGAGAAGTTCTTGTTGGTGCAAATATTTCTTGGCGCACCCCCGCATTTTGGCTTCCGAGTGTGTTGGCTCTGGCCTGAGGCTTCATACACTCGATGTTGTTTGTTGTAGATTGATAACACCTCACTCGAATGTTTTACCGATGATTACATGTATTTTGTACACGGACGGACCAAAAAGGCCCACACATCGAAGTCCGAGCCGGGGTGTCTATGAAGAGAGCTCTCCAAGTCCATTCCATTCGGTTATTGCATACTATGGCGGCTACCCCCTCCAGAGTCAAAGGCGCGATGGCTCCGAGGCCCTCCGCTAGTCTTGTCATACTTAACGCCAGAAATGAGGTTCTCCTCGTGCGTCGAAATCCAAAAGCGACTGCGTTTGCGGGCATGCACGTGCGACTTTGTTCCGCTTTGATCCAGCCTCTATTTTTTGACGTTACATAGGTCTTTCCCGGAGGCAA
>WNGR01008799.1_pt1 | contig 17521 bp, 15 predicted proteins | sample 5407581 | NCBI WGS metagenome assembly WNGR01 (sample SAMN13153383, study PRJNA577476) | soil metagenome | isolation source: 80 cm soil or saprolite under Garry oak tree replicate 2 | place: USA:California | collected 2016-06-15 | reverse complement strand
CCCCAAGATCGGCTGGATCCTGGCGGGATACAAGCGCGAGACCTACCGCGAGCTCGACCTCTTGAACGAGGCACGCCGCTCGCTCTACGAGTATCTCGTATCGGGGCTGCGCCGCGGTGAGTCAGCTTACGTCTTCACCTCGCAACGCGCGAAAAAGCAGGTGCCGGAGGAAGACGAGGATGGCTGGCGGCTCACCGAGGACGGTATCCACCAGTGGTTCCAGGAGGCGCGCCTGCAGGCTTCGGTCGAGGAAGCCGCGCTCATCGATGACATCACCTTCCACGATCTGCGCCACGATTTTGGGCACCGCCTGCGCGGCCAGGGGCTGGCGCTGGAGGAGGTAGCCTACTACCTGGGGCATGTGAACGCCGACGGCACGCCGTCGATCCAGACCACCGTGCGCTATACGCAGGTGGGGCGTGAGCAAGTCAAGGCCAGGCTGCGCCAGATCCGCAATATCGAAGGAGGGGAGTAGCATGCTTGAAACGGATACGCTGGCGGAGATGGTGCCTGCTATCAGTATTGCCTTAGGCGACGAGGTCTCGCTGGACCTGACGACGCTCATTGAGACGCGGCTCCTCGTGCAGGCCAACAGCGGCGGTGGCAAATCCTTCGCCCTGCGCCACCTGCTGGAGCAATCTCACGGGAAGGTGCAGCACCTGGTAATCACATGGAGGGCACCTTTCGCACGCTGCGCGAGCGCTACGAGTACCTGCTGCTCGGCTCCCGAACGGACGAGGTGGACTACCCCTTGAGCGCGGAGAATGCCGCGCAACTCGCAACCAAGCTCCTGGAGATGCGCACATCGACCATCCTAGTTCTGAATGAGTTTCTTCTCCGCCAGTGCCAGCAGATCGTGCGGATGTTCCTGGGAGCGCTGATCAATGCTCCCAAGCACCTCTGGCACGACTGCCTGATCCTCTTATGATGAAAGCCATGTGTTTCTGCCCAGAAAACGGAACGACGGAGGTCAAAGCGGTGGTGGAGGCGCTCTGTTCGCGCGGTCGCGCGCGTGGTTACTGCGCCGTGCTGGTCACGCAGCGCATCTCCAAGCTGTCAAAGGACGCGGCTGCGGAATGCAACAATAAATTGATTGGTAGGGTCGGCGTCGATATCGATATGAAGCGCAGCTACAAGGCGCTGGAGTTCCCCGCCAAATCGCAGCCCCTCACAAAACTCTCGCCGGAGAGTTCTATGCCTTGGGGCTGGCCATCTCGCCAACAGTGCGGAAAATCATGATCGGACCGGTGCAGACGACCCACCCGAAAGCGGGGTTGCGGCGGTCGATCACCAGCCCTCAAGCACCCAGAAGCTTGGAGGTGGTGCTGGAGATCCTGCGCATCTTACCCCAGCCAGCGGTGGTGCAGGACGCGGAGCGCGACGAGACACAGCATGGCAGTCCGCGCCGCACACAGACTTCATGGACACGAGAGGGATTAACTCAAACCGATGAGCAGGCGGCGTTACAGCACCTGCGCCGCCTAGTGGGGTGTTGGTTGAGTTAGTATTGAAGAAGCCCTCTCCAATGGCGTCGAAGATCCCGATTCCTGGACCTGCTGAAGCTCTCCTATAAAGAGGGAGGCTGCTTTCACGGCAATAGCGTACCTCTTGCAGCCTTGAATAATCAGGGTGAGTGACACAGAAAGCGTGCTTACAGACACGGCACGGCAGTTGCTTGATAGGGCCGTTGTAGCTATCGGGGATAAGGGTTGTCGCAGTCACGGCGTACCCCCTTCACCTATTTTTTAGAGAATCTAGAGCAAAGACAACAAGCGCAGACTGCCTGGCTTCGAATGCTGTTCGCCAACGAGCTCTCTGCAGAGCAGCAAATCACTGGACCATCTTGCTGCCCTCGATCCTGCACATTATGCTCCGGTTCTCAGCCTGTACTGAATCGCCTCCGCGATGTGATTTGCCAGAATTGTCTCAGTCCCCGCTAAATCGGCGATCGTTCTCGCCAGCCTGAGCACTCGACAATTCGCCCGTGCCGACAAGCGCAACTGCTGCATCGCCGCCTTCAATAACTTTTCGCTGGCAATATCCATGAGGCAAAACTCGCGCACCTCCTGTGGTCCTATATCGGCGTTGCACGTCAACTTCGTCCTGCTAAAGCGCCCCAACTGACGTTCGCGCGCGGATTGCACTCTTTTTCGTATGGTTTCTGAGTTCTCCACCATTCGCCTCTCCGCCAGCCTCCCGTAATCGACGCGGGGGACTTCGATGTGAATATCGATGCCGTCGAGCAGGGGGCCGCTGATGCGCTTCAGGTAGCGTGCGATGGCTATGGCAGAGCAAGTGCACTCACGCACCGGATCGGCGAAATTTCCGCATGGGCAAGGCTTCATAGAAGCCACGAGTAGAACATTCGCTGGATAGGTGATGGTATCTTTTGCCCGATACATAGTGATCACCTTCTCCTTCAAAGGCTGATGTAGGGCTCCGAGCAAGTGTTCATCAAATTCTGGTAACTCATCTAAAAAAAGAACTCCATGATGTGCCAGGCTGATTTCGCCGGGATGCGCGGTATCTCCATCACCGACAAGCCCGGCAAGGCCAATGCCGTGATGTAGTGCTCGGAACGGACGTTGCCAAATAAGCGGTTTATGAGGATGAAGCATTCCACTGACACTATAAATTTTGTTGATCTCAAGGATCTCTTCGGCGGTCAGCTGTGGGAGGATGGAGGGTAGGCTTCGAGCAATGGACCTTTTCCCCGCTGCAGCGGGGCCGCTCATGATGATGCTATGCCCTCCGCTCGCTGCAACCTCCAGGGCGCGTTTAACGTGATCCTGTCCAAGCACAGCTGCGATATCGTGCTCGTAGAATGTCTGGCCTTCGTTATCGAGCATGTCGGGATCGGGTACAAACGGCTCAATCTGCTGTTCGTCGTTGAGGTGAGCAAGGAGCTGGGCAAGCGTCTCGACAGGGTAGACAGTGACGCCCTGCACAAGGGATACTTCAATCACGTTAGCAGCAGGTGCAAAGATAGTGGCCACCAGTTCCTCAGATGCCAAAGCCACCATGGGCAAGACGCCATTGATCTGGCACAGGTTTCCATCGGGAGCAAGTTCGCCAAAAAAGAGGCTTTCATCCAGGCATTTGCCAAGATTAATTTGGCCTGAAGCCAGCAGTACCCCTATCGCGATTGGGAGGTCATATGCGGAACTCTCTTTGGATGGGTCGGGAGGGGAAATGTTGACGGTGATCCTTTTGAGAGGGGAGAAATATCCACTCTTTTTGATTGCTGAATGTACGCGTTCTTCTGTCGACTCATTGAAAGCAGCAGTGGAAAGTCCAGCGATCGTGAAAGCGGCAGTTTCATCGGAAAGGTCAACCTCCACTTCAATAGGCCTGCCATTGAGTCCGATAATCGTGCAACTGCGGACCTTTGCCAGCATAATGGCTGCCTCCTCAACAGTATTTCTCGCGCATTATGCATGAACTGTAATAAAAATGCAAGGTGGGGGCTGAAATGAACGTGTATCAAAACTCTACGTAGAAAGCTAAAGAAATCCCCGTCAGTAGCCGGGCAGAGTTTAGCGCTTCTGGTGCGATCGCTTATCTGAACCTTCGCAGAAATAAGTGCAAATCCGTACTTTCGCCTGTCTTTCCTTAAGTGGATCATTGTTCACACTCAACATCTAGTAAATTAACTCAAGGGTGGTCAAATTTTGAACGGAAAGGTGGGGAATCGGCGGTTATCATCCAGGCCATGCCGTTTCCGATGTAGCTTCTTCCATTGATATCTTGTAAATTTGATCCATTTTGCATGATTGGCGCAAGCTTGCCTCACACCAGAGCATGTCGATGAGAGCAAAACATGTTAGAATAAAAAGCTGTTCGACAAGAGGGAGTCGCATCTGGTGTCTCAACACAACGAATCCATAGATTGGAGAAAAGAGGTATGACTGATATCTATGTTGAACTGGGTGGAAAGAAGGCCATTGCCTGGTCGCTGGAGTGGCCTGGTTGGTGCCGGATTCGCACAAGCGAGGAGGAGGCTGTGCAGGCGTTGATCGATACCGAGTCCCGTTATCGGGTGGTCGCGCAACGGGCAGGACAGGATTTTGCACCTGGCGATCTCGTGGTTATTGAACGTCTCCCAGGCGATGCCAACACTGCCTGGGGAGTGCCTTCGGTTCTGGCTTCTGCCGAAACCAGACCAATCGATGCGACTACCGCTCAGCGCAACTTGGCGCTCCTGCGTGCATCGTGGGATATGCTGGAAGAGGTCGTCGAGGCCTCTCCCGCAGAACTGCGCAAAGGTCCGCGTGGTGGAGGTCGCGACCGAGACGAGATCCGGCGACACGTCATCGAAGCCGAGCGTGTTTATTCGCGCAAGATCGAGATACGGCACAAACCGTTCGAGATGAACGACAAGAGTGCCCTCAAAGCTATGCGGGAAGAGATCGCAGCCGTACTGAGCAAGCTTTCCACTGGCGAGCCCCTGGTTTCTGGTGGATGGAACGCCAGTTATGTGGTCCGGCGCATGGCGTGGCATGTGGTCGATCACATCTGGGAGATAGAAGATCGTCGAAGCTGATCCTGTGAGCGGAAAGTATGATGGATCCTCTATTCTGACATATTCAAGTAGCGATAGAGTGTGGACTTTTTAATGTTGAGAGTTTGTAAGATGGTTTTGATTGGGGTATTACTCGCGTGAAGTTGCTTTGCAATGACCACTTTGGTATCGGTGGCATTCACCTTTGGTCTTCCTCCAACTCTTCCCCGAGCACGAGCCGCTTCAAGGCCTGCCTTAGTGCGCTCACTAATCAAATTGCGCTCAAACTCTGCGAGCATAGCTATGAACTGAAAGAAGAGTTTCCCGGTTGCGGTCGTTGTGTTAATATGTTCGGTGAGGGAAACCAGGTTGATATTGCGCTTCTGCAGGTTTTCGACCGTCTCGATCAACTGCTTCAGTGACCTGCCTAGCCGATCCAATTTCCATACTACTAGGGTATCCCCCTCATTCAGGTAGTCCAAGGCCGCAAGAAATTCCTTGCGATCAAAGCGGGTCCCTGTCTGCTTGTCGGTAAAGATGCGGATGACCCGACGCTTTTTGAGTGCGTCTAACTGGAGCGCTAAATGCTGCTCAGTTTTTGAGACGCGGGCATAGCCGATCTCTCGCCCTTGGGTCGTAGTGTCTTTCAAAGACTCCTCCGGAGTGCTGCACTTCTACGCTTTCCTTACCATAGTGCCATTAAAGGGTATTCATGTCAAGTTATTTGGACTTTGATTTCTGGGACGAGTTTTCGGGACTTGTGAAGTGATACAGGAAGTTCTTGGATTGCTGAGTCCCAAGAAACGGACGTTTTATAAGACATATATAGAGTAGTGGTGCATGTACGTGTTTTTCGTAATTGTCCAGTTCTTCCTGCTTTCTCCCTCATCTATCAAAGGAGGACACGTGCATAGAATCTCTCACGAAAGCAGGAACGTTTATTATGAACTATCTTCATCTTGGAATGCTAACATACTCTTCCAAACCTCACCTGCTTATCCTTGAACAATTGGGGCAGTGAACATGGCACCACTCACTTGCCAATGAGGCCTCAAGAGAGCGTAACTATCATCATCTGCCATGTAACAACGTGTTTTTTGGGGTTAGAGTGACCCCAATAGAGCCATACCACACATTTTGACAGTTGACACACCTGTTTGAACGCCTTCATGCTCGAACGTTCGTTTTCATTCGTACAGGAGTGAGTTCTGGCGAAGGTTTCCCAAACGGACTCAAAAGAGAACTCTGGCACGGAAACAAGCATTTTCGCACTGCATGCTACTGTTACCACGCCCAAAACCTGCTACAATAGAGTGAAACGAGAGTCTCTTGTACTGGCATACGTAAGGAAAAGCAGCGTATGGATCTGAAACCGGCACCCGAAACGGTCTCCCAGCGCCTCAAGGGGCAGTTCGCTCCGGCCTACCTGACACTCACGAGCATTATCCAGGGCGTTGCCCTCGCGTTTCTCGCGGCGCGGGTCGAGGCTACCTACGCCCAGTTCGATGCGACGAATTGGCTGCTGACGGTCGCCACCTTTGTCGGCTTTCTCACCGTGTGGAACGAGTACCTGATGCAGGTGTTGGCGTTTGTGTGGGTGCCGACCCTGCTCGATTCGCTCGTCCCGTTCGCTTTTCTCGCGTGCGAACTCTTCATGGCCCACTTCGTCTACAATACTCTCCGCAGCTGGCTTCTCACGCTCGGCCTCATCTTCGTTGTGGGTGGAGCAGCACAGATTCTGACTGTCACACAAGCCCGCTCCCTCGCCGACGAGAACCGCGATATCACTCGCGTGCTCGCTCCCCACTACCGGGTCCGAGCTGTGCTTAGCGCGGTTATTGTAGTGCTCAGTCTGGGTGCCTTTGCGCTCTACGACGTGCTGCGGCTTGGGCAGGCGCAGTTCGTCATCGCGCTGCTCGCCTTTGCCCTGGTCATCGTGTTTAGCAGCAGCTCCGTTCCCTTTTGGAATCGGGTGCTTGCCTACGCACGAGGCGAGTACAGGAGCCCGCCACAGCGGAGCATTCAGTGAAGAAGGAAGACGTATGCTTCATGACCACGTTCTTCTCAACGATTGGCATGTCGTAGGATATGCACCAGACCTCAAAGAAGGGAAGCCCATGGTAGCCAGCCTTCTCGAAGAAGGCCTCTAAGGGAAATCCGAACGAAAACTCACGCTAAGCTGTAAAAGCCCTCCACAGGCCGATTAACCGGATGTTTTTTAGGGGCAGGCAAAAAAGGGGGTGATTTTTGGTTCCTATAACCATAGGAAAACTGCGTTCAATTGAACCAATTCTTTTTGTTTGGAGCGTACTTCTCATGGGAGCGGTGTAGTTCATTCTCCCTTCTACACAGCAGAGGGAAGAAGAGGTTACCTCAATGTAATCGACATAGATAATTTAATGTCCTAACAAACGGACCAGCCTGTTGAAAAACTAAACTGATGAGGTTTGGAAAGCACGAAAAATCCTGTTTTGCTGCCACATTCCCACGAATAGGCGTCCTACAAAGGAGAGTTTCGAGAGTTTTCTTCTCTAATAAACTCTGCAATAGACTTTTTCAACAGGCTGGGACGTTTTATGAGATACCAAATTTCTGAAGCTTGCTAGATATAACATGACTATTGAGTCTCATCTATCCAGTAGAGATGTTACGGCTCTCAATGTTGTTAGAGATGATAAGCAAGATAGGGAGTAGTATCAGGGCAACGATACTCGCCACCAGGACCGTAGCAAGAGTAAAACCGAAAGGATAAAACCAGTAAGATTGGTGAACGATGATATCGCTTATCATAAGGAAAAGTGCATACACCACTAACCCAATGAAACTTGTAAGGATGGCAGTGGCTAGATTTCTTCTCGTATTGTAACGTCCTTGTGTTCGAAGGAATGCAAGGCCTGAAAGAAAGCCAAGGAGTGCTAGACTGGCAAAGTCATACCAGTCGGGGGAGGGTAAGTCCGCAGTGCTAATGTTTTGAGATAAGTAATAACCAATCAACACACCTGGCAACCCACACGCCAGTCCCACCCATGGACCGAACTTGGTAGCAAACAACAAAGGAACAACAACGATCAAACCGAGCAAAATGTTAGCCCCTCTCATATTAAAGAAGTTTGTACTCCAAAGCTCATAGCCTCCATGATAGTTAGAAACAAGGAGCGCTGCGATAAGATAATTAACAACACTACAAATCACAATACCTATCACCATTGCTATTATCTGCCGCTTCCCTAAGGCCCAGGGATTCACCGTTTCATCGGATGTCTGCGCCGTGCTTATTTCTGTTCCAGAACGCCCTGAGTTCATAGCATCATCTGCTCCACCTTGTGATTGGGGAGCATTCAGCATGAGACTGGATTCAGGTGGCGAAAATGGAGAGCTTGAGGGAGACTCGGGAGCCATCGGAATCGATGAATCGGGATTATGGGTGGAAGATAGAGAAGCCTCACTGTGAGCAGCTATGGCGTCAAGTGAAGCACTTTCACCCATGAGAGATAGTATTTCACTCGATGGTACAGCGTGTACTTCTTCAAACGAAGGTGGTAGTGCAGGCTCCGTTTCATCTATGTGATGTGACGGACTGTCAGCATGAACCTGAGGAGCAACCTCTGCTTGCGATTCTCCATTCTCCGGAAGCAGCTCTGGTGCTTTCAAAAGCGGCTGTTCCTGCTCTATCTCGTTTTGAGAGGATTCCGGTGCATGCTGAAGTGGAGGAACTGGAACAGTCGATGCATCTTGAGGTGTGGATGGCGTCATTTCGTTTAACTGGACTGAAGGAACATCCTGTACCACCAGGCTCGCCTGTTCTAAGGCGGTTGCAAGGGCTTGCATGCTCCCAAAGCGGCCCTTTGGGTCTTTAGCCAGCGCGGTCATCACGACCTGTTCAGCATCACTTGAAAGGCCAGGAACCTTCTCACAGAGAGAGGCGGGAGCAACGAGTTGCTGCTTCACAGCAATCTCCGTAAAGGAGCCATGAAAAGGACGCTCGCCACAGAGCCATTCATAGATGACAATGCCAAGCGAGTATTGGTCACTTGCCGGGCGGGGATGCGCTTCAATCTGCTCGGGAGCCATATACGCAATAGTTCCAGCCATATCGTTTGGCTGTTGGTAGCGAGAGCTCTGCGACACTAGGGCAATGCCGAAGTCACTGAGCACCACCTGATCATCTGGCCCGAACAACATGTTTTCTGGCTTGATGTCTCGATGAATAATCTTGCGCTCATGCGCATACTGAAGAGCTTGTGAGATCTGCTTGACGTACACGACGACTTGTTGCAGGGGAAGCCGTGTTCCTTTTGGATAGCGTTCTCGCATGGTTCCATTGGGAGCATAGCTCATGATCAGGTAGGGAGTGGTGCCTTCGACTCCAAAATCCAGCAGACGGACGATGTGCGGATGCTCCAGGTGTGCGATGGTGCGTGCTTCTTGACGAAACTGTTCCACATCTTGTCCGACTAATTGGGTATGAAGGACTTTAATGGCCGTCTGGGTATCCAAGAAGAGGTGTTCGCCAAGGTAGACCTCGGCAAAGCCGCCTTGCCCTATGAGCCGGCTCAGTCGATAGTTGCCAAAGCGCTGTCCAACTCGATCGGGTTGTTGCCTTACTATGCTGGGTGGAGAGAGAGGGGATGCTCCAGCGGACGTGTTCTCTTGCTCGGAAGAGAGTGGGGAAGCAAGGGATCGAGAGGGACGGTCAAGCACTTCATACGTACAGGTGATATTGCCAAAACGGATGGCATCTCCTGGATGAAGCTTCAATGGCACCTGGGGAACGAGTCGTTGCTGATTAAGCAGCGTGCCATTGGTGCTTTCTGTATCGGTGACCCAGTACGCCTGGTCTTTCAATGCGATGATGGCATGACGTGAGGAGACAGAGGGATCACGGAGGACGACCTGATTGGTCGAGGCCCGTCCAATCGTGATGGGCTCAAGCCCAAGTGGTATTCTCCCTTCTGGCCCTTGTAGGGCAGCTCCCACTACCTGTGACAACTGCATCAGCACCGTTCGCTCTTCCCACGGTACCTGGTTGAGTTCAATGAGCGGAGCGACTGCTTCAAGAGAGCGTGTTGCAGAGACCAGGAGGAGATGCCCGGACTTCGGCAGGGGCATGAGCGGTGCGAGCACCTCTTGCTCATGCACCCGATCAAGCACCAGCAGCCAGTGTTGATGGGTACGAAGCCACTGGACGATCGTTTTAAGGGGATCCTGGTCAGGGGGATTCGTTTGTGGGAGATGAAGCGCAGTTGCCAGGCTCAGCAGATCCGCTTGAAATGCTTCGCGTGAATCTGCCTGTATCCAGGCAATCACCTGGTAGTCACTCCGGAAGCGGTAGGCGTACTCCACCGCCGTCTCGATTGCTCCGCCAGTGCCAGTTTCACGCTCACTGGCAGTCTCAAAGAGAAGAACGGTATGATCTGTTGCCAAAGAGGTATGCACCTCTTGTAAGAGCTGTTCGCGACCTAAAAACAAGGGGTCGCGCTGATGAGGCATGTTCCAGATGGGAGGCACATCACCGGGGAAGTTGAGCTGCTTGGAGATGGTATGTTGCATCGTTTGAGGGAAGGCAGGGGCCTGGGCTGGTTTGGCACGTTCATGACGTGCCGCTGCCAGCAAGCGTTGACGTGCAGTGGCTTCATCACGCCCTACCAGGTCTACGTACACAATCGGTCCAAGCAGCCCGGTTACCTCACATGGCTGGACGCGTACGGGGATGAGCAGGCTTTGCTCTCCTTTGGGATCGTGTCGAAAGGCAGATGCCCATTCTGGTTGAGTATAGAGGGAACTCAGGTATTGAGGAGACAAGACAGCGATCATACGAGGGGCAAGCGTGAGCGCGCGGTCCATTTGGACGACGAAATTGCTGCCGGGCAAAAAGTCCCACGCCTGTAAGATAACAGAATAGGCTGCTTCTTCCAATTGCCAGGCAATCCATTCAGCCCAGCGCTGGTCGGCTCCATTATAGCTGATAAAAAAGTCTTTGTGGTCTTGTTGGTTCATAGGCGACCCTTTCCACCATGGATTGCAGCTTTTGATATCAAAGACGGTCGATCACAGTGTAAACGATGTGCAATTGAACGTATAGGATACGTATTTCTGACCAATGTATGCCAAGTCTCATGAGAGATACATTCAGGAAATATCCGAGTACATCCAGTGAGGCATTGCGCTAAGAGGTTGCTCTTGATGTCCATGACTTTATCTGCTCATCTATAGTCACATAACCGGATTTGATGTAATTGCTTAGAGAAGAGCAAACTCTTCTACGATCTCTCCCCTAGTATAAACGCTAGAGAGAGCTAATTCAAGAGATAGAAAAAACAGGCAAAGTAGATTGATGACCTATAGCCCACATACCTCATTCGGTACGAAACTTTTTAGATCATTGAGTTTCGACTAACGTGGCAGTTCTAATAACCCTTATGGACTGATACTTCTTGGGATCAGTTTCAATTAACCACCGTTTTATAAGACAGATTTAAAGTGGTGCAACAAGGGTTCTTCATTGTTGGAGCATTCTCCATGCTCCCTCACTCATCTGCCAAAAAGGCAAAATAAATATATAACCTCTCATAAAACATGTAGGATTAGTATGCTGTTTCCTGCTGCAAATCATAATAGGTTTTACTTAAAACGCGTTATCAATGAATTCATCAAGCATATCTTTGTGAAGTCGCCCTGATTGATACTGGTAATGTTGTACCCTCTTCAACGATCTGGACTTTCAGTCCTTCCTCATTTTAAAAAGCTATGAGAGATGAATGGGTGTTATTCAGCCATTTCTTGTTCTGCTGGGAAATGTCGCAACCAAGCAACCATATACCCGTTCATTAGCCAAGCTTGAAGAGCCCGGTCGAATTGGTAGTAAGATTGAGCAGCCGCGACGGCATAGCAGTCTGAAGCAAAATCGATGACAGAAAAATAGTCCATTTCGTCTTGTTTAACAATAGCGCGTGTTAAGTCATGTTGAAATGCCACTTGTCCTTGCTCCCATGCAGCATTCACATCTGAAAGCCGAACTTTCAGCCGAAGCCATTCTTGCTCAAAATGATGGGTCTGCCGCGCCTTTATGACTGCTCGCTCAACAAATACTTTCAGGTGCTCGGGATATAAGCTATCATCAAGGTCGTAGCGTCCTAAAGTGTTTCCTCCAGAATCAATAAGCAAGCGAATTTGATGTACCACAAGAGCTTCCGTGAAGCCTTCTAGATTGATATCTGGTTGACGAAGGTCGAGAAACTGCTGCACAGTTTTCCTGGCCATTATTCATACCCTCCTCTTTATTGTCTCGATTGGTGCCTACTATGGAGTCAAGTGTGTTCCGTTAGATCTTCCCGAGTCTTCTTTAAGACAAATGGGCGGATGATCTCGGGAACTTGTCCTGTCGTCACCATTTCCGAGATTGTCTCACCAGTGATGGCACTTAGCAAGATGCCAAACCCACCATGTCCACTCGCAATAGTGACATTCTCCCAGGATGGGATCGGACCTAGGAGAGGACGAGAATCTGGGGTTTTTGGGCGTAGACCTGCCCACATGCGTTGAGTGGAGCAATGTGCGAGTGTAGGCATGATCTGGACTGCAATAGTCCGTAAATGCAAAGCACCTTCTAACGAGACTGAAGTATTATACCCGACTTCGGCTTTGGTGGCTCCTACCACAAGGGTTCCATTTGGTTTCGGTGCGAGATAGATATCTTCATCAAAAACGCCTTCATCAAAAATAATATGCTGTACCGGCGGTGATGGTTGCTGGAATGCAATAAGTTCGCCACGCACCGGACGTACAGGTAATGTGATATCCAACCAGGTTCCACATTGAGCAGACCATGCGCCGGCAGCAATGATAAGCTGATTGCAGGTTAACAGATCACCCTGAGTTGTCCAGATTCCAGCGATCCTCTTGCCTGTCTCAGATCTATGAAGTGCTACAACCTCAGTATGAGTATAAAAAAGAGCCCCCAAGTTGAGAGCCGCTTGCGCGAATGCTTGCACGAATTGCACAGGTACTACTTGCGCCTCATCCGCGATGCTGATAGCACCTTGTAATCCTGTAAAGAGGAGGGGCTCGCGTATATAAGCTTCCTCCGGCGTAAGCACTTCAATGTGGTAGCCAGCATGCCGCCACGCTTCTGCCCATGTTTGTGCAGCAACAATTTTCTCGATAGGTAGGAGACGTAAGGTTCCAGTCTTCTCGTAACCGACGTTCATCCCGCTGACTGCTTCCAATTCTGGGACGATTGAAGAGAAACGTGCAAGGCCAGCAAGTTGGAATGCTTTGAAAGGGTCTCGTTGAGAGAGAGGTCTGATGGGAGCCAGCAATCCTGCTGCCGCGCTTGTTGCCTGTGCCCCAATATCACCTTTCTCAAGGACGATGACCTCTACTCCTTGCTTTCTCAAGAAGTAGGCAATCGAGCAACCTATTATTCCTCCCCCCACAATGAGCACGTCAGTAGAGTTTTTCATGAAATTCTCACCTCTCTTTGTTCACCGCTCACGTAGGAAATGGCTGCCTATAGAAGGTCTTGCGAAGGATAACTGTAATCATCACTCGTACCGCGATTCGCATGCTCTCTTGTTATCCTCTCATTCAACGGATTCATGTTTCACATTGCATTTCTTTACCTCATCAACTTCTTCCCATTCAACAACTGTCTGACAAGTAAGCGGTAGCCCTCTCGTCACAACCTCCTTCTGAACCCCATCTGTGACACAGTTGAAAGCTGCACATATTGTCTCAGCAGAAAGGATGGATTCAATAGAGGAAATAGAGTAGTGAACATTGGGATACGTAACCATGCACACAGTTTCCTACCTATTTGGTGGAAACGCATGATTTTCTGTCCAGTTTTGAATGCTCCTTTTTGCTGTTCAGCTTCTTGTTGCCATTGATCATCTGCCCCCGATCATATTTCATTTGCTTTGTGTTCTTGCACATACTGCCACCACACATGGGTCTCCCAATCCATTTCACACTCAGGATAGCCATACCCTAAAAACGGTAAGTCATTCCATGTGTCCGGAAGAAGCATGAGCTTTTCTTCATCGCGTATTACCCCAACAAAACAAATATCATTACTTTCAGCACGTTGCACGACTGCCCAAAAGTCAAGCTGGTGTTTCTCTATTCTGCTCTTTTCTGCTACTTTATTGTATATGCCATACACGCCATACCAACTTGGTTCAGCAGGCAGAAGTTGAAGGAGTCTCCCTATAGGAGGCTGATAATAATGATAATCGAAATACATGTCTTTCTGATCCCTTCTCCATTCGCAGAGTTTTCCCTTTCATCTATTCAGTCGGCCGCAAACGAGAAGTGGCGCATTTGCTTACTCGCAACAACAAGTAATAGTACGCTCCATCACTGTAGGGCCTGTTAATACTGCGTCTGTCACAAAACGTGAAATAGCATACATTTTTGATTAGAGAAAGTGACTTTCACTCTCGACAGGGTATGCATCCTGCTTCAGGACTCACTTTCCTAGTTGATCGTCTGGCCACCTTGCATTCTTCAATGTACAAAATATGCCTCTTTCATTCATTTACTTTTGGTAATTTCTATTCAATGACCAATCTACTTCGTCCAAAATGTGGCGCTTGATGGAACATTCAGACTTGATAATCGGTAGGATCGCTAGAAAGCACAAACTTTTCTTCACAACTAACCTTTTCTCTGCAGTTTTCGTATCTTCCCGTTCATTATCAACCGATAAGAGCTTGCTGATGATGAGTATATCACGAATTAGGTATTTTCAAAAATACATAAATATACAGCTTAGTCAAAAAATACCAATAAAATTTAGACTACGAATATGCGTAATGAAAATGATCAGCCTGGTGTTCCAGGATATATTTCTATTAAGGAAGCTGCAGAAAAACTCGGTCTTTCACCGAGTAGGGTGTATGAATACGTTGAAGATGGTCGCCTCACCTCTGTGCGGGCTGCCCATGTAATTTTGATCCCTCTGGATGAGGTAGAGAACTTTAAACCGAAGCTTGCAGGGCGCCCACGTAGAAGTATTCCACCTTGGCGCATTTCTCCTAAGGAGAACATGTTACTCTCGACGACAATCTTTGTGCAAATTCGGACCGGCTGCCAGGACGAATTGTTGAAGATCTTAGAGAAGATAAAGCAGGAAGAACAGTTTCTCTTTCCTGGTACGGTCTCACGATCCATTATTAAGAGTGAAACAATTCCAGGACAACTAGAGATTTCATTAATTTGGAGAAGTACCATCATGCCACCGGAAGAAGCACGCAAGCAGGTGCTAGAGAAGTTTCGACTTGCCTTAACTGATGTAGTGGATTGGAATACTGCTCGATACAATAATGGGCAGGTATTGATGCACACTTAAAGTTATTCTCTCAAAATTATTGAAGCATAGAGTTGTGGTGACGTTTAACTTTCCAGGTATAGAACGCAAATTTTTAACCTCTGACTTGGTAAAAACACTCATGCATTTTTCGCTACTTGCAGCGAGATTCCGATAAAACAGTATTTTCTATCACATATTTATTCTATTGACCCCACCAGGGTCGGGGCAACTATTTCCTTCCCAAAGCGCTCAAGAAGTCAGTTCAATTTTTTACTCTGTTAATTAAACCCAATAATTGCGCTATTGAGCCTCGTACACACGAACTTATCTTTTCTCTGAAGGTCTTACAAAGTCATGTCATTTGGATTGTGAGCATTCTTCAGTTATCGGCAAGCCTCCAGTAAAAATGGGAGATCTCATTGAAAGTTCTGCAAAGTTTGCAGCGCTACTAACTCGTCCACAAGCTCTGCTTTCATATGATCTAGGGCGACCAGTCGAATGGGCTCTTCGCTTCACTTTGGGAGATAGATCAAGGCTATGGCATCAGAATCAATGCGTAGGGACATACTTTGTTGGATTAAGCAGTTGCCGATATAATTGCGGTAACCACTTAAGCCAGAGAAACCATTGGTACGAAAGCTTCGAAACCACCTGTCTTGCCAGGGTATACATACACTTTCTCAAGAGCAAGTAACTCCTCCCATTTAGGACGAACCTACCATCCTGAATGACCCCAGGATATGTCGCTAAAAGCGCTTGATGGGAGAGCAATGGGCTTAGCAGAGAGGTGAGCGTCTTCGGACATTCATCCAGAACGCTTCCTAAGCTGGAGGTGAAAGGGTAGGTCTGTCCAAGGAGCGCCTGCGCCGTTATGGTGGGTCCGGACGATGATTGAGTGATGGGTGGGACAGCGTTTGTGTGTAAAATGCCCCTGGATCCCTAACTCTAGGATTCACACATGTAATCGTGTGGGAAGGGTGGAGGAATGGTATTATCATAGGAGATTGTATCATGAGTCAGCAATAGTGTTCTGACATGCAATAAGTTAAAACTCTCAGTGTAATGTCAGTTGAAGGTTGGGTAGACCTAGATTTGCCGTTTCCAAACACGAGTAGCTTTTGATCTTGTGGCGACTAACGACGACATCAACAATTCTGATCAGGATCACCCGAGCATCTCCCTCTAACCGCATAAATCCTTGCGCATCTATCTGCCATTCTTTATGCCGGCCGCACAGTTGAACTCGGGGCGGTTCGATCAAGTCATGATGAGGTTGATAGAGGCGCGTCAGGCTAGCCTGTTGAGAAAGGTCACTTGGCTCGAAAAATGGTGTTCTCGCTAAGTGGTATCCGTCTGGTGTTAAGCTAACAGCGTCTTTGGTCCTCAGCCAGGATGGAGCTTGCACAGGTGAAAGATAGCCTCCCGTAGATCATTCGAAAAGGTACTCATTGGATTGATCACTGGACAGCCCATCGGTTTCTTTTAATCAACGAGCCCTATTGTTGAACAAGTCGTCGTCACTTGTGTACCATGCACACGGAGCAATCGGTCGCTCTTGCGACCAGTGTCGTTCAAACTAGCAGCGGTATATTTGCTGATCTCTAGACGTTTCTGATCTGTCCTCGTTTGTTCTCGCTGTCGTATATGCTCTCCTTACAGCTAGTTGTGATAGGAGCTGAAGAAGATCAAAGTGCCTTCGTGAAAGCTGCAAGGGGTACGACTTTAAGAGGCTTCTGCCGGAAGAGATAGGTAAAAGTGTACCAGACTCAATAATTGTACTGAAAGGAGTCAGCTAATTTTCTTTTTTTAACCAAATGGATATGTCCAGTATACGTTATTCTTCTTAATGAATACCACTACCCACCTGCGGATTGAGTAGATTCACTTGTCGAAGCATTTCCCGTAAGTCATGTATCAAGGATGTATCATGCTTGCTAAAATGCTGTAGCCACCGACAAATGATGATAAACATGAGAACCAATCTTACTTCTTGCTCTGTTGAAGTTACTGCTTGATTGCCAGAGTAGTGACTGACTTGTGACTGCAACCGCTGCATTTCTAAATGAAACAAGCATACATTCCAGAACATCGCTATGATCTTCCCCTCCTGTTTTAATTCTTGGTCAAGGAGGAGCACATCGATCATTTTGATTCGTTCCACTGATCCGATTTCTTGTCGGCTCACCTCTCTCATCGAAACCTTGAGCAACGCTGCGAGCTTCTCCGTCGTGGTCGGCATCTTGCTCCCAGTATTTGCAATGTATACTGAAATATCATTCAGTATTAGTATTCCATTGTGTCCGAGAATATCCAGTATCTCTTCACTTCGCATATCGGGTGGGTACCGTACTTCATAAAGCTGCCACATGGGTCCAAAGAGGAGTTTCTCAACAACCTGTGGTTCATAGAGAGGTATCACTTCTCCTTGAAAGGTAGCTATACTATTGAGAGCCCCTGCCATCCACCTACTTGTAGACTGCCTCTCCATGCTGGCATAGATAATGAGGGCTTCTACATCTTGAAACGTAGGAATGGTTTCTTTCCAAATGGTGTGTTTAGTATCGCTGAGAGAAAATGGCTTACCTTGCCAATCCTGAATAAAGTCAGAGGAAGTAACTCCTAGTCCTCTCCCTACACGAACAATTGTTCCTAGGGTTGCCTGAGTACGTCCATTTTCGATCTTGCTGATTGTTCCTATATCAAGGCCA
>WNGR01003333.1_pt1 | contig 17521 bp, 15 predicted proteins | sample 5407581 | NCBI WGS metagenome assembly WNGR01 (sample SAMN13153383, study PRJNA577476) | soil metagenome | isolation source: 80 cm soil or saprolite under Garry oak tree replicate 2 | place: USA:California | collected 2016-06-15 | reverse complement strand
TCTGCTCGAACGCGTGCCGCTCGATGTCGACCTGAACGCGCTGCTCAGGCGCTGGCGGTGGTTTGCCGAGGGCAGTGTCGGGTGCATCGGGAATCTGAAAACCTGGCTCGTCGATGCGGTGGCATCGACGCTGGCTGAGGGAGGGACAAGCCTAACCGAAGCGATGCTGACCCGTACCATGCCGCATCCAGCCAAACGGGTGAGTCTGGAACTGGATGCCCGCGAAGGCGAACACCAGGTAGAGGCCAACACCATCGACAGCACCAAGCAACTCCAGGTGCTGCTGGGCAAACCAGGGAAAGCAGGAAACGGCCGGGGTCGCTCCCGGTCGGAACGGTACCCGGGCCGCCGCACAGTGCTCAAACAGCACAGACAGTGGCGTCCATTCCCGCGTCTTTGCCTCTGCCGCAAGTTTCTCCCAAACCTACCAAAGCACGCGTGGGCCAACGTGGGAATGTCCGCGATCCCGTTGGGGAAACGAGCGCTCCATTTGTACGCACAGCCATTGGGTGCGCGTTTACCGAAGTCATTGAAGTGACGCAGACTCAGATGGAAGAAGCCAAAGTTTCACGTGTTGAATGTCCAACCTGTCTTGCAGTCAGAGATATCCACCCAAAGGGAGAGATCGTGAAGTTTCCCTGGCACCCGAAACGGGTGACGAGTACCCCAAATCACGGGTTGCGTTGGGTGAAGCGAGAAAGCACCTGGAGCCTGTCTGAATGAGCGATGGGAACGCAGGAATCGGAAGGAGGAGACACGATGAGTGAACAGACCTACCTGCTCTCTTTTGAGGGAGTTTCGGCGGCAGAGGCGAACCAGTACGCAGAGGAATTGCGAGAGGCTCTGTTAGACGCCACTACCGGGATCGCTGTGCAACGGCAACGGGAGAATCCGCTGGCCCAGGATCTAGGGGCTACTCTGGTGTTGATCATGGGAACGCCTGCGTTGGTGGCGGCAGTCAATGCCATCGGCAACTGGTTGCAAAAACGCCGCAGCGCTTCGTTGACGATTGTAACGGCAGAGAACAAGATTGTCGCAGAGAATCTGACGAACAAGGATGCCGCGCACTTACTTCAGCTGTTTCTGACGCAAACGGCTTCCCACAAGGAGCCTGGTCCATGAGTGCATCAGCTCTTCTGCCCACTGCTCCTACCACCCTTGTCATCGTGCTTGGCGCCAGTGCCTGGCCGAACTCCCCAGGCCTCCAGGCATCGAAAGCCTTCATGCATGCCGCTCACGGGTTCAGGGATTACCTGCTCGATCCACGCGGCTTTGGCCTGCCTGCGGCGAATCTCCTGGATCTCTTTGACGCTCCTTCCAGCGTCTCAGATCAACTAGAACAGCTAGACTCCTTTCTCCAACAACAGTCACAGGCGCTCATCGCAACAAACCAGGCGGCGCGCGATGTGCTGGTCTATTTCGTGGGACATGGGGATTTTGCCGGTTCGTCTCATGATTTTTACTTGATGCCTCGCCGCGCGAATGCGAGTAGCTTGAGAGCATCGGGCTTGTCCATTGACGCGCTAGCGGACGTGTTGCGAGAAAAGGCTCGCCAGGTGCGACGGTATCTGCTTCTGGACTGTTGCTTTGCCGCTGCCGCTTTTCGCTCCTTCCTGGGAGGACCCGATCAGACTGCCATCGAGAAAACGCTGGATGCCTTTACTGTCCCGGCCAGAAGCAGCGGCTCTCCTGGGAGAGGGACGGTACTCCTCTGCTCTTCTGATCAGAAATCCCCCTCGCTCCTCTTGCCCGACGAGAGTTGTACCATGTTCTCGTATGCCTTGCTCGACGTGCTCAAGAATGGGGATCTCCATCGGCAACGCCAACTATCATTGCGCGATATCAAAGAGTTGGCAGAGGATCGACTGGCGGCACTGCCGGAGAAAAATGCCCCTCGTCCTGGTCTGCACTCCCCTGATCAGAGCGAAGGGGACGTGGCTGATATCCCCTTTTTCCCCAATCTTCGTGCTGTGGAGGAACAAGCCCGCCAAGCCGAGGAAGAGCGCGTAGACAACATCGTGGAGCAAACATCTTCTCTGACACCCGATACACCCAAGCAAGAAATCAAGCTGTTTTATTGCTACGCGCATGAAGACAAAGCCCTGCGTGACGAACTGCAAGTTCATCTGAGCGGTCTCCGACGCCAATATCAGCTTACCAACTGGTACGACCGAGAAATCCTCCCCGGCGAGGAGTGGGAAAAAGCCATTAACAAACATCTCACTACTGCCGATGTGATTTTGTTACTCATCAGCCCGGACTTTGTGGCCTCCGACTATTGTTACGGCAAAGAAATGCAACATGCGCTGGAACGCCACCATGCTGGGAGCTGCTGCGTCATCCCCATCCTTTTGCGACCAACCTATTGGGAGAAGAGCCCTCTCAGTTCCATCCAGATGCTTCCTACCGACGCTAGACCCATCACAATCTGGCCTAACCGCGATGAAGCGTTTCATGATGTTGCCAGAGGCATCGGCTCTGCTATTAAAGCCATGCTGACCATCCGTTCTCACAAGACCAAAGAAGAGTGGCTCAAAGAAGATCATGCCTTCTATGTCCTCAACCAATTTGAGGAAGCCGAACAAGCTCGTCTCGCTGAGGAAGAGCGACGTCGCAATGCTGAGGAGGAACAAGTTCGCAAAGCGCGAGAGGAACAAGCTCGCCAGATCGAGGAAGCAAAACGGCGTCAAGTTGAGGTCGAAAGGCAGAGGATCACGCCGTATGACAGGAAAGCAGTGATCATTACAACCATGGCGGTTGAATACGATGCAGTGCGCGCACATATACAGAATCTTAGGGAAATCGATAATGGCCGTATCCTGGGAGAAACTGGACACTTTGCGGGAAATGATGCGACCTGGGACGTGATCATCTTTCAGGTCAGTCAGGGGAACATCTCAATGGCTGCTGAGACGGAAAGAATCATCAATTCACTGCAACCCGACATAGCTCTTTTGATAGACATCGCTGCCGGTACTAAAGAGGTGCGCATTGGCGACGTTGTGGTTGCCGAGAAAGTTTATGGCTATGAGTCTGGCAAAGCCTGGATGTCGCGTCTCCTGACCCGGCCAGAGGTTGAGAAGCCAAGCTACAGTCTTCTAGAGTGTGCAAGGGCAGAGGCAGGCAAACTCGACTGGCTGCGCAGACTGCCAAAGGATTTTCGCGGCCATTTTGTTACGCCTAGAGTACTGCTCGCTCCTATCGCCTCCGGCGAAAAAGAACTGTCCTCCACGCGGTCCCCACTCTTTCGTTTTCTGAATGCTTTTTATGAAGACACCCTGGCTATCGAAATGGCAGGGCGTGGCTTTTTGAAAGCCGCGCCTATCAACTCTCGGGAGGTAGAAGCACTGGTCATCTGTGGCATTGCACGCCTGGTAGATGCCAGGCGCCAGGAACAAGAAATGCACTTATTGCATGATTTTGCGCTTGCGCAAGATGGCTCGACCCTCGCAGCGCAGCGTGCCAGCGCTTTTGCTTTTCAAGTCCTGGCAAAACTAGGTCCCCAGGCCACTCGTGAGCGTCCCAAAAAGTCCAGCGAGCTTACCATTGCAGGTCTGCAAGCGGCGCGGCAGGCAGCGTCGTCCAGGTTCCACCCCAAAAAGTCCAGCGAGCTTACCATTGCAGGTCTGCTGGTCAACGAGAACGAAGGATTGACAGCACTGGATATCACACTTTCCAATCAGGGAGAACAATCCATTGTCGTCTCCGGCATACAGATAGATGTGCTGGATGTAGGTGTGTTCTCGCTCTGTACGAATCCGATCAGCAGCGGCTTACGGGCCGTGAATATCGCGTCAGCAGCCTATTACCTTGAACTTTTCCCAGCCTTAAAGGGCAAGAGCAAAACGAGGCATATCTCGCATACCCTCCAACCGGGCGAAATTGAACTTATTCGCCTCTACTTGAACCAAAACGAAGACGACCCGCAACAAGTCTATGCCTGGTACTACTTGAAAATCACCCTGATCTCCTCACAACAGCCCCTGGAAACACCTCAACCGGTGCTCCTCTCGATACCGCCCGTCAATCGGGCGATGATGGAAAAGGTCTGGTTTTCCGGCAATCCAGCTTGCGATGAACCTAATCGCATAATCCTCCAGCGCTTGGCCACCCTCCCATCCATCAAAAGCGCGACAGTCGAAGACGTGATCGCTCGCTTTTGAGATACCGCTTTTTCATTTCTCACAAGGGCTTAACATAGTATATTTTTCACGAATTCGTCTAAACACCAATTCAGGAACTTTGTTTCAGAAATCCGTATCCTAAAAATCCTCTTTCTTATCGTTTTAGTAGTGACGAATTAGGCGCGAAGGTATCGGCCGCCCTCCATAGCTCGTCCACAGCGTACCTGGAGCAGTCCGTCTGCAGCTGCCAAGTCAAGGGATAGTTGAGCAACGCGGTAAGGGCATCAGGATTTGCGTCCGCGGCACGTTCTCAAGTTAGTGGGCATCTTAGCCGAGGAGAAACCCATGGAACAAACGACGCAACCAATCAAGGGACCTGAGCTATACCAGCTCCGACTCATTAGACACACCGGCATGCTTGTGCTATGGCATCAGTCCATTCGCACGTACCAGGGCACCTACGAACAGTGCATGGCCGCATATGCAAGTGCGCAGCGCCACAACCTGATCTTTGGGTGGTGGAGTCTCGTCTCGATTATCTTCAGCAATTGGTTTGCGCTCATCCAGAATTTTCGTAGCGCAAATCAACTCAAGGAAATCGCGGCAAAGCGTAGGACAGTTCGATCGCCATCCTCATGACCGCTCGCTTGGTGGGCGTGGGAGCGTCGGGGTCATTATGCGCCCGCCTGGACAGTTCGACGCGCGCCCGCCCTCGATAGATAGGGAACTGCTTGAGCGCCATCATTCTCGTTGAAGGGTTGGGTGTACTTGCCACTGACTGAGAAGGAGGTCGTATCCACATGCACCTGCGCGGAATGTGGGATAATAGTATACAAATATATTTTTCTGAGTGATCACGAGGAAATACGACAGGGCGCGTGAAACAGATGGAAGATTCCAAGAATAGGCCCTCGAACATAGCGCAACATCCTCTGGCCGATATCCTGGAAGAGCCGATGCCTCGGTCTCCAGCAAACCGGAGGTGGGTGATCTGGGCTGCGCTCTTTGTCAGCACACTGGTGATCGGCGTATGCTGGTGGAATAGTGCCCTTTCTTCGCCCAACAAAACACTGCAAGCCTTTTGTGATGCGCTCAATCAAGGTGATCGTGCGAGCATGGTGGCTTTGTACACTCCTAGGCTGCGTTCTTTTGAAGAGCACAGTAGGCCCCCCGCCGATTCGATTATCTCCTGTACCCCGCGTCACCGTGACTCGCGTGCTTCTGACATCAGGGATTGTCACGTGATTACAGCGCGCCTCGCTTCGCAAAAAGAGGTTGTGTTGCTGGTGTGGTTCGAGCAGGATGCGAACCACAACTGGCTTATTGATGGCATTACCTATCCCCAACCACACGATACCTGCTTACAATAACTCTGATGAGGAAAGTAATATTTCACAGTGCTCTGAAAGGTGGATAATGGATGAACCCAGGTGCAATTTTTGTTTTGTTCCGTTACTGGCGCTTCATGCTCAAAGCGGTTCTACTTACCCTGGCCATGGTATATCTAGGCGCGGCCGGCATCTTTCTCGCTCTCCTGTTCTCATTACTCGCTTACAATAAACGCTACCGGGCCTGGTTTGCCAGACAACCGGGATATCAGTATTATGTCTCGCGTCTTCCTGGCTTGCACACTGTGGAACCACCAGTCAAGTTCTCGCTGGTCACGCTCCTTTACATGTTTGCCTGCAGCGCTATACCCGCCTGTTTTTTCCTGTCGTCAACCAATCTAACCGACCCGAACTATCTTTTGCCTGCTATACTAGGCTCTGTACTAGTTGCGACGCCCAGTATTTTTTTACTAGTGACATGGTTTACCGGCAAATGGGGTTTCCGCGATCGCACGTTTGACATTGGCCTGGATGGGGTGGGCAGAACGTCTATCTGGAGAAAATTCCTGGCTGGGATGGAACTGGATATTTCCTCACACGTGGCCAGAGAGTTTCGTCGGCACAGTTCGACTTTCCTGAGCATTGCCAGACTTCCTTGGTCGAAACGAGCCCTGGATTTCTCTATGCGTATCTGGTATGCCGTTCCATATTTATGGATCTTCACAGGGATGCTAGCCGTGCCAGTCGCAATTTTCCTGGCAGGTACCATCCTTTTGCCACTCATCCTCTTTTTATCCTGCTTCCCCGATTTTCGCCGCTGGTTGATTGCGCAACCAGGCTACGTCTATCGCCTGGCGCGGTTCCCCGGCTTACGTCGCTACCACAACGGCGAGGTGATCTCCTTTCTCCGCTTAGTACTGGTAGCGACAGTCTATCTTGGCCCGGGAGCTTGTCTGTCATATGGCGTAGCTTCTTCAATACGTGTAGCTGATGATCCCCTCTCTTTTCTTCCCTGGCTATTCCTCGGTCTGTGGGGCACGATCTTTCTATACGGTTTTCTCATTCAAAACTGGCATTTCCGCCGCTCCCCTGCAAAGCAAATAGGGGACATTACAGAGGGGATAATTGGAGATATTCCCCTGGTGAAGGATCTCTTCTCTTCCCTTGAGCAAACGTTGGGAAACTCGCAAAAAAAGCAGATATTTGAAGTGATGTGGATCCTGGCACATCTCTCGTACGACCCTGCGTCGCCAGAGCAAGGGATCGATCTGGCTATTCAGACATGCAGATTTGCATATAGCAAATTCGGGCGCAAAAGTGCCTATTTCGTGGCCAGTTTAGAGCGGCTGAGCGATTTCTATACGGAGGCTGGGCTGACTGAAAACGCTGCCTGGCTCAACTTACGCTTGAAAGATGTGGTACGCGCAGTCTATGGGAGCAATCACCTGTATTATGTGGATGAGCTAAATCGGCTTGGGGTCTTTTATGTGCGCACCGGAGCTTATAGAGAGGCGATGCAGTCTTATCAGGAAGCCTGGGAGGTCGAGCGCCGTACGCTGGGCTGGAAGCATCCCCGGCTAATTGAGACATTGAGTGCCCTCAGCGATCTCTATCGAGAGTTTGGCAATGTGAGGCTAGCTGAAGCGCTGCTTTGGATCGCTCTGGACGTACAGCGGCGTAAGTCGTGGCGCTTTGAGACCAAGTTCAAGCAACTTTTGTGGCCATATCAGCGCCGAGAGTATCGCCGGCATCAGCGAGAATATGCCTTGCTGATCGATAAACTCGCCCTGTTTTACCAGGAGCAAGGTGCCTATGACAAAGCTCGCCCGCTTTTTCTGCAGGCATATGAGTTACGTCGCGGTTTCCGCGATGAACATCAAGCGGAGTTTGCGACTAGTCTAAGCCACCTGGCCTGGCTAGCTATGCAAGAGAGAAACGTTGCTGAGGCGAAGGAGCTGTATTCTCAAGTCGTACAAGCTCACGAACAACTATCTGGCACACGCCATCAGGCTTATGCTACCGCCCTCAAAAATCTAGGATGTTTCTATCTGGACATAGGCAATTATGAGCAGGCCGGTCCTTTGCTGGAGCAGGCGCTGGCTCTGACAAAACAGATTTTTGGTGAGGAGCACCCGGAGATCGTCTCATACTTGACGAAGCTGGCCTGTTTCTATGGTATAAAGGAGCAAGCAGAGCAGGCGTTGCTCGCAGCCAGGCATGCCATAGCCATTGATGAGCGCACTTTAGTGCAAGCTTTTATGCTTGGCTCAGAGAACCAACGCCTGCATTATGTAGAAACGCTGCAAGGCCATGTCGATCTCTACCTCTCGCTCGTCCTGCAATTTGCCGCGCACTCATCAACCGAGAAGATCAAAGCGATGGAGGTGATCCTGCGGCGCAAAGCCATAGGTGTGGAGGCACTTATGGCACAGCACGATTTGCTCCAGAGCGGGCGTTACCCTGAGCAAGAGAAAAAGTTACGCCGCCTGCATATGCTAAACCAGCGCATTCGCCAGCGCACGCTGGCACTGGATACACCGCTACCTGGTACGCCAGAATATGTTACTTACCAAAGAGAGTTGGACGAATGGAGCAATCTGAAAGAGGCTCTGGATACGGAACTGATCCGGGAAATCTCCGAGCAGGGGCTCTTGCCGACCACAGAGCAGATCACCTGCGCATCTGTGGCTGCGGCGTTGCCAGCGGAGAGCGCGCTGGTGGAGTTTGTGCGCTTTGGCCTAATGGATGTCACCACGCGCCCACCCAGGACACGGACGCATTACCTGGCCTTTGTACTACTCGCTGGACAGGGGTTGCAGATTGAGATGGTCGATCTGGGAGAAGCGCAGTTGATAGAGCAGGCGCTTACAGAAATGCGCTCCACTATCACCGATGACAAAGTTACAACCAGCCCCGATGCTTGGCAGAAGGGGGGGCGGGCAGTACGTGGTCTGGTGATCGATCCCCTGGTGCCTAAGTTGCAGGGTCGTACTCGGCTTTATCTGGCGCCTGATGGGGAACTGAATTTACTGTCATTTCAGGTGTTACCATTAAATGATCCTTTGCCTGGCAATGAGCTACGCTACATGATTGATACATATCACCTAAGTTATCTGAATGCGGGACGCGATGTGCTAGATTTCTTGCGGCGGCAAGATTCACAGGCTGGGCCACCGCTGGTGATCGCGGACCCTGATTTCTCGTTCTACGAACCCGGTGAAAGGACGACCCACACAAGCGCAACCTTGGAAGAGGAGACACTCTCGCGGGACCTGGAACGCGCTGGCTATCATTTTCAACGGCTACCAGGCACGCGCGACGAAGGGCAGTTGGTGGCTCAACAGTTGGGCGTGCAGCCTCTGATGGGTGCGGAAGCACTGAAGGGGCGAGTTAAGAGCTACCGATCGCCGCGTATTCTGCATATTGCCACGCATGGCTTCTTTCTCCCCGCCCAACAGACAGACCAGGACAGTATTCAGGCAATGGCTGAGCTGTTCAAAGAGAGCCGCTTGCAATTACTGGCGTATCAGCACATCGCGAATCCTCTGCTCCGCTCAGGATTGGCGCTCGCAGGAGCAGAGAGTTGGAATCAGGGGAAAAGGCCGCCCGACCAGGCTGAAAATGGTATTTTGACTGCTGAGGAGATTGCCAGCCTGACGTTACAAGGGACCGAATTGGTGGTACTGTCCGCCTGTGATACTGGGAAGGGCCAGATCCACACAGGTGAGGGGGTTTTTGGGCTGCGTCGGGCCTTTGTGATAGCTGGAGCGCGCCGCTTGGTAATGAGCCTATGGAAAGTCTCTGATCGCAAGACACAGCAACTGATGGATGATTTTTATACTATGTTAAAAATCCACGAGACTTGTAGTGAGGCGCTACGCGCCGCCCAACTACAAGCCAAGATGAGGGATCCTCATCCTGCCACGTGGGGAGCGTTCATTTGCCAGGATAACCCACAACCACTGTCCTTGTAAGGAGTTTCCTGTACTTTGCCAGAAAGGTTGGCTCATGGACATCTTCGGTGATGCGGATGGTGCATTGGAGAAAGCCTCTGGCTCTTGGATCACCTTCGAGAGCATGTGCTTTGACTAGAGCTACTCTTGCTCGTCCCCAGGCTGATCTAGTTCTCTTTCTTCTCACCTAACAGGTCCGAGAATCAAGATATGTGGCAGAATGGGTATCTGTCTCTTGCATTTTTCCTCACAAAAGAACATGAGAAAAGGTTGCGCCACATTATGCGGCAGAGCCTATTTTCTCGCCTTATAAGGCTGGTACTGATTCCAGGCGGTATCCGCGCCACCGCTTACTGGCAGAAACGCGCCACGATATAGGTTCATACACGACTTTGGTGAAATAGCGCCCGCCTGGTTATCTTTTCACACCGGAATATCAGTTCTGGAAGGCCAGGCATGAAGAAGGGTCGTTAAACCTGCAACCATGCCGGTAAATCAGCTTGGAAGATCTCAAAGGCATCATCCTGGGGAGCATATCCCAAGAGTTCTCGGGTGGAGGTGAGATCAAGCCGCTTGAAACGATTGTGCGAGATGGCATGAACAAGGGCAAACGGCACATCTGCTGCCTCAATACAGCGAACCAGCAGCTGATTCAAGTCCCGCTCACTCACATAGCCGCTCAGATGACGGGCATTGGGTTGCTGCCGCAGCCAATTGGACGGATCATCGTTCACATCATAGGAGCCAATGCGCAGGACAATACTAGAGAGTCCTTCTGCGTGAGCAAAGTAAGAGGCCACCGCTTCCCCAAAACACTTGCTGACGCCATACATATTCATGGGGCGCACAAGTGACTCAGGATGAGCCTGGACATCGTCTGGATAGCCAGCGAAGACTTGCGCACTGCTGGCAAAGATGACGCGTTGACACCCTTGATCTTTTGCCGCCCGAAAGATGTTGTAGGTGCCACAGATATTGCTGTGCAGCAGGGACGGATAAAAGTCAGCCTCAGGATTGGCGTCTGCAGCCAGGTGAACCACCAGATCCATATCCCGACATGCCTGCTGGCAAGCCTGCAGATCGGCCACATCGAGCGCACAGACTTCATATTCTCCAGAGAGGGCCGGGGTGAAGGAAGATGTCTCCCGATCTGCGAGGCGGAAGAGATAGTTGGAGGCAACAACACGGAAAAAGGCGGAACCAATTCCCCCGGATGCACCAGTTAACAAGATTCTTTTTCTTGGTCCAGATCTGCCTGCGGTCATGTTTGTGGTGTCCTTTCGCCTTCTGAGAAGAGCGCTACAGCGCGTGCAGCATCCGTTGACGCAGCAGAAGAAAGCCAGCTCTGCCATAGCCTTGTCTTTTGATGAGTTTGAGTTTGTTAATCTGGCCTTCCACCTGCCCGTTGGAGTAGACTAGCGTTAACCCGGCAAGGACTTCTTCTTTGTCCCGCTGCAATCCGGCAGTGAAACGCTTCACATCGCGCAAGCTGCTTGTCTCTACCTGCTTGATCCAATCTTGAAGGCGGTGCCCTTCACGCTTGCGGACGATCTGCCCAAATGATTGGGCAAGGGTATGCAATGCGGCTAGCTCTTGACTGGCCTGGCATAGTTCTTGGAGATCACTCCGCTCCTCGGCTTTGAGTTTTTCAGAGGGGCGAGCGAGAAGCCAGATCGCTTTTTGGACGGAAATACGATCAGCAACGCCAGGTGCAGGAAGCGGTACAGCCTCTTGACGCAGTACTCTCACAAAGCGATACATCGTCTGGAGAGAGCCAGCAAAGCCCTGCTTCTGAATTTCTTGCCAGAGAAGCGAGACCGAACGTTCGCCTTGCTGCCAGCGAGAGAGAACGTAAGCAGCGTAGGGATCGAAGATACTTCGCCGCTTGCGTCGAGGTGGATTCACCTGAGTGGTCTCCAGCCCTTGCCATCGTTGCACCGTTCGAACCCCTATCGCAAGCCGCTGAGCAATCTCTTTTTGTGAAAGGCCATGCAACCGCAACTCTTTGATTTGCTCGTATCGCTCTTGTTTGTCAGGGCGTTTGGGGTGTGGAGACTGGTGCGCCGGACACCCTTCTCGTTCTTGCCAGCGATAGACCGTTCGCACTGGCATGGCAAGTTGTTGGCCAATCTCTTTGGCGGAAAGGCCGCGTGACAACAAGTCTTTGACCTGCGTGTATCGCTCTTGCTTGTCGGCCAGCCGTGCCAGCCGTTTTCGTTCCGCATCTGCCTCAGGGGCTTGCCGCCACTCATTAGGTGCCGGCAAATCAGAAGTGGGAAGGGCAAGTTGCATCTGTCGAAGGTGTCTGTAACAGCGTGAGACCTCCGATTCGATGGCCTCCACGAAGTTTTTCATCAGGTGAAACCGATCCGAGACTTGGACCGCTTGTGGTGCCCCTTCACTGGCCCCTTGTGCATAATCTTTCCCGCGATCCCGGCTCACATAGATGATTTCTGGATGATCGCGCATCCAGTCGGCTGAGGTCTGAGACGAACGTTCAGCCAGGACATCGATCACTTGATGCAACTCCAGATCAACGAGAATGGTCCCGAACTTGCGTCCACGTTTGAACGAGAAATCATCGATCCCCAAGACAGTAACGGCTCCGGGAGCGGGAGTAGGGAGCGCCATCATACGTCGGAGAATGGTCATCCATGAAGTCGCAATTCCTAAGCGAGTCGCAAGCCGGACTCCCAGACTCCCTGATGTGGACAGGCCAATGGCCTGGATGGCGGCAACCAAGCGAAGCGTCATTTGCGCCCACGGTTCGACGAACGCGGGCACGCGCTCCGTGAAGATTTTGCGCCGACACCTGGAATTGCGGCAAAAGAACTTGTGTACCGTGAGATGGAGGCGAACGGCCTGACCTCCGCAGGGTACGTCCTTAAGCCGCCGCTGATACCAGCTATGCACTGCATCTGATGAACGTTCGCAAAGCGGGCAGCAGGCCGATGTCCGTTCAGAGAGCACTTCAACAGTCAACTCCGTTTCCTCCTGGTGGATCTCTGTAATTCGCAATCCTTGGGGAAGAGGCAAAAAAGCGGGCCCTTCCATCATCAACTCCTCGTGAAAACATGGTGGGTTTCTATCTCACAAAGAGTGTATCATTACATTTCAATACAGTTCAAAGCAAGCAGACGCTATTTCACCAAAGTCGTGTATGAACCGATATACGACAAATGACACTTTGAGGAGGCACAAAGCAACATTGGACAGTTTATCGAGGATGTGTATAATACAAAACGACTCCATTCGAGTTTGGGCTATCTGCCACCCGTCGAGTTTGAGATGGCATATGCCCAGGACATGAGATATTGACTTTGCCCCTGGTGTGGTAAAAGGGGTTCACTCCACAGTGCATCTGATTCATCGCATTGCCTCACGAGAATCTAGCTTTCTCCTCTTCGAGCCTGTGTGTTCCTACGAGATTGCTCTTGTCTTTTCTCCAGGACCTTGACTTCGTTCGTCTTCACTTGAGTGGAAGAAGAACGTGATGGAGAGGAACCAAGAAGAGGAAGATTGCTCATGAGACAAGCGTGTCAATAGCAGCGAAAAATATGCGCAATCGCTAAACTGCTTTTCGGAGTATTGGGGACCCGTCAGTGTCCCTGAATCCCAGGCTCTTGAATTTGTAAGCAAGCTACCTGCGTTACGCAGGCGATCATTGACAACACATCTCTCAGAAACCTGCAACATCTATCTCTCTTTATCGCCCAGGATTATGCTACACTCAGATCGGTCATGCACGGAGCAATTTGAAGGAGTGTAGTCAGCCATGCTTCCAGATCGTATCGTATGTGACAGTCGCGTTGTCGACGAGGATTCTGCTCCCATGCGGGAGCGACGAATCCTTCTACGCGATCATCTTCGAAGGTATCAATGCTGTGCCTTGCTCGTGGCCAGGTTAGGTGCTGGCAGAGGCGATTACTTGACGGCACCGCATGGTTCAGCCGGTCAAGTGCCAGTCTGGACGGCTCAGGCTAGCGAACACAGGTTTCGCTTAGCAGTTGGCATGGGTGCTGGAGCCTCCTCCGGCATGAAGAAGGGCACAAGCATCCAGGCAGCATCCTGCAACTCTTTGCTGTCGCCTGTTGGTTGACGAACGCTGCCCAGTGGCTGGGGCAGCAGATCATGAGCGTCCTGCGTTCGGTCACAAGCAAGCTGCTGCATAGCCCGTCCGATATCATCACCCGGTCACTCCCCTCCCGACATGGATCAGAACGCCACAAAGAGCACTTGGTCGAATGGCTTTCTCATCTCAATCGTGAATGCTGTGCCGACGTCTCGTTGAACAAGATGCTCGAATTGTAGACCAAGGAAGTGAAGTAATGAAGAAAGATCAGGAGCAAACTCCACAACCGCTCCTCCTCACTATACCTCAGGCGGCGCAATGTCTGGGCCTGTCCCGCGCCAAGCTCTATTCGCTGATTGCGCAAGAGGGTGGACCGCCGGTCGTGCGATTTGGCCGCTCCGTACGCATGTCGGTTGAGTCTTTAAAATCATGGTTACAGCAATACGAGGAGAAGCAGCGAGAACACTGAGAACTTACAGAAGTGAAAGGACGTTTCGAGGAGAGCTAGTGTGGTGAATTCGGCTGCATTGGTACAAGATCACCAATGTGTTTCAAAGATTACGCGCCATATGATACGATACCAGTGTCTGCTAGACTGATATCTGGGCACATGATAAAAAAGGAGTGCCCTCATGGCAAAACGCGGATATGGTGAAGGCTCCATTTATCGGCGTAAAGACGGTCGATGGGCAGCGGAAATCTCGCTCGAGGGAGGAAAGAGCAAATTCCTCTACGGCAAAACGCGAAAGGAGGTTCAAGAAAAGCTCAAGACGGCGCTGTACGAGCAACAGCAAGGTACGCTCGTCACCGGGCCACAACAAAAAGTCGGGCATTTTCTCACCCATTGGTTAGAGGACGTGCATAAACAGAGCATTCGTGCTCGGACCTACGAGCGCTACGAGGAGATTGTACGGCTACATCTTGTACCAGGAATCGGGCATCACCAGCTCCAAAAACTTTCACCGCAACATCTTCAGTCGTTCTACAAAAAGAAACTCGAGGAGGGCCTTTCGACCACGACGGTGATTAGCTTTCACAACGTGTTGCACAAAGCCCTGCAAACCGCTGTTCGTTGGAATCTCATCGCGCGCAACACGTGTGATCTTGTCTCACCTCCCAGGAGAAAGCGTTTTGAAATTCAGCCCCTCTCCATGCAGCAAATTCGTCAATTTCTCATAGTCACACATGGACATCGGCTGGAAGCGCTGTTCATCCTCGCCCTGGCCACCGGGATGCGACGTGGTGAGCTGCTTGCGCTCAAGTGGCAGGACCTCGACCTGGAGCGGGGGACGCTGCAAGTACGCCGTATTCTCACGAGGATTCCGAGTAAGCTGCCGGGCAAGGGATTCGAGGAAGCAGAGCCAAAGACGGACAAGGGGCGGCGCAGCATTGTGCTTCCCCCTTTTACCGTTGAAGCACTCAAGGGGCATCAGCTGAGACAGCTAGAGGCAAAGCTCAAAGCGGGCCCGGCCTGGCAAGATCATGACTACGTGTTCTGCACATCGATTGGCACGCACCTCAACCCGACAAGGGATGTCCTCGATGTGCTCAAGTCTCTCTTGGAAAAGGCGGGACTGCCAGACATTCGTTTCCACGATCTACGCCATAGCTCGGCCACTATGCTCCTGGGCATGAAAGTGCATCCGAAGATTGTCCAGGAAATACTCGGGCACAGCCAGATCGCCATCACCCTGGACATCTACTCGCATGTCCTGCCGACGATGCAGGAGGAGGCGATGAACAAGATCAATGAAGCGCTCGGGAGATAGGGACGCAGTTCCTGTCAAGACTCCTGTCAAAGCCCGAAAGGCGAGGAGCGTATATGTTATGAAGCCAGTAATAAGGCCAATCGAAGCGAGAGAGGAGGCGGGGCAGGGTTCGAATCTCTCCACCGGCACCTCGGAGGATAGAGGAGGCGTTTCAAGCGAGGAGAGAAGCGGTTTGGGGCGTTTTCTTTTTGTCTAAATTACCGACCTTACGACAATTCTTACGACAATTTGCAATGGCTCTATTGCCGGGCTACTCCTTGCCCAACCTCTAGCTCATCATCCTCCGACTCTTCCTCCTCGATCGCCTGGTTCAATCGGTTCATCGCATCTTGATGCATGCTGGGCAGGACATGCGAGTAGATGTCCAGCGTCATCGAAATTTGACTATGGCCAAGTATTTCCTGAACGACCTTCGGATGCACCCCCAGACTCAGCAAAAGCGTTGCTGAACTGTGGCGCAAGTCATGAAAGCGAATGTCTGGCAGCCCTGCCTTCTTCAAGAAGACTTTCAGCTGATCAAGCATGTCCCTTGTTGGATTCAGGCGAGTGCCTATCGGCGTGCAGAACACGTAATCGTGCTCTTGCCAGCCCTCTCCAGCCCTCTTCTTTTCTTCCGATTGACGTATGCGATGCTCTTTCAACGGCTTGAGCGCAAAGGGGGCTATGATGATGGTGCGTCGACTCCTCTGCGTCTTCGGCTCCGCTTCGGTATACCCCTTGCCAGGCATGATACTCGGGATCCGTGAGAGCACCCGGCGCACCTGCAACGCTCCCTTAGCAAAATCAATATCTTGCCATTTCAGGCCGAGTAGTTCTCCACGTCTCATGCCGGTTGCGAGCGCCAGCTTGAAAAGAGCTTCCAGGCGATGCCCCTCTACCGCTGAAAGCAACTTCTGTATTTGCTCCAACGATAACGGTGTCACCTCGAACCGTTGTCTACGCGGCGGCGAGACAACCTTACATACATTTCTTGCTACAAGATTCCACTTCACAGCCGTTTCCAGGGCTTTATGCAAGAGGTTATGAAAGCTAATAACCGTCAGGGCAGAGAGTCCTCCTTCCAACTTCTTTGTGTAGAAAGCCTGGATATGCTGTGCTGATAAACTTTGTAGTTTGTGACGACCCAGCGTCGGAATAATATGAAGCCGTACAATCTCTTCATATCTTTCATACGTACGGGGCCGGACGCTTTGTTTTTGTGTGCTCTCCAACCAGTCCGTTAAAAACTGTGCTACTGTTTGGTGCGGAGCGGTAACAAGTGTTCCCTGTTGCTGCTCATAGAGGGCTTTCTTTAACTTCTCCTGAACTTCTTTATACGTTTTCGCGTAGAAGGTCTTGCGCTTACCCCCTTCTACGGTAAAGGTCGCCGCGTAGGTACCATTTGTACGTTCATAAATAGTACCCTCGCCGTTACCGCGTCGGCCCCGCTTGCCGCGCTTTCCCATCATTGATTGCTCCTTTCTGAAGTGCTTTCTCGTACACAGTTGTACTTATCCATAGAGTACCATGATTTCAGTACATTGTGAACAGATGTACCAAAAAAGGCGTGCGAGCACCTCATTCGACACAGAGAGAGTTTGCAAGAGAAGTACTGGCAAACAATACTCCTCATGTTAGCATTGCTCTCTGGTTCGAGTCCGAAGTTCATAGCCATCTCTATGGAAGTGCGTTGGACGAAAAATGGCCTGAGACCTCTTCACCTTCGGTTCAAGAACAGCAATCCGCCATCGCAGCAGCGAAGGCTCCTGACGCGGATCCACTCCTACTGCTTCCGCAGACATTTTGCTCTCATCAGGCTGAAAGGCGCTGATTGTTCTGCTCTTCCACCCACTTCTGAAGTGCCGTCACGGACACTCGTACCGCACGACCAAGGCGTATCACAGGCAACTCTCCTGCTGCAATCAGTTCGTACACCTTCGTGCGACCTAGTCCCAGTGCTTTCGCTACTTCTGGTATGCGAAGTAATAAGCGCTGCGTAGAGGCTTCATTCTGACTTTCCATTGATTTTTCCCTTTCACCATCGTAGTTTGTGACAAAGCCAACGATGCGTACTGAAAACGTGAAGTTCTTACCATGCTGAGACCAAACGTGGCACCTCGACCGAGAGATCAGGCACCTCAATACTTGATGCCTTACACAGCTCAATCGCTTGCTGCGTTGCTGTCACAACGGCAAACGATCCTTGCGAGGTGACAAAGGAGGACCAGGCTGCTATCCCCTGGCCTATCGTGCTTGTAGGGCCCACGAGGGGCCGGTAGCCCAACGCTTCCCCGAT
>WNGR01003504.1_pt2 | contig 17532 bp, 16 predicted proteins | sample 5407581 | NCBI WGS metagenome assembly WNGR01 (sample SAMN13153383, study PRJNA577476) | soil metagenome | isolation source: 80 cm soil or saprolite under Garry oak tree replicate 2 | place: USA:California | collected 2016-06-15 | reverse complement strand
TCCCGAACGTTTGGAGGGAAGTCTAGGGACCCCCTCTCATTTTCAAGATCAGGGCTGATAATGGGCGAGTTCGTGACTCAGGTTTCCAGGCGAATCCGGCGGGCGTTTCAGAGATTCTTTGGGGGGGTTTCAAGACATTATCAACGTGAAGAGGTAGCGGCGTTTCGGCTTCGTAACAGTCCGGGCTGAAACTATTGTTCTTTGAACTGGCCCGTGTCAGGGTTTCTCGGCCGGAGTTTATATTCCGGGTTTTTGGGGTCTTCTGGAAAAATACTATTTGTTGTGTGTCGGGTTCTTTTGGAGTACAAGTGGGTTGTCCTGACGGTCACTACCGTCGGGATTTTCATGGCGACCCTTGACTCCAGCATTGTTGTAGTCGGGCTTCCACAGGTCGTGTTCGACTTGAAAACAAACTTGGTTGTGGGTGTCTGGATTATCACAATCTACCGTCTCATGATCACTGTTCTCCTTGTGGGCATTGGACGCTGGGCAGACATGCACGGGCGGGTCCGGCTCTACAACATGGGCTTTGCAGTCTTCACCCTTGGCTCTTTGCTCTCGGGTCTTTCTCCCACCGCCGAGGCGCTTCTTGCATTCAGGCTGGTCCAGGGGATCGGAGCCGCTCTCTTGTTCGTCAACAGTGTTGCCATCGTCACCGACGCTTTTTCCGGAAAAGATCTTGGCAAGGGAATCGGGATAAACCAGGTCGCGATCAACGCCGGCACGATAACAGGATACACTCTGAGCGGTGTCCTCATCCAGCTCTTCACATGGCGCTCCATATTTCTCGTAAACGTTCCCATAGGAATCTTTGGAACCTACTGGTCCCGAAAGCGGCTGAAAGAGATCTCCCGCCCGGTCGTAGGAGAGAAGTTCGACGCTGCGGGAGCCATCACATTCTCCATCGCGATCACGCTCTTACTCCTGGGCCTCACTCTGGGCAGCCTGACTGACCTCTCAAACCAGGCCGTAATCAGTGCGAGCGTGCTCTGTTTTGCTCTCTTCATAATGATTGAGAGAAAGGCTAGGTACCCGGCGCTTGACCTATCCCTGTTCAAGATCCGATTGTTTACAGCGGGGAACATAGCCAACCTCCTCAGCGGACTAGCCTTCGCGGCACTAGCATTCGTCATGACTCTCTACTTTCAACTGGTGAGAGGGTACGACCCCTTGCACGCGGGGATATTTCTGATTCCTCTAGATGTGACTCTGATTCTTGTCGGACCGATAAGCGGGTGGCTCTCCGATAAGTGGGGTGCTAGAGGATTGAGCACAATGGGCTTGCTTATCGCTTCTGCCGGTTTCTTCCTACTCGCAGGCTTCACTCTAGATACACCCTATCTTCAGATTGCGCTCTGGTTGGCTCTTGTCGGATTCGGTATCGGACTTTTCCGTAGCCCCAACGCGAGCTCGGTAATGGGTTCTGTTCCAAGTGCCAAGAGAGGCATCTCGTCAGGTGTCCGATCTACCATAATCAACACGAGCATCGTCGCCAGCATTCCCCTTGTCCTAGCACTGATGACCGCGGATGTTCCATACTACAAGCTGGTAAATTTGGGAAATGTGGGTCTAGGAGGGATAACTCAGCTTGCCAGCGGTGATGTGGGAATTTTCCTCGCCGGACTCCAGCATTCTCTAATTGTGCTATCTTTTCTGATCCTTGGGTCGGCAATATTTTCGTTTCTCCGTGGATCGCGAACAGACTCGAGGAATCCGTTCTTCGTCAAACGTAGTGGAGCCCCGGATGGGGGTTGAACCCATGACCTACGGCTTTTTTGACGTTTACAAAGCCGTCGCTCTACCACTGAGCTACCGGGGCGAGCTTGGAACTTTCTCGAAGCCCCGACCAAGATAAAATCTCTCGGCACACTCACATTCTAGGCGGGCGGGTTTGCGGTGCGCATTCTAGTGGCGGCCCGGACGAGCGCATCCACTCCTGGGAGGCTTTGACCTGACAAGAGGGATAGCATGGCACCGCCAGCTGTGCTGACGTGGCTGAACCTTTCCTCTATTCCCTGGATTGATGCCAGGCCGACTAGGTGTCCTCCTCCAATGACCGTGTAGCCGTTGCTCTTGGTCATTGACTCGAGAAGTTCCTTGGTTCCTTTGTCAAACCCGTTTCTCTCGAACACTCCGAGAGGGCCATTAGCAACTGTTGTTGCTCCTCCTCTCACGATCTTAGAATATTTCTCTATTGTCTTGGAGCCGATGTCGAGAGCCTCCTGTTCAACGTGGGGTGAGTTGACGGGCTGATCTACCCTTTTACCCTGTTTGTCTTCGTATGCTAGGTCCAAGGGGACTTCTATGTGATCTCCGAACTTCTGGGTCAAATTCTTCGCTCGATCTAGGAATTGTTCGAAATCGCGTATTTCTTCATCGTTGATCTTTGTCTTTATCTCTCGGGCTCGGAGGAACAGTTTCGCTGGTACTCCTCCAAGCAGGACTTTGTCTGCTTTTCCGCGAGACAGTATGTTTTCGATGACGGGGATCTTGTCTTCAACTTTTGATCCACCGAGAGAGTAGACACATGGTCTTTTTGGTTCTTCGAGGAGAGTTGAAACCGCTTCTAGCTCTTTCTCCATCAATCGGCCTGCTGCACTCGGCAAGAGTTCGGGTAGTCCTGCGATGGAGGGTTGTGACCTGTGAGCTGTTGCGAAGGCGTCGTCAACGTATAGGTCGAAGAGGGGCGCGAGGCGTCGGACAAAATGTGTCTTGACTAGTTTTTCGCGCTTGTCATCGATGTTTTCTTCGGCGCAGAATCTCAGGTTGTCGAGGACTAGGATCTCGCCCGGCTGAACCTTGGTGATTTTCTGTACGGCATGGGGACCTATGACATCTTCTACGAACTTGATTTGTTGAGAGCAGTATTGAGCTAGGAGGTTTGCGTGAGGCTCGAGCGAAGTGAAGTCGTCTTTTCCAGGACGGCTCTGGTGGGAGCCGAGGGTGACACGTGCCTCGTCCAGCTCGCCGAGGGTCTTGGAGATGGCCTTGATGCGGGTGTCGTCGAGTATCTGGTGTGTCGACGGGTCTAGGGGGACGTTGATGTCGACTCTGAGAAAGACCCTCTTATCTCTCGTTTCTACATCGTCAAGAGTTAGAAAATCGTACTTTTTCAGATGAAGATCCTCTTGCCGACGTCAAGGCCGGCTTTTGGGGTCTTGTTTAATGATTTGTCAGGAATCCTTTTAGCCGCACTCATTCGGCGGCTTGTTTTGCCGGGGTGGCTCAGCCTGGTCAGACCCCGAAAGGGGAACCACAGCGCCGGACTCATAACTTCAATGTGGGAGATCCGGAAGTCGCGGGTTCGAAAACACCTGTGTCCGAGACTCCCGCCCCCGGCACTTGATCCTAAAGGCAATAAGTCCCGGGTTGGAGGAGGAGAGTTATGGGTCCCAGAGTGCGAAAGCGGGGTCGTCCTGGCTCAATGGGTGCTTTAGGGATTGGTCATGTTGGTCTCAGTGTGGATGATCTCGAAACGTCTGTAGAGTTCTATCGGAATATTCTTGGCCTTGATATCAGCATGAGCGAGCGGGGAGTAGCACGTATTCCTTCGAGGCGGGACACGCTTGTATTGCATGAGAAGGGCCTGGGGATGTCCGGCTTCCACTTCGGTTTCCGCGTGGGTTCATCCTCAAAAGTTGACGAGTGGCAAGCTTGGCTTAGAGGCAGAAACATAATCGTTTGCGAAGAGGTGACGGAGGAGAAGTATCGAAGCTTCAAGATTAGAGATCCGGATGGTTACTTGATAGAAATCTTCTGTGATGAGAGAACGATTGCGGAATGATATGGTCATCCGGCGTTCCCCCAGGCACTTCTGACTTTTCGGCCGGGCGTGAACACCGAACATCATACTCTTTCACGCAAAGCCCCGAGGTCTCGACTGTCTCTGCTTCTCGTGACAAAACGATAGAAACCTAGGCACCGTTTATCCCAGGGGAAGCCTAATCTGTCTGGTTAGCGCTGGGCAGCAGGATCACTCTTTGGTTTTGGAAGAATGTCCCTTCTGCCACAAGTTCCTTGCCGCTGAGCTGTTGTCGAAAGAGGAGATAGAGACGACCGAAGCGCTCAAGGAGAAAGACGCTTTTTTCAAGATGGGAATAACCATCGAAACCGGAGAAAAAGTAGCAGACCATCCGGAGGCGTTTATCACCTATAGGTTTGCGTACCGGTGCAGAGACTGTGGAAAGGAGTGGGCTAAGTTCAACGTTCGAGAAGTGGGGATTCCTAGGGAATACGTTGATGATGAGGAGGAGAAGACTGACTATGACGCTGGCAAGGAAGAGGAAGAAGACATGAGAGAGGAGCAGTATGCTAGGGAAGGATAACTGGGGTTTACGAACTGGGATCCGGATCTGGATCGCTGTTTCTTTTTAGCTTCGGCGTAGAATATCCACTTTACCGTCCTTCTTGCCGACGTACGCGACGTCGCACATCTCTAGGAAGAGCCCTGTTTCCACTACTCCAGGGATCTTTCTGAGTTTTTCATTGGTGATATCTGGCCGTCGGAGATTCCGGTAGTATGCGTCTACTATCAGGTTGCCATTGTCAGTTACCACTGGTCCCACCTTGCCGCTCGGTGCTTCCCGCAACGCCGCCTTCTCGGACATTTTGTTGATCTTTGCGAGTGTGGTGTGGTAGGCGAACGGTGTAATCTCGACCGGGATGGGCTGTTCTCCGCCGAGTGTCTTGGCAAGTTTTTTTTCGTCGATAATGATGACGAGTTTCTTGGTCGTAGAGTCTACGATCTTCTCCCTCAGGAGGGCTGCCCCGCCGCCCTTTACGAGATCCAGAGATCTCCACTGGACCTGGTCAGCGCCATCCAAGGCCAAGTCAAGCTCGGTATCTTCAGACAGCGTGGTTATTTTCAGGCCTAGTCTTCTTGCGGCGATCTCCATCTGGTAACTTGTGGGGACCCAGTTGATGTTGAGGTGTTCCTTCTTTATTCTCTCGGCAGCGAGATCAAGAGCTTTGAGGACGGTTGTTCCACTTCCGAGCCCAACGGTGGTTCCGTTTCTCAGTTCTCGGACAGCTTGCGCTGCTGCGCTGAGCCTTGCTTTTTCTACCCAGCTCATTTCTTGTCCGCCTACCCTTCTGTCTCTATTTGTTCGAGGCGTTCCATGGCTTTGAGGACTTCTTCGCGAATGGTCTCGATCTTCTCCTCGGCCTTGTTCCTCGCCTTCTCCCGTGGAGGCTTTTCTTTTGGAGGCGGGTTTTCTTCGGTCGTCGGGTCTACGGGTTCGGTCTTTTCTGGGGTGGGTTTTGGCTCGACGGGTCTCGTCTCGGTTGAGGCTGGTAGGCTCAGCGATGGCCGGATCTTTTCTATCCGGGCTTGTATGTCAAGGAATGTTTCCTGGAATCTTTTGAAGAGATCTTCCTTGGCCGTTTCTAGCTCGTAGAGATCTACAGTCTTCTTGTAAGTGTCGATCTCAGCGTCTACACGTTTGAGATCGTTCTTGTAGGGCTGTATCATCTGGTTTTTTTCGGGCTCGTTGATCGTGCCTTTCGCTTCCGCCTCGTATATCTTCGTGAGCGCGTCTCCTATGATATCTCTCTCGAGGTTGGCGACTCGGAGTTTGTTTCGTGCTTTCGCGATATCTGATTCGGTTATGGTCTTTCGAATTGTGTCTGGTATTGGGAAGGGTTCTAGTTTTGTCATGCCTGCCGGGGCGGGACCGGGTATAGGTTCCTCCGTGGGTTTTTTTCTTCCGAATAGGATCAGTTGAATGAGAAGTTGGAACGGGGCTCTCGAGCCCTTTCCCCGCAATAGAAGCATGCCTCTAGCGATATTCTTCGATAGGCCGGGTTGCGGACTATTATAGGTTTAGCAGAGCCTGATGATTGTTTGTAACTCGCGCTTGCTCGCGTAATGTCCAGTTAGGTTATTAGTTCTCGGCTCGCCCTTCTTTCCTGTCGGACTAATGTCTCTAGCTTTGCGCTGTGAGAGTTGCGGGATGCCCATGGCGACGAATGAGGAGCACGGCGCGCAGAACCCGAATAACCCGTACTGTATTCATTGCACGGACATGAAGGGAAAGTTGTTGCCGTTCGAGCGGAAGTTTGAGGATATGGTGAAGTCAGCGATGGATACGCGGTGGATGAACCGGGAACAGGCCGAGAAATATGTTCTAAGCCAGATGGCTGAGCTGCCTGCTTGGCGGGACCGGGCGGCAGAGATGAAACCTGGGCCTAAGGCTGCCTAGAACCCAGCCGCCATAACCCTAATTGAGTTCGCCGTACGAAGATCGTCGATAAGGGCGATTTGGGCGTTTCTTTGTCTCAGTTGTAACTGGAGTTCTAGTCGAGAACTGGCGTTTCGAAATCTGACGCGATTATTGCGACATCTAGGATATCTATTCGTCCGTCAGCGTTGAGGTCTATTGCCGGGTTGTACAAGGCGGTTCCTTGTTTGGTTCCGAAGGAAAATGCGAGGAGCGCTACGTCGGTTATGTCCACCACTCCATGTTGGGCCACGTCCGGGTCTCTCGAAATTGTTGATGTTACTTGTCCCATAGGGTCGACGTGGCAGGCGGCTCCGAGGGGTATGCTTGAGGTCGGTATTGCGAGTATGAATTGGGGACCGTTGTTTGTGATGGGTATTGTGAGGTCGAACGTGTTAGTGTAGACGGTCGCTCCTGTGGTAGCGTTTAAGGCGGTTGTGGATATTGATCCAGATGCTGTCTGGCTTGTTGCGTTAACTGTGAATACCCCTGTGACCGATATGTTGAGGCCGTCGAAGGTTGTGTTGAGAATGATGATTCTCGGATAGACTGTTATTGTCTCCGATATTCTGGCGTCTCCGTCGCTCGTCTGGAGGGTAAGTGTGACCCTGTACGTTCCGCTTGTGTTGTACGCGTGTTTTGTGATTATGCCTGTTGCGTTTGTGCCGTCGCCATAGTTCCACTGGAATGTTTTGATTGTTCCGAGTGTCGTGTAGGCTCGTGTGGCGGTGGCGTTGAACGTGACTGTTTGTTGGGTCATCGGGTGTGTTGGATGGTAGTTGAATTGTGGTGCGATGTTGAAGATGACTTGTTGGGTGATGCTGTCTGTGGCTCCGGTTGTGTCTTGTACGGTTACGGTTACGTTCCATTTGCCGGGTGTTGCGAGGAAGAAGTCGTGGGTTATGTACGGACTGGTTGTCTTGGCAGGCGGGGAGTTGTCACCGAAGGTCCAGGTGTATGATGCTATGTGTCCTGCTGGGCTCCAGCTGTAGTTCGCGTTGAAGAAGACAATGCTGCCGGGTGCGGCGCACATGACGCACGGGTTGTAGGTGAAGCTGGCTAGTGGTCCTTGGTTTTGCGAGGCGCTTGTGGGTGGGCTCTGAGCGCTGGCGGGGATTGTTGTTAGCGAAAGGAGAACTAGGATTGGGAGGACGAGGCTGGTTTTCACGTCTGGGTCGCGGACATTGTTTTCGGTCACTGGTTCTTATGTCTAACGGGTTTGTGTGTTCGCTGCTTGTTTTGTTTGAGTTGGAGCCCCGGGCGGGGTTTTCCGCCTTTCTGGGTTTGGCTTTTGAACCCGCGACCTTTGCCTTACCAAGGCAACGCTCTTGGCTAGGTTGGTATCTACCAGGCTGAGCCACCGGGGCACGTTGTCGATGCGGCGGCCTTGGACATGTTATATGAGTTGCTAGAAGCACGGCGTGTTTCCCGTTATTTCACGAAGGGTGGGCCGCGAGGAAAATTGACCTCCCGTGGGTGGTCACATAATAGTTAGCAGAAAAAAATAGTTTATGGGAAAAGAAAAGTCACGAATCGCTTTTGGTCTTTGTCGAGAGCGGGAAATATGTTGTTGCTGGGAAGGCAGGTGGGGATTGCTTTAGTTTCGCAAAGGGTCCCCGGGAGACCCGGCCATGCCACACGGGACCCTCATCATATTCCGGGTCTTTTTTTTTCACAATCCATTTCTGTCTGAGGGTGATTCTGAGCTTGTTTCGGCGAGACCGGTGCATTATCGGCTTCGCTTGCGGATCTTGATCCCCGTAGATTCCCCTAGCGACAAGTGTGAAAGATCGCGTTCTGGAAATCGTGGGCTTGGAATCGAGATCAGGGCTCATTCTGGGCGATTTCGTCTTTTCTGAAAGGGTCCGAACCACGTGGCCCCATAGAGTGGTACTTCGGCGTCCGCTGTCCTAGGTGACATTTCCTTCTGTGGCAATAGTGAGATATCCCGAGCCATCGATGCAGGAAGGCTAGAGTACTCATTGAAGTGGCCAGATATGTTGAAATCCGATATTATTTTTTCTCGATATTCTCGGAGTTCGGAATTATGGTTAACTACACATGATATCGGTTGTGCTCGTTTGTGTTTGTATTGACCCGGAAAATTCCAATGCAAACCTCTCTATACGCTAGTCTATTGATCGGCTTAGCTTTCGCCGCGCTCTCGGCCAGCCAGTTTCCTCGAGCCGCAGCTCAGTCCACCACTCCCACGTACGTCTTGGGAGTCTCGAGCCCTCTTGACCCGCTAGTCGTCGATCTGCAGAGCCAGACCTCGTCCCTGACACTTCTGTCCGGGGTCTCTGGATTATCACTTCTAGGGCCAGGTTCGGTTCTGTTTATCGATGGCGCGTGGTTGCAGTCGGTCTCATCCCTCGACCCGACTATACTTCCACTTCTTGACTCCACGGTGCTGAACGGTGTTCCATCCGTTGTGGTGAGAGGAACCCCGACAATCCTTCAGAACTCGATCTCAGGCCTTCTAAAACTAGGAGCACCAAACCTTCCCTTGATAGCAGAAGGACTCAAGGTATTCAACACCCTACCAGATGGAACAAGACAGGCTGCAGGGTTACAGGTCATCGAAGGATTCGATTACGCTGTCAACGCAGAGTTTACCTGGGCACAACAACAACTCTCAAGCGCAACCACGCTACTGGCATCTCCAGCATTGACAACCAGCGGAAAAACCTCCCCATCACGCGGTGGTGTTCTTCCTGCTGACACTACGAGTGCGACCAGTGCCTCCTGGCAATTTCTTGTCCAAATGGGGGTTAACACAGGAAACTACTTTGCTCCGATGGCGAGGATTATCTCCACATTCACGGTATACAATTTGACGAATACTGGAAGCGACAGCTACAGATGGTACAACTTCTTCTCCAACCAGACCCTGATGCCAGGCATCTTCCTCTACAACAGTGCTTGGAGGAACCTCAATGAAAATGACAATGTCAACGTTGACGGGACGACGAATCAAATAGTCAGTCATGGACCGACCTCTCTGGCCACCTCTGGCCCCACGCTTGTCAGCTACAGTATCGGGGTGACTGCTGGAGTGCTTGGATCATTGGTCAGTGCCAGTCAGACTCAGAGCTATGTGCTCAAGAATACCAACATCACCGATACCAGTCAGTTACCATCCAATGTGGGATGGGTTCACAACATTACCCCCCGCACCGACTCCGGGAAGCTGGTCTTCTCAATAGTTCCAGGCTGCACTAATCGGGTGCAAGCTAGTCAGAAGCTCAACCTCCAAGGTACCTTCATCTCTACCTTTGTCACGTTGAATGGCGGTACGGCAGACCAGACCGCTTCCGCAACCGTACAGTTCGGCATTGCACAAACCTAGTCCGGAACTCTAAACTCCCAGTTTTTTCTGATCCGCTGGCCAGTTTTAGCTGGGCCCATGTTCGTCTCTAATGAAGACCGGCTTATTCTGGGCATGTTTCCACGAAGGGCGGGGCGCGGGAAAATCGACCACCCCCGGGGGGGTCATAGATTAGTTAGCAGAAAAGAATAGTTACGCTAAAAGAATAGTTATGAAAATCAGGGTTTGCAGAGAATGATTAGTTAGGAATCCGCCTGTTCACGTCAGCGTACCTACGCTTGAATCCATGTGCTGAGTTGGATGCCCTTTCCCCTTTTTCCAAACGGTTTTCCACGAAAGAATATGCGGTTTTCTCGCGATTTTGGCCTGCTTCGATGCGTCTTTTCCTGGTCCCCCGTGAGATCTGGTTTGAACAGATTGTTATATCATGGGTATTGACAGACAATTTGGGCTGGCGGTTGTGAGCGACAAGGAAGAGGTTGTCTTAGGCCGAATTCCCGTGATCGCTCAGCTGAGCTTGGGGTCCCAGCGTTTGAATCTCTTCTTTACCGATACTAGGATCATCATGGCAGATGTTGGAAAGAGAGGTGCGGGTTCCGTGACGGCGACTTCTTTTCTGGGGAAGCTGGGTGATGCCTTCGAAGATCTCTTGAAGGGTGGAAGAGAATCGGTGGGCAAGAGAAAGCTAGAGACACTGCGTCCGTCAGAGATTCTCTCTCTGGACAAGGACAACTTTGCCATTGGATACGATGAGGTGATAAGCGTCGACCTAGAGGAAACCGAGGGTCCGACCCAGATTATTATGGTTACAAGTGATGGCAAATTCCAGTTCTCCACACTCATCCCAGTTCAACGTGTTGAGGGTTTGTTGAAAGAGAAGCTTGAAACTAAGATCACGGTTCGACGGCTTCGAGAGTCTGGTTCAACGGATACGCGTTCCCACTAGACTTCGTTTCTGACTAAGAATTGTACAGATTTTCCTCTGCTCACGTTCCAAACTTCATAGTCGTTAGAAAACATTCTCAGTCTCGGCCTACTATTTTCTGAGTTGAGATGCCCTGATCGCTGTGGAGATAACACTCATTGCCGATTCGACTAAAGCGCGATTGGGTGGAACTCTAGGGGCTTGTGTCGGATGCTATCTAAGAATAGACCGAAGTTCAGCGTTGCAAACCATGATTGTAGAACATGTTCCGCTAGAGTGAGAAAACTTGGCAAATTGGGTTTGTCGTGGAGTGCGGCATGATTTTCTTCGATCGCAATTCCCGAGACTCTTTCCTGATTTTTTTTCGAGGTGTAGATTTGAACATTCATTAAACTTTGTAATTAGCAATAGTCGGATAAGCTTAAACACTTACTGGGTTGGGATTTCGCTTGGAATTATTTGCGAAACAAGTTAAGATTGATCCTGACGCTTGTCGTTGCCGGACTAATGCTCTTACCTGGGGAACTTCCTAAAGGAAACGCTGTAAGGCAAACGGTCAATCCGAGTCGTTGGTCTCCGTTCGGCCCCCGCGAAGATTCTACTATTATTAGGATATATTCTGATTGCTCTGCGGGTCTGGCTGCTTTTCAATCTGGACAAGTGGATATTTCTGACTGTCCTATTCCGTCTGCTGCCTTGTCTACATTTGCTAGCAACCCGGACTTCTTTGTGACTCAGCCTGTCAACTCTCTAAACTTTACAGCCCTCGAAGCGTGGGACTGGTCACAGGTGAGTTCGAACGGACTTTTTGGTCAGGGTTCCAGCCTTGTGCCGACTGCCTCTGGGGGATTTGGCTCAGGGTCCGGATTCTGGTCCCTGCTCAACATGCGCCCGCGCCTCGGATATCTTCCAACGAACTCGCTGTACTGGGCTTCGGGTTGCAACTTATCAAATGGTGCTGGTTGCTCCCTTGGGTCCTTCTGCAACCCGCCCACGGTGACCAGCGGTTGCCAGAATGTGATTCGTCGAAGTCTTTCCCAGCCAACCCTCCACCTTAACCCTTTCGAGGCGAGTACGCCTCAAGAGCTAGAGATTGTGTCCGAATTATACGACTCCATGCTTCAGGTGAACCCGGCGACCTCCGGAGTCAACTCTCAACCGTTTTTCTGGATGGTCTCCGACGTTACAGGTTTATTGTCGTTCGAAACTTTTACGTTGCGGGGCGGACTCTACTTTCAAGATGGCCAGCCTGTAACTGGGGATGACGTTTGCTTCTCCATATTGGCTTACAAGGGCATCTCATCTAGCGCCTTCTTCTCCAACGTTGCAAACGTAGCTACTTGCACTGTCGGCTTCGCGGGGGGCTTCGGGCCTCCTAATCTCACTGTCTTTCTCACACCTGTAACGTCATTTGACCCGAACACTTCTTGGGTACAGATCGGGTTAGTGCCGATTCTACCGGCTCACGTATGGGCCTCGCACTGCGGATGGAATAAGCAACCAGGACAGCACTATGATAACTCGACAGTCCCCAGTAGTTTCGCTAACACCGACTGTTCCAGTTCCACTTTCGACCCAGTTGCGGCCGGCCTAATGATCGGCAGTGGACCTTGGGTTTGCAATTCCTCTATCGGTGTCTCCACCATATCAGGGCAGCCCTCGTGTGCACAGAATGCGAACGGGAGCGTTGGTGGCCAAGCCCTCGCCTCCGGTAGTAGGATACTCCTCAAACGCAACCTAGGATACATGAGGTGCTGCGACAATCTCCAAGTGGCAGAGAACGGTTTGGCAACCTCGGACCTTCAAGTTCTTGAGTGGGCAGATGGTGACAAGGATGGATGGGTGGCTTTTCCAGACTCTATGCAAGTGTCGGCTTGTGTTAATCAGCCGCCAATTACAAACCCACAATGTTTCCCGGACAGGATCGCTTACTGGGCTCATCCTCTCTTCAGTGCTTGGAGTGGCGGAGGGGGGACTTCAGGAACTGTCGACATTGGAGATGTAGCGAATCTGGCCAGTCTCTGGGAGGCCGGAATGACCGCACCGTTCCACGGCGCAAATACGGCCGATTTCACGTCGACGCCGCCTTCAATGTTAGGGTTGGACTCTCTGGAGGAGGATCCGTTCAGGCTCGATGTTGGACTGATGACTGGAGGGTTGGCTAATACCGTGGTCGCCTACTACCAAGGATTTTCGTATAAAGGGTTCCCGTCCACTTCGGGAGTTCCTGAGTTAGAACTTAGCGTGATAATAGGGACAGCGTCGCCGTCAGCATTCACAGCTCAAGTGACGAATCCTAGCGGGGCGATAGTAGGTTCTGCTACTGGTTCAGCGGGTCTAAACCCTGGGAATGTCATCTTCACCTTTTCAGGACTGACGGCGATCCCACTGGCTAGGATCTCAATCTCCTACACCACGACGAATGTCTTCAACATCTTGATCCAGTAAACAATTGTTCACCGCCCATTCTTTCTTTCCGACATTTTGCCAGCCGCTCTGAGGGACTCCGCTTAACGAGGAGTTGGTTCCTCTGCATCGGCCGTGAGCACGAGACGCCTACAAAGGTGGTCTTGCTGGTCGCGTATGGTGCCGCAAGCGAGCGTGGTTTCCTCTCGGACTTGGACTCTATTGGATTCTAGAGATACTTCTCGCCTAATGCTGAGCCGATGACTGAGGAGATGAGGTAGGCGATTAACGGAAATGGGAACACGGATGTGAATACTATCACTGTCCAGATTGAGAAGATGACATCACTCGTGCCCACTGACACTTGCCCTGTCAAAGCTGGAAGGGTTGTCAGTATGAAGAGGATTGCCATGCCGATGATCATTGCGGCCACGAACCCAAGGAGTGCTCTGGCGAAGTCGTTGATTATCGCCCCGGCGATGATGCAGACTGCGAGAACTAGTCCATAGTCGAAGAGTGTGAGGTATGCTCGCTGGTACAATGCTTGAGCGTATACTGTGGCGATGGCGAGGCCCCAGACGGGGATCACGAGGGAGGCCTTTCCTTTTTCCGTGTTCAGGAGCTTCTTCAACATCTCGATATTGATGCTAGCCACCTCCGCCCGACCCCGTTACTCCTCCTGGTGCGCCGGATAGGTCAACTGAAACTTCGACGCAGTTTACGGGGCCCCCGGGGCTGTTGCAGAGGTATGATATCGTTATTGATCCTATTCTGTCTAGGAAGCTTGCTAGGACAATTTGCACGTCAAATGCGAACCTCATGGTGTATCCTTTGGCCGCGAAAATGCTGGCGTCGCTCGTAGCGTTGAAGTTGGGGTAGGCGATGGTGATGGTGTTGCCGGGGCTCAGCGGTCCTGACCCTGGCGCATAGGGCAGTATGCCTTGTGGGCTTGTCTGGTTTGATGTTAAGGAGATGATGTAGAGGGTTGCTCCTACGTGTGTGAGAGCTAGGCCTTTGTAATCGGTGGGATTCTTAACCGTCAGAGTGATCTTCTGTAGCTCTAGAACGGGCGCGTTTTGGTTGCTATTGACATTTACTGACTGGAAGGCGGTGATGTTGAGCTGGAGTTGTTGGACGGCCGGGTAGAAATTATAGTAGTTGATGGTGCCTTCAGTGGCCGCGACCGCTGAGGTTATTGTTATCGCGGATAGTATGATTGCAAGGATGATTCGTCTCGAGATCTTCGTGGGCTAGCGGCTCCTTGTTGTCAAGTTCCTATTCGTGGACTTGGAAATTAAGGTTCCCAGGTCAGGATCGCATTCCCGGCCGCTTTTGGTCACAGAAGCTGGAGATGTCACCATCCGGCGCACGGATAGAGATTAAAGAAAGTATGAGCTTCTGTTTCTCGGTCCTTGGAGGACTCTTGGTCTTGACTGAAGACGATCAGAAAAAAAAGCCGAAGTATTATGATGTTGAAGAATTCCGCAAGATTTTTCTTGATACTTCTCGGACCAGAGGGCCTCTGGGTAGATTTCTAAATAGGATTACTGGTTTCTTTGATTCGATTCAAGGATTCTTCGTCGCCCTACTAGGGTTGCCTATTTTGTTTGGAACTCTCCTGGCCGTCGTTGTTGGGGCCTATTTTGGGCTGTGGGGTTTCCTCGCTGTCTTCGGGTCGATCATTGGAGGGCTCACGCTTTACGTCGAGCATAAGGTTGGGGCGTCTTTGCAGTTTGGGGAATACAAGTTTTGGAGGAGGGCATTCGCCCAGGCCGTGGCTTTCCTGATGGCTGTTGGATTGATCTTCTTCTTGATCTTCGTTTCAAAGTTCAGACTCTTCTAGGGGTTCCTCAGCCTCGGACTGGCTCTAGTTTTCTATCCGCACTTCGCTCTCCTAGCGGGCTTTTTGGAGAGCCAATGGTTCGCTTCTACTGGGCCCGAAAATCCAGGGACTTTGATAGACTTCCGCGCAGATATGGATGCAGGGCGTGGTTTGTCTGATGAGAGTCGCTGGGCTTGGAAGCTGTCGGCTTGATTCTTGGAGCCGTGGCGATCCCAGCTTTGTCGTACGTTGCTGAGCCCGGGATACAGTCTTTTCTTGCCGTTGCGCCAGTTGGCGCCGGCCCGCGGGATTGGGGCTATTTGGGATTTGAGCCGCCCCAGTGAGGCAAGGTTCTCTCCTTGAATAGACAACAGCCTGCCCGGGTCTTGAGTTCCTGTCCCGAAGTGGTGAACGGGCCCAAAGTGTACGAAAACGCACAGTACTTTAGGCGATTGGGAGGAATCCGTCGCTGTCTTCGATATTCTCTGGATATACGGTGACGCTTCCTGGTAGCAAAATCTTATATGGCCTGCGGCGGGCAGGCCCCGATTGCCTCACAGGTAGGACCCTGCGAGGCAGAAGTTACAAGAAAAAGAGATAGAAATCTGATTGGAAACAATACGAACCATTAGAACCGTTTTAACAGTAGCCATCTTGTTATCAACGCTCCTTCCAGGGGCGAGTTTTCTTGCTTCAATCTTCGGAATAAATCCGCACTCCCTGCAAATACACCCTGTCGCGGCTGCGAACCTTAACAACTTTTTGGGCTTCGACTGCGCCTATGGCGCGAACGGAGACGGTCTTCCTTTTCCGACCTCAATAACCGCCTCAGCGCCTTACACTGGTGTCGATACTGACAATTCCTTGGAGTCTGTGTGTCAGGCGACGGAGCTTGCGGACCAGGATGGTTTCGCGCACCCGTTGCTCGGCGACAATCCGGGTATTGTGGCGGCTGGTTCTGGCGGTGGTATAACGGTCGACATTGTCATCACCACCTTGAACACAACCATCAACGGTTATGACTTGACCGTGGGATATGACACGAAGGTTTTGAACGCTGTTAAGGTGGACCAGACAGGTCTGCCGTTCGGCGGTAATACCGCCTGTCCTGGTACGCCTCCTTCCTCCTGTACTCTCCAGACGGCAAATTCGATTGACCAGACTAATGGTATCGTGCGTGTTGCCCAGGCGCTTCTGGGGGTTTCTCTTGGTCCTGGCTCTGTCACTTGCAATACTGTCAGTGACCCGTCTTGCAATACCGCTAATCAGGAACTTTTCAGGATACGATTTGACATTGTGGGTGCTGGTAATAGTGCTCTTACCATTCCCGCCCCCGGTGGGACTGATGTCATTACAAATCCCACCACGGTTAAGCACAATGATCTGCCAGGTGCTGTTTCCACCGATTCCCTCTTTGATCTCATTGATGTCGTCACGGGTATTGGCTACAGCGCCTCGTTCACCTTCTCGCCCAACCCTGAGGTTCCGGGTTCGCCTCTGACCTTCACCGCGACGGCGGCTTGTACGGCTTGCACCGGTGCTCTTACCTTCAGCTGGGCTTTTGCAACCTTGGATAATGTCTATCCGGCCACACCGTATGTTATACAGGCCACAGGGCCGACGGTGACTTTCACGGCCCCACCCCCTGTGATTTATCGCGTGGCTCTCACCGTTACTGACGGGGCCGCTCACACGGCCTTGGCCGTCAGGAGTCTTCCTATCAGAGCGGCGTTCAGCGGCACTAACGCGTTATCGCAAGGTGTCCCTGGAGGTTCCTGGTCTGGCTCATGGCTTGGGGGAGTTGTTACCGGAACTTCAGGTTACGCGGGGACTTGGAGGTTCTGTCCTGGTACAGCTCTGTCTCACCCAGTCTGCAGCGTTGGTCCCCTAACTGCACCGCTGACGCAAAACCCGCCCTCGATTACGCAGACTGCGAGCCAAGGGGCGATAACCTATAATTTTGCGGGTCTCTACACCGCGTTCCTCTCGATTCATGATACCGCCGAGGCTCAGCTGGGCACTCTTCCGACAACCATCGTTTCGCCTTTTCAGATCAACGTAACGAGTGCTACGCCCACATTTGCCTATACGGTCGCGACAGTTCCGAACGCTACGACATTGACATTGCCGAATGCCGCGGTCAATGTTACGGCGACTGTCGCATATGCAGGTACATACCCGCTTGCATCCCAGTCGTCAACGTTCAGCTACATCTTCAACTGGGGTGACGGTCTGCAAACCAGCGTTACGGGTGGTAAGGCTGTTTTCGGGATCCACACCTACACCAGTGCAGGGTCCTTCGTGATCAAGGTCATTGCCAAGGAGACCTCGTTTTCGGGATCCACACCTACACCAGTGCAGGGTCCTTCGTGATCAAGGTCATTGCCAAGGAGACCTCTGCTTCCGCTGCACCAACAGCGATCCAGGAAAATGGTTTCACAGCAGTAACCGTCGGCTCCGGTGGTTTCACGTTTTCTGTCGCTGCCTCGCCTAGCACTTTGCCGATTACTCAGGCTGGTCCTGCGGGTACTGAGACTTTCACTGTGACGACTACGGCTGGTGTTGCTGCGCCTGTTGTTGTCTCGCTGTCTGCTCTGCCTTCGGGTGTGACTGCGGTGTTCACTCCTGTCTCTGCGACTTGCACTCCGACTGCTCCATGCACTGTCTCTGCTGCGATCTCTGCCTCGGCTACTTCTGCTACTGGTAGTTTCACAATCACTGTGACTGGCACTTCTGGTGCTATCACTGCGACTACGAGTTTCGTGTTGACTGTCTCAGCTACTGGTTTCACGTTCACCGTGGGTGCTTCGCCTGCTACGTTGCCGATTACTCA
>WNGR01009495.1_pt1 | contig 17534 bp, 17 predicted proteins | sample 5407581 | NCBI WGS metagenome assembly WNGR01 (sample SAMN13153383, study PRJNA577476) | soil metagenome | isolation source: 80 cm soil or saprolite under Garry oak tree replicate 2 | place: USA:California | collected 2016-06-15 | reverse complement strand
AAAAGTAGCCTAGATCAATGGCAACAGCCCGGCCACGCCTCGCAAGGATCTGGGAGGGCGCGAACCGCAAAGCCGGTTCGTAAACGCCAGCCCAGTCACACGATTTCCACTACCTCGAAACGAACCACGTGACGCTTGAGGGCGACTTCAGGAAATTGCCTGCGGGGAAGCCGTCAGACGTCAGGATTGCGAGCTTGAACCTGCTCCTCTGGGCCGGATCTTTAGAAACTTGGAGCAGTCACACGGCCCGGGGGAACCATCATCGCAAATCAGTGATCTGGGGGCAAGTGTTTTCGGCATTTCATTCGTTCACGAGAGAGTTCTTCATACTAGCCGATGATCGGAAACCGTTACATCCGGTCTATTCGCCGTTCGAAATTGCAGGAATCCTGGTCGGGGGCCGGTATTAGGGAATGACCCGATTTGGTACAGACTTCGACTTGGCGGTGTTACGGCCGGTTGGCCTTGAAAACGATCGATATGGTCTCCGGCCGGATGGGTGGGCAATCCGGGCTTCGCCCCGATATACATTTGTGGCCGCGATTTACATTTGTGCTGGTTGGACTCTTCGCCGCCTTGGCGATAGTGCTGGCTGGAATCGGCACCTATGGCGTGATTTCGTATTCGGTGAGCCGGAGGATCCCGGAGTTTGGATTGCGTATGGCACTTGGTGCGCAACGGAGAGATGTGCTGCAGCTGGTGCTCACACAAGCAACCAGGCTGGTTCTGAGTGGAACCGTGCTGGGCGTTGTGCTTGCCCTGACCTTGGGACGGGTACTCAAAAGCATGGTCTATGACGTGAGCCCGGCCTACCCGGTCACATTTGCAATTGTGAGCTTGATGGTGATTGCGGTGGGAACACTGGCTTGCTACATTCCGGCGCGAAGAGCGACAGAAGCTGACCCCATGATTTCTTTGCGTGCTGAGTAAGGCCGGATTGGCCGATCTCTACGCCAAGGCAGGCGCATTCTGGTGGAGTCTCGGCGATCCTCATAAAGCGCTCGAAATTTGCCTAAGGTACAACGCGGCTTGACATATTCCTATATGAGCATGTAATTTTCTTCTCATGGCGCGCGCCGCAACTACATCGGACGTTTTCAATGCGGTGGCCGAACCTCGCCGGCGAGAGATTCTCACTCTTCTGGTTGTGAAGGAACTTCCGGTCGGGGAGATTGTGGCGGCGCTGCGTGTGGACCAGCCTTCGGTCTCGAAACATTTGCGCGTATTGCGCGATGTCGGACTGGTGCACATGCGGCGCAACGGACGTCACAAGTACTATCGCACCAATGCCGCGGCCATTCGACCATTGCATGAATGGGCGGAAACATTTGAGCGCTATTGGACGAACCAGTTGAACCGGATCAAGGAACGTGCGGAAGAAAAGATGCGCGCAATTCACAACGATCAAGGGAGGAAAGAGGATGCTGGCAACTCAAAACATTGAAGACATGATGCTGACGATCAACAAGGAAATCCACGTTCGCTCGTCACTGGAGGCGACGTTTGAATCGCTTCTTGAACAGATGGGGCCATACAACGAAGGAGAGAATGGAGTCCCGATGCCGATGATCATCGAGCCGTGGCCCGGCGGGCGCTGGTATCGCGATCTGGGTAATAACAACGGCCATTTCTGGGGACATGTGCAGGCGATCAAGCGACCGACGCTGCTTGAAATTGCGGGGCCGCTGTTTGCGTCGCATCCTTTTTGTTCGAATGTGCAGTACCGGCTTTCAGAGCAAGATGGGGGAACGCTGATCAAGTTTCATCACATCGCGATGGGCATCGTTCCGGAGGGCCTGAAGGGTGGAGTCGGCGAGGGATGGCAGCAATTGCTGGATCGGGTGCGCAAGGGCGCGGAAGGAAAGTAATACAGGAAAGCTTTGCATTTATGCATAGCTGAGTGGTTTGAATGGTGGTAAATGAAGACGCAGTTTTCTTACCTTGTTGAACTGCGGCTTTGTGAAACGACTACTGAATGATGCTGTTCTGTTGGAAGCAGATGAAGTTTCAACGTTATGGATCACTTGTCCCAAAACAAATCCCCAAGGAGGATCACGATGACCACGGTCTTGACAGAAGAACTGAATCCGCAAACATCGCAGAAGCAGACGATCGAACCACTTGCAGCTGCGCTGCTTGCGGAGTTTGAAATACAAGCGCCGATCACCCGGAGATTTTTGGAGCGGCTGCCCGACGACAAATTGACCTGGAAACCGCATGAGAAATCGATGTCTGCGGGGCAACTGGCCTATCATCTCGCGTCTACTCCCGGCGGTGTGGTTCGATTCGCGCAGAACAACCCGGCGCAGGCTCCGGATTTCAAATTTCCTCAACCGGCAAGCCGCGAAGAGATACTCAACTGTTTCGACGAAAGTATCGCAGCTGTGCGGGGCGTTCTTCCGACATTCGACGACGTGGCGATGAATGAGACGTGGCGCCTGATGGCCGGCGGACGGGAAGTGCTGGCGCAGGCGCGAGGGAACTTCCTGCGCGACGTAATGTTGAGCCACTGGTACCAGCATCGCGGCCAGTTCGGCGTGTACCTGCGCCTGCTCGACATTGCGGTCCCGGCAAGCTTTGGACCGAGTGCCGACGAACCGCCGCCATTCATGCAAAAGGGCTAAGCAATCACGATAGCAACTATACGCGGCCCCATGTGCGCGGGTGAAACGAAAGTTCACCCGCGCTGCTCGTCTCAGCATCGATGAATTAGAATTAGCGGACCTTAGCTGACATCAGATTGGTAGCGCTAACGGGAATCGAACCCGTGTTTTAAGATTGAGAATCTCACGTCCTAACCCCTAGACGATAGCGCCACACTTGCGGGGGTGGCCGGTGACGGCCACTTGTTTACTCTAACAAAAAAATACGGATGCGCCAAAAACTGCCGGTCTTGCCGGCGACCTTAGATTCCCAGCTTTCGTACTTCGTCGTTGTAGTACTTGCGGTAGAGAATCTCCCACTCCTGTGAGCCTTCGAGGATGATCTTGCGCTGCGAGGCGATCTTGGCGCGAGCGGCGGTGTCGATGCCGGCCTCCTGCGTGAGGAGCGTCTCGAGTGCCTTTCGGGCTTCCTGGCGAATGGTGTTTCGGTCTTCATTGAACCCGACCTGGTCGATGTCGGCCAAGGTGTCGGCCACGGTGTGGGCCAGCTTGTTCAGCTTGTCGCGGCTGATCCTCATAGCACCGCCTTGTATTTGCGCGCCAACTCGCCCTTTACCTTCTTGAACATCTCGGCGTACTGCGCGCCAGACTTGCGCATCTCTTCGGAGTAGGCGTCGAGAATCACGCGAACCTCTTCGTTGATGCGGTCTTCAAGGGACAGTTCTTCGATAAGGCCCTCGGTGACGCGGGCCTCGGTAGCCTTCAAGTCGCTGGTGGTGATGAGTTTGGCGTCGATCAGGTGCTTGACCGTACGGCGACCCAGATAACCAATGTATTCACGGGAGAAAATCATGGACTAACCGTCAGGATACCGCATCGAGCCTCCGCATGTACACCTCTGCAGCCTTCGATTTGTACACAAATCGACTCGATGTCGGTGCATGGCGATTCAATCCAACCTCCTGGGCCGCGTTGGACTAATCCGTCTTCACCAGCGTGGAGATGAGCGAGTCACGACGTCGGTTCGCCAAGGCATCGACGTTGCCCAGGACGCGCAGCCAGACCGCCGCCGCCACCGCGGCCATGGCGAAGAAGATGGGCATAGCCAGCCAGAGTCTGTCGAAGACGGAACAGAGCGCGAACACACCCGCACCCGCCCCGAGCACTGCTAGTTGTATGAGCATGCTGAGCAACGTGCTAGCCTGCGATCCGCGCTGGCGCGTCATGCGGCCGAGGTTGATGCGGTAGGGCATGTTGAGCGAGAAAACATTGCCCGCGGCGAGGTGAATCAGAAGCGCGAACAGCAGCCATGCTGCGGTGGCCACGAGAACCAAGGGCGACGGCAAGCTGAAGCGGAGGCTGGCAACAAGGCAGACCAGGACGGCATCCACGATGAACAGCACAGCATGAAACAGATTTTTGGCCAGGATCACGGTGCGGATGGGCGTGGGCGACAGGAACAGGAGCTGAAGTCCCGGGCCCTCTGCGCCCAGATTGTTATAGAAGAGCTGGGTGAAACCAACCATGGCGTAAGCCAGGCTGATGAGCAGAGCGATCGGCAGTGGGTGTCCGGCGATGGAGGCTCCTTTGCTATAAAGCCCGGAGAGCACAAACACCATCAACAGAGGCGCAAGGAGACCGTAGAGCAGCGGCAGAGCGCGCGTGAGGATCCTCAGTTCCTTTTCCATGACTGCGCCCATAGGGCCGGAGCCTTCGATGAGCCATTTGCCACTGTGGCGCTCGGCCTTTTTGCGCGAAGGAGCTTCGCCGAGGTTTTCGCCGCGGTACTCGGCGCGGAGGCGCGCGGCCAGCACGCTGCCAGCCGCCAGCATGTACAAGCCGAGTACGCCCATGCCTTCAAAGGCTTCGCCGGGGCGCTGGCAGGACGCGCGTTCCACTGTTGAAGCGGCCAAGCCCGGAGGCAGCCAGCGCTGCGCGGAGTTGGCGAGCATGAGATAGCGCATGCCCTGCTGCCGGGTCTTGGAACTGATCTCGCCATGATTGCCGGGATGGTCGCCCTGGTGGAATGCCGGGTTCAGCAGTTGCAGGCTCAGCAAAGCGACAAAGAAAATGGCGCCCACAATTTCGCGCGTACGCCGCTGTGCCAGCCAGCGGTCAATCCAGGCAAAGATTGCGCGGACCAGAAAGACGTTGAATACCGCGAAGATGCCCAGCGCCAGGGCGGTCCATGCCGACAGGCCGGGCCGAGCCAAGGAGATTCCCACCCAGATGCCTAGGCAGGCGAGAGCTCCCATGATGGTCGAGATGTCCACGAGGCCGAAGATCAGATGCAGAAGAAAAAACGCGCCGAAGCCCACCGGAAAGCGCAGTAGGCCGGCCATGTCGAACTGCTCCTGAAACGACGCCAGCGTAATCGGCATGACCTGCCATAACAGGAACACTGCCCAGAACAGAGCGGGGAGAATCTGAAGCTGATTGTCGGCGGTCATGGCGAAGGCGCCCAGCCCCAGGCCGAAACCAAGGCCGAGACCCATAAGGGAATAGAGGATCAGAGTGACGCTGCGCGCGCCCAGTTCCATCGCACCGCGGTTCGAACGCAGGCTGTTGCGAAACATGCTCCAGCGCATCCGGGACAGGGCGGAGTATTGCGCGCGGGCGAGAGCGCCTAGCGGGCCGGTGTGAGCGCTTAGTTCAGGGCCTGCCGTGTGGCCTACGACAGCCATGAAAGCTCCTGCGCGGGCTCCTGGGCGTCCGCTCCTACGATGGAAAGGAAGATCTGCTCGAGCGTGAGGCGCTGGCTGCTTTCAGCGCCCGGCAGCGAACTGGCGACACCGGCGCGCAACTCCTCAAGCGAGCCGTTGGCGACCAGGCGGCCCTGGCTGATGATGGCGACGTGGCTGCAGAGGCGCTCCACGATTTCGAGCACATGGGTGGTGAGAAAGATGGTGGCGCCGCGGCTGATCATGCCCTGCAGCATGGCTTTCAACATGCCGGCTGCAATGGCATCGACGCCCTCAAACGGCTCGTCGAGAAACAGCACCTTAGGCCCGTGAATGACGGCCGCGGCCAGCGCCAGTTTCTTTTGCATGCCGTGGGAGAAGTCGGTGACCAACTTCTTGCTCTCATCGGCGAGGTGCATGAAATCGAGCAGTTCTTCAGTGCGGCGATTGGTGGTGGCGTTGTCGAGCCCGTACATGCGGCCGACGAAGCGCAGGTATTCCGGAGCAGTGAGGCGGCCCAGCAGCGCCATGCCCTCAGGAACGACTCCGATCTGACGCTTCAGGTCGAGCGAGCCGGCACTGAACGGCTGGCCGAGGATCTCGATCGAGCCAGAGGTCGGCTCCAGTAGGCCGGTGAGCATTTTGATGGTGGTTGACTTCCCTGCCCCGTTGGGCCCGAGAAACCCGAAGAACTGGCCCTGCGCCACGCTGAGCGTCACGTCTTCCACGGCGGTCAGCGCGCCGAAGCGCCGCGTGAGGCCGTGGGTTTGAATCGCCGCAATTTCCATGTGGGGCAAGGATAGCAAGGATGGAGGGTAGAACAAAACGGGTGTGGTGGAGGAGAGGTTAGCTATCGGATAGTCCAATAAATGGGGGGGGTGGAAGCAACGTTCCCGTCAGGCCAATGCGGCGATATGTTCTACCGTAGGATGGCGTCCGGTCTAATATTAGTAATCGCTTCTTGAACATACTGTTGGTATTTGCCCTTTGAAAGGTTGCATGGTCAAACTGCTGGTTTTGCTTCTCACTATAGTCCCGTATGCTTGCGCGCAGACACCGCAGGACATCCTTCGCAGCGCGCAAGACGTCTACAAAAGTCCGGATGGCTACGAGATCAAGGGCAAAGGGTCGGTACAGCCTCCAAACTCGTCATGGCAGATGAACTTCGACGTGATCGTTGCGGCGGAGCCTTCTCCTCCAGGCAATCCTCAATCTCCCGCAGTTCCCGGCGGAATGGTCGGCGGGGTGCATTTGGTTAATCTTGGTAGCGATAAGGATGAAAAACCACCTCAATTCGGGATTCCGTTCGCGGTGGCCAGTTTCTGGAACATGATGGCAGAAAATGTCCTAGCCGTCAGGCAAACCGGATCGGAAACGCTGCCTTTGAACGGGGTACCGACCGCATGCCAGATACTCGAAGTCAACTACAAATTTCCTGCGGATGCTCAAAAGCCGGCACCGGTCACCTATTCGATCTGCTCGGTCAGACACCTCGTCCTAAAGAAGGTCATGTTCTACCCAACTGGCCGCCACTCGACCGATCCGCCAGCCCGGTGGACGATCCTGTTTGACACCGCAAAATTCAATCGTCCTGCGCCTCAGTGGCTCCGCGACATGAAAGAACTGCCAAATCTCACCGTACGCAAAGAGTGGATCGGGAAGGCCGCGCCAGATTTCAAGCTGCCCGATCTTGACGGCATCATCGTCGCTCTTTCGTCCATGCGCGGCAAGACTGTACTGCTCGATTTCTGGTCGACCAGTTGCCGGCCATGCCTTCGTGAGATGCCCATGGTCGAAGCGGTGGGCGAATCTCATAAAACCGACCTGTCATTGTGGGGCATCTCCTTTGACCAACCCGCCAAAGACAAGAAGTGGCTCCTCGAGCATCAACATAAATTGGCCACCCTCTCGGATACAGACTTCGTCGTTTCAGACCTATACAAGGTGCAGGGCATTCCAGCGATGGTACTGATAGGTCGTGATGGCAAGATCCGAAATTATTGGACGGGAGAAGTTCCGCAAGCGACCCTAGAAGCCGCCGTTCGGCTGGCTTCCCGGCACTAGAATCTTTTGCACAATCGAGTTTTACGCTTTGCTCGCCGGCTCTTCCTCGAGTTTGGCCATGGTCGTTGTCGCGATCGGTGACTTCGACGAGGTCGGCGAGCTCGGCGGCCAGTTCGGGGCTTCAGCTTGACTCGGGGGCGCGCCAGATCCAGTTGCCGGGGGCGACCGAAGGCGTGTTCATGCGCGATTCGGAGCCGAGTTCGAAGAGGTCCTGGGCGGGCACGATGGATAGCTGGGCCACACTGGCAGCGGTGGCGCGAGCGAGCGGCCAGACGGGACTCGATTCTACAAGGGGATTGACGAACACCCACACGTGTGGTACTTCTTACTACACGTGTAGGAGATGACGTGCCAACACCAAAACTTTCAAAGCTGGAGTTCCAGATCATGGAGACGCTCTGGGAGAAGAACGAGTGCTCCATTCGCGAAATTCAGGACTCCTTCCCGGCCAAAAAACGGCCGGCATACACGACCATCCAGACCACCGTGTACCGAATGGAAGCCAAAAATATCGTGCATCGATTGAGGAAGGTTGGTAACTTCCATATGTTTTCACCGGCAATCTCCAGAGAAGCCGCGCGACGGCGTCTTGTCGACGACATACTTGTGCTCTTTGGTGGAAATGGTCAGCCTGTCATGGCGCACCTCATTGAGACGGGCAAGTTGTCACTTGACGACGTGAAAGAGGCCGAGCGGCTTTTGCGGAGTCAGTCAAAGGAGAGCAAATCATGACGACATCAGGTCTCTGGAACTCCGGCCTGACAGCGGCCCTCGTTTGCCATCTCTGGCAATCTACGACCATAGCAGCTATCGCCTGGCTTATTGCATTTGTTCTTCGCAACGGACCTGCACGCGTTCGCTTTTCGATATGGATGATTGCGTCGATCAAGTTTCTGGTTCCGTTCGCTTGGCTGACCAGCCTGGGAGCTCGTTGGGCGAAGCCCCTGCCTCAGCCCATGGTTCGCACGGCGTTTTATACGATCATTGAAGAATTCAACCGGCCGTTCACGCAAGGGCATGCGCCTGGAACAAGTCCAGCGAATCCCACGAATTCACTGCATTTCTCAGCATTCGCCCCTGGTTTGCTCGCCGGCTTGTGGCTGTGTGGATGTCTGGTGGTAATAGCCCGATGGACGGCGCAGTGGCGGATCGCGCGCCGCGTAATCAAAAATGCTACGATTGCCCGCGAAGGACGCGAGATACAAGCGTTGAGACGCGGTGAAGCAGAGGCGGGAATTCGCAGGCCGATTCCAGTCCTGTTCACTCAGAGGTCAATGGAGCCTGGCATCTTTGGGGTGTTTCGTCCCATTCTGTTGTGGCCAGTTGGACTTTCAGCACAACTTGACGATCTTCAAATCGAAGCAATCGTGGCGCACGAGCTCGAGCATGTTCGCCGTCGCGACAACCTGACCTCGGCCGTTCACACGGTGGTCGAAGCGCTCTTCTGGTTTCATCCTGCAGTGCGATGGATGGGCTGGAAGATGAAAGAAGAACGCGAACGAGCATGCGACGAAAAAGTGATTGAGAGGAGCGTGCATCGGGAGCAATATGCAGCGAGCATTCTCAAAGTATGCGCGTTTTGCCTTGAGCCTCCATTGCCTTGTGTTTCGGGAGTATCAGGATCGGATTTGAAGAAGCGAGTTCTTCAGATCATGGCACACAAATCTGAAATGACGCTTGGTTTTGGTCGAAGAGCTTTACTCGTTGCGACCGCAGTATTGGTATTCACGTTGCCAATCGGGTTTGGTGTGCTGCATGGACAAGAAGGATCGATTTCGCAGCCAGCATCGGCAGGCTCGGGGCCCGCAGGGGATGTGCCGAAGTTCGATGTGGCATCCGTCAAGCCTGCTTCCCCAGCCGATGGCAGAGGCAGGTTGATGCTCACTCCTGACGGTACGTCCATGCAGGGCATTCCCGTGCAGATGTTGTTGCATGTCGCGTTCGGAGTCGATGATGACCGCATTGTTGGCGCTCCCTCCTGGACAAAGTCGAACCGGTACGACATTGAAGCCAAGGTGGCACCTGAGGATGCGCCCAAACTCGATAAGCTGAAGCAGGAAGATCGACGTGCGATGCTGTTACCCCTGCTCGTCGAGCGCTTCAATCTGAAATATCATCACGAGACGCGTGAGCTTCCAATGTATGCGCTCGTGGTAGCCAAAGGTGGGCCGAAACTTACGATTTCGAAGACCGAACCTCCGCCGGATCCTAATTTTCCGGCGAGAGCTGAGGGTCAATCGAGGGGAGGAATCGACACGCGCGGCAGGATGATGATGGCGCCGGATCGCATCGAATCGCAGGATACAACCATCGAGATGCTCGCCCATGCGCTTGCACCCCAGGTGGGCCATTCCGTTGTCGACAAGACCGGTCTGACCGGAAGATACGACTACACCTTGCAGTGGACACCTGACAATGCCCCGCCAGCCATGCCAGGAGGTGATGGCGGTGCGGCGCGCGGAGATGTTGGCAAAGATACGGCCGAAGTCTCGCTGTTTACGGCAATTCAAGAGCAGCTTGGATTGAAACTGGAATCGCAAAAAGGAACGGTTGATGTGATCGTCGTCGATCATATTGATCCACCTTCGGCGAACTGAACGCCAGAGATGGAGTAAGGGCATGGGGCGATATCTGGCCCAAAACTTATTTCATGAGTTCGGCGTTAGCTGCAGTGAGAGTAATGGTGTTGTCGCCGGCTTTGAGAGTGATGGGGACGTCCCAAACGAGGCCGCCATCGGGGCTTCTTCCGCCGCCGAAGACGAAGTAGGAGCCGGGAGGAACCTGGGCGGTCAGGGTAGCTTTGCCAGCGGTGTCGATGGTGCATTTCCCGAGGTAGTACTGTTTCATAGCGCTGACGAGAGTCTTGCAGTCCTTGGGCGGGAGGCAGTTGGAGGTCCAGAGCTGGAGCGCCTTACCGGGTGTCGTGCCGGCGGGAATGGGTGCCCCAGCTTTGCGCAGAGCGCTGTCGAAACGATCACTCATGAGGAAGACCGGGTGTCCTGCGAGCGGGTTGGTCCCGTCCGGGAAAGATGTAGTGATTGCAAGCGTCATTTCGCTGCTGGCAGACGGAGATGTGGCGGAGACGCGCGCGACGGACACGGTTGCGGCAGGTACCGGAGCGGGCGAGGCGGTGGCGACGGAGGCTGCTGGTGCCGCGCCTGCCTTTGGGCGGAACGTGCCTACTTCGCAGGTCTCGCTGTGCGGGGCGAAGGTGATGTCTTCGCCCTTCATCCCAGTCACCAGCTTTCCATTCAGCGTAGTGCTGCCGGAACCGCGCAAGCTGTTGTCTGGCTGCAGCGCGAGCGTGAAGGGACCGCCCGAGTTCTGCACATGAATGATAAACGTGTCGGGCGCATTTTCGACGGTGTACGGCGCCCGCACGTGAGCCTGGCCGCAGTCGAGGACCAGGGAGTTGCCGCTGAAATCGAGCAGCAGCATGCCGCCGCCATACTTGCCGACCATGCGCAGGCCGCCGCCCCCGTCGACGTGAGCGCCACCCCCGGGATCGAGCATGTCTGAGAGCCCGGTGACCAAGCCCATTATGCCCGAGTCGTTGGCAGGCTGCGCAGTGGCGGGAGCGGGTTTGGGAGGGGGCGGCATAGCGAGGGAGCCAATGACACAGCGCGCTATGGCAGGTGCGTAGTCGGGGACGCTCACGGACGTGCTGCATGGCCCATCGCAAGTCCCCGGGGCGGCGGGAACGCCATCGCGGTAGAGCGTCTTGGTTTCGGTGTGATAGCCGACGATAATACGGCCCTTAACGTCGATGAGTCCCGGGCCGGTCAAGCCGCCATCGGGGCGCATGGTGAGCACGATCGGGTGGGGCTCGTTCTCGACTGTGACCCGAACCGAACCGGGCCGCTTGTCGATCGAGTAGTTGTGACCGTCGGGAACCAGTTTGCCACAGCCGTCGATGGAGACTCTGCCGCTGAAGGTGAGGGTGGCGGTGGTGGCGGGGTTTTTATAGAGTCCGTGGAGGACTACGCCAGCTTCGCCTGGACCCATCATCGCTTCCTCAGTTTCAGGAGTGAAACCGATCAGGTCTTTGAAGCCGGACATGAAGCCTTTGCCCATGCAGCCGGCGTTGCTGCCGCCGAGCTCGAGACAGCGGCGGGTCGCGACTGCAGTAGGGTCGTTGGAGAGTCCCTGGGTTCCGAATATCTGCTTGTCGGCTGCCTGCTGCGCGGCGCGGTCCTCTTTATATTGCTGCATCTCCTTTTCGTAATGGGCCTGGCCAGTGGCGGCGAGGCTGGCTGCTGCCCCTTTGTAGGCAGCCGCGGTCTGCGGGCCGATCAGACGCTTCGACCAATCATCGTAGAACTTCCCATTCATTTCGTACTGGCCATGGAGGCGCTCAAACGCCGCAGCTTCGGCGGGGGTATGCGTCTTGGCATAATCCTGCGACATCTGGTATGCCGCCAGGCTGTAGGCGGCTCTGGCGCGCGTCTCGCCCGGCGTGAAGTTGCCGCGCACCGTGCGGTTGTACTTGATGCGATCGATATACGACTGGAGATAAGTGAATACTGCAACCTGGCGCGCCAGCGTGTCCGTCGGGTCAGAGCCTTTGATCTCCGCCTTCACGCGGTCGACGGAAGGTAGGTCATTCGTGTAGTCGGAACTGGCCGCTTGTGCGAATGCAACGCTGCACGGGAGGCACAGGAAAGCAGCGATAAGGATGACGCTGGGATGGAACGGGAATGGAGCTGCCGAGGAAACCTGGTCGATCTCAAGCAATACCGAATCCTCGGCTTCTTCGGGGTTGAATCTCACCGTCAGGGCATTGCCTTTGGCAGACCCTTCAACCCATTGATCTGCGCGTCCCTTCAGCATGAACCTGCGGCCCGCACTGCCGAAGTGAGTTTGCCCATGCACCGTATAGGAATAATTCAGCTCTGCGAAATATGCAGGTTGTCCCCCGTCCGATTTCAAGACCACGTCGGCGGACTCCACATGTCCGACTTCGGTTGGCCAATTTCGCGCGCGCCGCATCTTTGTCCGTCTCAATATCCAGAGCGCCGTCAGAGTCACCAGCGTCAGAACCGTGATTGCGAATAGGACTTGATCTTGATTGATCATCTTGATCCTCGCGAGATGCCTACCTTGGCGACGAGAGGACCGTCGCAAGCATGGAGCATCGGAAGTTAGTGGACAAGTTCGGCATTACTAGCAGTGAGAGTCATGGCGTTGTCGCCCGCTCTGAGCGTGATCGGAAGGTTCCAGACCGCGTAGCCGTTGGCGTTGTGGCCGGAGACTAAGACGAAGTAGGAGCCGGGCGGGGCTAACATGATGGTTTTACCGTCGTCGTCGAGCTTGCCCTGCCCGATGTAGTACGGCGCCATGGCTCTGTTGATGGCGCTGCAATCCTTGGGCGGGGTGCAATTGGCAACCCAGGCCGTATACGCGTTGCCTGGAGTGGCGCCAGTCGGAATGGGCGCACCGGATTTCCGCATGACGTTGTCAAAGCGGTCTCTCATGAGGAAGACAATGTGTCCCGCCAGCAGCTTGGGACTGTTGGGAAAGGACGTATTGATCGAGAGTCTCATGCCGCCTGCGGAGGCGGCGGATGTAGCGGAGACCGGCACGGCAGAGGAGCCTGCAACAGATGCGGGAGCGGGCGAGGCATTAGCGACGGAAGCCGTAACCGTAGCTCCGGCCTGCGGGCGCAACATGCCGACGTCGCAGCTCTCGCTATGCGGAGCGAAGGTGACATTGTCACCGTTCATTCCGGTTACCAGCTTGCCATTCACCTTAGTGCTGCCGGCCCCGAGCAACGTGTTGTCAGGCTGGAGTGCAAGGGTGAAAGGGCCGCCGGAGTTCTGCACGTGGATGAGGAACGCGTTGGGCGTATTTTCGACCGTGTAGGGCTGTCGGATGTGGGCCTGACCGCAGTCGAGGACGAGCGAGTTTCCGCTGAAATCGAGCAGGAGCCTGCCGCCGCCATACTTGCCGGTCATGCGCAGGCCGACCTCCCCGGAATCCGGGGAGATGGTGCTGACAACGCCGGTGAGCAAGCCAAGGATTCCGGAGTCGTTTGCAGGCTGCGCGACAGCAGAGGCAGGCTTGGGATTCGGCGGCATAGCGAGCGAGCCAATGACACAGCGCGCCATGGCGGGTGCGTAGTCGGGGGTGGAGGTGGTCCCCGTAGCCACACCGTTGTGGTAGTGAGTCGAGGTGAAGTACCCCTTAATGATGCGACCCTTGACGTCGATGAGCCCCGGGCCCGTAAAGCCGCCATCGGGCCGCATGGTAAGCATGATCGGGGAGGGCTCGTTCTCGACCGTAACCCGAATCGAACCGGGTCGCTTGTCGATGGTGTAGTTGTGCGGGTCGGCAACGAGTTTGCCGCAGCCGTTGATGGAGACGTTGTTTTCGCCGAAGCCGAGGGCGGCGGTGGTGGCGGGATTCTTGTAGAACCCGCTGAGGACTACGCCGGCTCTGCCGGGTCCGCTGAGGGCTTCCTGCGTTTTCGTACCGAAGCCGATCAGGTCCATCGCGCCCGACATAAAGCCCTTGCCCATACAGCCGACGTCGCTTCCGCCGAGCTCGAGACATCGGCGCGTAGCGACGGCAGTGGGGTCATTCGAGAGCGGGGTTGCTCCGGAAGCGGATGCCTCCATTTGAGCGAACTGACGATTGCCGGCCTGCTGTGCCGCACTGTCCTGCTTGTACTGGGCCATCGCGTTATCGTAGTAGGCCTTGCCTCTGGCGGAATTGGCGTCTTGCGTACGCTTGATCGCAGCCCTGGATTTCGGTCCGATGAGCTTGTTCCATGTCTGGTATAAGTCTTCGTCCATCGTGTAGCGGAACCAGAGTCTATTGAATCCTGCCATTTGTTCGGGCGTGTGGGATTTGGCGTACTCCTGCTCGATTTGGTTCTTAGCGAGATCGTAGGCGTTCCTGACGCGCAGTTCGCTGGGCGTGTAGGAGCCGCTGACCGTACGCTCGACCTTGATGTCAAAGATGTGCTTGTTGAGGCCGATGAAGGCGGCATACTGGCGCACGAGGGTGTCGCCGGGGTCGGATCCTTTGATCGCGGCCTTGACCTGATCGACGGAAGGCATGTCGTCGGTGTAGTCGGCACTCTTGGCCGGCGCGGTAGGGACGGGCGAGCCGATAACTTTACAGTTAAGGAATTCCTCCTCCACTCGCTTCCGGTTGTTGTATGCCTCCGAGTCCTGATCCCGCTGAAGATAGCAGACCTCAAACTTCGGGCCCATCTCGCACTTATGTATCACGTAAGTGGATCCGTCGGGGCACTTATAAGGGACATTGAATCGGAGCGCATCTTGCTGCGCGCCCGCTGCGACACCCAATTCCATGAGCGCCAGCAGCATAGCTGCGATCGCGTACATTTTCATCATTGCGCCACCCCCAAAGCTCTTAACCACAAAGATCAGCCGATACCGCGCTTCGTTTGCAGAGAGACGTTGCGATCTATTTCTTCTTCGTCAATCGCGTCAGCATTCCACCGGGCGGTCCGTTCAGCGCCTCGTCTTCTACGCTGAACACCGTTGTGTCGCCTTCACAGATCAGGCTGACCTTCTTGCCGCTTTCCGAATAAGAGCAAGGGGTGGCGACGGGGCCGGTAGACACATAAGCCTTCCCGCCAGCCTTGAATTCGATCTTCACTACGCCCCCGTTACCTTCGTAGGTGCTACCTTCAACCTTGCTTCCACAGCCAATTGTTGTGCCAAACGCTGCAATCAAGCTGAAGGCAAGTACATTCGAAATACTGAATTTCCATTTCATGATTCCTCTTTCTGACAGCACGGCTTAGTACTTCACGTCACTTCCACGCTTTTTGGCATCTTGCGCGTCCTTGTTGCTAAGTTCCCGGGCTCTTTCGTCAAGAAAACCGTATAACGCATTGGCGCTGCTGGCTACGAGCGGCCAGTTAAAGGCGGCGACTTCCAGGCCAATGGCGTTGCCGTTGATGCCAGCAGGCGCATTCGTGGCCATGATCTTTGCGGACAGCACCACGAATCCATCACAAGGATTCCGTTTGTCTTTGGAATAGGGCCTCCGGTCGTACTGTGGGTTTCGGCTAATCTCAATGTCCGGTACTCCCATCCCGCCCTGCGGGCCAACCAGGCAGTTACCGTTAATCTTGGCAACGCTCTCGGCCTTGAGCTGGTTTCCCTGCAGATCGTAGACCCATGAAAACCACTTATCTCCATTCCCGGTGCTGTCCAGGATCGAAACGCCAGTGGTCTTATCGCCTGCCCCTAAGCTTTCGTGTCCGTACTTTTTTCTCAGGCCCGCGACAATGTTTTCAACCGCAACGGGCTCTTTAAAGACAGAATGGCGGGCAACACTGTGGACCACCTGTTTGCTCGGCGGCAGAGTGAGGCCGATCCAGATTTTGTCGCCCCCATTCGCACCCGGCTCGACATCGATCTCGTAGACCCATTGCTTCTTTGGATCATCGTGAGAGAGATTCAGGTCCCAGGCATGTTCGTAATCTCGCGTGCGCTGCAGAGTGATCGTCGAGGTCGGATTATTTGACTTCACAAGGGCCAGCGCACCTTCCGCCGGCATTCCGATCTTCAGACCGAGAATATCGATAAACGTGGCCGTTGCGGCGATGTTCGCGGTCCCAGCGGGAGTTCCGAATCCGGGCGAACCGGCCTGCGATACCACTCGCGGCGGCGAGCCAACCAGAAAAAACAATGCAAAGAACACTTTTGGGCCGATCCGCATATTGTCCTCCACTTTCGGTCTGGAGATTATGGAAGCGCGGTGGCGAATTCTCCGCCACTGTGTTCTCGGTTTGGCAAGACAGCTTTTACAAGTCAGGTTTGTTCTTCTGTGCTGCTTGCTTCTCCCGATCCGCAAAGCTCTTCGAGGCCTGAAGCATGAAAATGTGGGTCGCATCTGTCGCGATATGGTCAAGCGGGGCGCTGCCGATCGTAATCGCCATTCCACCTACGACGTCGGGAGACGAGACTCCAATGGGGTACCCGTAGACGAGTCTTGCAAAGATGATGGTCAGGTTCGCACACTCCGGCAAGGCTGCGTGTTCGTAACCTTGCTCGATTCGCGTCTTGATGCGGATCGGATCGGCTTGAACATCGTCGTCACCGGAGGAGACAGTTTGGTGCGGTATGAACGAGGTATGGTCTTTACACTGATTGATCAGGTTACTGTAGCCGCCGCCCGAATTAACCTGGTTGTTCAGGCGACTACCCTGCGCATCGTCAACCCAAAAAAGTTCACGATTTCCCCTGGAGGAGAGGTTTCCTGGACCTGAGTCATAGCTCGGCGATCCGTACTTCTTTTCCAGTTCGGCTACCAGACTCTGTTGTGTTGGCGCGGTCTCCTTTGAAAACATCCTGAAACGACTAATCTTGGAGACCAGTTGTTTGTTCGGCGGCATGGTCAGCGTTAGATAGATTTTCTCGGCGTTCGGCAGCGCATGATTTCCGCTCCGTAGTACCACCTGATTTACCCCGTACAAACCATAGGTGAGAGGCTCGGTCAACACGTTGTATTTAACTGTCTCCGGCGCTAGATGCACAGCCGGATCGTGGGATCGCAAAGCGGCGATGGCGTCCTTTGCAGGCATCCCAAGTCGGATCCCGAGAACGTCATATTTATCCGCTGAAACGGCAACTTTAGCGGAGCCGGTGTACATATCGGGAGCGCCTGGGTCCTGCAGCGCGACCCCTTGTGGGTCACTTTCCATTTTCGGATTGGCTTCGCTGGGCCGCCCCTGCTGCGGAACCTGTTTTGCCGTATTTTTCTGCTGCGCCTGTTTGGCGGCATCCTTCATTTGTTGCCAGACGCTCGGCTTTTTGGGAGCGTTCTGGGCGGTCGCTATCGCTGCGTTCATTCCGATCAGTCCCGCCAAAAGGGCGAGCGACAACCTGCTCTTCACGATTGAGAACATGGATTCCCCCAATTCAGAATGCTTTGTGGCGCAATGCAATGAGGCCAACGACCCACCGGGAAAGTGTCGGGAACATTACGCTGCGTACTTGACTCGGGCGCGGTTTCCCCCGAAACTGCGCCCTGTGCTCACGCTATGGCCCTGTTCGGCTTCGACAATACATCGGAATTGGCGGCCCTGGCCACAAGAAACTGCTTTGCCGAGGCTGCAGCTAGATACAAACTCACCAGCATGGATAGATACGTACCTAGCCCTAGCTTGATGGCGTTCATCAGTTCGTCCTGAGCCTGGCGTTGC
>WNGR01005282.1_pt1 | contig 17534 bp, 10 predicted proteins | sample 5407581 | NCBI WGS metagenome assembly WNGR01 (sample SAMN13153383, study PRJNA577476) | soil metagenome | isolation source: 80 cm soil or saprolite under Garry oak tree replicate 2 | place: USA:California | collected 2016-06-15 | reverse complement strand
GGCTATCTGCCGGACCTGGTGTAGATATGAGCGTTGGCATATCTGCAATACCGGTCGCGGCTTGCTCTCGTTCCTCTTCTTGCTGCCAGCGGCGGCTGTGATATGCCATCATCTGTTCAGGGGTAAGGATGAGCGTGGGCGCCAGGCTTACATCACTCACCGCTTCCGCCTCTATCTGATCATTGGCGGGAGCCTCACTCGTCTGTGTCGCTACGGCTGGCTCTGGGTAAGCCGGATTCGCCACTGCCGCTGCTGTCTGCTCTAGAGGAGCTTCTCCACTAGCAGATGGTATATTGGCTTGCCCTCCAGCGGCAAGAGTATTCACCGCTTCCGTGTGGAACGAGTGCCCGCACTTTTTACAGAATTTAGCATCATCACGATTTGGCGTATTACATGTCGGACAGAGCATCCTGCCCTCCTTATTCTTATTTAAGATCCTGGGCACCTGCAAGAGCAGGCCCTAGAGTTGTTTTTGTAATCGGACTATCTCCGTGTTGTTAGGATCCCTTTGAAGGGCCTCCTGGACCATCTGCCGGGCCTGTGCCTTCTTGTTGGTCTTGAGGTAGCAGGAGGCCATTGCACTATAGAGTTGCACCGTATCCAGGCCTTGCTGTCTTGCCTGTTCGAAGGCAGTAAGCGCCAGTTGCCACTTTCTTTCCTTCATAAGCGCGCGCCCCAGCTCGTACCAACCTTCGGCCAGTGTCGGGTCAGTCTGAGTAACCCGCCGCAGTATGTTAATGCCGGATGATACCTGGTTCATCTCGATATACAGGCGTCCAAGCGCAATCAGGATGAGCGCGTGATCTGGATTAATCTTGAGGCCTTCCAGGAAATAAGCCTCAGCTTCACGTTTGTAGCTCTGCGCCATTGCTACCATGCCAAGCTGATAATAAATAGCAGAGTCGCGCGGCGCCAGTTGCAGAGCTTTCTTGAATGCCACCGTTGACTGCGGATAGAGGCCCAGGTCATGATAGGACATGCCAAGCTGAAAGCAGGCATCCAGGGCATCTGGCTTTATTTTCGTAGCCTGCTCAAACTGTTCGGCAGCGAACGTCATATTTTCAGTAAAGAGTTTTTTGTCCTGATCTTTTACTGATTGCCCATACTGGCGATACGTGCGGCCAAGGTTGTACAACGCATCGTATACCGGCTTACCGAGGGATTGTGCTAACTTAAACTGGTTGATTGCCTCGGCATAGTTTTTGTTATTGAGCTGCTGCAGGCCCTGCCTGAACGCGGCATCAGCGTTGGACGAGGCTGCTGGTGTTCCGCTGGCGGTGGCTACAGGCCTGGCTCGAATAGGCTGCTGCAGCGGTGTAGCCCGTATAGGCTGCTGTACCGGCCTGGCCTGAATGGGGACGCGAGCGGCAACTTGCGCCCGCACCTGTGGTGGGGGCAGCGTGGCACCCTGCGTGAGCGGCTGACCGTCGCGTTTGCAGAACTTCGCGCCGGGCCGGTTTTGAAAGCCGCACCTGGGGCAGATCAGCCCGTTGACTCCGCTATTCGCATTCGCACTGTTGAATCCAGCGGCTGGCACCACAATCGTGGCGTTCGGTGAAATGGCCGGAATTTGTATGGTCGATGCTGGCGTAGTGCTGGGCAAGCAGGATTGTAACGCCACGCGCATTGCTTCAGCATTTTGAAAGCGCTGCGCCGGGTCCTGCTGCATAGCTTTGATAATCACTTGCTCCACGGGACACACAACGCCCGTGGTTGTTCGTACCGTACGCAGGCGCGGGTTCTTTGCGCGGATACTACCTGATGCCGGTGTCTGGATGGGATCCGGCTCGTAGTTAGTGAGCAGATGATACATGGTGGCGCCCAGCGAGTAAATGTCCGAGCGCGCATCGGTCTGTACCAGCCTGCCTGGATTCTGCGCGCTGCGGCGCTGCCCGGGTGCTGTGATCGACCCCAGGTGTTCAGGCGATGCGTAGGAAATGGTACCCAGGTTCTCCGTATTGGTGCGCTTATTTGGATCAAATCTGCGCGCAATTCCAAAGTCGATCAGTTGCACATCGCCTTCCGGTGTGACCATGACATTGCCCGGTTTGAGGTCGCGCAGGATAATGGGTGGTGTGCGCGAATGAATGTAGCTCAGTGCCTCGCAGACTTGCATCATCCAACGAATAACTCGCTCTTCATCCAGCGGACCTTTGTTATCTTCAAGCATCTTGTCCAGGCTGCGCCCAGGGACAAACTCCATTACAAAGTAGTAGTTACCCCGTTCCTGAAAGTTCAGGATCATCGAGGGAATACGGGGGTGCTTGAGATTAAACAGCAGGTCAATCTCTTTGTCGAAGCGTTCGATGGCGGTTTTACGTTCCTCCGCGCTCGTATTGGGCGGAATGAGCAGTTCTTTTACTGCGCGAAAGTAGCCGGGCTTCCCTACCTGTTCAACCCTATAGACAGTGCCCATACCACCTTCACCAAGCACCTGTACAATTTTAAATTTTCCATCAAGAATAGTACCGAGAGGGAGAGCCATATAGTAAGTCTTCTCCTTACGAGACAAGAGGTGTACCTGCTCAAGCTATAGCGTACTTACATGTACCACCACAGCGGTAATATTGTCTTCGCCGCCATTGGCGTTTGCCAGGTCAATCAATGTATCACAGATTTTCTGCGGGCTAGCTGGCGTGCTGAGCGTCTTGACCAGGTCTTGAGGTCTCACCATCTCCCACAGGCCATCAGAGCAAAGCAGCAGTGTGTCCCCCCCTTGCAGGGTTTGCTGAAAAACGTCCACTTCGACCGTCTTATGCCCGGCCCCCAGTGAACGATAGATCAAGTTACGTTGTGGATGCGTGTACACCTCGTCGGGCTCAATCTGTTTCGCCTCCACCAGCCTGGCCACCAGCGAATGATCCTTGGTGAGAGCTATAAGTTCGCCATTGCGCAGCAGGTAGGTGCGGCTATCGCCGACGTTAGCAATGTAGGCCGTTTCGTTCTGTACCAGAGCGGTAGTAACAGTGCATCCGAGTCCACGGGCAGCGGTATGTTGTTCACCATGCCGCAGGATGGCTTTATTCGCGTCCTTGATCGCCTCAGTAAGCTGGCGCTCAACTGCCAGCGACACCGGCGTATCCGGCAACTTACGCGTCTGCTGTGGCTTCACAACTTTGGTGGGAGTTATCTCTTTTACGGGTTTCAGTTCAACCGTCGTATCTCCCAGTTCAAGCAGGTTGAGTTTGATGGTTGGCTGCTCATCAACAGGGACGAAGAGGCTCCGCAGCCCTTCGCTGATCTTCTGTACGGCAAGCTTACTGGCCACTTCGCCAGCCTGGTAGCCGCCCATACCGTCAGCCACGATAAAGAGACCACGGTCCCCATTCTCCGATGATTCAATGCGTTTATAAGCCGAGTCTTCGTTTTGTTCTCGTTGTTTTCCTCTATCAGTTTTATCAGCAGCAGTAAGTTTAAGTAGCATAGGTAATCCCTCGTATAAATGACTTTTAAGGCTGTCATTTTTATGCTCACTATAGCATATAGTTGTATTCATGACAAATGCAGTTACATAAGTGTATAAGCACAAGGTAATATAGAAAATATTGCCTGTATGTTATTTACATATTTCCCAGGTAACTATTCAGATACCTTTCTTGTGCCGCCTGCGGCGGCAGGCGAGGAACAAGAGAAGGAAGCGAGGACACCTCGCGCTCCGGCAGGGGGACGCAGTCCCCCTGCACCCCCTGCTCAGACGCACTATGAAGATGCACTACACAGCAGGCGAGGAAAGAGCAGGAAGCGAGGACACCTCGCGCTCCGGCAGGGGGACGCAGTCCCCCTGCACCCCCTGCTGAAGAGTTACTTGGCAATAAGCAAGCCCTTCGTCCTAACGAGTTTGAGGGGGATGCAGTCCCCCTGCACCCTCTGCTGAAGAGTTACTTTCCCAGTATATACGAGGCAAGCAGGGAAAGGTTTTAGAAATTTTATATCTCCGACTTCGGTCTGGCCTTGAATTGAAGGCGAATCGCCGTGCCTTTGAAGCTGAAAGCCTGGCGCAACTGATTTTCCAGGTAGCGCTCATAGCCAAAGTGTACAGCCTGGGGATCATTGACGAAAAAGACGAAGGTGGGTGGGTTCACTCGTATCTGGGTGGCATAAAATACCTTCAAGGGTTTGCCACGAATAGTTGCAGGCCGGTAGCGGCGAATAGCATCCTGCACAACCTCATTGAGGCGCGAGGTCGGCACGCGCAGGTAACGCATATCCGAGATGTTGAGCGCCGTTTCAAGCAAAGACTGCACATGATAGCCGGTTTTCGCCGAGGCAAAGACGATGGGCGCATAAGGGATGAACTTCAAGCCTTCGGCAATGATTTTGCGGTAGCGTTCGGCGCTTTCGATCTCCTCCTCGGGATCTGGTAGCTGTCCTTCGCGAGCAGCACGCCTCTGAGCCTGGGCCAGGTCCCACTTGTTGATCACAACTATGACACCCTTGGCCCTCTCGTGAATCTCACCAGCAATATGGGTATCCTGCGCTGCCAGGCCTTCGCTCGCGTCGATCAATACCAGCGCCACGTCGCAGCGTTCAATCGCACGGCTGGAGCGTATGACGCTATATTTCTCGACGCCTGGGATAACATGTCCCCGGCGGCGAATGCCGGCGGTATCGATGAGCATCAATTTCCTGCCTTCGAACTCCATTTCGGTATCGATAGCATCCCTTGTCGTGCCCGGGACCTCGCTGACGATCGCGCGCTGGACACCGAGGATAGCATTGAGCAGCGATGATTTGCCCACGTTGGGCCGCCCCACGATAGCAATGCGTGGAACTTCATCCTCTTCTTCTGCGTTTTCTGTTTCATCTGCCGTGGGCAGCTCTTCGACGATACGGTCAAGTAAGTCGCCCGTGCCTGTACCTTGAATAGAGGAGATGGGGATGGGTTCGCCCAGGCCCAGGCTATAGAATTCAACGGCATCCTGTCGCCGCGCAGCGTTATCCGCCTTGTTCGCCGCCAGAATGACCGGTTTCTCCGTGCGGCGCAGCAGGTCAGCAACCTCCTCGTCGGCCGCTGCGATGCCGGAACGAGCGTCGACCATGAAGACGATCACATCGGCCTCTTCGATAGCCAGCTCCGCCTGCGCCCGTACGTTTTTCATGATGTCGCCAGGCTGCCCATTAAGCCCTACCTGGCCCACAGGTATAGCGGAGCTGAGTTCGAGGCCACCTGTGTCGATGAGGGTAAATTCGCGCCCATTCCAGTCCGTGTCGCCGTAAATGCGATCACGCGTGGTACCGGGCAAGTCCTCCACAACGGCAACCTGGTCCGCCAGCATGCGGTTGAAAAAAGTCGATTTGCCGACGTTCGGTCGGCCTACAATGGCAACAAGTGGCTTCATATATCCGTGCCCTCTCCACCCTTATCATAAATTGGGCACCCCTGGTGGGTGCCCACGCTAAAACCGTTTCTAATTTGGGTTATTATAACACACAGCAGCCAGAAACCATAGTCATGAAAACAGTTCAGACACCGAGCGGCCATCGTGGATGCGATGAATGGTATCCGCAAAGAACTCGGACACGGAGAGCACCGTTATATTAGGGAGATGTTTATGCTCAGGGAGAGGCACAGTATCCGTGATCACGATCTCCTTTACCGGAGAGTTTTTCAGGCGCTCGATAGCAGGTCCAGAAAAAATGCCATGGGTGGCGCAGCAATAGACATTGCACGCGCCTTGCGCGTGCACAACGCGTATCGCCTGTGTGAGTGAACCGGCGGTATCGATCTCGTCATCCACAATGATGGCATGCTTGCCCTCAACGGAACCAATGATGCCCATCGCCTCCGCAACGCTGTTATTGCCATGGCGGCGTTTCTCTACAATAGCAAGTGGCGCATTCAGGCGATCAGCAAGCTTGCGCGCTTTCTTTGCAAAGCCCTCGTCGGCAGAAACGATGACGAGATCACCTAGCTTCTTCTGAGCAAAGTAACGCGCCTGAATAATTTGCGCGGTGAGTTCGTCAACAGGGATGTTGAAGAAACCCTGGATCTGGCCGGCATGCATGTCCATAGTGAGCACGCGATGCGCCCCGGCAACCGTAATGCAGTCTGCAATCAGGCGGGCGGTGATAGGCACACGCGGCTGATCTTTCTTGTCGGTGCGGCCATAAGCATAGTAGGGGATGACAGCGGTGATGCGCGCAGCGGAGGCCCGTTTGAACGCATCGATCATGATGAGCAATTCCATAATGGAGCGGTTGACAGGGGAACTGAAGGGTTGAACGACGAATACATCGTGGCCGCGCACATTATCATTGATTTTGACAAAGATATTTTCGTTGCTAAACTGAAAAACATCGGCATCGCCAAGTGGAATGCGCAGGTGCTGGCAGATGGCGACAGCCAGCGAGCGATTGGCATTCCCGCTAAAGACACTCAAGTCGTCCATGTGCATGTGCGCAAATGTTGCCTCTCAGCCTTACTAAGCCTCGCCGAGCCGAATAAGAACCATCTTGAAGCGACAGGGGTAGCGCATTCTACTCCTTTCCTAGCAAGGTGATGCTGTGATACGGGGCCTGTTGACTCGCACCTTTTCTCATCCTACTGATTATATCATAACAAAACCGTTGTCCAGAATTTACCCATTTATGGACAAGTTAGAAACAGTATCTGTCGAGGTCGTGCTGTTGGGCGTTACCCTGGGCAACTGCACGGGCGGTAGAGCAGCAGAAACGGCAGCCGGGTCGGCAGGAATAATCTTAATCTGCTGCAGGTTAGCAGGCAGGGTATCCGTGTCTTTAGTAGTAGTATTTTTTCCAAGCGATGTAAAGCCAAGCGACACCGTCTTCGGGTCCACGCCCATCTGGCTTGTGATGAAGATGCGCGCATCCTTTACTGTCATGCCCTTGACGCGATTCTGCATGTAGAGCAGTTGGGAACCCGGGAACTGGTATTCGATGTAGCCACCAGCAGCAATGTTGATTTTGACCACCCCTGTAGCGCTGACTCCGGCTACAACCGGTTGACCGATCTGGAGCGCGGGGTGATCGACCAGGTGGTAGTGTGTGCCGAAAGTCTGCATCTGCTCCAGCAGCAACTGCCGCGCTACAGTTTTCACATCGCTGTTGACGAAGTATTCGAGGCTACCTTGCTCGGTCAGCGTGACGGTCACCGTCTTGCTAATCGACCCCACAGGCGGATCGGCCGTCTCCGCGAGATCGGCAAATTGTACAGAGCCGACGGCAGTGGCACCGGCGGTCTGCGCCTGCTTTTGCAGATCTTGCGTGATCTGCGCTACCAGGATTTGTTTAGCCTGTGCAGCCAGTGTATCTACGTCAGACGAGGATACTATTTGATGGCAGGTAAAGATGATACACTCTTCACCCGTGGTCTGTCCCGTTTGGGAGCCGGTTTTGCGGCTGCTTAACGCTCTGGCCGGAATCGACTGTGTGCCAGGGTCAACATGGTTTTGAGATGGCTCTGCTTTGATCTGAAAAATCTGACTGACAAGCTGGGTCTGCGGGCTAAAATGAATGCTGGCCGTTGAGAACAACTGGAGTCCAAAGATGATGATACCGGTCATTGTCAGCAGGACTGCAACAGTCAGGCCACCGAAGATAGCGACCCAAGGGCTCCTGCGCTGCCTGCCTCCGCCATGGCGTGGAGGCCTGCCAGTAGACACCTGCTCTGTATGACCCCGGCCCGCTATTTGCGAGGCGCTGACAGCAGTGGTAGGCGCATCGTAATCTTCGGGGCTAAACGCGTTTGAGGAGGAAGGCACGTCTCCAGTGCGCTGCAGCGTCGCGACCTCTTGTTTAGGGTCTGCACCGGCTGCAGGAGCAGCGCTCTGCTTACCTCTCATATAGGGCGCATTCCCCACTCTTGCCTGTGTAGCGATGGATAGGGCATCCAGGCCAGAAGTTGGGGGTAACGCGCGCGTAGCACTCATTTGCTGGTAGGCTTGCTCAAACGCGTCCTGCACCTCCTCCGCGTTGGCGAAGCGCTGGTCGATGCGCGAGGCCATGCAGCGCCGCACGACATAATCTAACGGCGGCAGGGAGATTCGTTGGTCTGATGTGGGTAGATATCCTGTCAACATCTGGTAGAGGATGACACCGAGAGAATAGATGTCATTGCTTGGAGCAGCAATTCCTGAGAGCCGCTCGGGCGCCATATAGGCAACGGTGCCCATCTCGTGACCCGCCACCGTCAGCGGCGGGCTGGCAGCTGTACCCTGGCTGCGAGCGATACCAAAGTCGATCAAGCGCACGTAGACCTGGCCTTCTCTGCCTTGATCGAGCAGGATGTTGCCGGGTTTCAGATCGCGGTGGACCACGCCCCGCCTGTGAATGTATGCAACGGCATCGACCAGTGCCGAAAAGAGTTGACGTACCTCTGGCAGCGGCAGCGGGCCATTTTGCAGGCGATGAGCAAGGTTGCCGCCCTCGATATAGGGAGTGACAAAGAAAAGACGCCCCTGTTCCTCGCCAAACTCGAACAGTGGCAGAATATGCTCATGCTTCAGGTGAGCGCTGACTTCGGCTTCGCGCAGAAAGCGCTCGCGCGCCGTAATATCGTGTACCAGGTCTTCACGGATAATTTTGATCGCTACTTCACGATCAAAAGCCGTGCGCTGCCGTGCCAGGTAGACCTCGCCCATGCCGCCAACGTCGATGCGACTCACTAAATCGTAGTTACCGAAGCGGACTCTATCTTGTCCTTCCATAGTCTGGCCGTGTCACTCTTTCGCTGCTGTGCCCTCAATCCATCTGGAATGCCATGCAGCATTCCAGAATGGAACTGAGAGAATGCCTATACTCTCTATTATATTAGACGTATTTGGCAACACTTTTGTCAAACAATGATACTGTTGGCGAATGAAGATATGATACAATCGAGCATGGCACCCGCAAGGGGTGCCACTACTATGACACGACTGCGTCGGCTTGGCAAGCCGTATCATGGTAGTGGCAGGACTTGCCCCTGCCATGGTTCCTCAGCATGTTTGCTTGCTTCAAAGCGGTTTATCGCTTCATTACCCAACTGCCTGGGGCACAGGCACAGCGCGCCAGGAGGGCTCAGCCGGCAAAGAAAGTGGAGGTGGGGATTCCCCCTTCAATCTCAGTCTTCCCGTCATGTAGATGAAGAATGCCAGCATACATATGGCTTCGAAGATGTTGATGAGTATATAGCCGGGCAGTGAAGTAAAGCCGAGATTCAACGTCCAGTTGTTAAAGAAAGGGCCGATGGGAGCAGGAAGCAGCACCAGACCCCATGAGCCGTTCCAGATGGCATGCTGTAAAACGGCATATAACCAGCAAGCAAATGCTCGCAAGAAACGGCGCCTCTTCCCGTGGATCAGGTAATACCAGCCAAGCGAGACCATTGCCGCGCCGAAGCCGTGCAGCAGGCCAGCCCCTGTACGCAGGAGCGCAATGTTCAGCCAGTCGTGATAACCAGAACTGATGTAAAAGGAAGTTTCAACAAGATCGAAGCCAATACCGCAGGCCATGCCCAGCGCGAAGGCCTCCGCCGCGCTCCGTACGCGCCCGATGAGCAGCACCACCGCCATAGGCTTGACCGTCTCTTCCACTACTGGCGCCACTACTGCCACCACAAACAGCAGTAAGCCGTAGATGCCTGGATTCTGGCAGCTCTGCGCGTCTGGCGTATTAATGCACTGGGCGACGCTTTGCGCATTCTGTATATGGACGAACTGGGCAAGTATAAGCACAATGACGATCTCCAGCACGGATGCCAACAAAGTGCTCAGAGTCGTTCCGCTGACGAGCGCGACCGTAAAACGCCGCCAACTCGTGGGCCAGGCGGCCTTCAGGGGTTTGGCTATACGCGATCGCAGTCGCCTGATGCCCAGCGCCGCCAATGCCAGCGCTGGAAACACCCCGGCAAGAGCAATGAGAGCGATAGTCAGCGCAGGGTAAGCGACCTCCAGTCCCCTGGTTTGAAGCAGAAATGCAATGCCAAGCACGACCAGGTAGAGGATGAGGAATATCCAGAACCTGGGCAGAAAAACATTGGCTGAAGGCTTTTTCATCAACGAGCGAATGCTATGATAGAGGCCGGCAGTGCCTCCCAGTATACATACACAAATGAGTATGGCGAATGTCGAGCTGAGACTGAATTGCTGGCTGCCGCTTGTTGTTGTGGTCGGGGAAATAGCAACCAGCAGAGCAAAGAGTATTAAACCAAATCCACCCAGCAAAACCAGGCCTGATCCAACCACAGAGACGATGGCCATTGCCATAAGATAGCCGTCCTGCTTTGGGTGGGGCGGCATCCATGCATACGGTGGGTAAGTATAGCCGGGATAAGGAGCATAAGGCGCGTATCCTGGCGGATAACCTGGATAAGCAGGACGTGGGGGATAAGGTGGATACACCTGCCTTTGAGGTTGGTACACCTGCGGCGGATAGGGTGAGTAAGCGGGGCGAAATAGCGGAGCCTCGTTCGGGTGAACGGGCAGCGCACCCGTCACATGTTCGCGGTGCGAGAACTGCGCATCGACAGTATTTTGTTCTACCGCCTGGGCATTACCTGCTCCCATAGTTTGACCGCTGCCAGAGGGTGGCGTTTCGGGAATGTTGGATAGGGCGGGGCGTGGTCGAGTATTCTCCTGGCTTATTTCCCAGGGTCCCCATAGCTCCGAGGTTGGCCGTCGATCACGCTCCTCAGAGCCTGGTGCCGGGGCGCTATATTCAGAACTCACTATTTTTACGCTTTCTCCCTATACAGGTGTCATTGCTGGCATCCCTATCAATGAGCATACGTTATTATTGCATGAACGCGGGGAATTATCAATCTTCCCGAATACAGGTGGGTTCGTCTAACCTACGACTTGTGCCTCGATCATACCTTTACCAAGCACTCCTTCTAGCCTGGCGTGCAGTTCCGGAGAGTAGTACATAGTGTTGTCGTTGGGGGTCAGGCGCACCTGCCACTCGCCGTTGGCTACCAGAATTTCGTAGCGGTCGCGCCCGGGGCGTTCTCGAATATAGCGATAAATGTCCTGCACCTTCATAATATCGTCGGAGATGGATTTCTCATCGCTGCCACTAAGATGTAAAGTGAGCCAGATCAGGTAACGCTTGCGGTTCATCTCTTCCTCAAATGCCTTCACTTGTTCGACACTCTTACAAAGAATACCTGGTTCATCGCGCCGCACCTGCACTTCTCCTTTGATGATGACGACCGTATCCTCAACCCACAGTTCTGCCGTCTCCTCGTAGACCCTGGGAAATACTGTCACGCCGATAGTGCCAAACATATCCTCGAGTTGTACAACACACATCGCATCACCATTCTTCGTGGTGATGCGCCGCGCCTCCTTGATGGTCCCTCCCACCACTACCTTTTGCCTATCTAGCTCTTCACTGATATCGGCAGTTGTATGGGTTATGTGCTCTTTGAAAATATCACCGAGATAGACCAGGGGATGTTTCGAGATATACAGGCCGATCAGTTCTTTTTCCCACTGCAGCAACTGCTTGCGTGAAAGCTCCTCGACTTCCTGCTTAAGCGTGAATGTAATCGCATGATCTATCTCTTCCCCGAAGAGGCTCATCATACCTGTTGCTTTCGCGGCGCGCTCGTTTTTGCCAAATTGCATAGCCAGCTCCACCGATGCAAGCAGCAGGTGCCGCTTATCATCAGCCAGCGAGTCCATTGCCCCCGCTTTGATCAACGTCTCAAGGGCGCCCTTGCCCACATATTTGGGGTCAACGCGCGTACAAAAATCCGCCAGCGTTTTGAAAGGCCCGCCCTCGCTGCGTGCCCGCACTATTTCACCAATCGGGCCTTCGCCAATGCCCTTGATCGCAAGGAGGCCGAAACGCACGCTGTCTCCTTCCACAGTAAATCCTCTGTCGCTCTTATTGACATCTGGCCCCAGCACTTCAACGCCCATGCGCTTGCACTCGGCAATGGCATTAGCAATCTTCCTGGCGTCCGAGGCCTCGGTGGTCATCGTCGCTGCCATGAACTCCGCTGTATAGTTGGCTTTGAGATAGGCCGTGTAGAAGGCGACGACGGCATAACTCGCGGCATGCGCTTTGTTAAAACCGTAACCGCCGAACGGCAGGATCAACGTGAAGAGCTGCTCGGCAACATCCCGCTTCATGCCGTTTTTAACACAGCCCTCGATAAAATCGCCCTTGTATCCTTCCACTTCGTCCATCTTCTTTTTACTCAGGGCTTTGCGAAACTTATTGACCTTGCCCCACGAGAAACCGGCCAGGTTGACGCAGATGAACAACACCTGGTCCTGGTACACGATCACCCCGTAAGATTCTGCCAGCCATTCTTCCAGGCGCGGATCGAGGTACTTAATTTTCTTTCGTCGATGCTTGGCATCGATGAAATCGGGAATACTATCCATCGGGCCGGGACGGTAGAGCGCGATCATGGCCATGATATCCTCAATACGGGTCGGCTTGAGCTGCTTGATGTACTCGGTCATCTTCGCGCCTTCGAGCTGGAAGATGCCAGTCGTTTCACCACTCGCCAGCAGGTCGAACGCCTTTTGACGCCTGGCGTTCTGCTCATCATCGCCCGGCACCGGGTCAAGCGGAACCTTTTCCAGCACCACCTCCTCATCGTGCGCAGCCTTGATGTACTTGAGCGTATTATCCAGGATAGTCAGGTTGGAGAGACCCAGAAAGTCGAACTTAATCAGGCCCAGTTCTTCCAGGTGCGCCTGCTCATATTGTGTGATGCGTCCCTTGCCGGAATCTTTGGAGTCGCGCAGTTGCAGCGGCACAAATTTTTCAAGCGGCTCATTGGCAACAATCACGCCCGCCGCATGCACACCGGTTGAGCGCACCGCGCCTTCCAGCTTCAATGCCTGGTCGATGATCTCCTGCACAACCCTGCTTTCTTTATACAGGTCGTTCAACTCTCTCACGTTATCGAGCGACCTCTGAAGCGTAACATGCGGACCCATGGGGATGAGCCGGGTGATGCGATCCCCTACCTCCTGTTCTCCCATAACGCGGGCCACGTCCTTAACCGATGCCTTGGCGGCCATGGTGTTGAACGTGACCATCTGCGCCACGCGGTCTTCGCCATACTTGCGCGTCACGTAGTCGATCACATCCTCGCGCCGGTCATCTGGGAAGTCCATGTCGATATCGGGCATATCGGCACGCTCAGTATTGAAGAAGCGCTCAAAAGGCAATTGATAGCGCAGCGGGTCAACATTGGTGATGCCGAGCGTGTAGGCCATGATGCTGCCCGCAGCCGAACCGCGAGCAGAACAGCGAATGCCGTGCGAACGCGCGTAATTCACAAGGTCCCATTCGATCAAGAAATATGACATAAACCCTTTTTCCGCGATCATTTCGATCTCGTAGTCAAGCTGCTTCCTGATTGGCTCGGTCATTTCGCCGAAGCGTTCTTTGACGCCCTCTACACACAGGGAGCGCAGGTAGTCTTTTTGCGAGGTATATTCCAGGGGAATGATATAGTCGGGCAGTTGCGCTTTATAGGCCAGGGGATCGACGCTGCACTGCTCGGCGATGCGCACACTATTGGTCAACGCGTCAGGTAATTCAGGGAACAATTGAGACATTTCCAGGGGACTTTTTAAGTAATACATAGTGCTATCGAACTTGAAGCGCTTTGTCTCTGCGCGCCTTTTACCAGTCTGGACACACAGCAGCACATCATGCGAGTCTGCGTCAGAGGCCTCAACATAGTGCAGATCATTGGTCGCTACCATCGGAATCTGCATCTCTTTGTGCAGCTGGTAGAGCAACTGGTTGAGTTTACCCTGGGGGGAGGGCTGTCCATCATCGAAGGTGCCGTGATGCTCCTGGATCTCCAGGTAGAAGTTCTCAGGTCCGAACACATCCTGGTACCAGCGTGCCGTCTTATATACTTCTTCTGTCTTCCCGGCAAGGAACATCTTTGGTATCTCTCCCGAAAGGCAGGAGGAGGTGACAAACAGGCCATCTGCATATTTCGCCAGGGCGTTCTTATCAATGCGGGGACGCAGGTGCCAGCCCTCGGTATTGGCAATGGTAGTCAACTTGAGCAGGTTGTAATACCCGGTAGTATTTTTTGCCAGCAAAAGCAGGTGATGATAATCGTCGCTGTAGCGTTTCGAGTGATCGCGCATATCCTCGGTCAGGTACGCCTCGATGCCGATCACCGGGTTGATGCCCTCCGACCTGCACGCCTTGAAAAATTCAATCGCGCCATACATGGCGCCGTGATCGGTGATCGCCAGGTGCTGCATGTCTAAAGCTTTTGCCTGTTTCACCAGTTTCTCGATGCGGCTGAACCCATCCAGCAAAGAATACTCGCTATGGACATGGAGATGTGCGAAGTCTGCGCTCATAAAATATCCTCCATCATTATTATCTGAGTATAGGATAAAGAACGTTCGTTCCTATTGTCAAGGTTAGTAGGAGAGTCAATATCCAATTATTATAACGAACGTTTCGGGTCGCATCTTCTCGTTTGGTACATCTGCTGCGCAGCTTTAGATGTCTCACTTGTTTTTTACTGAACAGCCTCCTTCTTTACCCCAGTTTTTGCAAGAAACTGGCGACGGTGCGAATCCCTTTGAAGAACTGCGAGAGCGAGTACTTCTCGTTTGGCGCGTGCAGATTGTCGTCGGGGAGGCCAAAGCCCATCAATACTACTGGTGCGTGCAATATTTCATCGAAGAGGGCCGCGATGGGAATGGAGCCACCCTCGCGCAGGAAAATGGGGTCTTTACCGTAAGTTTCCTTCAGGGCTGCCGAAGCGGCTTGTATAGCCGGTGTATCCACTGGGACCAGCACTCCCTCTCCACCGTGTATGTTATGTACAACTACCTCTACTCCTGCCGGTGCGAGTTCTTTCACACGGCGCTCAAAGAGCGTGAATGCTTCTGCTGATTTCACATCAGGCGGCAGGCGCAGGCTAATTTTGGCTTTGCCCACGGCTGGGATGACCGTCTTGGCCCCTTCGCCTGTGAAGCCCCCGATGATGCCATGCACTTCTAAGGTTGGACGTGCCGCGATGCGCTCCATAGGCGGATATTCGGCCTCGCCGGTGAACTGCGAGACTCCCATCTCCTCGAGCAGGGACTCGTTGATGTGCAGCGGGTCGTTCTGCCAGAAGGTTTTTTCCTCGGCTGTTGGTTGACGGACCTTGTCGTAGAGTCCTGGAATGTGAATATGGCCCCCGGCATCTTTCAGGCCAGTAATAATCAGTGCGAGCGCGTGCAGCGGATTGGGTGCGACACCGCCATAAGCGCCTGAGTGCAGGTCGTGCCTGGCGCCGCGCACCTCAACCTTCGGTATAGATGATACCGCGCAGGCCATTGATGAGGGCCGGGATATCCTTAGAAGGCATACCGGTATCACAGATGAAGGCGACGTCGCACTTCAAGCGTTCGGGGTAGGTCCTGACGTAGTGGTCGATTGACTCGCCCCCGGCCTCTTCCTCGCCTTCGATGAGCACGCGCACATTGACAGGCAATGTACCATTAACCCTCATGAGGGACTCCAGCGCCTTAAATACGAGCATAGTCTGGCCCTTGTCATCACAGGCTCCACGGCAGTACAGGTTGTCCCCGCGTATGGTTGGCTCAAACGGGGGGGACTCCCATAAATCCAGCGGGTCAACCGGCTGGACATCGTAGTGTCCATACATAAGAACGGCCGGCTTTCCAGGAGCTTTGAGCCACTCACCATATACAAGCGGATGGCGCTGTGTTGGTATGACCTCGACATGCTCAAAGCCGATGCGTCTCAACTGGTCGGCGGCGTATTCTGCTGCACGGTGGATATCACCAGCATGCTCTGGCAAGGTGCTGATGCTGGGGATACGCAGCCAGCCCTTCAGGTCTTCGAGGAAACGCTTCTCATTCTCGGTTATGTAGGTTTCTAGTTGTGTTTGTGGCATAGTGTGTCCTTTCGTCATATGAGAGATATACCTGCATTATGGTAACAGGGAAGGAGAGCATTGTCCAGAGGAACGGGGTCAGGAAAGCATTGACACGATGCCTGTGGAGATTGTAATATTTACTCATTCTAAAGTCATGGTATCATGCCGGACAAAGACACTACTCAGGAACAGGCAACTTTATGAGCCCCTTCGTTTTCATACAAATGAGCGACCTGGCCGCGTAGGCGATCACGCCGGGCTTACGCGGCAGAAAGTGGCATTCCGATATTCCTGCTCACTAGTAGTGAGTAGTTTGGCTGTATTGGTTTTCCGCGTCTACTGAACTGCTTTCTTCGTTCGCTTTTTCCTCTCGGCGTGTGTCGCTGGGCACTGCTTGTCCCGCGACGTGCTACGCTTCAGATGACCCCCAAGGTCGCTCCTAGTATCCCATTGCATCTCCTCGCGAGAGCGTGCCCATCTCCCAGGACACCAATGCTTGTGTTGTAGTTTTTCATATCCAACGGGAGCACATTTCGATGTCTAACGTATCGCCTGTACAAAAACAAAATGACCTGCCACAATCGCCCGGTACTGACGAGGCAAAGGCAGCTAGCCAGCCGGTGCCATTATGGCGCAATCGCGACTTCCTGCTGCTCTTAGGCGGCCAGGCTGTGTCCTCCGCCGGCTCGCAAGTCTCACTGCTTGCTTTCCCGCTGTTGATACTGGCAGTGACCAGGTCACCGGTGCAGGCCGGGTTGATTACGGGGCTGCGCGGACTGCCCTTTGCGCTCTTCTGCCTGCCAGCGGGAGCATTGATTGATCGCTGGGACCGCAAGTGCGTGATGATTCTCTGCGATATAGGGAGGGCGCTGGCCCTGGGCAGCATCCCGCTCGCGTTCGCACTCGGCCACCTGACGTTGGCGCAGCTCTATATAGTCTCGCTGATCGAGGGCACGCTCTTTGTCTTCTTCAGCCTGGCCGAGGCAGCCTGCCTGCCACGAGTCGTAGCAAAGGAGCAGATTCCCGCTGCCACTGCGCAGGACCGGACGCTGTACGCCATGTCAGAATTGTTTGGTCCATCGCTCGGGGGCGTGCTCTATAGCATCTCCAGCATGTTGCCATTCCTGGCCGACGCAATCTCTTACACGGCCTCGGTCATCTCACTGTTCTTTATCAAGACGGAGTTCCAGGGCGAACGCAACGCTACAGCGGGCAGGCTGTGGCATGAAGTCCTGGAAGGGCTGGTATGGCTCTGGCGCCAACCACTGCTGCGTTTCATCGCCATATTGACCTTTGGTTTGACCACGCCATGTGCGGGTTACGTGCTGATTGTTATCCTACTCGCTCAAGGTATGCACGCCTCTACGGTCTTTATCGGCGTGATCTTTGGCATTGGAGGGATTGGCAATATCCTTGGTACGCTGCTGGTGATGCCGATTCAGAAGCGTTTCAGCTTTGGGCAGATTATCATTGGCTCGTCATGGGTCTGGGCGTTGTCATGGCTGTTTTTAGTCATTGCGCCGGATCCGCTTACACTCGGTGTCGCGCTGGCCCTGGGCTTTATCATCGTGCCAATCTATAGTGTGACGCACTTGAGCTACCGGCTGGCGCTAACTCCGGACGAGCTGCAAGGGCGCGTTAATAGCGTTTTTCGCTTGATCGCCTTCGGCAGCCAGCCGCTCGGTTTGATACTGACCGG
>WNGR01003328.1_pt1 | contig 17536 bp, 18 predicted proteins | sample 5407581 | NCBI WGS metagenome assembly WNGR01 (sample SAMN13153383, study PRJNA577476) | soil metagenome | isolation source: 80 cm soil or saprolite under Garry oak tree replicate 2 | place: USA:California | collected 2016-06-15 | reverse complement strand
CCGGATCTGTCGAGGCTGGAGCGCAGTGAAGGTGCGGCGGTTGATCATGGGCTTCCTCCGGCGGGGTGGTTTCTTTTGCGGTCAATGGTAACCCGGACGGAGTGCAAGCGAAATCCGGGCTCATTGGGTTCACTTGCGCCGACGCTCGAGCCGAGCCTGATCAACGCCGCGCACGCGAGGCTCGTGTCCGTCGCCGAATTTCCATAAGCTGTGGGCGGCCATCATCGCAGTCGAGGACTCCATGCGTCTCAGGAACAAAATCGCCATCGTAGTGGGCGCCGGGCAGTCGCCGGGCGAGGGCATCGGCAACGGCCGTGCCACCGTGCTTCGCTTCGCGCAGGAAGGAGCCAAGGTGCTCGCCGTCGACAACAATCTCGCCTCCGCCGAGGAAACGGTGGCCATGGCGCGACAGTCGGGCGGGGACTGCGTTGCGTTCGAGGCGGACGTCACCAAGGAGTCGACACTCGTGGCGATGGTGGAGGCCGCACGGCAGCGCTGGGGCCGCGTCGATGTGCTTCACTACAATGTCGGCGTGAGCATTGCCGGCGGCGACGCGCCGCTCGCCGAGATCACCGAGGCGGCATTCGACCGCATCGCGACCATCAACCTGCGCGGCGCCATCATGGCCTGCAAGCACGTCTTGCCGGTTATGCGCGCGCAACGCTCCGGCGTCATCATCACGATCTCGTCGGTCGCCGCCTGGGAGCAGTATCCCAACGTGGCCTACAAGGCGACCAAGGCCGCGATGATCGCGTTCACTCAGCAGATTGCTATCCAGAATGCCGAATTCGGAGTGCGCGCCAACGTCATCCTGCCGGGATTGATGGACACGCCCATGGCGGTCGATACGCGCGCCCGCGTCAGCGGGAAAAACCGGGCCGAGGTCGCGGCCTCGCGCGATGCGCGGGTGCCGTTGCGTCACAAAATGGGTACGGCCTGGGACGTGGCAAACGCGGCCCTGTTTCTTGCGTCCGATGAGGCGAATTTCATTACCGGCGTCGCGCTCCCGGTCGATGGCGGCGCCCTGGTCCACATCAACTGAGCGGCCGCGGCGGCAAGGTCAGCGAGCTTATCGACGTGCTCAGCCGCAGCGATCGACAGCGCTGATTGATCTCACGCTTATGCGAATCGCTTGCGCGCGAGCTCCGCGCCCTTGCCGAGCGCCTCGAGCTTGCCGAAGGCGATGTCCCACCGCATCGGCGCCATGCCGCAGTTGGTGCCGGCGATGATGCTTTCCTTGGGGAGGTATTTCGTCGCTTCGCCGATAACCGCGGCCACCTCGTCGGGGGCTTCCACCTCCTCGCTCGCCACATCGATCGCGCCAACCTGCACGTCCTTGCCGTCGAGAAGCTTCAGCAGGCCGATCGGAACACGGGAATTTCGGCACTCGACAGAAACCTGAGCGATCCGGCTCTTGGCAAGCGCCGGGAAAATCTGCTCGTACTGGCGCCATTCGCTGCCGAGCGTTGCCTTCCAGTCGATGTTGGCCTTGATGCCGTAGCCGTAGCAAATGTGAACGGCGGTGGTGCAGGTCAGGCCCTCGATCGCGCGGTGCAGCGCGTCGATGCCCCACGCCTCGACCTCCCGCAGATAGACGTTGAACGCCGGCTCGTCGAACTGAATGACATCCACGCCATCGGCTTCGAGCGCACGGGCCTCGGCGTTGAGGAGATCGGCGAACGCCATCGCCATCTTCGTCCGGTCGCCGTAGTGGGCATCCGCGACCGTATCAACGATGGTCATCGGTCCCGGCAGCGTAAACTTGAGCTTGCGCTTGGTGTGGGCGCGCGCGAGCTGCGCCTCGCGTGCATGCACGCGCGCCTTGAGGCGAAGCGCACCCGTGACGGTCGGCACCATCGCCTTGTAGCGGTCGGCGCGGATGCCGATCTCGACCTTGCGCGCGAAATCGATCCCGTCGACGAATTCGAGAAAGCCGTGCACGAAATGCTGGCGCGACTGCTCGCCGTCGGTGACGACGTCGATGCCGCAATCCTCCTGCAGCTTGAGCGCGAGCAGGGTCGCGTCGCGCTTGGCGTCCGCGAGTGCCGCACCGGCAGCCCGCCAGGGCGGCCACAATCGATTGGGCTCGGCGAGCCAGGCGGGCTTTGGCAGGCTTCCGGCGATGGTGGTCGCAAAGAGCGGCATGCTGGAGGCGATCTTAGCCTCAGCCCGGCCTCCAGCCATAGAGCCAATCGTAGCGCGCGAGCAGCCGCTCGCCGCCGATGGCGGTGAGCGCGAGCGTGCGCAGAAACGCCCCCGGTCCGCCCAACTGATAGACGATCCCGTTGCGGCGGGCGGCGCGTTGGGCGCGCGCGGCGCGCTCGCGCCGTTGCCGCTCGTAGCGGCGCATGGCGCCGGCGGGATCGTCGCGGGCGTCCGCCAGCCGTTGCGCGAGCACCGCTGCGTCCTCGATCGCCATGGCCGCACCCTGGGCGAGATAGGGCAGCATGGGGTGGGCCGCATCCCCCAGCAATGTGACGGCGCCCTTGCCCCAACGGGCAAGGGGTGGTCGGTCGTAGAGCGCCCATTTCTGCCAGTGCTCCGGCGCGGCAAGGATCGCGCGCGGGACCGCCGACCACATCGGCGTGCGGTAGCGGGCGAGGATTTCCGCGCGCTCGCCGGGCGCACTCCACCCAGGCTCGCGCCAGTCGTCGCGTACGATGGCAACGACGTTGATGAGGCTGCCGCCGCGGACCGGATAGTGCACGAGGTGAGCCCTGGTACCGAACCAGAGATTGACCGCCGGCGCCCGCAGTTCCGGCATCAGCGCGTCGGCGCGAGCAAGGGCGCGCCAGGCGGTGCGGCGGGCAAAGCGCGGCTCCCGCCGATGACCAAGGCGCCGGCGCAGGCTCGACCACAACCCGTCGGCCGCAATGAGCGCGACGCCGCGATCTTCGACCCGATGCTGTGCGGAGCGCGCGAAGACCGTGACGCCGTCCTCGTTGAGCGCGAAATCCTCGACCCTGGCGCCGAGATTGAGAACGATACCGGGATGGACGCGCACCGCGTCGATCAGCACGGCTTGCAAGTCGCCGCGATGGATCACCCAGTAGGGCGCGCCGTAGCGCTTCTCGGCGACCGCGCCGAGCGGCGCGCACGCAAGCACACGCGCTGTCCGCGCGTTCATGATCCGCAGCTCTTCGGGAGCGACGACATGTCGCCGCAATTGCTCGCCGAGGCCGAGCGCAATCAAAATGCGCGATGCGTTGGGCGACAGTTGAATGCCGGCGCCGGTTTCCTCGAGGCGTTGCGCCTGGTCGAATACGGTGACATGGAGTCCATGCCGCGCAATCGCCAGGGCCGCAGTCAGCCCCCCGATCCCCGCGCCGGCGACGATGACGGTGCGCGAGGACGCCACGGCTCATGTCTCCGTCGCATCAATTCCTGCCGTTAGGCGGTCGTCCCGTCCGCCAGCGCACATTCCGCCGGGCGCGCCGCATGGGGATCGAGCGTGGGATCGTAGCGGAACAGCGTCGAGCAATAGGGACAGATGATTTCGCTCGCATCGCCCATGTCGAGGAACACATGCGGGTGATCAAACGGAGCCAACTCGCCCTCGCACATGAACTCGCGCGCGCCGATCTCGATGACCGCGACGCCCGGTGTGTTGTGGAAGTGAGGAACGACCCGCTCCGCCATCTCTTCGTCCGCCTTGACCCGTCGCGATGCTGCTGCCGATCGTCGCATGATGTCGACGTGACCGTCGAGGTTACGCGCCCCGCGAGCGTGCGGCACCATAGCCAGGCTGGTTGGCGATGGCTAGGCCAATCGTCCTAATCCGCGGTCGAACTGCGATTTTTCGGAAGGCGCGGCGGTTGCGTTTCCCCGCCAATTTTTCGTCGGGGTCCCTTGCCGGCGCCACCGTGTTTGACGAAATTGGGGGCGGGGGGCGCAAGAGAACGATTCCGTGACCGCAGCGCGCATCGCAGTGCCGCTCGCTCTCGCCGTTGCTTCGGCGCTCGCCGCGCTTGCCGCCGCGCCGCGCGCTTTCGAGGCGCAATTCCTGCTCGCTGCCCAGGACGATCCGGCGGCGCTCGCCGATCACGCGGTTGCGCGCTCGTTCGACGCCGCGGTTGCGACGCGTGAGATCGATGCCGCGCTCGCCGCCAACGACGCCGACCTCGCCATGAGTTTTCTTGCTCTCGCCCGCGAGCGGAATCTTCCGATCGATCCTGCGCTTGCCGACAAGGTCGAACGTGCGAATGCAAGCCTCGCCACCGCCTCGCGCTCGCTTGGGAGCTTCGCCCGCGGTCTCATTGTTGGTGAAGCCGAGGACATTTCAGGGCTCGCGGGGACGGCGGTCGGGGATCTGTTCGTGCTCGGCGATGTGCGCGATGCGCTGCGCGAGGGCACGCGGCTTGCCGCCGGCCGTGACGGCGATGAGCTCGTCCTCGGTTTGGCTTGCGTCGGTCTGGCGGTGACCGCGGGAACCTATGCGACGGTCGGCGCGGCCGCACCCGTGCGCGTGGGCCTGACGGTGGTCAAGGCGGCGCGCAAGACCGGCCGGCTCGGCGGAGCGATGGCGGCGTGGATTAACCGCGCGCTGCGCGAGGTCGTCGATTGGACGGCGCTTAAGCGTGCGATCAGCAGCGCAAGCATCGCCGAGCCCGCGGCCGCCATGCGCGGCGCGCGCGAGGCGGTCAAGGTCGAAAAGGCGCAAGAACTTGTGCGGCTCGTCGGCGACGTGGGACGCGTGCAGGCCCGTGCCGGAACGCGAGCCGCGCTCGACGGATTGAAGGTCGCCGAAGGATCGCGCGACATGTCGAGGATCGCGCGCCTCGCTGCGGCCAAGGGCGGCAAGACCCGCGCGATCCTCAAGCTCGCGGGCCGCGGCGCTATTGTCCTCACGGTGGGCACCTTCAACCTCGCGACGTGGGTGTTCTGGGCGATCGTGACCGTCTTCGGTTTCGTCTCGTCGCTCAAGCGTATGGCCGAACGGATCACCGAACGCTATTGCGTGCGTCGCAGGCTACGCCTGACCCGCAAGGGGGGAGCGAGCAGACCGAGTTTGCCGCTCGCGCTGATTCCATCTCGTGCGACTGCGCTCTAGCGTCCCCGCCGTGCGGCCCGAGGACGAGGCTTTGGGCAGTGCGAACATGCAGCGTTTTCAGCACGAGGGCGTGGAAATCGCGTTTCTCGATGAAGGGGAGGGCGATCCGACCGTCCTCGTGCACGGTTTCGCTTCGACCGCCGAGGTGAATTGGGTCTATCCGGGCTGGGTTGCGACGCTGACCAACGCTGGGCGGCGCGTGATCGCGCTCGACAATCGCGGGCACGGCGCATCGAGCAAGCTCTATGATCCGGCCGCCTATCACAGCGCCCGCATGGCCGAGGACGTGCTCGCGCTGCTCGATTATCTCGATCTCGCTCGTGCCGACGTGATGGGTTACTCCATGGGGGCGCGCATCGCGGCGTTTTTGGCGCTCGCCTATCCTGCGCGCCTGCGCCGGGCCGTGTTCGGCGGGTTGGGCATTCATCTCGTCGACGGCGTTAGCTTGCCGGAGAGCATCGCGCAGGCGCTCGAGGCCCCCTCGCTCGCGGATGTCAGCGATTCCATAGGACGCACGTTCCGCGCCTTCGCCGAGCAGACCAAATCCGACCTCGAGGCGCTCGCGGCCTGTATCCGTGGCTCGCGCCAGACCTTGACGCGCGCGGAAGTCAAAGCGATTCGCGCGCCGGTGCTGGTCGCGGTCGGCACCAAAGACGTGGTTGCGGGGTCGGCGCACGATCTTGCGGCGCTGCTGCCTTCCGGCCGGGCGTTCGACATCCCCCGGCGAGATCACATGCTCGCGGTGGGGGACAAGACGTTCAAGGCGGCGGTGCTGCGCTTTCTCGCGGAGCAGCCTTGAGGACTTTGCAAGCCTCTACGGCGTGTCCGTTCGCGCGGCCCACACCGCGGTAGGCCTATTCCTTTCGCGCGCTTGATGGTTGTTAACGCATCTCCCGCTTTGGCGGCGCAGTCTCCATATACGCCTATTGCCCGGTCAAATTGTGCTAAGCTGACGTCAGGGACGAATGTGCGGGAGACGATCATGGCCCAGCGGCAGGTGAGAGCTGGAGCGCTCGAAAAGGTCGACCCGGTATGGGCGCGCATCCGCGGCGAGGCCGAGGAGATCGCGCGTCGCGAGCCCGAACTTGCGACCTTCATCTATTCGACCATCCTGCACCACGACAGTTTGGAGGCGGCGGTCGTGCACCGCGTGGCCGCGCGGCTCGACAGCCCCGAAGTGTCGGCCGAGATGATCCGGCAGGCGTATGCCGACGCGCTCGAGGCCGAGCCTACGATCGGCGCGGCCTTCCGCGCCGATATCGTCGCGACGGTCGATCGCGACCCCGCGACCAACCGCTTCCTCGAGCCTGTGCTTTACTTCAAGGGCTTCCACGCGATCCAGACGCACCGCCTCGCCCATTGGCTGTGGGGCAGGGGCCGTAAGGATTTTGCCTATTATCTGCAGAGCCGTTCGTCGGCGGTATTCCAGACCGACATCAACCCGGCCGTGAGCATCGGGCGGGGCATCTTCCTCGATCACGCCACCGGCCTGGTGGTGGGCGAGACCGCCCTGATCGAGGACGACGTGTCTATTCTGCAAGAGGTGACGCTCGGCGGAACCGGCAAGGAGGCGGGCGATCGCCATCCAAAGATCCGCCGCGGCGTATTGATCGGCGCCGGCGCCAAAATCCTCGGCAATATCGAAATCGGCTACTGCGCGCGCATCGCAGCCGGATCGGTCGTTCTCAAGGCGGTGCCGCACAACACCACGGTCGCCGGTGTTCCGGCCAAGGTCATCGGCGAGGCCGGATGCCTAGAGCCGTCGCGCTCGATGGATCACCTGTTTCATGATGACGACGACGGCTGAGCGAAGGGGCGCGAGCGGTGGACGTTGAGGAAGTCAAGAAGCTCGACGCTTATCTCAAGCGGCTATTCGGCAACGCGCGCATCCACGTCGTGCCGACGAAAGCTGAGTCCGCCGACGTTTTCGTCGGCGAGGAACGCGTCGGGACGCTCGTTCTCGATGAGGACGAGGATGACGACGAGCGTTCCTACAATTTCGAGGTGAAGATCACCTTGGGAGATGCTTCCACCACCGGTCCGGACCTCAAGCAGCTCGACGCCTACCTCAAGCGCAAATTCGACAGCGAGCGCGTCCGCGTGGTTCCGCGGCTCAGGAAGAAGGACTCGGCGGAAGTCTACGTGGGCAACGAATATATCGGAGTGTTGTTCTTCGACGAAAAGGACGCCCGCTCGTCCTATTTCGAGCTGCCGATTCTCGCGCTTGATTTGGACGAGCCGGGGCTGCTCAAGGAATAGCGCGGCAATCGCAATCGCGTGGCGGTGGGTCAAACCAGTTCGAGACCCGCCGGCGCGGCGAGATTCGATCCAACGAGATCAATGTACTGGCCGCAAGCTTGCGATCAACCGATCGAGCTTGTCGGCAACCATGCGCCAATCGCGCAGCCAATCGCGCGGGAAGCGCACCACCACGTCGGCTGCGTCGATGCGCCGTTCGTAGAGACAGATACCGGGCACTGGACCGGCGCGGTTGCGGGTGCAGCGCACGAAAAAGCTTGGTGCTGGCCCATCGTAGATCAAGTCCTCACCCTGATAGGGCGTGCCGTCGCGGAATGCGACCACGGTCAGTCCTCCCGGGCCGGGTGCGGCTTCGGCCGCGGTATAGCGCGGATAGATGGTCAGCACGCGCTCGGCCGGCGCAAGCGTATCGCCGGCGGCGGCGATGGTCATGAACACGCGCGCGAATGCTTGCGACGTTTCAGGCACCGTGCCGGGCGCCGGCGGCTGCTGCTTTGCGTTCGGATCGGGCGGCTCGAGCGAAGGCCATAGAAAAGCAAGATCGACGCGCCCCTGCGCGCCCGGCCGGCGCTGCACCGGCACGCGAATGGCAGCCGGCGGCAGATTGAAGGCGACCCCCGCGACCGTGATCGGCAGCGCCGGGGCATCGAGGCGCGGCGTCGGCCAGCGCGGCCACAGCACGTAGCCGATATAGACGAACGCCGAGACCGCGACCGCCGCGAGTACGACGAGCGGCAGCAAGAGCTGACCGCTCTTCTCGCGCCGACGACGGCGCAAATGCCGGCCGCGCTCCTGGCTGACGTGAACCGTGGTCATGAGCGGCGGTCGGCCCTGCGAATCAGTCGCCGCTCATCAGTCCTCAATAATCGGGCGTCGCTGTGTCCTGACGCTGGCATTGCGATTGCCGATGCTTGATCACCGACCGCGGAAAATTAACCCTTGATTAAGGATGTTGTGGCGCGCGGCGTCACGCCGTGCGAAGGATCAAGCGGGGTTATTCGAGTGGGGCGTCATGACAGCAGAACGGGTTGAGCATGTCTTCGCGCTTGCGATCGGCTTTGCCATCGCGAGCTGCTGGAGCCTGATCGGCGGCGCGATCGTGGTGATGGGGCTGAGGGCATTCGGCATTTCCGCCGGCTGAACGCGTTAGCGCGCGCGAAGCTGCCTCGCCAATCTCCGCGCGCCGTGGCAAGGTCGCGCCTCCACCGAGGAGGCGCACCAATGGCGATCTTCGAGCTTGATGGCGAAGCGCCGAACCTGCCGGGCGACGGTCGTTATTGGATCGCCGACAGCGCCGTGGTGATCGGGCGGGTGCGCCTCAAGACCGACGCCAGCGTCTGGTTCAACGCGGTGCTGCGCGGCGACAACGAATGGATCGAGCTCGGCGAGCGCTCACAGATCCAAGACAATGCGGTGCTGCACACCGATCCCGGCTTTCCCCTCAATATCGGCGAGGATTGCGTCATCGGTCATAACGTGGTCCTGCACGGCTGCACCATCGCGTCGAACAGCCTGATCGGCATGGGCGCGGTGGTGCTCAACGGCGCGAGGATCGGAAAGAATTGTCTTGTCGGCGCAGGCGCCGTGGTGACCGAGGGCAAGGAATTTGCGGACAATTCGCTGATCGTGGGCGCGCCGGCGCGCGCGCTCCGCACCCTCGATGAAAAAGCCGCGCAAGAGATTACTTGCGGCGCGGACATCTATGTGCGGCGCTGGCAGCAATATGCCAAGGGCCTCAAGCGGAGCGGGTGACGGAGCAGGCTTGGGGATGCGGCGCGCAGCGCGTGCGCCGCGTCTGCGCTGCCGCCGCACTCCTTGCAAAAGCTATGGCCGGCCCCAGGGGCGGGGCCGGCCGCGGGCAAACCGGTCTGGTTCGGAGGGATGGAGGCGTGACCGGGCTTGCCTAACCTCGCAGCATCTCAGCGCGACGTAGCCGTGGCGGTTGCCGGGCGCGGATCGCCGAGCGCTATCCAAACATTTGGATCGTCCTGCGACTGCCGCTTCACGAAGCGGTAACCGGTCTCCGACCAGAGCAACACGTCCTCGTTCTGATTGTCGAGGATGAACTCGCCCTTGTCGGTCTTGACGGTGAGTACGGCATGCCCATCCCCCTGCTCGTCACGCACGACCGTGACGAGCAGCGTCTGGCGCGGCCATCCGGCTTGCATCAGCATCTTGCGCTTGAGCAGAACGTAATCCTCGCAGTCGCCGTAGCCGTCGTCGGGATAATTCCAACGCTCGGCCACGCCCCAATGCTCCAGGTCGGTCATCGGCTTGATCGTGTCGTTGACCCATTGGTTGATCCGCAGCAGCTCGTTCCAGGCTTGGGTCGTCAACACGGCGTCGCGCCCGGGCATGGCCGGCGGCTCGCATTCCGGCGCGTATTGCGCGCAGAACTCGCGCCAGCCCACCGGGGCGCGGGCGGCGGTGCCGACCGACATGAACAGCGGTCGGTCGCTGGCGGCATGGACCGGCGCCACCGCCAGTGCCGCGGCCAGCGCGGCGCCGGCAAGACCGGCTCCCAGTATTTCGGCAAGACTCGATTTCATTTTGTGGCCTCTCCCTGTTCTTGAGGGCCACATTTCTCACAAACGATTTGAGTCGCCGCTAATCCCGCAAAGTCATTTTGAAGACAACCCAAGTAAACAGCACGACGAATACTGTTATCATTCGTCGAGAATTCAACTAAAATTGAAATTGGTACACTTTGAATCGAATGCCGGCGTTAACCCGCCGACACCCGTAGGGCGTCGTCCTTGTTGCGCCCGCGCATCGCCGTTAACGCCCGGTCCCCCGGGCTCGCGGCACGGAGGCGGCAAAGAACAGACGTGACAAGGCCGCGATCGGCGGCCGACGCGGCGCGCGCCGGAGGGAGCGCATTTACCGCTCGGTGACCTTCCTTTTCGAGAAACGTTCCGGGGGCTGGATTGTGGCGCATCGTGAAGCGCGCGCGCTTGCCCCAATGCGCGCGGCAGCCTATGTGAACGCGGCCGATCGCCTCGACCGGCTCGCTTCAATCAAAATCACCTTGGAGCCATGTTCGATCATCCCCGCCGCGAACGGATGCTCAACGTGCCCGCGGTCGTGGTCGCGCTGCTCGTCGTGCTCGGCGTCATTCAGGCGCTCCTCATGCTCGTGCTGAGGGCGGAGCAGACGACCGAATTTCTGCTGCTCTTCGCGTTCATTCCCGCGCGTTATGACGCCAGCGTGCTGCCCGATGTCGCCTGGCCCGGAGGCTGGGCGGCCGACATCTGGACATTCGTCACTTACGCGCTCATCCACGCCGACCTGAGCCATCTGATCTTCAACGCGGTGTGGTTCTTAGCCTTCGGCTCGCCGGTTGCGCAAAGATTCGGATCGCTGCGCTTCCTGGCGTTCATGGCCGTGACGGCCGCCGCCGGCGCCGCCGTGCACCTCGTGACCCATTTCGGCGAGCTCTTGCCGATGGTCGGTGCCTCGGCCGCGATTTCCGGAGCCATGGCCGCGGCGACACGGTTTGCGTTCCAGCGCGGTGGCCCGCTCGGGCTGTGGCGAGACCCCGCCGAGGCGTGTCGGGTGCCGGCGGCGCCGCTTGCGGTAAGCCTTCGCGATCCGCGTGTGCTCGCATTCCTGCTGGTCTGGTTCGGCGTCAATCTGCTGTTCGGAGTCTTCTCCGTGGGCATGCCGGGCGTCGAGCAGGCGATCGCTTGGCAGGCGCATATCGGCGGATTCCTGGTCGGGCTTTTTGCCTTCGCCGCATTCGATCCGGTCCCCTGTTCGACCGAATTCGACAGCGGCAAGGGGCCGGGTCCGACACCGACAATCCATTAACTATCGTTTTGGCGAAACACGCGCTTGACCGGCTCCGGTTGACGGGCACCTTGCAGGGTTGGGGATTCCGTCCGATACTTAGGCTTAGTCAGTGCCGCCCTGGTCGATGTCGACGCCGCCGCGCCGGTCGTTCCTCGCACAGGTCCGGCGGCTCGCCCGTGGCCGGACGGCACAGCTGACGGAACTCGATAGCAAATCGAGCATTATCGAGCCGGCACTCCGCGCGCTCGGAGCAAGCCGAGGGAGGCGACCCATGCACGTCAAGAACATTCTCTCCGCCAAGGGCAGCAATGTCGTTTCGATCGAGCCCACGGCAACGCTCGAAACCGCGGTGCGCACGCTCGCCGAACACAAAATCGGCGCGTTGCTTGTGCTCGGCCCGGATCGCCGGGTCATCGGCATCCTGTCCGAGCGCGACATCGTGCGCGTGCTCGCGCAGCAGGGTGCGAGCGGGCTCGCGCAACCGCTTTCGCAGGTGATGACGCGCAAAGTCGTAACGTGCAGCCCCGCGGAGACCATCGGCGTCATCATGGAGCAGATGACGGCGGGCAAATTCCGCCACGTTCCGGTGATCGAGCAGGATCAGGTCGTCGGCGTTGTGTCGATCGGCGACGTGGTCAAATATCGGCTCCAGGAGATGGAGCACGAATCCGCCGCGCTGCGCGATTACATCCAGTCGGCGTGACGCCGGGCGGGCGAGAACCTACCGGGTACCGAAGCGAGTGGTGATCTCGTCAAGCGCCGGCCGGGGCCTGTCCTCGGGCGGTACGCCCGGCCTGCCGATATGGACGAACCCCGCGATGCGCTCGTTCTCCTTGAGGCCGAGCGCGACAAGCACGCCGCGGTCATACGCGTACCACTCGGTGATCCAGGTCGCGCCATAGCCGAGCGCGTGTGCGGCGAGCACGAGGCTCATGGCGGCGGCGCCCGCCGACAGCACCTGCTCCCATTCCGGAATCTTCACATGCGGCGCGGCGCGGCTGACCACCGCGATCACGAGCGGCGCGCGCGCGAGACGGATTCGTTCGGCTTCAATGTGCTCGGGCTTGGCCTGCGGATATTTGGCGCAAAACGCGGCGACGATCGCCTCGCCGGCGGCTAGCCTCGCTTCCCCCTCGAAGACGATGAAGCGCCAGGGCACGAGCTTGCCGTGATCGGGAACGCGCGAAGCGACCGTGAGCAACGTCTCGATCTCGGCGGCCGAGGGAGCGGGGCCGGCGAGTTCAACCGGCTTGATGGAGCGTCGGGTCTTGAGCAGCTCGAGAGCGTCGGGCATCGGCTTGATCCGCGCGGCGCGGGGGAACGCGGCCGACTTGAAAGATGGCCGCATTTTGCGCCGGCATCGATTGGCGACGGTTGCGCCTAGCATAGGGCGGCAGTGGTGACAAACCGCCCGCCAATGGCTTGAATTTGCCGCTATTGCGGTCGAAAACTGCGGCCCATGAGGATCGGGGGGACGAGGACCGGCAAGGGGAGCCAGCTCGTTTTGGCCACCGGCGTCTGGCTCGCGGCGCTGGCCGCGGCGGCCAACGCGCAATTCTTCGGCAGCACCCAAGGCTCCGACAGTTCGTTCACGCTGCGTCCGCCGCGAGACGTGCCGTCGGTCCCGCCCGGCCCGGCCCAAAGTCTCATTCCTCCAAGCGGCAATGTGGCGCCGTCCGCGGCGCCGAAGGGACCGCTGCTGCAATCGCTGCCGGCTAACCAGGGGGCGCAGGCGCATGCGGCGGTGAGCGTGCCGAGCGTGCCGGCTGGACAAGGCGCGCTCGCTGTCAGCGCGCGGTTCGGCCATGATCAGCCCGCCATCAACGGCGGCTTGCATTGGCGGGTCTATCGCACCGAGCAGAACGGCCTCCCGCGCCTGGTCAAGGAGGACAAGGGAGCTGCCCCCACTTTCGTGCTGGCGCCCGGCGCCTACGTCGTCAGCGTCGGTTTCGGGCTTGCGAACGTGACCAAGGCGGTGCAGGTGCGCGCCGAAACGATGAAGGACGTGTTCGAAATCCCAGCCGGCGGATTGCGCATCGAAGGCCGGGTCGGCGACGCGCGCATCCCGCAGGGACAAATTTCATTCGACCTTTACAAGGGCAGCCAGTTCGAGCCCGGCGACAAGCGGCCGATCGCCAGCGCGATCATGACCGGCGACATCGTGTTGCTGCCGGAGGGCGCCTACCACATCGTGTCGAACTACGGCGACGCCAACGCGACGGTGCGCTCCGACATCCGCGTGGAGGTCGGCAAGCTCACCGACACCACGATCAATCATCGCGCCGCCATCATCACGCTCAAGCTCGTGAACGAGCGCGGTGGCGAAGCCCGCGCCGACACCCAGTGGTCGGTGCTCACCCCCGGCGGCGACGTGGTCAAGGAATCGATCGGCGCCTTCCCGCGCGTGATCCTGGCGGAGGGCGAATATCGCGCGATCGCGCGTAACGACAACAAGACCTTCGAGAGCGAGTTCCGCGTCGTGGCCGGCGTCGACCGCGAGGTCGAGGTCATCGCGCGCTGACGCGTTGGTTGCTCCGTCCCGAGAGACGTTGCGGGCGCCGTGACGTCGGCGTAGTCGATGCGGTCGGCCGGCAAGGTCACACGACGCAAACGAAAGCGCCCATGGGCTGGCTGCGCAGGATCGCCATAGTTCTCTTGATCGCGGGCATTCCCGCCGCCGAAGCGGCGCCGCTCGTGTCGTCCGGCGATCTGCCCGGCCGCGAGCGCTACCGCTTCACGCCATCGCCGCTCGACCGCTTCATGCAGCCGAACCCGCCGGCCAGGCCGCTCTTGCGCTGGGACTGTGGAGAGCGCCGCGCAGGGCGGGTAAAGCCGCGATCGCGGCGAACGCGGGACTGTTGACGGTCGGCACCGGCGGCGTTCTGGCCGCAGATGCCTCCGCCGGATCGTCTTGGAGCGCCCGACCGGGGGCGGCGGAGCGAAAGCTATGCTGCCTGCTTCACTCGTTGCACATCCGGCGGCACCGCTTCCTCGGCGAGCGCAGCAAGCGCCTTATCGAGCGGCAGCACGGTCTGGCCGTCCTTGCCGAGGCGGCGGATCGAGACCGTGCGCTCGGCGGCTTCCTTACGGCCGACCACGAGCAGCGCCGGCACCTTCGCGAGCGAGTGCTCGCGCACCTTGTAATTGATCTTCTCGTTGCGCAGGTCGTACTCGACGCGTAGGCGCGCGCGCTGCGCAGCGTCGACCACCTCGCGCGCGTAGCCGTCGGCGTCGTCGGTGATCGTGGCGACGACCGCTTGCAGCGGTGATAGCCAGAGCGGCAGATGACCGCCATGGTGCTCGATCAGAATGCCGATGAAGCGTTCGAGCGAGCCGAACATGGCGCGATGGAGCATCACCGGCGTCACCTTGTTGGAGTGCTCGTCGATATAGAAAGCGCCGAGGCGCCCTGGCATGTTGAGATCGACCTGCACGGTGCCGCACTGCCAGTCGCGGCCGATCGCGTCGCGCAAGACGTATTCGAGTTTCGGCCCGTAAAAGGCGCCTTCGCCCTTGTTGAGGGTCCAGGGCCGCCCGGACGTCTTGAGCGCGGCCATCAGCGCTGCCTCGGCCTTGTCCCACACCGCGTCCTCGCCGATGCGCTTGTCGGGGCGGTCGGAGAACTTGATGGTGACGTCGGGAAAGCCGAAGTCCTCGTAGATCGACAGGATCAGGTCGTTCATGGCGAGCGCTTCGGCGGCGATCTGCGCTTCGGTGATGAATACGTGCGCGTCGTCCTGGGTGAAGGCGCGCACCCGCATCAGCCCGTGCAGCGCGCCCGAGGGCTCGAAGCGATGCACCTTGCCGAACTCGGCGAGCTTGAACGGCAGATCGCGGTAGGACTTCAGGCCGTTCTTGAAGATCTGGATGTGGCCCGGGCAGTTCATCGGCTTGACCACGAACGTGCGCTCATCGTCCTCCCGCGGCTGCGTCAGGAACATGTTCTCACGGAAGGTCGCCATGTGGCCGGAGGCGACCCAGAGCGAGCTGTCCATGAGCTGCGGCGAGTTGACCTCGGCATAGCCGGCCTGGGCCTGCCGGCGGCGGATGTAGTTCTCGAGGATCTGATAAAGCGTCCAACCCTTCGGATGCCAGAACACCGAGCCCGGCGCCTCCTCCTGGAAGTGAAACAAGTCCATCTCGCGGCCGAGCCTGCGATGGTCGCGCTTCTCCGCCTCTTCGAGCTGCTTGAGATAGGCATCGAGCTCTTCCTGCTTGGCGAACGCGGTGCCGTAGATGCGACTGAGCATTTCGCGGTTGGAATCTCCGCGCCAATAGGCGCCCGCAGTCTTCATCAGCTTGAAGGCGTTCCCGACCTTGCCGGTCGAGGTCATGTGCGGACCGCGGCAGAGGTCGAACCACTCGCCCTGCTTGTAGATCTTGATCTCCTGGTCGTCCGGGATGGCGTCGATGAGCTCGACCTTGAATAGCTCACCCTTGTCGCGGAACACGCGTTTGGCTGCCTCGCGCGTCCAAACCTCTTTCGTGAAGGGTTTGTCGCGCGCGATGATCTCGCGCATCTTCTTCTCGATGGCGTCGAAATCCTCCGGGGTGAACGGCTGGTTGCGGAAGAAGTCGTAGTAAAAGCCGTTCTCGATCACCGGGCCGATGGTGACCTGGGTGCCGGGCCACAGCGTCTGCACGGCTTCGGCGAGCACGTGCGCGGCGTCGTGCCGGATGAGCTCCAGCGCGCGCGGGTCCTCGCGGGTGAGAAACTCGACCTTCGCATTGCGCTCGATGGGGTCGTTCAAATCCGTGAGCACGCCGTCGAGCGCCATGGCGACCGTGCGCTTGGCGAGCGACGGCGAAATCCCCTTGGCGATGTCGAGGCCGGTGGTGCCTTTGGGATACTCCCGACGCGCGCCGTCGGGAAAGGTCAGCGCGACCATCATTCGCTCCGTTGCTCACTCGCTGCCTACGAATGCAGGTAAGCGTGGCCGGGCTGTCTTGGATGGCGTCGGACCTCCCGTCGTCGCCGCGTGCCCGGATATGCGGCAAAGCGACGCCAGGACTTATACGATGTGCACGCACCGCGCAACGCCATGCGCCGCCGCCAACGTTTGATGAGCATGGGACGTAACGAGCATGCTCGCAAACGGTCAGGCGCGCGGCGGCGCAGGGTCGACGGCGCAATTGGTGCCGCGCCAGCGCCCGTAGCGCCAGGGCAGATACCAGCGCGCATGATCCGGCAATGATGCCGGCACGAAATCGAGGCCGGACGTTCCCAAGGGATGACAGCGGCAGAGCCGCGCTAGCGTCATCCAGCCGCCCGCCCACAGACCGAAGCGGCCGACCGCCTCATCGGCGTAGGTCGAGCAGGTCGGCAGATGGCGGCAATTGAACCCGATCAGTGCTGCGACGCTATGGCGGTAGACCTGGATCAGCCCACGCCCGGCAAGCGCGGGGCCGTGAGCAAGGTAGCCCAGAAACGTACTCACGCGCCCTCGCAGGCTCATCCAAGGTTCCACCGCGCAACAGCCTCCGCGACCTTATCTTTGTACCCCCCGCAAGATAATTGCGGCAGCCCGGGGGTCATGGCGGCTGCGTCAAGATTGGGCGGTCTGGGCCACGTTTGGGACTGGACCCGAATCTCCGGCACCTCTAAAAAGAGGCTGGCAATCTGTGGGACACTGGGGCGCCTTCGACCGACGCCGATCAAGAAGCGTCGCGCGAAGCGCCATTGATGAGGGTCAGCATGCGCCGACTTTTTTGGAGCGCATTCGCGCTTGCGTGTGGCATCGTCCAGGCATCCTCCGCCCCGCCCACGCCCCAGGACGACAGCGGAAGCGCGCCGATGCGCTTCGAATGGCGGCGCGAGGGACCGGCCCACGCGTGCGGAGCGAACTGCCGTGTCTGGATTTCCGCCATCGGTTACATCACCGCCGACACGCCGCGCGAGTTCGAGACCTTCGCCAAGGATCCTAACGCAGGCGGAGCGATTCTGGTTCTCGATTCCGACGGCGGCTCGGTCTTGGGCACGCTTGCGCTCGGCCGCGCCATTCGAAGCCTTGGCATGATCACCACCATCGGCAAGACGACGGCGTTGCCGCCGGGCCGCGACGGCGATCGTCGCGCCACGCTGTCGCCCTACGGCAAATGCGAATCGATGTGCGCCTTCCTGCTGCTGGCCGGCGAGCGCCGCTACGTGCCGCCGGAGGCGCACGTCCTCGTCCATCAGATCTGGCTCGGCAAGAAGCGCAAGCAGGCGCTGGAATCGAACTATTCGGCCGAGGAGCTCAACATCGTCCAGCGCGACATCGGGCGCCTCGTGCAATACACCATGGAAATGGGCGGCAGCGGCGAGTTGCTGGAAACGGCCCTGCGGGTTCCCCCGTGGGAGCCCTTGTATCGGCTGTCCGCCGACGAGCTCCGGCGCATGAAACTCACCACCGCGGACGCGCTATTCGAGCGCGACCTTGCGAGTCCGCCGCCGGC
>WNGR01003327.1_pt1 | contig 17536 bp, 14 predicted proteins | sample 5407581 | NCBI WGS metagenome assembly WNGR01 (sample SAMN13153383, study PRJNA577476) | soil metagenome | isolation source: 80 cm soil or saprolite under Garry oak tree replicate 2 | place: USA:California | collected 2016-06-15 | reverse complement strand
CTTCCGGCACTGTGACGGACAATGCAGGAACAGCAGGCACCGCTCCAAAGGCGGGCACGTATGTCCTTTCCGCAATGGGCTCCTCGACCGACACATTTGGCACCGGCTCGACCATCACTATCGCCGGCGAGGCCGTTGTCCTGGACGGTCTCGACGGCGCCGGTGCAGCGGCGGCCATCACGGCTGACACTGTGCTGAGCGGACTGGGCATCACGGCCGCGTTCGACTCGTCCAGCAAGAAGCTCACCGTCTCGGGGAAAGCCGATGGAACGACGTTTACCGCCAGTCAATCGGGGATAACCGACGTCAGCAGCGCCACTCCCGGCGCGCTCGATCCCAGCGCACTGGTCCAAACCAAGGCGCCGGCGGGCAACTCGGCAATTGCGGCAGGAACCAGCGTCGTTACCCTTGGCAACGCTTCCGACACTCTCTCTGGAAGCTTGACGGTCGCGGTCACGGGCGGCAAGACGGGGACGTTGACGATCAAATCCGGCACCTCCGGAGCGGCGCTCGCCACGCAGATCACTCAGAACGCCAGCTTCATTGCGGCTGGCATCACGGCGGCCTACGATTCCTCGGCCCACGCCATCACCCTTACCGGTCCCACCGGCGCAAGCAAAGCGCTCACCGTCACCGGCACCCTTACCGATTCCACCGCCAGCGTTCCGGGAGCAGGCGCCGACTTCACCGCGAGCACCGTATCCCAGCTCACGTCAGCGACTGCTGCTACTGTCCTCACCACCGTTACCGCCGCCGTTGCCGACGTTGCCTACCAGCGCGGCACCATCGGCGCCGACATCAACCAACTCACCTCCGCCTCCAACGTAGCAAGTTCTGAAGGCGTCAACCTCACTTCCGCGGAAGAATCCGTCCGCGCAACCGACTACGGCACGGCTGCTTCCAACCTGTCGAAGTACCAGATCCTCTCGCAGACCGGCATCAGCGCTCTGGCCCAGGCCAACAGCGTCCAGCAGGAAGTCCTCAAGCTCCTCCAATAACATCCGGAGGCGCGCAACGATCCGGGCGGTCCCAACCAGGGCCGCCCGAATTCCATGTACCCCTCATCAGACCCTCCCGATAGATTCTTCTAATCCTCAGCTCGATCAAATGGCCGCACACATGCACTCAACCTCACCAGGCGCACAGCGCCTCATTGCCGTCGCAGGAAATCCATGGGCGTAGTTGGAATCAATTTCGGCGCTGCGCAGAGCGGTAGCGGCTTCGATGTCACGGCCACCGTCGCCAGCATCGTCGGCAATTTGAAGGCCGTCGAGACGCCCTGGAATGACCAGCTCACCAAACTCAAGTCCCAGGACACAGCGTTCACCTCCATCGGCACCGACCTCGCGAGTCTAAGCAAAAGTCTGCTCGCTCTCACGGACTTCCAGGGCGTCATGGCCGCCAAGCAGGGTTCCAGCTCCGATACCAACGTGCTCGAGCTCTCCTCCGCAGGTCCTACCGCGGTTGGCGGAAGCCACAACATCGTCGTCACTCAGCTCGCGCAGACCTCGTCGGAATACTCCGCCGCGATCGCGCCTACCGATATCCTCCAAGGTGCTCTGACGATTCAAGTCGGTAGCGCCGCCGCCCAGGTTGTCCCTGTCGTCGCCGGCACCAGCGATACTCTCGCAACCTACGCCGCAGCGATCAATCTTGCGGACATTGGCGTCACCGCCAGCGTAATTTCCGACTCCACCGGCTCGCGCCTCTCGCTGGTGAGTAAGACGAGCGGATCCGACGGCCAGCTCACCGTAACCAGCGGAGGCACCACCCCAACAGTTACGTATGCTGCCTTCACAGACGATACCGCAGGCACCGCGTTGTCAATGAAGAAGGGTTTGAGCGGAAGAGATGCTCTGCTCACAGTCGACGGCGTCTCCATCGACAGCGCCTCCAACACCGTCAGTACTGCTATTCCCGGAGTTACCTTTCAACTGCTCGCCAGCGCCCCCGACACCACGATTCAGGTCCAGATTGCCAACGACAACGTTGAAGTCTCGACCGCCTTCACGTCTCTTGTTAATTCCTACAACGCGGTTGTCAATGACATCAAGAGCCAGGAGGGCAAGGACGCCTCCGGCAACGCTCAACCTCTTTACGGCAACACCGTCATCTCGCAGTTGCAGAGCTCCCTTTCGCTTGCTCTCACCTCCGGAGCAGCCAGTGGAGCCATCAAGAGCCTCGATCAACTTGGCATCTCCGTCAACAACGATGGAACGCTCGCCCTGAACTCCACGACGCTCGACTCCGCTCTGAACTCCCGCTACCAGGATGTAGTCGGCTACCTCCAGGACAGCAAGAGCTTCGGCCTTAACCTTCAGGACACCCTCGACCGGATTGGAAACCAGAGTCCCACCGGCGCCATCACTCTCGCCCTCCGCGCCAACTCAACGCAGGAAGGCACATACAACGACAACATCACCGCACAGGACGCCCTTATTGCCACCAAGCAAGTCAGCATTACGGCGCAACTCAACCTCGCCAACGAGATCCTCCAGGCAATTCCGCAGCAACTCGATGAAGTCAATCAACTCTACAGCGCGATGACCGGATACAACACCAAGTCTTAATCGTCCAGGAGCACCATGGAAACCGCATACCAGCAGCAGGCGCTGCGCAGCGCAAACGGCATCGAACTCATCATCGCCCTCTACGATGGCGCCATCCGATTCCTCTATCGCGCGATCCAGAGTGTGGAAGAGAAGGATGAGATTGGCCGGCGAGCCGCCGTAAAGCGTGTCGTCGATATCATCATGTACCTGCAGGCGCGCCTGCGTACCGACATTGGGGGCAAGCCGGCCGCGGCGCTTGCCGATTTCTATACCGCAATGTTCACCATGACCCTCGAAGCGTCCCACGTGGGCTCGTGCCGGCAGTTCCTGGAAGTCATCTCCTGCGTGCGCAACGTCCGCGACGCGTGGCTGGTCGTGGCCCGGGACCCCGAGGCCCAGAAGCTTCTGCCACGCGAACTCCGCTCCCAGGCGGAGCGCTATGCTGCCTCCGCACCCTTGCCTCAAAGCTCGACGATTCCGCCGGCCGACGCCATCCCGTCCCGTTGGTCGGCGTAGCGCGCTGCGGTTGGAAGTCGCCGCTTGGGTGGGAGAGAAAATCCCAAAAATACCGGCCAACAATATTCTATTGACAAGCCAAAGATCACTCCCTTACTATTTCGGTGATTGAAATGGGAACGTTCCTCATTTAGCCCCTTTGCGAACAGGTGCTTGCCCTTCGCTGAGTGTTGGTGCGGCAGACCACATCTCGATTCGAAGGTTTTCACTCCAGGTCAGAAAAACGGTGGAAGCCACTGAGCAAAACGTAAGCAACACAATTCATGAGAGGTTTGGAGGGCAAGAGATGATCGACTCAGCCATTCACAGTTCACGCGAGTCCAACGGAGATCAGCGGCACAGTGGAATCAGGCCGCTCGCTCTTGTGGCGTTTTCGATTGCAATTGCTTCTTCGTTGGCATGCATCGGCGCATCGGCACAGACATCACAGGGTTTCACCGGCACCGTATCGGATACAACCGGCGCGGTCATACCGAAGGCGAAGGTCAAGGTGCACAACCAGGCGACTGGTGTAGACAAGCCCGCCGTCACCACTAACTCCGGCACCTATGCCGTTCCATTTCTCGATCCCGGGATCTACACCGTCACGGCGGAAGCCGCCGGTTTCAAGGTGGAGAACAAGATCGACATCACGCTTCAAACGGGACAGACGGCAAACGTCAGCTTCAGCCTGCCCCCGGGAAGCGTGACAGAGACCGTTACCATAAATTCATCCGCCAACGTGCTTGACTATGAGAAAGCCGACCGCGGCAATGTCATAGAAAACAAGCTTGTCGAAGAGCTGCCAGTCAACACGGGAGACACTTTCAATCTGGCAACTTTAACTCCGGGAGTCTCAAGCACCACTACTGGGACAACTCCCGGCAACCAAAGCGCCCAGACCCTCGGTATCCACGGCGCCAGCGTCGAGTTCAGCATCGACGGCGTTACCAATCAAAGTGAAACCGGCCCCGAGCACTACACGTATGCTCCGCCGGTGGAAGCGCTTCAGGAATTCAAGATCACCACCAATGCTTTTGACGCGGCGAGCGGCCGCTCTCCCGGCGGCCAGATCGATATGACCTTGAAGACTGGCACCAGGAATCTTCACGGCGCCGTGTACGAATACTTGCAGCGCGCGTTCCTGAATGCGAATTCACCCGTCAACGACGCCTTCATCGCGCTTAATGGACCATTGCCGATCTACAACAAGGGAGCCAGCACCCAGAATCAGTATGGCTTCGAACTGGACGGGCCGGTCATCGTACCCAGGCTATGGGGCCACAGCCGGCAGACGTTCTTCACCATTCTCTATGAGGACCTGAACAATCATGGGTCGGGTCTCGCGACAACCAGCGTCCCAACGCCCGCCATGGTTAGGGGTGACTTCAGCGGTCTGTTGAATCAGACTGTGGCAGGCAAGTCCTGGAATGGGGCGATCTACGATCCTACGACTGAGGCGGCTTGCACAGCCAACAACACCGACAACTCCAGCTACAGCAGCGGACATCCCCATGTGTGCCGGTATCAGTTTGGAATGGGCCCGGGACCCACTCCAGGGCCTCAGGGAAATCCGGTGCAAGTCGGCGCGCTCAACGTCATTCCGGCCAACCGTCTCAACCCGGTCGCTCAGGCCATTCTGTCGTGGTACCCGGCTCCCAACTCAACCCCGAATCCGACCACGTCAAATGCATTCAATCAGAACTACATAGGCATTGCCCCGGGAAAGAGCGACAACAAGACCTATCTCATCAAGGTGGATCAGAACGTGGGAGAGAGGGATTCGTTCAACGCCACAGCGAAGCTCTGGAAGTTCTACGCCCAGGCCAACAACGCCTTTCCCCGTTACGACGTGAACTCCGCTCATCCCGGACTCAACCAGGCCGTGACTCAGCCCCACTATAACGGGACCGATTACAGGTATCCGAGCCTCAATGTCAGTTGGACGCACACGTTCACTCCGACAATGGTCAATATTGTGCGAGGGCTGATTACTTCCGCGTTGGAGAGCGATTCGACCGGGCCGGCCAGTGGATACGATCCAAGCAACCTGGGATTCTCCGCCAACATCGGCGCCGCAAACCCAACGTACTTCCAGAGATTTCCTCTTACCAATATCTCAAGCTACAACGCTCTCGGCTCTCAAGCGGTCTTGTATCGCGGCGACGATGCGCTGCAGCTTCTCGACACAGTGAATTGGACGCACCGCAATCATGTCATCCATTTCGGCGGCGAAGTGCGTTTTGCGCAGTACAGCCAGAAGAGCTCGAACAATACGGGGCTTAGCCTCTCGATCGGCAATGCCTGGAGCCAGCAGTGGGATACGAATGTCACAGGCACCGGATCGGCGATCAACTCCCAAATCGGCTATACGAACAACTTCAGCGGCAACAGCATCGCTTCCATGCTGCTAGGCACATGGGATTCGGGCAGCGCCACGACCTCTGGCGGCAACTACTTCTCCTCGCACTATGCGGCGCTCTACTTCCAGGACGACTGGAAGATCCGCCCGCACCTGACCATCAACCTCGGCGTTCGCTGGGAAGACCCGGGCGAGGGACTGAAGGACCGGTTCAATCGCTTAAACTCCGTGTTTGACGGAACGGATGTGAATCCGATCACTCAGATGATTCCATCCGCAACGCTGGCTTCCCTCCCCGTCAACAACGTACTTCTCGGCGGCGTCACCTATGCGGGCGTTGCTGGAAATCCCGCCTGGGAGTTCCACCACGTCTTCTATCAATTCGGCCCTCGTGCCGGATTCGCATACACGGCTAATGCAAAGACCGTCGTTCGGGGCGGGATCGGCCTCTTCTTCAACGATCAGGCCACGGGAAACCAGAATGCCCCCAAACCAGTACGGCTATAGCACCTCAACCGGTTACAGCGGATCGTCTCAGTCCGCGCTTGGCTCATCCACACTGATTAACCCACTCGGCAATATGGCGAATCCCTTCCCCACTTTTCAGGCTCCTACCGGAGATTGCGGAGGGAACAAGATTGCCTGCCTCACAACCAACGCCGGTCAGGGGATCTCGTATGCCAACCCGAACTACCACCCTGCCGAGCTCCTGGAGACATCCTTCGGCCTGGAGCGGCAGTTCGCAAGACGAGACACGCTCGAAGTGTCGTATGCAGGTACCCGCTCCTACGGCAATGCATACTCCGACGACATCAACCACATCAACGCGGCCGCGCAGGCCGCTTGCGATCCGTTGCGCGGAGGAAATGGGCTCAATTGCACACAGGCTCTCGGCAGCACGCCGGCCACGGGGACGTCCGTTGGCTTCGTCGCAAATCCGTTTTATCAACTGGCCCCTTTTGCCGCATCGGGAAATTACTACACCCAGACATCCCTCCAGAAGACCAACTTCACCCGGCCGTATCCAGTATTCCAAGGGATTACGGAGAACCTCATCAATGGCGGCAAGAGCTGGTACAACGCAGTGGAGGCGGTCTACATTCACAGGACATCGCACGGTTTGACCCTGAATGTTGGCTATGGCTATTCCAAGGCGATCACTTCCAACGGCTATATCGATACGGTGAACCGCATTCCCACGCGCCAGATCGCGGGAACAGACTTTCCGCACCGGCTGACCTTATCGGCCGTTTACCTTATGCCGGTCGCCCGTGGGCGAGGATTCTTCCCGGCAATGCCTCGTTACGTGGACTTCCTGGTTGGAGGCTGGCAGGTCAGCTCGATCTATGTGTATCAGACCGGACTTCCGCAGACCTTGAACGGTTGGATCATCGACACCAAGGCGAATGGCGGCGACCTGCTTCCGCGGAAAAGATTCTGGAGGGGCAGTATAAACCCATATTTCCCATCTCTTCCATCCGGGCCGAACTTTAACGCCTACATACAGCGCATGAAACCCTGTGTCGCGACCACCGATCCAAACACTGGGGCAATCAAATGGACCGCGCAGTCGACGCCCCTGGTGGCAGTTGGACTCTGCTCGACACCAAATTTTACTCAGGTCGGGAGCTTCGGTGTTCAACCTAACAATGAGTACACGGGCATTCGCTTCGGTCCGCAAAATCAGCTGAATTCCACGGTGGGCAAGAACTTCAGTATCGCGAAAGGCATGGTCTTCCAAATGAGACTCGACGCCTTCAACGTGTTAAATCACATTCAGCAGCTTTCCTCCGGGTTCGATACGTCAACTTCAGACGGGTTCTTTGGCACCTATCAGATGGGCACCGCCGGCGGTGGAAACCAATCGAACCGCTACATTCAAATCGATGGCCGAATCACCTGGTAGGTCGGGCGCGAAGCCGGGCCTTCGCACGTATCTCCAAAGGCCGATGATTCTATCCGCACATCCTTCTCGATGCTGATTGCGAGCATGGAGAAGGAGTGCGTGTGTGGTTCGCGCTGGAAATCCCACGCGGCTGCTCACTTGAACGTTTGAGCTAAAATTTTATTACATAGGAATGATGGCTCCTGAGGTAGGACTCGAATCATCATTCAAACGTATTTCTAACAACATGCAGGTCAGCGGATGACACCAAAAGACCTCGAAAAGCAGTCTAAATCGTGTAAATGGAGCGCACTTAGAGCGCGCTTTCGCGGTCTCGGTGTTGTAGGTCTCCCGCTATCGTCAATTGCGAGGCAACGACGTTTAGTCGCCAGCGACTGCATTCGCCAAATCCAGTTTGAGAACATCCCACTCCGTCTTAAGGATGTCTTGGCAAACTTCAACAAATGGCGCGTTGCAACGATATTTCTCCTCCAACGTCTTGGCCGCTAAAAAGGCATACAGGCAGTCATGAAGGGTTTCATATCGTCTATCATCGCGATTCATGAGAAGCTCGATCTTTGTTCCGGCTTGGTAGAACTCCCGGAGTTGCTGGTGTTGGAGGTCCGGCGTGACCCCGAGCGACTGAAGTGTAGCCATTGACTCTCTCAGGTTGTTTATTCACGCTTGCCGAAACTCAGCCATCTTAGCTGCATGTTGGAACTCAATTTGTCGATTGATACCGATGAGCGCTCTTTGAGTAGCTTTCAATGTGGCGCGTGAAGACAGCCAACTGCCAAAAGCGGCTCCAACCGTGGATACTCCCCCCACGATCAAAGCGTAGACGACCGACCCGGGAACATTCATAGCTGGACTCTCTTCTGGAATTCCGCCGACTTGCACGGGCTTCTGTTCTCGCAGACCTACTTCACCACGGTACAAATCGGGTTTGGTACCTTGATGGGTGCCCAGTTCCCGTTCTTTACTTGCGCTTGGCTTCCGTCCGCGAAGGTATAGATATTACCCTCTTGATAAGGATTGTTGCCGCTATCGTGGTCCGTTTTGATGTCGGGTAGAGCACTGGGCATCTGTGCCTCAACCAGCGCCGGAGATTCGACGATCTCCACCTTCGCTATTCCCTTCAATTCCACTTTTCCTCCGCCTCTCGACGGATCGTGAAAGCTCAATTCGTAGGTTGTTGCTCCGCCCCACGAAGAGCTACTGCTCAAAGAAAACACACTACAAGTGTAGTATTGTGTCCCATCGGCTTTGATCGCCACCGGTTTCTTGTCGGTGTTATTTGTTGGCAAGAAATCACACCCCGAGAGCATCAAGACGAGTGCTCCGGCCAATACCATCTTCAACTTGGCCACGAATCAGTTCCTTTCGTCTGAGGATTCTGGGGAGAATCGTAGCACAGCGTTACCCCGGCCTAGTTCTAGTTAAGGCAGCGCCTAAATTCTCTGACTATTACCCAGATTTCCTGTAACCTCCATGGCACGAATTCATAACCGGCACGATACTCAACCGCTAGAGTCTTACGCCCTTTTTCTTGGCAAGCGATATAAGCTCTTCCCCGTCTTTTTTGCAGACTGAGAGAATATGTGTGATTCGGCCAACAAGGTTGCGACGATAGCGGTCGATTTCGGACGGGGGTACGATGTTGATAGCCGATGGATTGACGCTCGGAGTTCGCTCATCTTTTGGTGGGGAGCCCGGACTTGGCGACCACCCAACCGACCCCCTGTAATCACTTTCTCAGTTTTGGGCCCCATGATTTCTCGCTTTCTGGGGGCCATCTTGAATCCGTTTTGGGCGAGAACCTTTCTTACAGTCTCCATGACGTCACGTGCGTCTTTGCCAGAGAAGATTAGGTCGTCTACCCACGTTGTGATGGTCAGGCCCTTCTGTTCGCTCGCTAAACACACCGGAGCATAGATGGAAGCTAAGAAGATATTTGCTATCGCGGGGCTGGTAGGAGCTCCCTGAGGCAAGTGCTGGCCATAGGTCGTCAGTTCTGTAAGGAGCTTGGCGATCCGAGGCGGACAGGCCAGCACGTCACGCCATACGTAATACACGTGAGAGCAGGTAATACTGGGATAGTAAGAGCTAATATCCATCCGAACGACGGTAGTGGTCTGGTTCTTGATGTGTTCTTGCGCGTGTAAGAGCAGTGTTTTTCCGGAAACCGCGCCAAACATGAATGCGGGAAGCTCAGCCTTGGAGAGTATTTTTCGAAGAATTCGGGACTGGATGTCTTTAAGCTGCCTGACGGGATCGTCGATTTTCCGATACTTGACTGGTTCCGTCTGCGCTTTTTTACGCCGCTCTTTACCCGGGTACGGATGCTGTTTTTTGCGAATCGTGTATGGGCGATACAAGGCCGAGCGCGACTTCAACAGTTCACGCAGCTCGTCCCTTTTTGCGCCGAGCCGAAATTCCAGATCGCGGAGACTCCCCACCATCGGGGTATTCAAGGCTGAGTTGGTCATCTTTGTCGTCCTGCGAATGCTCTAGAAGGAGATGTGTTAGTTCCTTGGCCAGACTTGATATCCGTTCTTCGCCTAGAGTCTTCGTATCTTCTTTCTCGGTAGCAAGAAGCGTGAGCAAATGAAAAGGCAATTTGAGAGAGCCAGAAATTGCTTGAAGCGTCCCAAGAGTGGGTTTGCGATCACCACCTTCAATCAGTGACAGGTAGCTTCTATCGATACCGCCGTGGCCGTGCAGCAAAAAATGATGCGACACACGGACATCCGAACCACCATGAACATTTACGGAGACGTTGTAACGGATGAGATGACTACCGCAGGTATCAAGGTCGCTGAGCTTGCGTTCCAGAGCAACGGAGCGCAGGGCAGAGCGCAGGGCCAGCCAAGTTATTGATAAATTGGCTCCTGAGGTAGGACTCGAACCTACAACCCTTCGGTTAACAGCCGAATGCTCTGCCATTGAGCTACTCAGGAACAGGCTGTGCCGCGTCTTGACGCATCGCCGCACAACTCCTTAGTTATAGCAAACCGCAAAGCCAGGGTCAAAGTCTTCAGACCGGAGACTCATCTTCGACAACGGCGAAGCAGGCCCAAGGGGCATTACTCCTTCTCCTTCAATAGTGAATCAAAGTTAGTCCTTCAATAATGTGACGATTCGTGCTCGCACAGTTCCATCCACCAGCATTACCCTCGCCAAGGTCACTGGAAGATCGAACCGGCGCGGCCCGGCGCTCCCAGGATTCAGATAGAGCACGCTTGCGCGCTCCTGTATCTCCGGCCGGTGCGAATGGCCGCTCACGACGACCGCAACGCCGGCGGCAACCGGATCGATATCGAGGTCATGAACGGAGTGCACCAGGTAAAACACCTTGCCGCCGAGTTCCACCGCTTCGGTAGCCGGAAGACTGCCACAGACGCCGGACACATCTACATTGCCGCGTATCGCCGTCAGCGGAGCAATCTCGCGCAGCCTGTCGAGGATGCCCGCGTCTCCCACATCTCCAGCATGCAGAATGTGGTCCGCGCCGGCTAGCGCCTTAATCGCCTCTGGCCGCAGCAGTCCGTGCGTGTCGGAGATTACGCCCACGGTCAGGCTCTTCGCCGCCCTGCCCTTCACAGGCCCGCCGTCAGCCGCACCCGCGGATCGAGAAAGTCGCGCAGCGCATCGCCGATGAAATTGAACGAGAGCACCGCAAGCATCACGGCCATGGCTGGAAAGATGACCAGGTGCGGCGAATCGAACAAGTGCGACCGTGCGTCGTTCAGCATCGCGCCCCAGCTTGCGGTTGGCGGCGGTACGCCCAGCCCAAGGAAGCTCAGCGTAGCTTCGGCCAGCACTGCACCGGCCATTCCGATCGCTGCCTGCACAATCAGGGGCTGCACGATGTTCGGCAGAATGTGCCGGCACACTACTCGCAGATCCGACGCGCCCAATGCTCTCGCCGCCTCTACAAACTCCCGTTCCTTTACCGCCATCACTTGCGCACGCACCAGCCGCGCGTATGCCACCCAACCTGAGATCGATAGCGCCAGAATCAAATTGAAGAGTCCCGGGCCAAGGAATGCGACGAAGGCAATCGCCAGCAGGATGCCGGGCAGCGAGAGGAATGCATTGGTCACATACACGTTGAGCACCGTATCGATCCATCCGCCGTAGAAACCCGCGGCCAGGCCGGCAATCAGTCCGATCCCAAGCGACAGCGAGACCACCGACACCGCAACAGCCAGCGAGATGCGCGCGCCGTAGAGTGTGCGGGAGAAAATGTCGCGGCCAAGCTCATCTGTCCCGAAGACGTGACTGTGCCCCGGCGCCAGAAGGCGGCCTCCGAGATCGATTTGTGCGGGATCCTGAGATGCCATCAATGGCGCAAAGATCGCGCACACAACGAAGAGCATCAGCAACACTACGCCCAGCGCCGCCAAAGGTTGCTGCACTACGCGTCTGTACATGGTTACCTGACGTTGTGAGAATTGCATGGCCACTCCGATACATCCCTGTTTATCATATGGGGTTAAACACGCGGCGCGGTGCAGGTTGAAAGGCAACGTTTGCGAATTCTGATTTACGGACTCAATTATTCCCCCGAGCTTACGGGAATTGGGAAATATACGGGTGAAATGGCGACCTGGCTCGCGCAGCGTGGACACGAAGTCCGCGTTGTCACGGCCCCGCCCTACTATCCCACATGGCGCATCCGCGACGACTACCGCGGCGCTTGGTATCGCATCGAGCAGGAACCGGACCAGCCCATCGTCTACCGGACGCCGCTTTATGTGCCACAACGGCCCACTGGGATCAAGCGAATCGTGCACCTCGTCTCCTTCATGCTGGGGAGTCTTCCGGTGATGCTGCGCGAAATGTTCTGGCAACCTGAAATCGTCTTCACCGTCGAGCCCACTTTTTTCTGCGCTCCGCTCAGTCTGTTCGTCGGGAAGTGTGCAGGGGCGGCCTGCTGGCTGCACGTTCAGGACTTCGAAGTCGATGCGGCCTTTGAGCTTGGACTCCTGCCGGCGCAGGGGCCTGTCCACGATGCGGCGTTGCGCACCGAGAAGTTCTTCACCTTCGCCTTCGATCGCGTTTCCGGTATATCCCCCAGAATGGTGGACCGTGCGCGCGCGAAGGGCATTCCCGACAATCGTGCGATTCTTTTTCCCAACTGGGTCGATGTGGACGAGATCTATCCCCTTGACCGGAACGCTGGCCGTTTCAACCCGGTTCGCCGCGAGCTTGCATCCGAAGTACCGGGCATTGAAGACAAAACCCTCGTGCTTTACTCCGGCAATATGGGCGCGAAGCAGGGGCTTGAATTGCTGGCGCCGCTGGCAGAGACGTTCGCCTCCGATCCGCGCATTCACTTCCTGTTCTGCGGCGATGGAGCCTTCCGGCCCAGGCTGGAGGAGCTTGTCGCGCATCGTCCCAACGTGACGATGTTGCCGCTGCAGCCGCTGGAGCGCTTGAACTATCTGCTGAATACTGCGGATATCCACCTGCTTCCCCAACGGGCCAGCGCGGCCGATCTGGTGATGCCCTCCCGGCTGAGTGCGATGCTCGCGAGCGGCCGTCCCGTGATTGCCACGGCGCACGAGGGAACGCAGGTTGCGATGGTTGTGGAAGGCCGAGGACTGACTGTGCCCGCCGAAGACCCGGACGCGCTGCACACCGCTGTCCTGCAACTGGTCGACAACAAGGATTTGCGCCTGCGCCTGGGACGCGCGGCGCGTGAATATGCTGTAGAGCATCTGGGAAAGCAGAGGGTCCTCGAACAATTCGAGTGTGACCTGAATGCGGCGGTTGCCCACCCGTAGCATCCGACTCTCTGCAAGGTACCTTCCCCGCCAACCAGCGGCTCTATGGGGATTTCTCTCGATACTCCACGCGATTGGCATGGCTGAAGTAACATAGTCGAGGAGCGGCCCACGAACGGAGAATGCGGTTGTCTGAGACATTCGCATGGTGCGCCGGCAGCCGGCGCGACGCCCAAGTTCGCCCCGTGTGAACTTCAAGGAGACTAAGGTTTGAAGAAGGCGCTGATCACAGGAGTTACCGGGCAGGACGGTGCGTACCTTGCAGCATTTCTGCTCGCCAAGGGATATGAGGTCCATGGGATCAAGCGACGATCGTCGCTCTTCAACACTGCGCGCATCGATAACATCTACGAGGATCCGCACATCCCGTCGCGCCACTTCATCCTGCACTACGGCGATATGACGGACTCGTCCTCGCTTATCCACATTGTGCAGAAGGTCCAGCCGGACGAGATCTACAATCTGGCCGCGCAGTCGCATGTCCAGGTTTCGTTCGAAGAGCCGGAATACACGGCCAACTCGGATGCGCTCGGCGTGCTGCGGCTGCTGGAAGCAATCCGGATCCTCGGACTGGAGAAGAAGACGAGGTTCTACCAGGCCAGCACTTCGGAGCTGTATGGCCTGGTGCAGGAGATCCCGCAGAAGGAGACCACGCCCTTCTATCCACGCTCCCCGTATGCGGTCGCCAAGTTGTACGGCTACTGGATCGTTGTGAACTATCGCGAGGCGTATGGGATGTATGCCTGCAACGGCATCCTGTTCAACCACGAATCGCCTATGCGCGGCGAGACCTTTGTGACCCGCAAGATCACTCGCGGGCTGGCGCGGATCAAGGTCGGCCTGCAGAAAGAGCTTTTCCTCGGCAACCTCGACGCCAAGCGTGATTGGGGCCATGCCCGCGACTACATCGAGATGCAGTGGATGATGCTGCAGCAGGAGAAGCCGCAGGACTTCGTCATCGCGACCGGACAGCAGTACAGCGTACGCGAGTTTGTACAGCGCTGTGCCAAGCTGCTGGAACTCGACCTTACATGGAGTGGTTCCGGCATCGACGAGAAGGCGGTCGATAAGGCCGGAAACATTGTCGTTGCGGTTGACCCGCGCTATTTCCGTCCTACCGAAGTGGAGACGCTGCTTGGAGATCCCAGCAAGGCCAAACGTGAGCTCGGCTGGGTGCCACGTATCAGCTTTGACGACCTCGTCCGTGAGATGGTGGAGTCTGATCTGAGCGCTGCTGAACGCGACGCGCTGGTGCTGCGCCACGGCTACGATGCATACAACGTCCGAGAGACCTAACCAATGTCCGCGCCTTCCATCCCGACGTCTCCTACGCATGCGGGATTCATGCATCCCGACAGCCGCATCTATATTGCCGGCCACAGGGGACTTGTCGGCTCTGCTATCCACCGCGAGCTTCTGCGCTGCGGATATCGCAATATCCTGACGCGAACGCATGCGGAACTCGAGCTTTGCGACGAGGTCGCCGTCGACGCGTTCTTTTCCGACGCGCAGCCCGACTATGTCTTCGTCGCGGCAGCACAGGTTGGCGGCATTCTTGCGAACAACAACTTCCCTGGCGACTTCATTCGCGACAACCTGGTCATTCAGACCAACGTGATCGAGTCGAGCCGTAATGCGGGAGTCAAGCGCCTGCTCTTCCTCGGCTCCTCCTGCATCTATCCCAAGTTGGCGCCGCAGCCGATCAAAGAGGAATACCTGTTGACCGGACCACTGGAGCCGACAAACCGGCCATACGCGATTGCCAAGATCGCAGGCGTCGAGATGTGCTGGAGCTACAACCGCCAGTACGGCACGCGCTACCTGGCCGCGATGCCGACAAACCTGTACGGTCCCGGCGATAACTTCGACCTCGCTAATTCGCACGTCCTTCCTGCGCTGATTCGCAAGACGGCTGAAGCAAAGGCGGCGGGCGCGAAGGAGATTGTCGTCTGGGGAACCGGGACGCCACGACGCGAATTGCTCTATTCGGACGATCTTGCCGAGGCATGCTGCTTCCTGATGAACCTCGACGACCAGCGCTTCGGTTCCCTGCTGGTTGAGGATGCGCCGCCGCTCGTCAACATTGGCACCGGCGAGGATGTCACCATCCGCGAACTGGCCGAAACCGTGGCTCGCGTTGTCGGATTCGACGGCAAGCTGGTCTTCGACACGACCAAGCCCGACGGAACGCCACGCAAGCTGCTGGACGTGAGCCGGCTGCACAGTTTGGGCTGGCATCATACGACAGACCTGGAGCAAGGAATCCGCCGCACGTGGGAGATGGTCCGCGAGCGTTTGACCGGATTGTCTATGCAACAAAAGTGACATGCCGCGCTGAACGTTGACCGCATCGATTTGCCTCATTTGGGGTTGAATAGAAGCGTGAGGTTCTGCCGCGCATGACGTTTCTTCCTTCGTCAAAAAATCTGCTGCTTTCTTTCGCCGTCGCACTTGGCCTCTCTCCGTGGGCTGTTGCTCAGCGCGGGACGGATTCCGTCAGCGTGGCGGAGCAGTATCTGCTCTCCGCCGCGAACCAGGAACGGGCAGCGCGCGGATTGCCGACGCTGCATCGCGATCCTTCGCTCGCTCGTGCAGCGACCGAGCATGCGCGCGCTATGGCTGCGCACGGAGGAATCTCTCACCAGTTCGCTGGTGAACCTGAGCTGACCAATCGCGGCGCCCATGCAGGCGTTGCGTTCAGCCTGATCTCGGAGAACGTCGGTGAAGCTCCAAGCGCCGTAAAGATCCACGACATGTGGATGCATTCCGAACATCACCGCGAGAATCTGCTCGACCCGTCGATCAATGTCGCCGGCATCAGCGTCATCAACCGCGACGGAGAACTTTACGCGGTTGAGGATTTCGCCAGGACGGTGAGGTCCGTAAGTGTCCACGAGCAGGAATCCGCGATCGCATCGCTCATCGCACAAACCGGCGACATCATGGTGGCGAACAATCCGGACTCCGTCTCCGCCGCCCGCGAAACCTGCGGCATGTCGACCGGATATGCCGGATCGCGCAAGCCTTGGTTTGTGATGCGCTTTACCTCCGACAGCGTCACCAGGCTCCCGGACCAGCTCAAAACGCGCCTGAGTTCGGGACGCTACCATCAGGCAGCGGTGGGAGCATGTTCCAGCAGCAGGCAGAGCCCTTTCACCTCGTACAACTTTGCCGTGCTGCTGTATCCGTAGGCCAAAAACTAGACTGCTGCGGGAGCGGCAACGCCGGCCAACGCCAGTTCTTCGGCGGAGGCTGGTTTCGTCGGCTCCATCTCCAGCAGATCGTTGAAGCGGTTGAAGTAGTTGAAGAGGCCGATGGCGGCCATCAATTCCACGACTTCACCCTCAGAATAGAAACTGCGCAGATGCTGGAAGTCGGCTTCGCTGTAGCCGTGCGGATAGAGCGTCATGCATTCGGCGAGATGGATTGCGGCCTTCTGGGCGTCAGTAAATTCGGAACTGGGAGCCGCGTCGCGGAGAGCTTCAAGCTGGGCATCGGTCCAGCCGAGGCGCTTGCAGATCGCCGTGTGCGACGCGAGACAGTACGGAGTCCGGTTGACCTGTGACGTGCGAACAATAACCAGTTCCTTGAGCGCCTTGGGCAGCGTTCCGGTGTTCAGGACGGCCTCCATGTGGGCGATGATGGTCTCGAAGATCTGGGGCCGGTGAGCCATGGTGCGGAACATGTTGGGCACGTTGCCGCGGTCGCGCAGGGTTCGGTCGTAGATGGCAACGGACGAGGGTTCAACTTCGTCGCGGTTCAGTCTTGAGATGCGTGGCATAAATATTTTCCTCCGCGTGGTTCGGGTGATACCGCGAGCCGGCGAAACCTGCTTTCGTGGCAGCACGTGATGGGTTCAGAAACCGCTCGATCGGGGGTACCCTCCCCTCCCGTACTTAAGTACTAAAGTACATCTTCTAAAAGGGTTAAGTACACCCTTTGGTCTATACCAAGTCCGGCTGAGAGGATGCCCGAGCACGACGCTGGCGACTGTTTAGGCCTTCTTTAATTATACGGGCCGTGTCAAGCAAAAGCCGCAGTTTGCGGCTCAAGGAGGTGGTGGCCGGGCAAGAGACAACTACGGAGATTCTGCGCGTCGCGCAGAATGACGACGTGGGAAAAACGCAGGATGACGAGGTGGGAAAAACGCAGGATGACGACGTGGGAAGAACGCAGGATGACGATGTGGGAAGAGTGCAAAATGACGACGTGGAGAGAACGCTGAAAAAAGTTTTGTGGGGCTTGTCGATTTCCGGCGGGGCCGTTCGACGTGTTAGTAGAGGGCGGTTGGGTCGAGAACACAGGCACTCTAAAAACGATGTACCAGGAGATGACGATGCGATTCATGATGCTGATGATTCCCAAAGGGTATGAACAGGCCACCCCCGGGACTGTGCCGGACGCGAAAGTTGTTGCGGCAATGATGAAGTACAACCAATCCCTGCAGGAA
>WNGR01003326.1_pt1 | contig 17538 bp, 14 predicted proteins | sample 5407581 | NCBI WGS metagenome assembly WNGR01 (sample SAMN13153383, study PRJNA577476) | soil metagenome | isolation source: 80 cm soil or saprolite under Garry oak tree replicate 2 | place: USA:California | collected 2016-06-15 | reverse complement strand
TCGGCTCGGCGCCGCTGCGCTCGGCGGTCCCCCTCGGGTTCGTGCCGTCAGACGCGGGTGCCCCGCCGGTGCTCGTGACCGCAGATGTCGCCGGATTGGAATCGCTGCCGGGACTGAGCGGCCTGTACCGGACGTACAGCTGGCTGGCACCGCTCCCAATCGCGAGGCTGCACGGGTGGCAGCTGGCCGGCGCCGAGGACCAGCTCGCCCACTCGCAGGCCCGCCTGCTGCTGGCCGGGAGCCAGTTCAGTCTGAGCGCGCCGTTCTCCACACTGGACGAGGCGCGTGCCGAGGCGAGCGCCGCGCCGCAGCGGCTGCTGCTCGCGGGCGGAGGCGCGATCGCGGCGCTGGCGTTGTTTATCGTCCTGGCCGGCGGCGGTCTTCGCCGCGATCAACGGGCCGAGCTTGTCCGGCTCCGCAACGCAGGCGCCCGTACGCATCACGGCGTCCTGTTCGTCACAGCCGAATCCGGATGGCTGTGTGCCGGGGCGCTGGGCATCGGCGCGGCCGCCGGGATCGGAGCCGCGGCGCTACTCGCGAGGGCCCAGGGGGAACCGGCTGGCGCGATCCTGACGCACAGCCTGATCACCCCCACGGGAGCGATGGCGCTGGGGGCCGGGTGGCTCGCGGCGACTGCGCTGCTCGCCACGCTGGTACTGGTGCGGAGCGCGAGGCTGATCGACCTGCTGGCGGTCGCGGCGGCGGCGGCCCTGGTGGCGGCGCTGGTCGGGGGCACGGGCAGCGATCACGCGCTAGCGCTGCTGCTCGCACCGCTGTGCTGTGTGGCCGTCGGGGTGCTGACGTTTCGCGCTGCGGGACTCGTGCTGCGGGGAGCCGAGCGCGTGGCGCGTGGCGGCCCGGTGCTCACCCGCCTCGCGCTCGTCAACCTCGCCCGCTCTCCCTGGCTGCCGGCGCTGGCCATCGCGTTCCTGGCCGTCGCCGTTGGTCTCGGCGGCTTCGCCCTCGCCTACCGCTCGACGCTGATCCGCAGCGCGGCCGATCAGGCGGCGGACCGCGTCCCGCTCGACGCCCTTGTCTCGCCTGGGCCGGATTTCCGCACCCCGCTCGAGCTGGCTCCGCTTCAGCGCTGGCAAGCGCTGGCGGCCGGCCCAGTGCTGCCCATCCGCCGGACCGAGGCGAACTACGTCAGTGGCGGGGGGACCGTGACGGTTCCCGCGCTCGGCGTTCCCGCCGACGGGCTGATCGAGGTCCACGGCTGGCGGGCGAGCGACGGCTCGGCGCCACTGACAGTACTGGCCCGGCGCATCGAGCCGACAGGTCCGGTCCGGGTGCCTGGGCCGATGCTTCCGGTCGGAGCGCGCTGGCTGTCGCTGCGGGCTTCCTCGCCGGGCTTCGCGGTCGACGTGCTCGTCGACCTGCGCGATCCCCAAGGAACGATCCGGCAGGTAGCCTTCGGGACAGCAGGCCCTGGCGTCGCGTTCCTGCATGCCGCCGTGCCGCCCGGACGGTGGGAGCTGGCGGCCCTGGAGCTCGACGAACCCACTGGTGTCGCCATTACGAACGGTCATCAGAACGGCGAGAACCCGGCCGCCGCAACTCAGTCGCACACGCGCGTTGCGCTCGGGCCGCTGCTTGCGCTGCCAGCTCGTGGGGAATCGCTGCTGCGCGTGCCGCTCGGCGCCTGGCGCGGGGTGGGCGCGGCGGCTACGACTGCGCCCGTGCGGAGCGGTGACGTCGCGATGGTCGGCTTCGACGCGAGCGGAACACCCGGCGTGCTCCGGCCGGCGCAGCCGACCGACACGCGCCCAGTCCCGGTGCTGGCTGATCCGGGGACTGCCGCCTCCGCCGGGCCTGGTGGGCGGATCGCTCTGACGGTCGACGGCCTCCCGGTGATCGCGCGCGTGGTCGGCGTTCTCAGCCGCTTCCCGGCGCTTCCCTCCGACCCGGCCGGCTTCGTTATCGCCGACGAGCCGACGCTGGCGGCGGCCCTGGATGCGCAACTCCCCGGTCAAGGCCGGCCGGACGAGCTGTGGATCGGAACCGGGCACCTCGCGGGTCTGCGCACCGCGTTGGGGAGCGGAGCGCTCGCCCAGCTTGATTCCTCGTTCCGCGTCGACATCGATCATCAGCTCCGGGACGCGCCGGTTGCGCGCGGGGTGCTCGGAACGCTGATCGCGGCGACAGCGCTGTCCGTGCTACTGGCTGTCGTCGGGCTGCTGGCGGCGCTGCTCGGCGGCGCCCGCGACGAGCGGGTCGGGTCAGACCTCGAGGAGCAGGGCGTCGGTCCGCGCGGACTCCGGGCCGAGCTGCGCGTCCGGCTCGCGCTCGCGAGCCTGCTGGGTGTGATCGTCGGCCTCGGGATCGCGGTGCTGCTGACCCGGCTGGCTGTCGCGAGCGTTCGCGGCGCGGGCGCTGTCGCCGATCCCAGGCCGTCGGTGGTGACGGTAGTTCCGTGGGCGGCGCTGGCAGCCTGGAGCGTTGGCACGTTCACGCTTCTCACGCTGGCGGGATGGCTGGTACCCAGGGGGAGTGTCGTTCGTTGAGCGAAGCGGTCGTCGAGCTGCGCGACGTGTTCTGCGTGCATCGCACGAATGAGGGGGACGCAGCGGCCCTGGCGGGGACGAACCTCGAGCTGGCCCGGGGCGAGGTGCTGGGCGTGCTCGGTCCGAGTGGTGCCGGAAAGAGCACGCTGCTGCGTGTGGTAGCCGGAATCCAGCCGCCGTCAGCCGGGGTCGTCCGCGTGCTCGGCCGCGACATCGGCCGAATGTCAGCGGGCTCCCGGTCGCGGCTCCGTCACGAGCTGATGGGGTTCCTCGGGCAGGACACCGAGACGGCGCTGAGTCCCGATCTTCGTGTGCGTGACGCCATGACACTCCCGCTCGTGCTGCGCGGAGTTCCGAGGCGGGAGCGTCGTATTCGAGTCGATGAACTGCTTGAGGCCACGGCGCTGGCCGGCCGGGCTGACGCGCTGCCGGGGGAGCTGTCGGGTGGCGAGCGCCAGCGGTTCGCGCTGTGCGCTGCCCTCGCCCACAGGCCGGCGCTGCTGCTCGCCGATGAGCCGACTGGCGAGCTCGACGAGGCCAGCGCCGACAGCACCCGCGCGCTGATCATCGAGCTCGCCCGCATCAACGGCACAAGCGTCATCCTGGTGACCCACGATCCGGCGACCGCTGAGGTCGCCGACCGCACACTCCGGATCCGGGACGGGCGGATCGTCGGCGACCGCCGCGGCGCCGAGGAGGCGCTCGTAATCAACGGAGGCTGGCTGCGGCTTCCCTCCGATGTGCTCACGCAGGCGGGGATAGGGCGCCGCGCCCGAGTGCGGCCAACCCCGGACGGGGTGATAGTGACGCGGGCGGACAGCGATTCCGGCCAGACCGGGTCGGTGGGACCGGCCGCAGCCAGCGCCCGGCCGCAGCCGCCCGTCCCCTGGGTCCCCGCCCAGGTCGGGCTTTGCTCCGTGGCGCGCACCTACGGGTATGGGCTAACCAGGCGCGATGTGCTCGGCGGGCTCACGCATGACTTTGTGCCCGGCCAGATGACCGCGATCACGGGTCGCTCGGGCGCGGGGAAAACTACGCTGCTGAAGCTGGTAGCCGGGCTCGACCGCCCAAGTTCTGGCCAGGTTATGCTCGACGGCCACTCGCTCGGCGACTGTAACGGTGAGCAGCTCGCGAGCTTGCGCCGGGAACGGATCGGATATCTCCCGCAGGAGCCCGTGCCGATCGGATTCCTGAGCGCCGAGGAGAACACCGTGCTGGTACTGCGGATACGCGGCTGGGACGCGGACGCCGCCGCCGAGCGCGCAGCCCGGACCCTGACCCGGGCCGGGCTCGCCGACCGCGCCCGCCAGCGCGTCCACCGGCTCTCGGCCGGGGAAGCCCAGCGCCTGGCTTTGGCCCGGGCGCTGGCGAGTGCGCGAGGGCTGCTGATCATCGACGAGCCGACTTCCCGGCAGGACGAGAACAACGCCCGGGCCGTCGCGGCGCTGCTCGCGGCCGCCGCTCACGAGGAGGCCCAGACAGTGATCTGCGCCACGCACGACCCCGCCGTGATCCGCCAAGCAGACAAGGTTGTTGTCCTAGGCGGATAGGAGAGCCACCTGACCGCCGCGCGGACGCCGGTCAGGCCGGCCCTATTTTCCCCAAGTACGGGAAAAGGCTCCTTCTACTGGCTGAGTCCGTCGGCGAGGCGGGCGATCCAAGGGCCGGTAGGGCGCTAAAGTCGGCCAATGTCCCGGTTTGGCCGCGATAGTAAGCGCATCGCTCAGCGCGCGCCGAAACCGGGACCGCTGCGCGAACTGCCCGGGACTATCGAAGGGCTGACCGGCAACCTTCGCGAGCTCAACGAGCAGCGTGACCGCCTGGCAGGTGACGTGGACAAGCTCCAGCGTCGCCTCGCCGAAGCCGAGGATGAGCTAGATCAGCTCCAGCTCTCCTGGTGGCCATGGCAACCCGACGAGAAACAGCGGCTAGAGCTGTACCGGGATATGCTCTGCGCCCATCTCGGCGCCGTCAGTAGCGAACTGGACGCGACCAAGGCCAGCATCGGGGCGATCGGGGCCGCCCTGGTCGGGCAGTATGCCGTAACTCAGGCATCGCCGCGGCCCGTGGAAGCCCTCACTATGCCCTGTCCGGCTTGCGGACAGCCGTCCGTTCCCCAGAGGGCGGCTGCCGCCAGCCGGGGCTGGCGCAAAGGCTGGTATGAGTGTCTCGCCGATGAATGTGATACTGCCTGGTCGGCCAGATGGTCAGGTGGAGCACACCCCACCGTCAGGATGGCGAGTTTGTGAATCATCCGGCCGATGCGCGTTCAGGTTGCGGGGGCAGCACGTGCCAACTGCGACGGATGAGACCGGCGAGCACGAACAGGCTCACTGTGAACGCCAGCCAGGTCCATACCCGGGCGAAGACGCCGATCCCGGTGATTCCGGTGACCTGGCCGACGGCGAAGCTGCAGGCCGCGTACATGCCAAGCGGAAAGACGGTGGCCCAGCGCTGTACGTCGTAGCTCAGTCTGGGCCGCAGCGCCTCGGCCGCGATCAGCGGTCCTAGCCAGAGCATGGCCAGGCACCACAAGACCAGCGCGGCAACGTCGAAGAATCCGTGCATCCAGGTAAGCCAGCCCAGGGCATCGTCCGCCTTGGTGATCTTGACGCAGGCCAGAGTGGAGATGGCCAGCGCGCCGCCGGCGACCCATTGATCCCCGCGGCCGGTCAGCAACTGGCGCAGGGCAAAATGCGTGACCGTGACGATGTAGGAGCCCAAGGTAGGGGAACTCGGTCAGCATGTCGTCGTGCGGCTTGAGACCATCGGGGCCGACCTTTAGCGGACCCGGGTCCGGAGGAAGTCCCCGGTCTGCTCGGTGGCCTGGGCGGCTTCGGGGTGCCAGCCATGATCGGGTAGACGTGGGGCAAGCCGTCGCCGATGTGCAGGGTGACGTGAACTCCGGCGCGGGTTGCGGCGGCGGCCAGGCGCTCGGAGTCGCTGAGCAGTATGTCGGCGGTGCCTGCCTGGATGAGCAGCGGCGGGAGCCCGGCCAGGGAGGCGAACAGCGGCGAGGCCAGGGGTGTTCTGGGGTTGGCTCCGGCCAGGTAGCCGGCGGCGAGCTGGCCACGTCAGCGTCAGCATGCCGAGCGCGCCGGCATTCGAGACCGCCGCGGCCAGCCGGGGCACCGCGACCATGGGCGCCAGGACTATCGGCTGTTCGATCCCGAGCAACTCGCACACCGGCGTGCGCATCGCGGTCACCCCGTGCTCGGTTCGACATACGAGGTCGGCATCGACCCTGGGGTGCGCCGGTCCCAGCCGTGAAACTTCGAGTAGTCGCCCGCGTCCCAGGCTTCGCGGAGCCCCGGGGTGCTCAGATCCCAGTCCGGGCGGATCTCGCTAGTGGCGGCGCGCAGGTCGTGCCACAGGTCGTAGAACGAGGGGCGGCCCCAGAACCAATAGCCGTTATAGACGCTGTGAACGACCAGCCCCGGCTTGAGCACCAGCGTGTGCGGGATCATGGGGTTGTGCTGGGGGTCGGTGTACTCGGCGATGTCGAGGTCCTGCTGGACGGTCCGGCCGGGATCGGACAGGAACGTCCACTGGGCGCCCACCGACGCGCGGAACTCCTGCAGGGTGTGATGGTCGTCGGTGGCGATGGTGGCGATCTGGGTGTAGGCCACCGCCACCTTAGGGTAGTTAGCCGCCAACTCCAGGTGCTGCTGGTGCTCCTTGGGACAGTAGTTGCCGCGCGCCAGGGTCAGGATCAGCGGATCACGGCCCTGAAGCTCGCTGAGCGACCGCACCGTCCCGGTGTGGTCGGGGAGAGCGTAATCAGGGAAGATGCCGCCAGGCCTGATGTCAGGACGCATTGGATGACCGCCTCTCGTGACGTCGCGGGCGCGACCCGCACAGTGCTGATGCCTGCTCCGCTGCACGGACGTGTCCCGGCTAGGACAGCAGTAAGCCCGGCGTTGTCATAACCCTACGGTCGTGCCTGGGACCGTTTCATCGCGCCCGTAGACACCCGGGTCGGTACCCCGGTCTCTCGCCGTGACCGTTGCGTAGCATCAGCCGTTGTGCGGTATGTCCTTAATCGTCCTTTCTCGCGGGGATGGACCGGCCCGGTACGCCTGGAGAACTCCGTGCGGCCCGATGAGAAGACGAGCATCGACCGGGATACCGTGTTCGGCGATGTCCCGGTATCGCAGATGAAGCCGGACTGGACGCCGGGAACGATGCCTGATTACTACCAGCTCAAGGGCGGTACTTTTCTCGAGATCGGAGCCGTCTTCCTCCTGGCGAGCGGATCGGTCGAGCACCTGCGCGACCTGCAGGGCGGGACAGCACTGATCGACCGCCGCCGGTTCCGGCCCAATTTCTACATCGACACCGGACTCACTAGCGGGCGCTTCATCGAAGACGACTGGCTTGGCAGGAACCTGACCGTCGGAGACTCCGTGGTCCTCGGCGAGTTCGCGCCGACGCTGTGGTGTGTCGGGTCAACGCTCGCGCAGGAGGAACTGCCCCGCGACCCGAGCATCCTGCGGACAATCCGCCCGGGGTCACCAAGGCTGCCTCGGCGTCTACGGATCAGTTGTATCGGGCGGCCTAGTCCGGGTGGGCGATCCGGTCATCCTCACCGGCCCCTCTTAAAACAGCGTGAGTGACAGGGACTGGGTGCGTGCCCTGGGCTGAGTGGCAGCGGGCTGGCGCTGGACCGGATGGCTCATCGCCTGCCGATGCTGCCCAGGACTCGGTTGTGAGACTCGTACGCCGTCCCCACGGACGTGGTGAACACCAGCCCGTGTGCCTGCCACAGATCCCCAGCCTCGGCCCGCTCCCGAGCCTGCCATTCCCGCTGACCCAGCAGCGCGTCCACGGCGATCTCCGGCAGCTTCAGCGTAGACGGCCTGGCGGGCTATCGGTACGCCTGTAGGGACACCGACGTGCTCGGCTCGTAGGCGTTCTTCCAGAAATGGGTCAGGACGAGCAAGGCGGTGCGGAGTTCCTCGGCGCTGAGCATGGCCGCGTGCTTGCGCAGCAATTGCTGCACCAGCTGGTCACGGATCGCGTTGCTCGTGGTGAACGACATTGACTCAGGGTGCCTGCGGTAGATCTGACCCGGGCACGGGATGATGTCGGTCTGGAAGCCGGCCCGGTGCAGAGCCACCTGCACGTCCCAGTCCTCGAAGGCGGAAAAGTCTTCGTCGTAGCCACCGACCTGCTCCAGTGCAGCCTTGCGGTACATCCCGGCTACCTTGCCGTCGGTGTGCAGGAACAGGCTCAGCTCGGGGATGAAGCCGGCCGGGACATAGGTGTGATTCAGCAGGCCTGTATAGCGCGCGTAGCCGGCCAGGTACGCGATGTCAGAATGGCGGTCGAGGGCCGCCCGGGCGCCGGCCAGGAACCCGGGCGCGACCAGGTCATCCGCGTCTAGCGGCACGATGTAGTCACCGCTGGAGTGCCGGATGCCGGCATTCCGCGCGGCGCTGAGCCCCTTGTGTTCCTGCGCCACCTTGGTGATGCCCTCCAGGTTGTCAAAGACCCGGTTTGTCTCCGGGTCCGTCGAGCCGTCATTGACGACAACAACCTGCAGATGGGGCACACCCTGGCTCAGGGCCGACGCGACCGCTTCCGGGAGGTAGCGACCCTGGTTGAACAGGGGTATCACCACCGAGACGCTGGTTTTCCTCTCCCTATCGGCAGGGCACGCGGCGGGCGGGCGGGGGTGAGCGGGGGAGATAATCTCACCACCTACCGCGTCGGCCTGCCCGAGCACGTAGCGGACCGCCCAGCGCCGGTAGACGTCGGGCAGTGTTCCGGGGTCGGACACCAGGGCCGCACGCGTCGCCTTCCCGTCGATGATGGTCACGCCCGCGTCCCGGAACGTGCCCAGAAAGCGGTGGGCCCGCAGCGTGGTCAGTGCGGCCTCGGCGCAGTCGACGAAGAAGATCGAGGCGGCCCGCCGCGGCCAGCCCAGCCGCGTCAGCGTGTCGAAGACGCGGTCGGCATCGGCCTGTTCGGCACAGAAATACCAGTGAGCACCACGCGGGCCGTCGACGGCCTCGACCGTCAGGTTCTGGGTCGGCTGGATCTGGGCGGTCCGGGCCTGGCCGATCGTGCCGGGCTCCAGCAGAAGGGAGACCGAATGCCCGCTGGCCGCGCAGGCGCGGGCGAGCTGGTATGCCTGCCGGACGGCTGTCGCGGTCACCCGGGTGCCCGCGCAGACGTAGACACAGCGCGGCGCGGACGACCCAGGCGCCGCCTTGCTCACGGTCCCTGGATCCCGAAACGGCGCCGCGCGACGGTTATCCACGTCGGGGTGAAGCCGTCGCCAGCCAGCGCGGCGAACCTGTCCAGGTCGGTTCGCACACTCTCGAGCTCATCGGCCAAATACGGGCGAAGCTCCTGGTCATGCGTTACGGCCCTGAGTGCGGTAAGGCGAACCCGGCCGCGCCAGGGCGCGTCGTCGTCCTCGGTAAGCAGCTCGCCGGCGGACGCCAGCTCCTCCAGGGCCCGATCCCACCCGTGCCTGTCGATCTGCAGGAGCGCCCGCGAGTAGTGGATCCGGCCGTGAGATCGCCGGTCGCCGAGTTCGGCCAGCGCATCATGGGCCTGCGCCAGCGTCTGGTCCGCGTCCTCCAGTTGCCCCATGCGGCGGAACGCGCTGCCCCGGCTGCGCAGGACCTGCGCGGCTCCGTGCGGCTCCGGGATGCTGCCGAACAGTTCCGCGCACTCGTCCAGCAGGCCATGCATCTGCGCCCATTGCTCGCGCCGTCCCGCCAGGCGGGCCAGTCCGAGCAGAGTGATGCCCGTCCAGCGGCGATCGCCGACGGCGCGGCACATCGTGTTCCCTCTCCGAAACATGGTCTCGGCCGCGGGGTAGTCGCCTATGTAAGCGTGCAAGACACCGCGCGTGTGCAGCGTCCGGCCGAACGCGATGGTGTCGTCGAAGTCCTCGAAGATGGCCATGCACCGGCCGAGCAGTTCCTCGGCTTCGCGCAGGCGTCCTTCCTCCCGGTAGACGATCGCCAGGTTGTGCAGGGCGCCGGCGTCGATGCCCCGCTGCACAGGGCTGGCGGCGTTGAGCAGGGCATAGCCTTCTATGCTCCGGTTGAGGCTGTCCTCGGCCACCTTGAGCTGGCCCCAGTCGCGCTGCACGACCCCCAGCGACTCGTCCATGTGTGCGGCCTTGAACAGGTTGCCGGACTCCAGGTAGGACGTCCGGAGCCGGAGCAGTTCGTCGATCGCCTTCCCGTGTTCGTTCTCGTTCAGGAACAGCCCGACAAAGGCGTAGCGCGCGTCCATTTCCGCTTGCACGTTCCCGGCCGCGCGGGCCGCGGACAGCGCCAGCTCCTTGACCTGATGCGACTGCGGCCCCTGACTTGACAGAATGAAGACGGGGTCGAGGATGTTCGCCAGGCCCCAGGCGTACGGCCAGTGCCTCGCCTCGTGGGCGTGCTGGACTTCCGCGACGATGTCATTGCGCTCCTCGATGAGCCATTCCATCGGGTCGCCGAGGTCCGGCACGGCGGACGGCGGGGGCCCCCAGGGCGTGTCCACCGACTTGGCCACCGCGTAGTTCATGTCCAGCGGATGCCCGTGCGTCACCGCCAGCGCCAGCCGCAGGTAGCCGCTGAGTACGCGCAGCTCGGCGCGGGATACGTCGTCCGCGTCTAGCTCCCGGAGCTTTTCCCGGGCGAACAGGCGTACCAGGTCATGGAACCGGTACCGGGGTTCGCCGCCGAGATCGCTGCCCGCCGTGAGCAGCATCTGGGTGTCGACGAGCCGCTCCAGTATCTCCTCGGCATCCTCGGCCTCGGCATCCAGCAGGGCGGCCGCCATCCACGGAGCGAGCCGCGTGGCCCGCATCGAGCCCAGGAGCGCGAAGAGTCGGCGCTCGCCGTCGGTCAGCTCGGTGAATCCGCTCTCGAACACCGTATGCACCGCCAAGTCGTCACGTTGCAGGAGGCTGAGCCGCCGGGTCTCGTCCCGGAGCCGGCGGTTGAGATGCTTGACGGTCCAGTCGGGCCGACCGCGGAGCAGGGCGCCGGCGATGCGAAGCGCCAGCGGCAGGTTGCCGCACAGCGCGACCAGCTCCTCCAGGTCGTCCTCGGCCGGTCCGCCGTCCTCTCGCTCCGCCATCAGCCGGATTAGCTGGGCCGCCTGCCCGGTCGGCAGGGTGTCCAGCGGGATCAGCTCGCCGTCCAGGGTCGGCAGCGCCGACCGCGACGTGATCAGCACGATCGTCTGGCAGCGTCCCGGCAGCAGCGGCCGCACCTGCGCGGCAGTGCCCGCGTTGTCAAGCACCACGACATACCGCCCGGCCCGCATGGCCTCGCGGCACGCCGCGAGCTGTGCCCCCGGGTCGGCTGGCGGGTCCTGGTCGGGGGAGATGGCCCCGAGCAGCTGAACGGCCGCGGTCTCCGCCGTCAGCCTGCGCGACGAATAGCCCTGCAAGTCGATGTAGAAGGCGGCCGTACGCCCGGCCAGCAACTCGTGCGCCGCGTGCACGGCGAGCTGCGACTTGCCCACGCCGGGCTGCCCCCAGATCATGACGGTCTTCCGCTTGGCGGCGCCCCCGGCATCGGCCAGGAGCCCGACGATTCGCTCGAGCTCGCCGCCGCGCCCGATGAAGTCCGCAAGCCGGTCCGGCAGCGTCAGCCGCGAGACCCCCGCCTTCCTGGCCTGGGCGCCGGAGGCGCCGGATTCGGCGGGGCGGAGCACCGGCAACGGCGAGCCCGGGCTCACGCTCACACTCAGCGATCTCCAGAACCGGTCCCGGGTCTGCCCGTCGACGAGATGCAAGCGGTCGAACGGCGTGACGGTCAGGGATCCTTCACCCTCGGCGAGGTGATGTTCGGTCACCACGCCGACCAGGGTGTCCCGGGCGAACACGGCGGCCCCGGACATGCCGGCCCATTCGGACTCGCCGGTCTGGGCCCGCGGCAGCATCATGGCGCGCAGCGTCAGGAAACCCGAGATGAGCCCCTCCGCTATGGGGATGTAGCCGTCGACCTGGACCGAGTCCCTGAGCCTTCGGCCCCCCTCGCTCCTCAGCTCCTTGAACTGCGGAAAACCCACGGCACGGCACTCGCCGATCTGGCCCGGGACATCCCGCGCGACGGTTCCGCACGGAGTTGGCCGCTCCGCCGCGGGCCCGTCCGTGGTCTCGAGCAGCGCGAGGTCGACCTCTCCCGGGGTGACGAGCAGGGATGCCGCCGGGAATTCGCGCTGTCCGCCGAACCTGACCCAGATGCTCTCCGCACCGGTCACGACGTGCGCCGCCGTGAGGACGACCCGCTCGCTGACCAGGTATCCCGAGCCGACCGACCAGCGCTCACGGACGTTCGTGCCCCGGTCGCAGACAACTTCGAGGACGCGCGAAAGTTCCATCACCGAGCCGCCCCGCGGCTATGGCCTCTCGGCAGAACCACGCGTGACACGAACCGGCTCCCCGTCCTCTCCGACGGCCTGCAGCGTCAGCGTGACCCGCTGAATCGTCTCCTTCGAGTAGCTGCTATCCGCCCCCGCCTCCAGAACCCAGAACCTGGCCTTGCCGCTGGCACCTGCCTCGCGGCGGACGGCGACGTTGAACTCCATCTGGACCGGCCCGACCACGAACCGGATCTCTTCGTCACTGGCCTGGGCGACGGCCTCCTGCAGTTCGGCGCGCAAGGCCTTCACCGCTTCCGCTAGCCCCAGTTCAGCCACGTGAGCCTCCGTCGGTCATCATGATCCTATTCTTCTGCCCCGAACCGGCGATGGGAAGCCCTGGCGGCGTGCCGGGCATGTCAACTAAAATACTCTGAAGATTCTTAATGACGGCAAGGGCAAGCGGATGACAAAGCGGAGAATCTATCTGGCGCAGGTCAACAACTTGTTCGGGCGGCACGCGTTCCTGCCTTATTCGGCCGGCGCTATCCAGGCCTATGCGCAGGCCGATAAGCGCCTGTCGGAAAACTACAGCTTTGCCCCGCTGATGTTCATGCGCGAGAAAATATGCGCGGTGGTTGAAAGACTGCATGACGTGGACGTCGTCGGCCTTTCCTGCTACGTCTGGAACTGGGAGTACAACAAGGCCCTAGGCGAGGCGGTCAAGGAAAAGTTTCCCGATGTCCTGGTCGTGATGGGCGGGCCGCAGGTCCCGCTCCGGTCCCGGGGGTTCTTCCGGCGGCATCCCTATGTCGATGTTCTGGTCCATAACGAGGGCGAACGCGCCTTCGCCTCGATTCTTCGCGAGCGGCTCCGCGACCGGCCCGATTATTCGGGCATCCCGGGCCTCAGCCTGCCGGTCGAGGGGAATGGCGATCACGAGCCGCGACCGGAGGCGACGAACGACGACCTGGGATCCCTGCCATCACCGTATCTCGCCGGAACCTTCGACCACCTGCTGGACCTGCCGTTCGCCTGGAGCGCGAGCCAGGAAACCAATAGAGGATGCCCGTATTCATGCGCTTTCTGCGATTGGGGCTCGGCGGTCTTCAGCAAGGTGCGGCTTTTTGCCGAGGAACGCGTGCGCGCCGAGATCGACTGGTTCGGGCGGAACCACATCGAGGTGGTGTACGGATGTGACGCGAACTACGGCATGCTCGGGCGGGACTTCAGCTTCGCCCGGGAACTGGCCGCCGCCCGGCGACGGCACGGGTTTCCTCAGCAGTTCCGCGTGGCCTACGCCAAGAAGAGTAACGCCAGGGTGTTCGAGATCTCACAGGAACTGCACGCGGCCGGCCTGGCCCGCGGCGTCACGCTGAGCCTACAGAGCCTGGATGACGAGTGCCTGACCAAGATCGGCCGGAGGAATATCAGCATCCAGGACTTCCGCGGCCTGGTGCAGAAGTACCGGCACCAGGGCATCGCCACGTATACCGAGCTGATCCTGGGGCTGCCCGGCGAGACGTACCACAGCTTCGGCGACGGTATCGAAGCGGTGCTGGCGGCCGGGCAGCACGAAGGCCTCCTGATCTATCCGTGCGAGGTGCTGCCGAACTCGCAGCTTGGCTACCCGGCCTACCGCGAGTTGCATGGCATCAGAACGATACGGATGCCATCGCCGCTGAGCTATGCGGCCAGGGGCAGTGACGGGATACCCGAGTACTTCGACGTCGTGATCGAGACGGCCACGATGAGCCACGAAGACTGGCGGCGGGGCTGGATACTGTCCTGGGTCGTCCAGTGCTTCCACTGCCTGAACCTCACCCAGTCGCTCGCCGTGCTGCTGCGGGACCGGTTCGGGCTTAGTTACCGGATTTTCTATGAGGAGCTGCTGGTCTTTTTCCGTAGCCACCCCGGCAGCTTGTGCGGCGAAGCTTACGCCGGGGCGGTAGATGGCCTGATCCGCGGGTTGCGCGGCGGCGAGATGGGGGAGCAGGTCGGCGGCTGCGGGAAGACGGCCTGGCACCCCGAAGAGGCTGCCTTCCTGCGGCTGGTGCAGCAGAAGGAACGGCTCTACGCCGAGCTCAGGGAATTCCTGGGGTCCGTGATCGCGAAGCGCGGCATTGACATGCCGCGTGCGCTTCTCAACGACGTGGTCGAATACCAGTCGGCGAGCCTGGTGGAGCCCGGGAGTCCCATCCGGCGTACCATTCAACTCGGGTATAACCTCGCCGAAGTCCTCCAGCGTTCCTACTACGGTGATCACCTCGAACTCACGACGGGCCGGTTCGCGGTAACACTGCACGCCGCGCGCCCGTATAGCGAAAATCTCGTTGACTATGCGACAGAGGCAGTCCGGTACGGACGCAAGGACAATCACCTGCGGCGGACCGTTGGACTGTCTACACCGGACGGGCTAACCGAGGCTCGCTCGGGGTAGTCGTGACGTAGAAGATGTGCTCGATGCGGTACTGGGTGTCGGTAGTCAGGGTCTCCAGCCGCCAGGACAGCCCGACGGCGTCAATAACCGCGGTGATGTCCTCCTGACGGAATGACAGGTCGAGCATTGGCCCGTTATCCAGCGGTGCCGTCGCCGGGCCGAACGGGGTGAACAGCACCAGCACCATCCGGCGCCGGAACGAGGCCAGCGCGTTGGCTAGCACCAGCGGCCATTCGCCGTTGTGCTCCAGGACATGCCGCATGAAGATCCCGTCCGGCCGGGACGAGGAGTAGGTCCGCAGGTCGGCGACAACGTCGGCGAACGGGGAGGCATCCGGGCTGCCGTCAATTCCGGTGTAACCGCCTGGTGTCCAGTACCGGCGGCCCCACGCGGATCCGCAGCCCCAGTCTTCGACCGTCGAGCAGGCCTCGGCCAGCCAGGCGAACCCGCGTTCGTACGTGGTGGTCTCACCGTAGGGCTTAGGTTCCGTCACGCCGGCGTAGCTGCGGTGCTGCCAGGTTAGCTCGGCCATAGGGCTAGCCTACGGTGCGCAGACGTAGCTGCTGGCGCTGCTCGGGTCGCCGTGCCCGGTGTACCGGGCGAAATCCGGGTACCGGCAGATCGCCCGGGACGCGGTCACGGCGCCGGTGGCGGGATTGGTGATCATGCCGAAGATGGAGGCCGACGCCTGGCCGTGTTCGACCCAGTTGACCACCGCGTCAAGCAGCGGCCCCGAGGGCCGGTGCGGCAGGTCTGCTCGATGAGCTCAGGTACGGCATCAATGGCTCGGACACCTCGGTCGGTCGGCTGGCGTGCCAGGGTGAGGGCTAAACGGTTTGCCGTCCTTGTGCGACCTATAGAGGTGAGACTGATTTCACTGATGCGGCGATGGTGGCATGCGGGCAGCGGCCCTGCCGTGGCGGGCAGGCGGCCATGGCCGGGCCCCCGGTGCCCGGGATGAGGGTCCGGTGGTCCTGCCCTGCGGCGCTGCTGCCATCGGCGACCGCACGGTCCCGCACCGGAGGCTCAGGTGAGCGGTGACCAGATCCCGAAGGACCACGCTGAGGAGCTAGGGGAGTGTTTCGCCGCGTGCGCACCGGGTTTGTTCGGATACGCCTGCACCCTGACCCAGGGCGACCATGCCCTGGCCGATGACCTGGTCCAGGCCGCGTTCATGGCCGCCGCCCGGCAATGGCCGACCATGCGGTGCCTGCACGATGCCCAGCGTCTGCGCTGGCTGCATACGACCGTCGGGAACCTCGCGATCAGCGCGTTCCGCCGCAATGAGGCCTTCGGTGATCGCCTGCCGCGGCTGGAGGAGGTGTTCCGGCCCCGGGCGGCGGACACGCATGCCGAAGCGGTGTCGGGGATCGCGCTGGATCGGTGCTGGCGGGCCATCCAGGCCCTGCCGCCGCAACAGCACGCGGTGGCGGTGATGCGCTGGCTGTTCGCCATGACCAACCGCCAGATCGCGGCGGCGCTGGGCATCGCCGACGGAACCGTCGCGGCCCACCTGTCGGCCGTACGGGGCAAGCTGAAAACAGCCCTGGGACCTTATGACCCCTTCGGCAGCGAGGACAGGCCATCGTCATGACGACCGCCGGGAACGACACCGCAAGCACCCGCGAGGACGAACTCCTCGCACGCGTGTACCAGCAGGCTATCGGCGCCCAGGCGGCGCAGTACGCCGCCGCCTATGATGCCGGCGCCGGCCTGGCCCGGTTCGGGGACTGGCTGCGGGACCACGCCGCAGCCGGTCCGGAGCCGGGCGCTGACCAGATGGTGGCCCGGCTGTACTCCCTCCACTACCGGCCGCTTGTGCGGCTGGCCACGCTGCTGGTGCGAGATGCCGCGACGGCCGAGGAGGTGGTGCAGGACGCCTTCGGCGCGATGAGCGGCGGATGGCAGCGGCTGGGAGACGCGGAGAAGGCCCTGGCGTACCTGCGCCAGAGTGTGGTGAACCGGTCCCGGTCCGTGCTGCGGCACCGGACCCTCGCCGGCAGCGACCCGCAAGAGGTGCTGCCGGATACGCCAGCCGCCCAGAGCGGCGCCCCCGGCCTGCTGGAGCAGCCCGCCGCCCGGGCCGCGCTGCGCGGCCTGCCCGACCGGCAGCGCGAGGCGATCGTGCTCCGCTACTACGCGGGCCTGCCTGAGGGCGAGATCGCCGCCGCGATGGGCATCAGCCGCGGCGCCGTGAACAGCCACACCGCCCGCGGATTGTCCGCGCTTCGCGCCGCTCTCGGCCTGGCCAGCTCGCACCCTGGTCTACCCCGCGACAGTGACGACGCCGGGTCAGGCGATGACTAACCGTGAGTTCCCGGGTTAGCCGTCCGAGCGGGCACGCGGGCACCGGCACAGTGCGGTCAGCGAGTACGCGCGTACCGGGCATGGCACCGTGGATCAAGCGGACGCGCGCTGGGAATAGGTGTCATCGTTGAACTGTGCCGAGCATTGCGTCACTGGACGCGCTCCGAGCTGGGCGCCCGCGTGGCCGAGCAGCGGCCGGGTACCCGGGAAGTCCGGATCAGCTACGGCGGCGGGAGGTTCTACAATTTCGAGCCACGCCAATTCGCCCGCCGCACCGGCCTGCAGGGAAAAATACGGCTGCACCAGCACGAAGGCGAGCTCGTGTTGGACCTTCCCATAGCCACGGAGGCGGTCGTGCCACAGCGACCGCGCCCATGATCCACCGCCCGGACCCAAGTCACCGTCATCGCGGATGATGCGTGCGTTCGCTGAACGAGCCTGGCCCGCTGCACGCGTTTCCGCTGGAACGCGGGCCAGTGCAGTGAGGCCGAGCCCCACCTGACGCGAACTGGTTGTCAGCGCACGGCGGCAGCATGTTCTGCCGCGGCAACACGGTGAGAGTCGGCCTTACCCGCGCGGGAGGCCACGAGGACCGGGCATGGCGCGTGCTGGAGCACCTGGAGCGTCACGCTGCCACGCAGCCGGGTCGCAAACTCGCTGCGGCGTGAGGGGCCGAGGATGATCAGGTCGGCGCCCCACTCGGTGGCTTCGGCGGTGACGGCCTCGGCGGCCTTGCTGATCAGGGCATGGCGGACTAGCCCGGAGGCTGTCGTGCCTGCCATGCGAAGCTCGAAGACGGCTGCTCGGCGGCGTAGGAGGCCGCGGCATCCGTTTCGAGCGGGAAGCGCCGGCCACCGTAGCTCTCGCGCAGGTTGAGGTGCAGGACGCGGGCCTCGCGCACGCCGGCCCGGCGTGCCAGTTCTACCACCGGCCCTACCTGGTCAGCATCGGCGACCGCGATGA
>WNGR01003324.1_pt1 | contig 17551 bp, 15 predicted proteins | sample 5407581 | NCBI WGS metagenome assembly WNGR01 (sample SAMN13153383, study PRJNA577476) | soil metagenome | isolation source: 80 cm soil or saprolite under Garry oak tree replicate 2 | place: USA:California | collected 2016-06-15 | reverse complement strand
TTTGCGAACTGTCAGAAACACCTCACGTAATTCTTGCCCGGCATTTGCTTCACGCGCCCACTCAACTCCAGTTCAAACAACGCCGCAAAAATCTCCGCCGAACCCAACTGCGCCTCCAGCCCCTCAATCAGTTCATCGAGCTGCATCGACTCATCGCGCCGCAGCCGGTCCAGCACCAATCGCTCATGCTCCGGTAGAGACTTGTCGCCTGTGCTGTCGAATAGAGATGCGGCTCCGCCTGCTTTCGATTCACCCCCAGCCGCAACTCCCATCTCTTCTTCGAGTTCCAGCCTCACCTGCGCAGGCAGATCGTCCCACACATCTTCCCAGGTCGCTGTCAGCTTTGCGCCCTGCTTGATCAATGTGTTAGGCCCCCACGCATTCTTGTTGGTCACGTTCCCCGGCACTGCATACACATCGCGATTCTGTTCCATCGCGCAGCGCGCCGTAATCCGCGTGCCCGAGTACTAGCCCGCCTCCACCACCAGCACGCCAATACTCATCCCACTCAATATCCGGTTGCGCAAAGGAAAGTTCTGCGGCGCCGGAAACGTCCCTAGCGGAAATTCACTCACAATCGTTCCGCCCGACTCCACAATCCTCTCCGCCAGCTTCTTGTTCTCCTTCGGATACACCACATCGATACCCGTTCCCCACACCGCGACAGTCTTGCCGCCTGCATCGAGCGCACCCTTGTGCGCCGCCGTATCCACGCCCCGCGCCATGCCGCTGATAATCGTCAACCGCCGGTTCGCCAAGTCGCGCGACAACATCTCCGCCATTCCCGATCCATACGGCGATGGTTGCCGCGTTCCCACCACTCCGATTCCCGGCCGCCCGAGTACCGCTGCATCTCCGCGAACCCACAGCACTGCAGGTGGATCGTAGATCTCCAGCAGCCGCGCCGGATAGGCCTGATCCTCGCGCGTAAGAAAAAATCCGCCCGCCTCGGCCACTCGCTTTGCCTGATCCTCTGCCGCAGCGCAGGCGCGCCCTTCAAAGACGAACTGCGCCGCCCGGGCCGGCAATCCCACACTTTCAAGCTCCGTCAACGACGCTTCGAACACACGTTCGGCCGAACCCAACTGCGCAATCGCCCGTGCAATCCGCGTCGGCCCCATCTCCGGCGTCATCATCAACGCCATCCATCCAAGTCTTGCCGTCTCTGAACTCTTCAGCGCAACTTGCTCTGCGTCGCTGGTCGTTGTCATCTCTCTCCGTTCACCGCTCGTGCCACGTCATCGTCACTTACCAGGCCGCACGCTGAGCATCGGTCAGAATAAGCGCGATGAGAGTTACATATATTCGATTCGTCATAATGCGCCGATAGGCTGTTGGATTTGCGCCCCAATTGTAACGGCTGTCCCGGCTGGCGCATACCGGATTTCGGCGCCGGCTCATTTTGCCATCTCCTCATCGCACTTTTTGCACTCCATCAATCGTCCCAGCCGCTCTGCCCTGCCCGCCTCCGTCAACACCCACTCCCGCACCATCCATGGCGGCGTGTGCCGCACATGCTGTCCGTGCCCGCAGTCGAGCAGGGCCACCCAGTGCCCCTCTTCGTCTTTCTCGAATCCGATCACCGCACGCAGCATTCACCTATCTCTCGCCACATCCCATAAACTAGTCGCTTGGGTCTGCACACCTCAAATCGCCTCCGCGTCGCCGCCATCGACTTCCTCAACCCCGCACCGCTGATGTGGGACTTTGAACATCCACCCCGCAACATCGCGCTCGCTCAGCGCTACCAAATCAACTACACCCTCCCCTCGCTCTGTGCCGAAGACCTGCTCGCCGGCCGTGCCGACCTCGGCCTCATCCCCATTGCATCGCTCACGCCATCGCTCGCCATCGTCCCCGGCTGTTCTATCGCATCGCTCGACCGCGTCCGCTCCATTCAACTCATCGTCAAACTGAAGACTCGCGACGCCGAAGCAATCAACCAAGCACTCGCCGCCATCCGCACCATCGCAGCCGACACCGCCTCCCGCAGTTCGAACGCCTACGCGCAAATCCTCTTTCGCAAATTCATCAACACTGATCCCGAATTCATCCCCGCCTCCGCGGACCCCTTCAGTATGCTCGCCCGCGCTGACGCCGCACTCCTCATCGGCGACCCAGCCCTGCTCGCACTCGAGTCGCGCGAGCGCATCGAAAGCATCGCCGGCCCCTGCCTCTGGATCGACCTCGCCCACGAGTGGCGCACCCGTACCGGCCTGCCCTGGGTCGCCGCTGTCTGGGCCGCCCGCCCGGAAGCCCTCAACGGCGTCACGCCTGCACAAATCATCGACGACCTCCAGCAATCGCGCGACCACGGCCTCGCCCACATCGACTCGCTCGTCGAAGAGTGGACGTCCCGCATCGCTCTTCCACCCGCCACCATCCGCAACTATCTGACCGGCAACATCCACTACACGCTGGATCAAGACTGCATCGCCACAATCAAGCTCTTCCGCAGCTACGCCGCCGATGCCGGTATTCTGCCCGCACTTCCCGACCTTCGCTTCCTCTGATCCCGCCTGGGACGCAAAACGCTGCGACTTACTCTCTCTCCTGAACGTCTTATCTTCAATGGTGCCTTTGGCGACAACCTTGATCGCATCGCTCCGCCCGACCATCGAGGCGCTCGCCGCCGCCGCGCCTGCCGCAGCACGTCATCCCAGCCCGCTCCTTCACATGCTGCTCTCGTTCGGCCTCGTGGGCGTATTCCTCGTCTCCATCGTCGACTCGTCCTTCGTCCCGCTGCCCATTCCCGGAATCACCGACATCATGATCGTGGTCCTCGCCGCGCAGCACGCAAATCTCTTTCTCCTGATCGGCGCGGCTACGGTTGGCTCCGCGTTGGGCGGCCTCTTCAGCCACAAAGTCGGCAAGGCCGGCGGCATGGCCTTCCTCGAAAAGCATGTTCCCGCAGGCATCTTCAAACGCGTCTGCACCTGGATGGAGGCGCATGCCATCCTCTCCGTCGCGCTGCCCGCAATCCTGCCTCCGCCCATGCCGCTCTCGCCGTTCGTGCTGGCCGCGGGCGCGCTCAAAATGTCGCGCAGGAAGTTCATGACCACCTTCACCATCAGCCGTTTTCTGCGCCACGCCGCGGCCGCCGCCCTTGGCATATACTTCGGCCCGCACGTCCTGCGCATGTGGAACATGTTCAGCCGCAAATGGGAGGTCCCCATCCTCATCACCATCTGGAGCGTCATCCTCATCAGCGTCGGCTACGCCTTCTGGAAGCTCTACAAGACCTCCCGCGACGTCACTGCCAAACCCGGCGCGCCATACCCCGAGCAAGCCCCCCAAGCCCACGTCTAGCCGCTCTTATCTTTGCCTTTGTCTCTACTAACAACTGACAACTAAGAACTGACAACTGTTCTTCACATCTCCCATCGCAACAGCGTAGCGCCCACCGTAAAGCCTGCACCCACGCTCGCCAGCAGCACCAGGCCGCCCTTCTTCAGGCAACCCTCATCCATCGCCGTCTTCATCGCCATGGGAATCGTTGCCGCCGTCGTGTTGCCGAAGCGGTCGATGTTGATCACCACCCGGTCCAGCGGCAGCCCAAGCCGATCCGCAGTCGACAGAATGATCCGCTTGTTCGCCTGGTGCGGAATGAAGCACGCCAGGTCTTTGCCCGTCACGCCATTCCGCGAGAGCAGCGTCTCGGCAGCCTCCGCCATCTTGCGCACGGCAAACTTGTAGACCGCCTGCCCATCCTGGTGAACCACATGCATATTTGCCGCGACCGTCTCCGCCGTCGGTGGATGCAGACTCCCGCCGCCCGGCATATTCAGCGCCGGCGCACCCGACCCATCAATCTCGTGGAAGTAGTCGATCATCCCGATCTCGCCGTCTTCGCACGGCTCCAGCAACACCGCGCCCGCGCCGTCGCCGAAGATCACGCAAGTCGACCGGTCCTTGTAATCGATGATCGAGCTCATCACATCCGCCCCAATCACCATCACCTTCTTGTGAACGCCGCTCTCCACCAGCTTCGCGCCCATCTGCAGCGCATAAGGAAATCCCGAGCAGGCTGCCGAAAGATCGAATCCCCACGCACCCTTCGCCCCGATCTTGTCCTGCACCAGGCACGCCGTCGCCGGAAAAAACATGTCCGGAGTTACCGTAGCAACGATGATCACCTCAACGTCTGTTGCTGCGATTCCCCGCACCTCCAGGCACCGCCGCGCCGCCTCAGCAGCCAGATCGCTCGTAGCCACGCCCTTGTCCACAATGTGCCGCGTGTGAATCCCGGTTCGCTCGGTGATCCACTGGTCGGTAGTCGCGACCATCTTCTCAAAATCGGCGTTGGTAAGTACCCGCGGTGGAACATACGTCCCAACCGAACTGATCTTCGCCCGCACTTGATGTTGCGGCTTCAACGTCAGACTCAAACCATCACCTCACTGCCTCTCGCACACTTCTCTCGACTCGTTCTTGACCTGCTTCAACCCAGACCGGATTTCCTATCGCACGGGGATCATTCTCGCCGACCTACGCCCTAAGAACAAGTGCGTATCCTCACGCCGTCCCATTTCACGCAACCTCGACGCACCGGGCAGCACTCCCGCCACCCGCGAACCGCTCCTCAAATTGTCTTGTGGGCACCGCAGAATCCACAGCCGCGTCCTTCACTGACAACTGTCAACTGAGAACTGACAACTGCATTCAAAAAAAGTACCGGGCGACCTACTGCGCCCATAATGACCCGTTACCGTTGCTTCCTTCCGGACCTGGCGGGGTTGGCGGGATTACGTCGCGTAGGACCCGGCACTAATCGAGTTTACCATCGCACGCCCTCCGGTGCTCACCTCCCGCCCAGCCCGCTAAATCCGAACCCACTGGCCGATACCGGCCGAAGCAAGCTACACTGCCTTGAACTTGTGAGGCGGATATATCGTGACGCGTGATCGATTCTCTAGACGTACCTTTGCGAAGCTCTTTGGCTCCGCCGCCCTGGCGCCAGCCGCTCTACCCATTCTCGCGGAGTACGCCCCACCCGCCGAAGCCCAGGCCACGACACGAGCATCCGCCAACGCGCGCTCCTTTCCACAAGGCTTCCTCTGGGGCTCCGCCACCGCCAGCTACCAGGTCGAAGGCGCAGTTAAGGAAGACGGCCGCGGCCCCTCCATCTGGGACACCTTCTCCCACATCCCCGGCAAGATCAACAACGGCGACACCGGCGACGTAGCCAACGACCACTATCACCTCTACAAAAGCGACATCCAACTCATGAAGGCCCTCGGCCTCCAGACTTACCGCTTCTCCGTCGCCTGGCCGCGCGTCTTCCCCAACGGCACCGGAACGCCTAACCCTAAGGGTCTCGACTTCTACAACCGCCTCGTCGACGAACTCCTCGCCAACGGTATCCAGCCCTACTGCACCCTATTCCACTGGGATCTCCCCCAGGCCCTCGAGGATAAAGGCGGCTGGCAATCGCGCGACACCTCCCAAGCCTTCGCTGCCTACGCCGGATACGTCGCCGGGCATCTCTCCGATCGCGTCAAGCACTTCATGACCCTCAACGAGATGAGTTCCTTCGTCGACATCGGCTACCGGGATGGCCGTCACGCCCCTGGCCTCAAGCTACCGGCCGCCGCAGTCAATCAGGTCCGACACCACGCCGTCCTCGCGCACGGCCTCGGAGTCCAGGCCATCCGAGCCAGCGCCAAACCCGGTATCAAAATTGGTCTCGCCGAAAACGCGACTGGAACCGTGCCTGTCATCGAAACACCAGAGCACATCGCCGCCGCCACCAAGGCGTACCGCGAGGTCAACGCCGGATATCTCACCGCGGTCATGGAAGGCAAATACACCGACGCCTATCTCGCCCATAAGGGAGCAGCCGCGCCCAAATTCACCGATGCGGACATGAAGGCAATCGGTTCCCCGCTCGACTTCGTCGGCCTCAACCTGTACACACCCTCCTACGTTCGCGCAGCCGATAACGCAGACGGCTTCGCGATGGTTCCATCGCCCAGCTCTTACCCGCACATGATGAGTTCCTGGTTGACCGTCGGCCCCGAGGCCCTCTACTGGAGCCCAAGACACGCCGCCAAGCTCTGGAACGTCAAAGAAATCTACATCACCGAAAACGGATGCTCCTCCACGGACGTCCTCGCCGCCGATGGTCACGTCTACGACACCGACCGCGTCATGTATCTCCGCAACTACCTCACCCATCTGCACCGCGCCATCTCCGAAGGTATCCCGGTTAAGGGCTACTTCTGCTGGTCACTCATGGATAACTACGAGTGGGCCGACGGCTACGCCTATCGCTTCGGCATCCATTACGTCGACTTCGCCACGCAAAAACGCACACCCAAACTCAGCGCTCACTTCTACAAAGAAGTCATAGCGCGAAACGCTCTGGTCTGAGCGAGTCATGCGGGATCTGCCCTTGCTATTCACTAATCACGACCGCTATCGTTGCCCCATGCGCATCAGAGTCCTGCTCGCCCTTCTCGTCCTTGTCATCTCCGCCCACGCCGCCGACGTCCATGTCCGCGTCGATCCCTCCGCCCGTCCCGCCAACCCCGGCAACGAAAACCTCACCACATTCCCCACCATCCAGAACGCGCTCGACCACCATCCCTTTGCCACGCCCAGTCCCGACGGCACTCCCGGCCGCGTCTTCATCGAGATCGTCCCCGGCACCTACCACGAGCGCGTCATCGTCACGCAGAATCACAACAACATCACGCTCATCGGCCTCGGCAAAACGCCCGATGAAGTCGTCATCACCAACTCGCTGAACTCTAAAACAGCCGGCGGAACCTTCTTCACCGAGACTGTAGAGATCAACGGCCCTGGCTTCGAAGCCGACAACATCACCTTCGAGAACACCGCCGGCAACACCGGCCAGGCCGTCGCCGTCGCCAACCGCAGCGACCGCTCCATCTTCAAGCACTGCCGCATCCTCGGCCATCAGGACACGCTCTTCGCCGACTACGGCCGCCAGTATTACGTCGACTCCACCATCGAGGGCGGCGTCGACTATATCTTCGGCAACGCCGCCGCCGTCTTCGAGCGTGACGAGCTCCACTCCAACGGTCCCGGTTTCGTCACCGCGCAGTCCCGCACCTCACCCGACCAGACCACCGGCTACGTCATCCTCAACAGCAAAGTCACCGCCGACCTCAACGCTCCGCCGATCGATCCGAACGCCCCCGGCGCCACCTCCACCGCCTCGGCCCGCAAAATGATTGGCCTCGGCCGCCCCTGGCGCACCTACTCCCGCGTCATCTACATCAATACCTCGCTCCCCGCCGAACTCAACCCCGCAGGCTGGAACAACTGGGGCAAAGCCGCCAACGAGTCCACCGCCTACTACGCCGAAGCCCACTCCACCGGCCCCGGCGCGTCGCCCTCAACCCGCGTCCCATGGTCCCACCAACTCACCCCCGCCGAAGCCAAACAATATTTCCCCGCCAACTTCCTCGCCGGCCCCAAATCCGGCCCCAACCACTGGAACCCCATCGCCGAAGCCGCCAAACTCCCCTGAGCGCATGTTGCCCTTGCAGTTGCTGTCTCGCCGCTATCCTCGCATCTCCCTCTCGGATGACGTAAAGTGGCAGTCATCCACCCGATGAGCCACTTCCCGCTGAAGCCCACGCACGCCCCGGTCAAAAACTACTACGCCGCCCTCGCCCAGTTCCACCTCCACGGCCACGACACCGAAGGCAACACCCGCTCCGCCTTCGCCGACCTCCTCAAGAAATGCTCCCACCCCTACGCCTGGCACCTGGTCGAGGAGTACCAGTTCAAAGGCACCGCCAAGCAGTCCCTGCGGGCCGACGGAGCCCTCGTCGACGACCTCACCCTCGTCCACGGCCTCTGGGAAGCCAAGGACTCCTCCGACGACCTCCAGGCCGAGATCAAGAAGAAGGTCGCCGCCGGATACCCGCTCACGAACATCCTCTTCCAATCCCCCGACCACGCCGTCCTTTACCAGAACAACGGCATAGCCCTAGACTGCGACCTCACCAAACCCGAAAACCTCATCGAAATCCTCGAACTCTTCTTCGAGCACCGTCAGCCTCACGAGCAGGATTGGGAAGAGGCCGTCACCAAGTTCGCCGAGAAGATTCCCGACCTGGCCCGCGGCGTCACCACCATCCTCGAAGCCGAAGACAAGAAGAACCCCGCCTTCCGCGAAAACTTCCAGTCCTTCGCCGAACTCTGCCGCCAGTCCATCAACCCCGACCTCACCGACGACGCCATCCGCAAGATGCTCGTCCAGCATCTCCTCACCGAGCGCATCTTCCGCAAGGTCTTCAACAACCAGGAATTCCTCTCCCGCAACGTCATCGCCGCCGAGATCGAAAAGGTCATCCGCTCCATCACCGCCCGCCATTTCTCCCGCGACGAGTTCCTCAAGCCGCTCGACCGCTTCTACACCGCCATCGAAAAGGCCGCCGAGTCCCAGACCGGTTATACCGAAAAGCAGCACTTCCTCAACGCCGTCTACGAGAAGTTCTTCCAGCGCTTCGACACCAAACAGGCCGACACCCACGGCATCGTCTACACCCCGCAGCCCATCGTCGACTTCATGGTCCGCAGCGTCGAGGAAATCCTCCACGCCGAGTTCGGCAAATCCCTCTCCGACTCCGGCGTCCACATCCTCGACCCCTTCACCGGCACCGGCAACTTCATCACCCGCATCATGCAGCAGATCAAACGCTCCGCCCTCCCACAGAAATACGCGGAAGAACTCCACTGCAACGAGATCATGCTCCTCCCTTACTACATCGCCAGCATGAACATCGAACACGCCTACATGGAACGCGTCGGCGAATACAGCCCATTCGAAGGCATCTGCCTCGTAGACACATTTGAGCTGGCTGAAGCGAAGCAAATCGGATTGTTTACGACAGAGAACACTAACCGGGTGAAACGACAGAAGAGTGCGCCCATTCGAGTCGTGATTGCGAATCCACCATATAACACAAACCAAGACAATCAAAACGACGACAATCGAAATCGTAGATATGGCGGCAAGCAGAGCATCGACAGTAGGATTGCCGAGACCTACGTAGCAGATTCAACCGCGAGCCTTCGGAATAAGCTGAGTGACCCTTACGTAAAAGCCTTTCGTTGGGCCAGCGATCGGATTGGCAAGGAAGGAATTGTCTGTCTAGTAACAAATAATGGATTTTTGGATCAGCTTGCGTTCGATGGAATGAGGAAAAACCTTTCGCAGGACTATTCGTTGATCTACGCATTGGATTTGGGCGGAAATGTCAGAAAGAATCCGCGGCTGTCAGGAACGACTCATAACGTATTCGGGATACAGGTCGGCGTCTCCATCACGCTCCTTATAAAGCATGCGGAAAGAGACAAGGAGCCAGCCAAGGTATTTTATGCACGATTCGCGGAGATGGCGAAACGCGGGGAGAAGCTCGGCTTCCTGACCGAGAAGAAAGAAGTTTCAAAAGTTGAGTGGCAAGCGGTCCCGGTTTCTGAGAAAGGCAATTGGAATGTCATCCCACAGGATTCGGGGTTCGCTGCTTATCCGACGATGGGGATTAGAGACGAGAAGGGGACGGAAAACGTTCAATCAATCTTTAGGCTTTACAGTCTGGGTGTTTCCACGAATCGCGATGCATGGGTATTCAATCATTCAAGCTCGGAGCTTGCAGCGGCAATCCGCAAGACTATCGATGGATACAACGCACAGTTGGTCAAGTGGAATTTCGCTAAGCAAAGTCATTCCAAGTTCGCCCTGGAGATTGACGATAAGAATTTCAAGTGGACCGAGAGGCTAATCGCAACATTGGGTTCGGTGGCCGCGCCAGCGTTCGACGACCAGAAAATCCGACGCGCGCGATACAGACCATTTGACCAACAGTTCCTCTATTTCGACAGACTTCTAAATGAACGCGGAGGCCTCCAAAGGCAGGCATTCCCCGTACCCGCTGCTGAACACGAAAACCAACTCATCATTGTCACCGGCCACTCGCAGGTCCCGTTTTCCGTACAAGCCAGCAATATCCTCGCGTGTATCGATGTCGGTGGTCGGCCCTCACAGGTTTTTCCCTTCTACACCTACGACGAAGACGGCACCAACCGCCGCGAGAACATCACCGACTGGGCCCTCGCCGAATTCCGCACCCACTACGCCGACGACAAGATCACCAAGTGGGACATCTTCCACGCCACCTACGCCGTTCTCCACCACCCCGAGTACCGCACCCGCTACGCCGCCAACCTCAAGCGCGAACTCCCCCGCATCCCGTTCCCGCCCGACTTCCACGCCTTCGCCGCCGCCGGCAAGCGCCTCATGGAAATCCACATCGACTACGAAAAGCAGCCCGAGTACCCCCTCGAACAGATCGAAGACCCCAAAGCTGAAGTCTCTTTCAGAGTTGACCGCATGAAGCTCTCCAAGGACAAATCCGAACTCCGCTACAACGACTTCCTGCTCCTCCGCGGCATCCCCGCCGCCGCCTACGACTACCGCCTCGGCAACCGCTCCGCACTCGAATGGGTCATCGACCAGTACCGCATCTCCATCGACCCCCGTTCCGGCATCGTCAACGACCCCAACCGTCCCGACGACCCCAAATACATCCTCCGCCTCATCGGCCAGGTCATCACGGTCTCCCTCGAAACCCAGCAAATCATCGCCGTTCTCCCCTCGCTCAACTTCCCCGCATAGCCGGGGCGCCCATGTCAGACGCTAACCGTTCCTTGCCCGAATACGGTCCCAACAGCCGCCCGCCGTCGAAGTGGATAAGGTGTGTCGGCTCTTCGGCTACCCACGCCACTGTCTCCCACGGAAGCTCAAGTGCGCATGGATCACTAGCCCGTCGTGGGCAAACTTCGATCTGAATATTTCGGCCACTTCACGAATCAATGACATGCTGAATTGTCGCATCTCTTCCTTCGTCTCGCTTCGCTTCTACGAACTGATCCACCAAGTTCCAAGCGCTCGATGCAAACCCATCAAACTCTCAGGCCTCAGTGACTTGGCCCCGATTTGCACACTCAAATCCTTGATACCCCGCGTATAATCTAACTAGGGAGCATAAATGGGAAAGGGTGGCCAGTGAGCTTCCCCAACATCTTGCTAATTATATGATTCCAGAGACTTTATTTTATAAAATATTCAGAATCAATACTTTGCAAATGGTATATACCACAGGTCCGGACCTAAGTCATTTCGATTGGATACTTTAGGACTTAAGTACGGGGGGGTGGCCTAGGTTGAAAACGGCACTTGGCAGCCAGTCAGGCGCCGCTCCGAAGCGCATCCTGCTTAGTTGGAGCGGAGGAAAAGACAGCGCCTGGGCGCTTCATCTCCTTCGCCAGCAGCCAGAGTACGAGGTCGTCGCTCTCCTCACCACGATCAACGAGAAATTCCGCCGCGTCGCCATCCACGGCTACCGCGAGGAGCTGCTCGACCGGCAAGCCGAAGCCGCGGGTCTGCCCCTCTGGAAGGTCGACCTGCCCTTCCCCTGCACCAACGCCGACTTCGAGTCGCGCATGGCCGCCGTTTGCGCCCGTGCTGTCGCCGAAGGCTTCTACGGCATCGCCTTCGGAGACCTCTTCCTCGAGGACATTCGCGCCTACCGCATCGGCCTGCTCGAAGGAACCGGCCTCGAACCCATCTTCCCGGTCTGGTGTGCGGATCTCGGCATCTCCACCGCCGAACTCGCCCGCCAGATGATCGCAGCCGGCCTGCGCGCGCATCTCACCTGTATCGACCCGCGCTCCCTCAGCCCGTCGTTCGCCGGCCGCACCTTCGACGCGGCGCTCCTCAGCGACCTGCCGCCCGAAGTCGATCCCTGTGGCGAGCGCGGCGAGTTCCACACCTTCGCCTTCAGCGGCCCCATGTTCTCCCGCACCGTTGCCGTAGTTCCCGCGCAGACCGTCGAGCGCGACAATTTCGTCTACGCCGAACTTCTCCCCGCGGAGCACCCACCTGCGCCGCACCCACGCCGACCGCTTCCAGCCGCCATCGTCAGCGTAGTTTGCGTTCTCATCACCATCCTCGCGGCATTCTTTTCCACCTCTGCCTTCGCCCAGACGCTGGCGCATCCAGGTTTAGTCGGCAACGGCCTCAAGATTGATCTCTGGTGGCAGCACGCCATCTTCTACCGGGTTGCCACGCCAACGGAGGAACTCGATTTCAAAGCAATCGCCGCTCGCCTGGATTCCCTTCACTCGCTCGGTGTGGATGCGCTGCTCCTGCCTGCACCCGCGCTTCCCGCGCCCGGCACAAACGGCAGCATGCCCAATCTCGACGGCCTCGACGATCTCATTCGTCAGGCAAGCGGCCGTGGCATGCGCGTCCTGCTGACGATCCAGGCCTCCAGTGGCACCGAGGACCTATCCGGCGTCGCCCGCTTCTGGCTCAGCCGCGGCGTCGCCGGGCTCCACATCATTACCCCACCGGGGACTCGCCCGGAAGACACCCAGGCCATGGTCCAGAAGGTGCGCAAGCTGGCCTCCAGTGCGGCCGGACGGCGCGTAGTCATCTCCGAAGTGGATCTCGCCCCGCCCAGCCCAGCCCAGGACGCTCAGATCACCCGTCAAGCCTCGCGCCAGGCGGCCTCAGGTCGCGCCTCACGAACCGCCGAATCATATGCCGCGCAGTTGCAGATCGACTCCCGCCCGGATCGCGTTTCCACCCTCGACGCCGCCAGTATTCGTCCGCTTCTGGCTCAGACCATCGCCCAGCCCAACCTGCTGCTCGACCTCCACGCGCCCGGTCCCTCTGCCGGTTCGCCTGGGCTGGCCGAGGCGGTCGCCGCGATCAGCCTGATCACCCACCCCAACGCGCTGATCGACTCCCGCGCAAACCTCGTCATCGAGCCCACAACCGTTCAACCCGAGGCTCCCGACCCGCCCTCAACCCCCACGCCCCCACCGCCGGCCCCTCTGCCCCCCGGGACCTACCTGCCCTACGTTCCCTACTCCCCGCCGGCCAAGCCGCACCCGGCAGCGTCTAAGCCAGTCCAGACCGATCCGCTTACGACCTGGTACAGAAAGCTCAACGCGCTCCATCACGACAACGCCGTGATCCGCTCCGGCAGCAAGGTGTTCCTCGACTTCGACGCGCAGAACGCCCTGGTCTGGGTCAATCGCCCCGCTTCACCGTCCCCATCGACTCCACCGATTGTCGTCGCCTGCAATCTGTCTTCGTCGCCGGTACAGTTATCGCTAGCTGCCGCGATGAAGGAGCTGAACCTGCACGGCTTCTTCCTGCGGACGATCCTCCGCTCCGACGACGCCATGGGCGCCCAGGACCTGAACTCAGTGAATTTGCCGCCCTTCGGCGTCTACATCGGCGAATTGCGGCGCTAGATTAGCCCAGCCTGGCTGGCCGTGAGGTCGAAATCTCCGAGCTCAACCCAACCTTCGGCGCATTCTCGGCGAGCCTGGCAGGTCCATCCCAGTAGCTCTTATGGTAGGAAAGCCTTTTGGACCACTGTCTCCCCAGTCGCGCCCCATGCAGCCCCAACTGGTATCCAAGTGCCTTCAAAACGGTCCTTATCAAAGCGACCGACAGGAGACGGGCGCTTCGGTGTAGGAGATACGCAAACTCTGACACAACAAACCGCCGCCCTTCGCCGGCCGGTTTTCCAAACTGTTCTCGCAACCATGGCTCGCGGCGGTGACATACCCCGATGTCGAAGTAACGCCGAAACTCATCAGCCATGGTGAATGCATGCGAATGATAAACCTGTGCCTCAGCCACATAAGCCGACTTCCAGCCCGCCATCAGCAGCTTGCCCGCAACCAGTGAATCTTCGGCGATAATGACATCCGTTGGGAAGCCGCCAACCTCCAGCAAGTGGCTTACGCGATACGCTGAGAAGCTGTTCGATAGAAAGGCAGCCTTGATGCCGAGAGTGTTGCGGCTCTGATAATCGCGCACTTCGCTTCGCGGGGGGTAATTGAACAGCCTCGCATGGGCTTCGATGGGCCCCGCCGCAAGCCTTGGCAGTTGCCTTCCATAAGCCGCCGCGATGTTTCTATCTTCGAAAGCCGACAGCAAAAGATCCAGGGCGTCAGGGGTCGCCAGAACAGCGTCCTGTGTCAGGTATACGACAATGCTCGCCCACGGCACCAGATCCAACGCACGCTTGCGGGTACCGCCGTGATTGAAGTCCCGGCGATCGATGCGGAAGACCTGATAGCCCTCCTGCACCGCAAGTTCCCGGGTTCCATCATCGGAACTGGAATCTACGATGAGAACCTGGCTGGGGGAAAGTCCTTGAAGGCTGAGCCCGGTACTGAGGGAAGCCCAATGCTTACGCGCATTGCAGGTTGGGATGACGACCGCAACCTGCGATCGGTCGACCTGATCGACGGCGGCCTCGCCGGGTAGATGCATCTCAGAAATCGTCGACATGGCAAAGCTCCGTTTTCGAAAACACCATGCAACGGCCGTTCTCATCTCCCTGGCTGTCGTTCACTTGCCATGAAAACTGCACCGACGGTCCGTCCCAACGGAATGAGTTTACTACAGCCCGGTTACTCGACAGGCAGCTTTTGATCCCGTTTGATCATCATACGGCAACGCCGAGTCGGTGTGAGTCCCCTATTTGTGTCACAGCATTCACCATTGAAGGTGAAGCAGTGAAGTGGCCTGCCGGGGCAAATCCGTTGCAGTGATTACGCTGCCCTCGGTCACATCGAGCCATTGAGGCGAAGTAAGGAGTTGTAGCTGACCCGCAGCCTTCAGCTGAGCATATTGCCCGGCTGTCGGGTTCTGCGGGGACCCGAAGGTTTTCCACACGGTGAACGCATTGGAGTGGGTATCGTCGATACGGAAGTGCTCAAGTTTGACCCTACGCACACCAGCCGGGATGCCAGCGATTTTGACTGTGACCTGGGCTCCTGTGGCGGGCAGATCGTCATCGTGGTAGTTCCAGAGCATCACTGAGGCTTCGTGGGCGGCCCTGGTGGCGAAAGCGTCGATGTCGGGGTTCTGGCGGACACCACTCTTGACGATGTCTTCGGCCGAGATCTGCGCGGAGCTGATGGCAGCGACACGATCGCCGGAGAAGAGACCAGCCATGCGGAAGATGTTAAGCACGGGCTTGTCGACGCCGTTGGTGGCGAGAGTGCGGAAGCCCTCGAAGTACTGCTTGTCTTCGAATTCGAATGACCAGGAAAGCATGCCGACGAGGTTCACTTTATTTTGGGCGGCAAGTTCGATAAGCGCCTTCATGGCCGCCGCGGTGTATGTGGCATAGAGGGGACCGTTGCGATAGGCATTGGCGGGATTCTCCTTTGCGGAGCAAGCGGCGCAGCCTTCGGGATCAGCCTCCGAGAGGATGATGGGGAGGTTGTGATACTTCGCCGACGCAGCGACGGTGCGGAAGCCGTTAGCGGCGGAGTTGAGTTCGTTGGACAGGCCCATCCGGACGTGGCCGTCGACCAACTTGGGGCTGCCCTTGGGATGGAAGGAGATGAAGTCGAGCGGGATGGGATCGCCGGTTGCGGCGTTCTTGTCATTGGCACAGTGGTTGAGGAAGTTGGTGAGGAAGGCGATAGAGCGAGCCGAGCCGGGGCCGGTGCTCCCGGGTCCTCCGACCTGAGCGTTCGGCAGGGCTTTGCGGACTCCGGCGACGGAGTAGTCATAGAGCTTGAAGTATTGTTCGGGCGTGCCCTGCCAGTAGGAAATGTCGGGCTCGTTCCACACTTCGAAGTACCAGGTGGCCACCTCGGCTTTGCCATAACGCTGGACGAAATGCTCGGCGACGCGACGGCAGAGTTCGCCCCACATCGCGTAGTCCCTGGGCGAACTCTGGACCGAGCCTTTGACGGTGTCGGGATAAGGAAGCTCGTAGGGCATGGTGCCGGAAGCAAGGTCTTTTGGCATGAAGCCGAGTTCGACCATGGGCCGCACGCCGGCGCTTTTATATTCGTCGAATATCTGGTCGAGAATGGTGAAGTCGTAGATGGGCTTGCCGGCGGCGGCGAGGGTGAAGACGTTCGTGGACGACCACTTGAGCTTAGCAGTGCCGTCGCCCGAGGTGAACAGGTGATGAGCGCGAATGTAGACGGGCACGGGCGAGAGATCGTGCATCTCGCTGAGAAGTTGCCGGCCATACTTCATTGTCGTGAAGTTAGACTCGTCATATCCAAACCAGCTGGAGATGGGCTTGTAGGGCCCTTGGGACTTGCCGAGGTCGACCTGAATTGTGACTTCCGTTGGTGCTGCGGGAGCGGCGGGCGCGGGAATCTGCGCGGCGGCCGTCAGAGCGATTGCCTGGAAGAGAGCGATGGTGAGTCTGCGCATGGTGGGGCTGGCCTCGCGAGATTGAATTCGGATGCAGGTGAGGTGCTGCGACCGGATCATTCTACCTACAAGGAGCGAAATGAGGTTGCGAGGATATGGACAAGCTAGTGTGGTGTGTCGCAATTAGCGACCATTATTTCTTTGGCCGCGACAAAAGCGAATCACAGAGGCCACAGAGAAACGGAGAGAACACAGAGAAGTTCGCAAAGAAAATCGACCTCTGTGTTCTCTCTTCTGCTCTGTGCTCTCTGTGATTCGCTTTTTTGAGGGCTGCTCCGCCGTGCGCCGAGTGCCAGCGAGCGGCTAGCGCTAGCAACCGCCTTTGCATTTCGCCATAATGGCTGCATGCAGGCGTTCGCGCAACTCAGTCGGGAACTCGTAGATCTCGTGTTCGCGGTAGACGGAGATCGTCTTGCTGGTGGTGTCGAGGACGACCTCGCAGTGGTGGCACTCGCGGACATGGGTTTCGACCTCGGCGAGAAGCTTGGGGTCGATCTGGCCGTCGAAGTAGTCGGTAAGCTGGGAGAGAAAATCAGTGCAGGTCACGGCTTGGGCCCTCCGTTTTTCTGCTTCTTGAAGTAGCGGCTGAGCCGTTCGCGCAACTGGAGCCGCGCTCGTAACAATCTCGATTTCACCGCTGGAACGCTCAAGCCGAGTGCCTCCGCCGTCTCTTCGGTAGAAAGATTCTCCACGTCGCGCAGAGTGAAGACGGTGCGAAAGCCGGGAGGCAGGCCCTGGATAGTCTTGCGGAGGATGTCGCTGAGTTCGCCTTGACCATAGAGCTGCTCCGGGTTCGGTCTCCACTCAGCGAAGTCACGCGGAATGGAGCCATCTTCCGTCTGGACGTCTTCGTCCATGGAGACGGTCTTGCTTGTCTTACGCTTGCGCAACCGCATAAGACTTTCGTTCACTGCGATGCGGACCAGCCAAGTCGAGAACTTCGAGTTGCCCTGAAACTGATCCAGTTTCTGATAAGCCTTGAGAAACGCGTCCTGCGTAATGTCTTCCGCGTCCTCGCGGTTTTGGGTAATGTGCTGCGCGACCCGAAAAATCTGTCGTTCATACTGCCTTACAAGCTGCTCGAAAGCGGCCGAGTCCCCCTGTTTTGCGCGTTCTACAAGCGCGACGTCAGGGTGGATCTCTTCCGTGACTGGAGATTGGATGGCTGGCATAAGCAAAAGGTGCAATTCTCCCGTCTAAAGTGAAGCCGGCTGCCGGGACAGCGCCTGTGAGCCTGGGTGATTCCTCAACACTACAAAGATAAGTCTAAATGCGCTGTCGGTTCGTGGGCAATGGGGG
>WNGR01005370.1_pt1 | contig 17556 bp, 12 predicted proteins | sample 5407581 | NCBI WGS metagenome assembly WNGR01 (sample SAMN13153383, study PRJNA577476) | soil metagenome | isolation source: 80 cm soil or saprolite under Garry oak tree replicate 2 | place: USA:California | collected 2016-06-15 | reverse complement strand
ATTTTTTCCGAAAAATCTTTTTTCCTTTTTCCCGTTTTTTTCATTCTTGCTCGCATACATAAGCTGCGACCGTCAAATAGGGCCGCTTGGACTGCTGAATAGTATAAGGGTATCTATGAAGCAGTACTGCACGGTTACGAGCCGCTAAACCGGCAATTTGAGCACGCAGGCGCACGCTCACCCTCACGACATAATGGGGTGTGGATCGGTGCTAGGGTTAGCGCGTAACGGTTGCTCCCGATTGGGAGTGAGGGACGGCAGGCAGCGTAGAACGTGGTACGTCCCTGACTTTATCGCTCCTTTACCATGAACAAGTAGCGGACTTCGCGCGGCGCTCCTGGGCACTACAACCGCTGCTCATGCAGGCACAGCCAGGCAAAATGTTTCTCCCTGCTTTGCCCCGGCTTATCGTGCCTGATCTCTTCGGCAGCGACGGCCCACCGCTCGACGTTAACGCCTTTCCAGATTTGCTTGTAGATGAACTTGTTGACTTTGGTGCCGAGCCGACGCGCGACGTGCTCAGCTTTCCGGGCCACCTCTTTCAGTTTGGCGAAGTATGCCAGCGTTCTCTCCCACGCTAGCTTAGAGCAAGCCTTCGCAAACCAGTTGGCCGGATTATTCTTGACGCGAGCCATGTTCGCCAGCGTTAGCAACTTGTCTAAGTGCCCTTCCCTGATGAGTTTCTTGTAACGGTTGCTTTTAGCATTGACCCAATAATCGTTGCCGGTGATTAACGCTTTAATTTCATCCGGTAGTTCTATAGAAGTATTGTTGGTAGTAGTATTACCTACAGTATTTTCTATAGAAGCGTCGTCGTTGCATTGTTTTTTTTGTTGAAGACCAGCGTATCTCGCTGACAAAACCGCGCCTGCTGATAGTGCATTCATGTCCATATTTCCTTTACGGCCACAGCAAACTAAGCCTATGGGCTCGTGCCGGAGGCTGTGTATTTAGTATTGTGGGACCGGCATTACCGCGCGGAGCTGCCGGTTAGAGGGGGTTCATTTGGTTGTGAACAAATAAAAGAGCCCCTTTCGGGGCTTCTCGCATTTATTTTTTTGCTCAGTTCACTTGTCGCGTAAGACAATAGTAAACCATCCACTTACCTGGGTCAAGTGGTCTAGCAATGCATCCCCTGCTGTAACTTAGCGGCTTAGTTTAAATAGCGACAAGTAAACTAGCAACACTAAGTTGCTAGTATGATAACGCTAGGGTTTCAGAACTGTCTAGCCGTACTACTTGTACGGGGCGTACGAGACGTACCTCCCGTACGACCCGCCTAGTATATCCCGTACATTCCGTACTACCCGTACGGGCCGTACGGCCCGTACTATATGTGCAACAAATGCAACATAATATGTTTGACACCTGCATTTCCAGCGGCTATGCTTATTCTTATGAAGGCGTACCTGAACGCGTCAGAGATCGCAAAACTCCTGAGGGTAGACCGGGCAACCGTGAGCCGATGGGTGAAGAAGGGAGTTATCCATGGGGCGATTAGGCCTAACCACACCGGTCAATGGCGCATTCCACTCGAAGCCTACGATAAGCTCGTAAAGAATGACAGGCAATGAAAGTCGTCAGTTTCTCGATTTTCAAGGGAGGGACAGGGAAGACAACTACTACCGTCAGCACTGCTGCGGCGTTAGCTCTGAGAGGGCAGAGGGTGTTGGTAGTTGACCTGGACCAGCAGGCGTCGGCGACCCGATACCTTGGTCTGGACCCTGATGCTACGCCGAGCCTCTATGAGGTGTTTACAGGGGCAAAATCCGCTCAGGCCGCCATCAAAAAAACGGACTTCGGTATCGATGTGCTTCCTTCTCATGTACTACTTGCCGCCATTGAGGAGGCGCTTGAGCCAGGTGATGAACAGAAATTATCGGCCATGCTCAGCCCACTCAAAAATGAATACGACTTTATCCTCATTGATACGCCGCCGGGAAAGGCTATGCTGGCGTTTAACGGGCTTGCCGCCGCTGACCTGATAGTTATACCGGCTTCTGCCGAAAGAATGGCTGTAGACGGCGTAGCTGACCTTATAACGCACGTCCAGAAGATCATGTGGTCGAAATTCGCGCTCACCCATCAGGAACTGCGGATACTGTTCACGATGTACCGCGCTACCACCGCGCATTCGCCAGCAATAGTGGAGAACGCTCGGAAAATCTGGCGCGATAACGTACTGAACGTCAAAATACCTCATACAACGCTATTTTCCCGCTCATACGATGAAAAAATACCCGTAGGCATGCTAGAACCGAAACATCTCGGCGCTATCGCCTATGATGTATTTGCTAAATGGTTAATCCATAGCAATAACAATGAAAACACCTAGAACCAGCGATTTCGACCCAAACGCCAGAGAGCGAAAGCTCAAATCGACGATGGAAGACCTGCCGTCTATAGAACACCCGGCACCGGCGCTACCAGCGACAGATCATGCCGGTACTAGAGTACCCCCCGTACTACCCGTACGGGACGTACCCCCTGCTTTGTCTGACAGGAGGAAGATGAAGCAGCGCCACCCTTTTGATATTTATAATGACCAGTATGACACCCTGAAGCAGTTAGCCCTCGAAGACCGCATGCGCGGCGGGGCAGGGAGCATGAGCGCGATGGTCAGGGAAGCGCTTGACGACTATATCGCCAAAGTACAGGCTGCGTAGGGCGAACAGTCAACTTGCAATGTTGCCGTCACGTGCGGCGGGGCAGGCAACGACTCTGCGGAGTGTACGGCAAGATAAGGGCGCACGTTCGTGCGCCCAAACGCCCCCCACACCCCCCGTTGCAGATGCGCCCGCAGTGAAAATTCCCTGTGCCCGCATGCCGGCAAGCTATTTACAATAGCGGTTTATGCGTTCACCTGCCAAACGTCAAACCGTACACTACACCACCCATGTCAAACCCAGCGTCAAAGCTGAGCTACAGCGCATTGCTAAAGCCGAAGGTTTGACCCTCTCCCGAACCGGCGCCGCCGCCCTGGAGGAGTGGCTCGCAAGGCGCTCACACATCCAGCACCGGGGCATTTTCCAGCCGATGATTGAGCACGCCATTGCCAAAGAGATGCGCGCCTACAGCAGCCGTATAGCGCTCCTGTTAGTACGGAGTCTCTTCACCAGCGAGCAGACCAGAGCCATTGCCTATAACATCTTACGGAAGCAACCAGGACTAACCGACGAGAAGCTTGACGACATTATGGACGGCTCTAAAAGCACTGCTAAACGCAACATCGCGCAGGTAGCGCCGGAGCTTACCCCCCTGGTGCGAGAGATTGAAACGTGGCTCACGCAAACCATCTAAGCGGCCGTATAAGCAGCACTAGCAATGGCAATCGTCAAAGCCAGTTATACCCGCAAGCGTGCTGTAGCCAAGGCAGCCATCCGCTACATCGAGAACCGCCCCGGCAAAGACGGCAGCCGCATTGTACGGACACTGTTTAAGGCCGACGGCAAAGTGGATCGGAGGGAAGTGTACACCATGATTGACCAGGCAGATAAACACAGCTACTTTTTTCGCCTGGTTATCAGCCCGGACCCGCAGCGCGAGGATAAAGACAAAAACCTATCGCTCAGGGAGATCACCGAGCGAACTATCCAGAGCTTAGAAGTCCGTTTCCAGAAGCCGCTGCAATGGGTGGCGGCGGTACATGCCGACCATGCTGACCACCGGCATGTGCATGTCATCGCCATTGTGCCAGAGCGGTTACAGGTGCAGGACTTCAACCGGATGAGAAGCGCGGCCACCGAGGGAGCCCTAGAGCAACTACGGCACCTCGATGTAATCAGAGAAGCGCGCGAACGGAGCCTTAGTAAGTGGCTTGTAACCGTCAGGCAAACCAAGCAGCGGCCAGAGTTAGGCAACCTGCTGATTGTTGCCCCGACCAGAAGCGGCAAGGGGCTACTGGCAGTCAGTCAACTTCTCACCTGGCATCACAGTGTTATTGTCAACGACATCAAGGGCGATCTATTCACCCAAACCGCAGGCTTTCGGAGCCTGCTCGGGCCGGTGTATGTGCTTGACCCCACCGGAGTAGGGCACCGCTATGACCCGCTGCAAGGGAAGGCAACCGAAGACGCCCTATATTCCAGCGCCGCCCATCTGTTGCACCAGGCCGAGGGGCAAGACATATTTACCCAGCGGGCCACCAAGATGCTGGCATGTATTTTCGCGGCAGCCAAGCGGCAAGCGGTAGCGGCCCTGCCGTATGCGCGCCTGATGCTACGCGCGGGCCTGCGCGGCTGCGTGGAACGGCTGCATGCGGTAGACCAAGAGCTTGCCACCATCTTTTTAGATGTGAACCAGGAGAACGCCAACCTAGACGACCGCTTTTTGCTGTCGGCATGGGGCACCCTAACGACCAGATTGCACCCGCTGCTAACCGAGACCGTGATACGCTCGCTGGCGCATTCAGACTTTACACCAGAAGAGATCATCACGAGCAGCAGGCCAGTTACGGTTTATATGCGCTGGCAAGAGCAGGACTTGCTTGCCCTGTCGCCACTCGTCCGGCTACTCTGGGGCAGCCTGATAGATGAACTGGTAACAACCTACGATCAACGAGCGGGCAGGGGATGCCAGCCGGTCATGCTCCTGATTGATGAGGCTGGCCGGACAGCCATACCCTCGCTGGCTGACCATGCCACCACTGTCGTCGGCCGGGGCATAAGTATATGGCTGGCGGTGCAATCCCTGTCACAGCTTGAAGTTGTCTACGGCAAAGCCCGCGCCCAGGTGCTTAGAGACAACATGGAAAGCCAGCTGTACTACCGGCCCACCGACATCGCCACCGCCCGCTATGTTGAGGAACGGTGCGGCAGACAATCTGCGTATGCTCATACGACAACTGAACAGCAGAGCGGCCACACCAGCGAAGGACGGTCAGAGCAGGCTATACCACTGCTGAGCGCCCATGATTTTATGCGCTACCAAGATCATGAGGTGATAGGGTTTCATAGGGCGCTGCCACCCTTTAAGCCGCATCGGATGGACTGGCGACAGCATCCCATACTTCAGAAGCGACGAATGGTACCCCCTCCGAACCTGCCAGCCCTGCCAGCCGTCGCAGACCTGCCGGTGATGCAAGGGCTACACCGCTCGCACTACATAGACCCTGACCGCTAGCCCTTTCACACATGTCCACAAGATACCTTGGTGGTTATCTGCGGGGCAGGGGGTATGAGCGCTATGGTCAGTGAAGCGATTGACGAGCATATCGCTAAAATGCGAGCAGTGTAGGAGCGACGTTGCGTTTTTCCGCAGATGCTTTCAGCCAGTACTCAGAAAAGTAATTGCATTCATCAATGCTAAACCGTATGATGGGCGCAGAAAGTTAAAGCGGAGGACAAGCGGATGTGGTATCTCACGGTTCGGACGTGGCTGGTTATTTCTATGGCCTTCGCTCAATCCAAACAGCGCGTCATCGCGCTGTTTTTATTTGTACTCATTTTGGCAGGGGCTTTCATTCCGCCGGCATCAGCATTCGCCGCGACTCAAAATACCGGTCCGACTGCCGCGGAAATTGCCGCAATGGCTCCTCATAAAACCTCCACAACGCCTTCAATCGGAAAGATCAATATGAACCCGGCGCCGGCGCCGTCTAACTCTCTTGTGTCAAAAATCCCGGCGGCAGCTGACGCCCGTCCGGTCGGAAACGGAACTGCATTATTCAGTGCGGCCAGAGGCGCGATGAGCAATGAACCCATGATGACTCCCACAATACCTAAGCCAAATTACCAGCCCCACGAACTAACTGGTATGCGTACGGCCACGTCCTCCGTTTTCCAGAATAAGGATGGCTCGTTCACGAGGACAAATTTCTTCTCGCCGCATTTCTATCAGAACAACGGTAAATGGGATCAGATTGATACTTCGCTAGTCGAAGATACGAATGCTGCCGACTCGGGCAACTTCTTTGGTCAGCTTTGGGGCCAAGTCGAATCATGGTTCAGCTCGCCGAACGCATTCATAGAAAAGGGTAACAGCTGGCAGGCCCGGTTCACGCCGAGTAACTTTAGCGGTGGCATGGTGCGCATTAAACAAGGGACGGACCAAATAGGATTTAGCCCGGTCAATGCCAACGAAGTAAACCCGGTCCTTATTACCGGAGCAAACGGCCAGCAGACAGTTCATTATGCGAATCTTTGGAATGGCGTAGACGTTGACTATATCGTCGAATCGGGTCAAGTAAAAGAGGCTATTATCCTTAGAGACAAGAACGCTACATCACAAACGCAGTTCAAACTAATTGGCGCAGGACTCCAGAAACCGTCGGCCACCAATGATAAGACAGCTCCCGCATTCAACATTGTCGGTGCTCTTAATGACCAGTTCGCAGTCGCGCCAGCGAATGTCATTCTTAATAATTTCGGATACGTTGCAGATAAAACTACAGGCTTAACACAGAGCTTCAATAATAATGTGCTAAGCGTTGGCGTAGATAACTCATACCTGCAAAACTTGCCCGACAAAGCTTTCCCGGCCGTAATAGACCCGACTATCACTAGTACATTCGGAACGCGGGCTGGTGGCAACTATATTTCGTTTAAGAGCGACGGCACTATCTGCTACTCAAACACGTGTGACCTCTACGCCGGCGGCCTTTATGACAACAACAATATATGGCGTGATTGGCGAGGTGCCTTCTATGCGCCTTATGATACCTTTAAAACTGCCGGTAACAGCCTAACGGGTGCTACATTGCACTTGACGCAGCTGACCGGCGTAAGCTGGTGGACTGGCAACACCGGTTCGTACAATTTCCAAGCCGGCAATGCCACCTGCAACAATGGCTACAATTGTATGGATAGTATTTGGGATTCTGCAAATATCGGTACCTCAGGCGACGTTTCTGTTACTAACATTTACCAAAATCTAATTAACAATCACAACTGGGGCGGCTGGCTTATGGTTGATGGTGCCGACGGCACTGGTGTCGGTTCATTCAAATCTTTTAACCCGGATTACAGCTACGTCACGTTCACTTACAACACTTCTATTTCAGCGCCGACCTTTGGAACGCCTGCAAGCGGGCAAATCTATGTTGACCCGCAAGCCTCGTTCCAAGTTAATACAGAAACCAACCCGAACAATAGCACGCCGTTGCAGTACGAAATGGCAATATATGATGGCACCAACGGATCGGCTGGCAATGGTTTAGTTGCCAGCACCGGCACGACACAGCAAAGTACTATCTGGACAGTACCGGACGGGGTGTTGCAAGACGGCTCGATCTACTACATCAGCGCCTTCAGTTATGACCCGTCTACTGGATTGTACAGTCCATGGTCGGCACCGACGCCGTTTAAGATCGATTCACGACGAGGAAAAGATAAAACTCAGACGTATGATACGCTTGGTCCGGTAAAAGTCGATATGGCAACCGGTAACGTGGAGACGAGCATTAGTAGCCATACTACTAAAGCTCTAGCGGGCGATCTGGGCGTTAACCTTGACTACAACTCATCTCTCAAATCCCGGCCAGGCTTAGTCGGTCAGTACTACAACTATCTCGTGAGTTCCACGAATCCGGTATTGACCCGCGTTGACCAGAGTGTCAACTTCAACTGGGGTACCAGTTCGCCTGGGCCGCAGGTATCGTCCAGCAATTATACCGCTGAATGGAACGGTTACTTTACCGCGCCTGTCGCTGGTACATATTACTTCGGCTTTAATGATCCTAATACCACTATGGATGCGACGATCAACGGGCAATACATCGGCGGTAGCGGCACCGGAGTTAATTGTTCAACTACCTGCTATGGCAGCACTGGCATCACATTTACTGCAGGTCAGACCGTATCCATTAACGTTGAACAACTCCAAACGAACACTGGCTCGAACAATTCAGCCTTTTTCTACGTCAAAGGGGCGGTCTCCGAACAAATCATTCCAAAAGAATGGCTGCAGACCGGCGTACGTGCCATGCAGCAAAGCAACGGGCTGAAAGGGCAGTACTATTCCTATTCTGATTCGGGTGTGCCACCAACAATCGGCAGCAGCAACAATACGTTAATTATGACCCGGACTGATCCGCTTATCAGCTTTAACTGGAATGCATCTAACGGGTCACCTATACCTAACGGACCGTCTACTGACTACCTGGTACATTGGTCCGGTTTCGTTACGGCACCTGTTACCGGCAGCTACTACTTCGGTACACAGAGCGATGACGGAAGCGGCGTAACAGTAAATAACCAGTCCGTATATAGCAGATGGAGTGATGGTGTTGATACATCGCCGCAATTCGGTTCAACTATTACGCTAACTGCTAACGTTCCATATGCAATCACTGCCGACTATTACCAGCACCTAGGCGGTGACAATATGGCACTGTACGTTAAGGTCCCTGACGGCAACGGTGGCTATTTGTCCCCGCAGATAGTACCGACAAGTTGGCTCTCACCGAATGCCCAGGTACTGCCGGCTGGCTGGAACCTCGGCATCGACCCGGACGGCACTGCAACATATACCCACTTGACCGCCAACCAAAGTAATGCAATTTTAACCGATTCGAGCGGCGACACCCACAATTACACTTGGAATGGCACCGGCTATACGCCGCCAACCAATGAATACGGCCACCTCTTTCGCAATAATGATGGTACCTTTACGTTGCAGGATTCAGACGGAAAGACCTACGTCTTCGACAATACCGGTACCCTTACAACCCTTACAAACCCGGTAGATGATAGTAAAACTGCAGCGCTTCAATATACCTATGGTGCGATCAACGGCAGCAGTCAGGTCGGCGTATTACAAATTACTGACGGCGTAAATTCCAACCGATGGGCTAAGATATACTATGGCGGCGCTTCGCAGTGCGGTACGGCACCTACAGGCTTCGTGATCGCACCGACCAACCAGCTATGCGCAGTCACGACAAACGATGGGCGAACGACGTACTTCTACTATCAGCAGTACGGTAGCTCGCCAAACATTGTTTATGAACTGGCTGAAGTATTGAAACCGGGTAATGATACCACCACCTTCCAGTACACAGCAGTTCAGAACGCGGGCAATACGATCGGCTACCAGCTGACCGGCATCCGCGGCGGTCTCGCTAACGATGCAATTGTCGCCGGCGTCCGGGCAGACGACAGCACCACATATACGGCCATCGCCTATGACGCATTAGGCCGGGCGACAAGCATCACCGCTCCAGCCGCCTCTGCCGGTGCGACCAGAATGCAGAATACCATTCAGTACTTGCCGGGTACTATCGGTTACCAGTACGGCAACCCTGCCACCGGATATTACGGCGCTACTCAGAAGCACGTCACTAACGCCACGGAGCCGCAGGGCTATACTACGAGGGTAGAATATGACAACTTGTTCCGTACCACCACAAGCTATGGTGTCCAGGGCTTGGCGACTACCTCGCAATGGGATTCGGCTAAAGATCTGCTTTACGCGACGACCAGCCCCGAAGGCCTGATGGCTACGACCATCTACGACGATGACGACCGTCCCATCACGCAGTACGGACCGGCGCCGAGCTCATGGTTCAGTTCATCTACTAACAGCCAGACCGGGCATACCGAAATAACCCCACAGTCAGCGCACGTTAGCCAGGTAGCCCGTACCGACACAGCTTACGACCAGAACCTTACCGGTTTGGCGGCAGCTTACTTTACGATGGGAACTATGCCCGCTAACAGCGCCAGTCTCACCGGCGCACCGGCGTTGCACAGCACGAACATCGCCAGTGACGGCACTATCAGCCACACATGGGGCAGTACCCCGCCTGTACCCAACTACTCTGGTAACTGGGGTTTCAGCATGACAGGAAAGATGCGCCTGCCGACAAGCGGGAGCTGGACGTTCAACCTTACGTCCGACGACGGCGTGCGGATGTGGATCGATGACGTGCTTGTCGTAGATGACTGGAAAGACAATTCATCCTCAGTCGGCCATCCGGCGTATACGTTCAGCAACTCGACCGCCAATTCTCTGCATTCGGTCCGCATCGACTATTACCACTTGACGTCCAGCAGTAGCGCCACCTTCACGCTTGCAATGACGCCGCCGGGAGGTTCCCAGACGACTGCAGTTGCAACCTATTTCACGCCAGATTATAGCCTGCCGACATCAGGGACGTCGTATGACTCAACATTCGGAAATACAACTGCTACCGCTAGTTACGGAAGCAGTCCTGAGCTCGGTCTTCCATCAAGCGGCACGGTTGACCCAAGCGGGCTTAATCTAACGGCAAGCAAGACCTACGAAACTCCAGGCAGCGGCTATTTACGCCAGTTAACGAGTACCTCGGCGGGAGGCAGCGCAACACTATACGGTTATTACGGCAGCACTGACACCGCCGACAATTACTGCACCACTCCGGTTGAGGCATACTTGCAGGCGGGGCTGCTGCATACCCTGACATATCCTGACCCTGACGGCGCAGGCCCGCAGACGGCAATGACAATAACGTACATCTATGATGATGCCGGCAGAGTCGTCGCGACCAATTACAGCGGCGAGACCTATTGGCACTGTATTACCTATGACACCCGCGGCCGAATTACATCTGTATGGACTCCGCCGTATAACAGCCTGGGAGCCCGCACTGTTACCTATAACTACAGCGTCAGCGGTAACCCGTTAGTAACCAGCGTGAACGACAGCTCCGGAACTATAACAACCACGACCGATTTACTGGGCCGCACCGTCAGCTACACAGATGCCAACGGCGATACGACAAACGCTACTTACGACAGTATCGGCAGGTTGAGCACCAAAGTTAGTCCGATGGGTACCCAAAGCTATACGTACGATAACTACAACCGCATCACCGACGAACAGCTCAGCGGTACGGACCTAGCCAGGCCGTCGTATGATTCATATGGCCGTATGTCGAATGTGAGCTACCCGAGCGCCGGCACGATGACTCAGAATGTCACGTACGATGCGAATACCGGCAAGGTAAGTTCGCTGAACTACGTCACATCGAACGGCACTAACATTACCGACAGCGTCACCCGTACCCAGTCAGGCAAAATACAGACGGATGCGCTCAGTTCCGGTGGTGCCAGCCTGTCGTCAGGCTATACGTACGATCTTGCCGGCCGTCTGACCAATGCCACCATCGGTTCTAATAGCTACGCATATGGCTTTGGGACGCAGAATACATCCTGCGGCACGGGCAGCAACATGAACGCGAACTCGGGTAAGAACTGCAACCGGACCACACAGACAATTAACGGCTCAACAACTACCTATTGCTATAACTACGCCGATCAGCTGATCAGCAGCTCCAATCCGACTGCCAATGCAGCCGCCTACAATTCCCACGGAGATACCACGCAGATAGGCTCCGGCACGACACCGCTCTACCTATCCTACGATTCGTCGGACCGCACCACTGGCGAGAACCAATACAGCAGTTCCGGTAACGGCATGGCCATGTACTATAACTATGACCCGGTGAACCGGCTTATCGGCCGTCACGAAAACAGCATCACCAATTGGACTTGGGCCGGGACCGGCCATGATTACGCATACGACTACACCGGCAGCGGCAGCAGCCCCGACTACGTACGGAATAGCTCAACTTGGCAGATCATTGAAAAATATGTCTCATTACCCGGCGGCGTACTTCTGACGATGTATACGCAACGTACAGGCAACGCGGCGAACAGCTATGTCCTACCCAATGTACATGGCGACACGATGTTGTTGGCTGACGGCAGCGGCAGCAACGTCAGCACCGGAACCGGCCCCGCCAGCTCCTATACCTACGATCCGTTCGGCAATCCGCTCCCGGGTGGCGCCAATCCTCAAGATACCGACGTTGCATCGTTCGGCTGGGAAGGCTCGCACCAGAAGTTCACTGAGACAGACTTTGCGCTTACGCCGATGCTGCTAGGGGCTAGGATATACCTTCCTACAATCGGAAGGTTCACTGCTATCGATCCGGTGCTTGGCGGTAACGTTAATGCGTATGTTTACCCACTCGATCCGATAAATTTCAGCGACTTGAGCGGGTTATGTATGCTCCAGTGCACGGTCGACATCTCTTACTTTCAGTCCACCACTACTACTGCAAGCGCTCAGCCGGCGATAAGTCAAGCGACCCTAGTTAGTTACAACAGAAGCGCACCAATCGGGGTTGCAGCCTCCGCCCGGACGACAAATGTGAAGAGCCCGCAGGTGATGGCGGCGAAGGTGGACATTACGAGGCTAGGACCTGACCCGAGATACACAACACCTAATACTGGTGATGCAGGTAGGTTTAACTTCTACAATGCCGGGAGCTCTGCACATGACTGGGCTGGTGGGGGAGCACTCATTGGCGGTGGAATAGGATGTGTGGTAGGTGCCATACCCGGTGCAATCGCCGGTGCGGCTGCGGCAGGTATTGGCGCATTACCTGGGGCAGCATTCGGTTGTATGGCAGCCGCTCCAACAGGAGCCGGATTTGGCGGCCCTATAGGTGCCGTCGTCGGATATTATTTGGGTGGCAATAACTTGCCTGGCGCAAATGCCTTTGAGTGGTTACCGGAACAAGTGTATGCTCCTTGGGAGAAACAGTAGACTCTTAGTTAGTGTTTGATTCTCAGTACGAGAAATAGGTGGGCCGAAGGATGTACAACATGCGACAGCCCATCGCGATCCTGATCAACGCCTCACTGCTGCTGGGCAGTCCCTCATGATCGCGGCAGAGACGACGCCAGCGGATGATCCAGGAGAAGGTGCGCTCGATCACCCATCTTCTGGGCTGGGGACGAAAGCCTGTTGGGAAGAGCTTCTCCCAATCGGCTTCCTCCCCTTCGGAGACGAGCAGTCCCCGTTTGGGCACCGTGAGCGCCTTGACCGTTTGGATGATCCACCCCAAGGTGATCCTGGTCCAGATGCAGAAGGTGCCACCATAGTGGCTGTCTCCCCACACCAGCTTCAGGCGGGGAAGCAATTCCTTCAACGGCGAGAGCAAGGCTCGACCTCCTTCCTGATCGGATCTCTCGGCTCCAGTCACCTTGATCGCCAAGAGATGGCCCTGCGTATCAACGAGCGCGTGGCGCTTGCGACCCCAGATTTTTTTTCCCCATATCGTAGCCCTTTTGGGGGCCGCGAACCGCACTGGTTTTGATGGATTGGCTGTCGATGATCGCGGCACTCGGCTCTTCCTCTCGGCCTTGTTTTCGACGCACCTGCCTGCGCAGGGTGTGCAAGATCTGCTCCCAGACGCCTTCACGTTGCCAGCGCCGAAAGTAGTAATAGACGGTGCCCCAGGCAGGGAACTCATGGGGCAGCAGTCGCCAGGGACAACCGCTGCGCAACACGTAGAGGATGGCATTGACGATCTCGCGCCGCTCATGCTCGTGATAGGCAGCCTCTGGAGAAAGTGCTGGCACCAAGGGCTCCAACACCTCCCATTGCTCGTCGGTCAGATCGGATGGATAGGCCTGGCGATCCAGCGTCATCGGCATGCGCTGTTGGCTTCTTTTCATCTCTTTTGCTCCTTTTCTTGAACTCTCCTTTCTCTTTCCTCTCGGCTAGGTGGCGGGAATCAAACACTTAGTTAGAACGCATGATAAAATTTATTAAGAGAAAGGATATCCAATGGCAGGCGAGACGTATTATTACTTTTTTAGCATTATTTCAGTCCTGGGGACAATGCTATATCTAATAAACCTGGTACTCCTCAGGGTTAACGGTAAGACGACTTTTGGTCTGGCGTACAAACCAGGCACATCGGAGCACAAAAGGGTTGTGAAGCTAGCCAGTGACCGTAACCTGTCTATTGTGTCCATCCTTGAGGTACTCTTTATCGCCAATTTGGTGAACAGCATAATTAGAGTTGTGCACCTCAAAACTCCTGATGCACATTTCGTTATAATATTCGCACCGATTTTTTCTGTAATACTTTTTTCTGTAATGATTATTGTTGTGCGTAAACAACTTAATAATTACCTGCCTGGTAAACACGGGCAGCAATAACTTTAAGGGCTCGCACCAGAAATTCACCGAAACAGACTTTGCGCTTACGCCGATGCTGCTGGGAGCCAGGATATATCTTCCTACGATCGGCAGGTTCACGGCGATAGACCCTGTACTTGGTGGCAACGTCAATGCGTTTGTCTATCCGCTTGATCCGATAAATGGAAGTGAATTGAGCGGGGAGTTTTCCTGCTTATTGCAGTGCACAGCCGATGCGGGTAACTTCCAGGCCACTACCACCATTGCGGTCATACAGAGTCCTACTGTGATCCGTGCTGTCAGTATCATGGTTCCATTCGTCCGGGCGGCGTCGAAGCCGGCGTCAGCGCCAGCCAAAGCGAGCGGCCCCAACCTTGCTATAGGTTCAAATGGGAAAGTCGATTTCACACAGTTGAAGTCACAATATCCCCTAGGAATGCCTATTAAGAAAAGAGGGTTTAGCGATGCTAGCATATGCGGAGGAGTGATTGCTACAGCTTGCTATGGAGTAAAACAATCCAATGATGGCAGTGTTAAGACACCATATCGATTATTGTGTAACGATGTACGATGAGGAGACGCTAAACCCGGTCCAAACCTAGCTTCCTGGCTTTTCTGAAATGTGCCGTTACACAAGATTCGGGATGGCATCCAGTGTTACGTACCAATATGATAGCACTGGCTTATCTTTTCCTAGGGGTGTAGGTGGTTCCATTCTATTTTCGTCAGGCAACTTATCGCCCGGTTGCAGCACTGATGGCTCAGCCTTCTTAGTAGTTGGGGCTAGCCATAGCTTTACTGACGGGTCTTGGGAGTTTGGATTCGGATCTCCTGGTGTGGCGCTAATGCAGACATGCACCTCTGCAAATGGGTGGTAAACTCGTAGTATATTAATTTTGAGGAGAAAGACTATGGGCAATGTCGTTAATGGAGCGGCACTGGTAGCTATAGGTTGTGCGCTAATCATCTTTAGAAAGCCATTTACAAAGATAAGTGTTGGTTTCCAAAACTCGGTGTTTCACTTTCATTTTGGCGAGAAGGATATAATGTTAGGATATTGGCTTGTGCCAATTTTTGGCTTGGTTTTTATCGTCGGCGGTATCCTGGTTCTACTTGGTATTGCTAAATAAGGGTGAGTTAATTATGGATCACGATAAAATATGGTATAAGGGGTTTATCCTCTTATACCCAGATACATCAGTAATACAAGATGAATGGGATTTTGCACACGAGGCTTTGGCGGGCGGGAACTAAGTTAAATGAAAAACGCAGAATCAATTTTAGTAATCAGCTCATTCTTCATAACGTTTGCCGTTTGGATTTGTTCTACCTATAAAACCGGCTTTGTAGCGTACTCACCTTGGTCATTACTTAAACGTAACCAGCCAAAATTCACTGTTGATAGGACAAAACGCAAGAAATTTTGGAAGGCCCTACTCATCGCATTTGCGCTAAATATACTATACGGCCTAATAATAACGCGTGACGTTGCGCTAGTTGTTGCTTTTAGTTTATTTAATATGATTTTTCTTACGTATAGTTTGTATTATCTGATATTACTTAAAGAAGACAAAACTAAAGCTGGGCGGTAATCTGTAAGGATCTTCATATCTATCGCCAATGTCCATGGCGCAAATAGCGAAGGTTTGGCAATGGGTCTGGATATTAAATGTGGCCAATTAATAATTTTAATCCTTTGCCTGGGTATCGTTGGAATTACTTCCGGAACTACGAGGGGCTTCTATATGTAGAGCGGCCGCCGCTGCTACACAAGCACCGGAACCGGCCCCGCCAGCTCCTATGCCTACGACCCGTTCGGCTTAACCTTAAACCACAGCTCCGCCGATTTGATATAGCGACCCGCACATTCACAACTCCGTGCCCGCTCCATGGGCTTGTCTTTCCGTTATGTGGTCGCTACTTCCGCGCCGAAACGATCGCGCCCGATATACTCCGATGCCAGCTTAAACCTATCCGGCTTGTCGTTTCTCTGCTCCGAGCGTAGCCGAACGGTCAAGACCCTCCGCTTCGCTCCGGCGAGAAGCCCATTCCGCTACCGTTGCAGCACTGCCACGGCTTGCCTCACTCTATCCCTCAACCTCCTCAGCCAGCCCGTTTTGCGTGTAATCATGGCAGCAGTTGCGCAGCGACAGCACCTATACAGCCACCTACGCGAAGCGTGCTAGAATGAGGCAGAATGCAATCACGCCAGCCTACACCGAAGCAATCAGGTTTCAGTGCTATAGAAGTCTTATTTGTCGTTCTGGTTGTTGTAGCCCTGGCTGTAATTGGCTTTGTGGTATACCAGCGTCACAAGAGCATTAGCACTAAGAGCACTGCAACATCAAATACTACTCAAACGACCACGCGGCCTGCTCAGACTGCAACGCAATATCTGACCATCAAAGAATGGGGAGTACGCCTGAAACTCAACAGCGATACAGCAAGCCTATACTACTACATCAAGCCCAATCTTCCCGACGTTACCTATTTGTCCCTCAAGACAGTCAGCGATGTTGCTCCCAACTGTGCGGCCGACAAGGGCTCACTCGCAGCGATAGGCAGACTAACAGAAGCAGACCAACAGGCTCTTGTTAGCAACTCTGCACCAGGTATTCCAGGCACCGTACACATTGGTAGCTACTGGTATAGCTTTGATCACTCACACGCCGATTGTACGGACGGTACTGCTGCCATGCAAGCAGCCGTCAGCAAAGCGGCACCTAACCTAAACGCCAACCTACTGCAAAATACCTTTAAGACACTGGAAGAAGCTCCAACGCAGTACCTAACTATCACGGAGTGGGGCATTAAGGCAAAACTCGATTACAATTACAGCCTACGATACAAAATTTGGCCGTCGAACCCTAATATAGCCGACTTTACCTCAGATCAATTGACCGCAGCAAGTTCTAGTCCAGGCTGTGGCATCGGGCTAACGCCAGACGGTATGCCTTACAATCACGGAGGAGGCAGTATACGACGGTTAAAAGGCAACGACCTACTTTACGCGCCCGAAATCGCCACGTATACCGCTGAACAATTCGCTACCGACCCAAAATATGCAGCAAGCAGAGCGGACATCACCAAAGTTGGCGACTATTATTATTTCTACTACCACGAACAAGGGCCGTGTGCTGACACAGGGTTCACACAGGAACAAACAGAAAACGCTGTTAGATACTTGCTGCAATCGTTCCAACCCGAGTAGTCCCGTAGGCACAACCACAGGTATAGCTAACCAAATACACATCTCTATGCTAAGGCCTTAGCACACCACCCGCCTGCCGACCCGCTTAGCACCGCGCCCGCTGCTAAGGAGCTTAGGAGGGGGTTTACCTTCAAGTGGGAATGAAATGCCCGTAAGCTTTACTTAATTTATTATGTAGCCTTACTCGGCGGGCTCGTTCACTTCAGATCAGTCCGAATGAAGGTTGGCTTGGAGCCAAACTGGCAGTTGGTGCTTCGCCCCTTTGTTCAGAACTAGCTTAGTCTCGATTCTCTGCTCCTCGCCTCGATCGGTTAGATAGTGACCGCCCATGAAAAGGCAAACGCCGCTTACCTGACGGTAGAGTTCTAGCTGAAATTCGGCCTCTAGGACCGGTATCCACTTCTTCAAGGCGCCGGGTGCTCCCGATGTCT
>WNGR01005327.1_pt1 | contig 17559 bp, 17 predicted proteins | sample 5407581 | NCBI WGS metagenome assembly WNGR01 (sample SAMN13153383, study PRJNA577476) | soil metagenome | isolation source: 80 cm soil or saprolite under Garry oak tree replicate 2 | place: USA:California | collected 2016-06-15 | reverse complement strand
CGACCGGTGGGGTGGGCGGGGGCGGGCGGGCGGGCTAGGGCTCGCTTACTACGGGGATGATCATGGGGCGGCGGCGGTAGTTGTCGCTGACCCACTTGCCGACGATGCGGCGGGCTAGCTGGCTGATCTGGTGAGCTTCGGTGACGCCGTCGGCAGCCGCCAGGGCCAGGGCTTCCTCGATCTTGGGCAGCACCTCGCCGAAGGCGGCGTCGTCGATGCCGGAGCCGCGGGCATGGATCTCGGGGCCGGCCACCATCTTGCCCGAGCTGGCGTCGACCACGATCACTATCGAGACGAAGCCCTCGTCGCCGAGGATGCGGCGGTCCTTCAGCTGCGATTCGGTGACCTCGCCGACGGTGAGGCCGTCCACGTAGACGTAGCCGCACGGTACCGCGCCGGCCACGCTGGCCTGCCCGGCCACCAGGTCGACGACCACGCCGTCCTCGGCGATCACGATGTTGTTCTCCGGCACGCCGGACTGCGCGGCGAGGTGCGCATGCGCGCGCAGGTGCCGCCATTCGCCGTGCACCGGCATGAAGTTCCGCGGCTTGACCAGGTTCAGCACGTAGAGCAGTTCCCCGGCCGGGGCGTGGCCGGAGACGTGTACCAGCGCGGAGCCCTTGTGCACCACCCGCGCGCCGAGCCGGGTCAGCCCGTTGATCACCCGGTACACCGCGGTCTCGTTGCCCGGGATCAGCGAGGAGGCCAGGATGACGGTGTCGCCGGCGGCGATCCTGATCGGGTGGTCGCGGCCGGCCATCCGGGACAGCGCGGACATCGGCTCGCCCTGCGAGCCGGTAGAGATCAGCACCACGTCACCGGGCGGCATCTCCTCGGCCTCGCGCAGGTCGACCAGGAGGCCGCCGGGCACCCGCAGGTAGCCGAGGTCGCGGGCGACGCCCATGTTGCGGACCATGGACCGGCCGACGAAGGCGACCTTGCGCCGGTGCTTCACGGCGGCGTTGAGCACCTGCTGCACCCGGTGCACGTGCGAGGCGAAGCAGGCCACGATGATGCGCTGCTCGGTGTGGCCGAAGATCTCATCGAGGACGGGCGCGATGTCGCGTTCGGACGTCACCACGCCGGGAACTTCGGCGTTGGTCGAGTCGGCCATCAGCAGGTCGACGCCCTCGGTGCCGAGCCGGGCGAAACCCGCCAGGTCGGTGAGCCTGCCGTCCAGCGGCAGCTGATCCATCTTGAAGTCGCCGGTGTGCAGCACCAGGCCGGCCGGCGTCCGGATGGCCACCGCGAGCGCGTCCGGGATGGAGTGGTTGACGGCGAGGAACTCGCAGTCGAATGGGCCGAACGAGCTGTGGCTGCCCTCGACCACCTCGACCGTGACCGGGTCGAGGCGGTGCTCCGCCAGCTTGCTCTGCACCAGGGCCAGGGTTAGCCTGGAGCCGGCCAGCGGGATGTCAGGGCGCTCCCGGAGCAGGTACGGGACCGCGCCGATGTGATCTTCGTGCGCGTGCGTGAGGACGACCGCCTCGACCTGGTCCAGGCGCCCCTCCAGGTAGCCGAAGTCCGGCAGGATGAGGTCCACGCCGGGCTGGTCCGGATCGGGGAACAGCACGCCGCAGTCCACGATGAGCAGCCGGCCGCGGTACTCGAAGACCGTCATGTTCCGGCCGATCTCGCCGAGGCCGCCGAGCGGAACGATGCGAAGGCCGTTGCGGCGAAGGGAGCCAGGCAGGGCCAGGTCGGGGTGCGGGTGGCTCACGCGCCGGTCCCGTGCAGCCCGGTGCCCGGCAACTGGGTCCCCTGCAACTGGGTCCCCGGCAACTGGGTCCCCGGCAACTGGGTCCCCGGCAACTTGACGCCGCCGGCGGCGAGGTCGAGCGCCAGCTGATGTCGTTCCTCCCCGGTGGCGGCCAGCAGCGGAGCGCGCACCGCGCCGCCGGGCAGGCCGAGCAGGCCGAGCGCGGCCTTGGCCAGCACCGCGCCCTGGTTGCGGAACAGCCCGTCGTACACCGGCACGAGCTCGTAGTGAATCTGCCGGGCCCGGCGCACGTCGCCGGCATCGAACGCGTCGATCATCTCGTGTAGCCGGTCCCCCACCACGTGGCCGACCACGCTGATGAAACCGACCGCGCCGAGGGAGAGCCACGGCAGGTTCAGCATGTCCGTGCCACAGTAGTAGACGAGATCTGTCTGGGCCAGCACGTGCGAGGTGGCGCCCGGGGCGTCCTTGGCGTCCTTGACGCCGATGATCCGCGGGTGCGCGGCCAGCCGGACCAGGGTTTCCGTGGCCACCTCGGCGCCGGTCCGGCCGGGGATGTCGTAGATGAGCACGGGCAGCCCGGTGGCGTCGGCGACCGCGGTGAAATGGGCCTCGATCGCTGGCTGGGGCGGCTTGTTGTAGTAAGGAGTAACCACGAGCAGGCCGTGGACACCCACTCGTTCGGCGGTGCGGGACAGCTCGATGGTGTGGGCGGTGGCGTTGGTGCCGACCCCGGCCACCACCTTGGCCCGCGAGCCCACCGCCTCGAGCACCACCCGGAGCAGGCGCTCCTGCTCCGCGTCAGTGGTGGTGGGTGCCTCGCCGGTGGTGCCGTTGACCACCAGGCCGTCGTTGCGCATGTGGGTGACGAGATAGTCGGCCAGGCGGGCGGCCCCGTCGTAGTCGACGGTCCCGTCGGGAGCCATGGGGGTAATCATCGCCGTCATCATCTGGCCGAACGGCGCCGCATTCGTCGTCATACCCGAACGCTACCCGCTCTCGCGGTGCGCAGAGTAGCCGACTTACCGTCGCCCCGGCGAGAAATCCCGCCAGGCTGGAAGCATAGCGCCATGGGATCGCAGGTAGCACGCAGCGTGCCGGAGAAACTGCTCGGCCTGCTCGACGCGTTCAGCCATCCTCTAGGGTCAGGCCGGGGGCGTGCGGTGCGGCGCGCCCGGGCCAGGCGGAAATACGATCAGCCGTGCGCCCAAACGCCGCCGCAGCTGGTGAATCGGGTCCCGGTGCAGTCCGCGAGCCAGCGGTGAGCCGCCTTGTCTGCCGGTCGCCAGGATCACCTCGTCATAGTCGTGACCGCGGGTCTCGGAGCGCACTGCTTTCACCAGGTCGTCCTCGTCGCTGAGCAGGCCGCTGGCCTGACAGCCGATCGTCATCAGGTGCCTTATGGCGAGGTTCATCCGATGCTCAGCGGCAGCGCTGATGTCATGATCCGGCTGGGGCGCTACCGGGAACTTTCCAACTCGTGCGCCGAGCAGGAGCTCCATGGCTGGCAGCCGTGCCTGGCGTGACCTGACCAAGGACATCACCACTACCTCGCAAGGCTCCTGCTCCTGCAGCGCGACGAGGTGGTTGATCGGCTCCAAGTCGAGTTCGGAATCCACGGCAAGCATGTCCATGTCCAGCACAAGCAGATACCGCCGCACACCCAATCACCTCCGTCAAGGGCTAACGACAGTCCCATAACGGACTACCCGCTGTCATGACACTAAACCGAGCGGCCAGCGGTCTACGTGCCAGCGGCCGCTCCTGCGTGAGTGCTAGCTGACCGACGCCTGGGACAGGCAAGCGGCTGACGTGGGCTCGGGGGTACCCACGTCAGCCGCTTTCACTAGGTCATCGCCGGGCGCGGGCACGGCGTTACACGGGCGGGTTAGCGGGCCGGGTCCGCGGGTTCGGGCCGCGGCCGGCGGACCGGGCTGTGCAGGTGGGCGGAACCCGAGTTCCTGGTCGTGCGCCGGGCCAGGAACAGCGCCGCGGCCGTGGCGATGGCGAGCGCCAGAGCCAGGATCTCCGCGATATGCCGCTCGTCTGGGCCTGCATGTTGATCAGCCGCGGCGCGATCACCAGGCCGGCCACAATGCCGCTGGTCACGCCGAGCGCGGTGAGGATCATCGTGTTCACCACCAGGGTCGCCATCACCTGGCGCGGTGTGAGCCCCATGGCCGCCAGCACGCCCACCTCGTGCCGGTGATCGCGCATCCCGACCACGGTCGCGGTGAGCAGGTTCGCGAGCCCGATCACCGCCAGGATGACCACCGAGACGGCGATCACCAGCTGGACCACCCGGAGCCGGCTGGCCGGGTTGGGCACCACCTGGACGTCGAGCCTGTCGTGTGACTCGGCGAGCAGTCTGGCCCGGGCCGCGGCGGCGGCGACCCCCGGCTTCAGGACCAGGTGGTAGACGAGCTGCGGCGGCGCGCTGCCGGCGTCGTTCAGCGCGTCGAGACCGAAATCGAGCACGTCCCCGTTGTTGTCGGGCTCGATCGTCCGGCCGACGATGTGCAGCGGGGGCACCGGCACGCCGTCGATCGTCGGCGAGATCCACGCGCCCACCTCGATGTGCATCAGGTCGAGGAAGCCCTGGCCCGCAACCGCCTCGTTGGCCGCGTCGAACATCCGCCCCTGCACGGCCCGGAACGGGTAGGGCCGGATCGAGGTGCCCATGGCCCGGGCGATGAAGGTGCCGTTGTCACCCGGCAGCAGCGTGACGAACTGGGCGCCGGGGTAGGAGGCGAGCACCTGACGGTCGTGGCTGATCAGGGCCAGCATCTGCTTGTTGTCCAGGCCGCCCTGACTGACCGTGACCGCCGAGGCCAGACCGATCTTGCCCGGGTCGCGGGTGAACCCGCCGATGGTCGACCAGCAGGTCAGCGTGATGGTGATCATCGCCATCGGGAGAGCCACGCCGAACACGGTCAGCGCCGCGGACAGCCGCCGGGTAAGTGAGTCCCTGGCCCCGAGCACCAGCGCGGCGGGCAGGTGGAAGAGCAGGCCGAGCCGGGCGATCAGCGACAGGTGCCCTCGGGGCGGGCTCGGCTGGACGGCGGCGACCGGCGACACCCGGCCCGCCCACCAGGCCGGGATGACGGTGGCGATCGCGACGGTGAGCACCGTGCCTACGCCGATCAGCGCCATCCAGCCGCCGGACAGCGGCGCGAGACCCACCGGCGTGCCGTCCGGCGGCCTGACGAACTCCGGCGAGGTCATGATCCGCGCGGCGAGCAGCCCGAGGCCGGCCCCGGCCGCCCCGAGCAGGGTCTGCTCGGCGAGCAGCATCCGGACCACCTGCCCGGGAGTGAACCCGAGCGCCTTCAGCATCGCGATGTCCTGACGCTGCACCAGGACGCGGCCCGCGGTGACGTTGGCGATGGCGCACGGGGCGGCCACCAGGGCGATGATCCCGAACAGGGCGAGCAGCAGCCCGAGCAGCCGGTCATTGCTCGCCATCGAGTCCTTTACCTGCTGCCAGGTGGAGTAGCGCTCCACAGCCGAGTTCTCGCCCACGCCGTTGTACAGGTTCCAGATGGTCTGCACGACCTGGCCGGTGGCGATGGCGGAGTTGTCGTCGAGGCGCAGCCCGACGATGACGTGGGTCTCGCTCGGGTTCGGCTCGACCCGGGTCAGCAGCTTGTGCTGCACCCAGATGAGCCCGGGCGTCCACTGCGGGTAGAAACCCTGGTCGGCGGTGTCCGCGATGCCGATCACCGACATGGCAACGGTGGTGCCGTCGATGCCGTCCACCCGGATGCGATCACCGACGCCGACGTGCACGGCCTGAGCGAAGGACGCCTCGAGGACCGCGCCGTCCGGGGCCGAGGACCGCAGCCAGCTCCCGTCCACGATGAGCGGCACGGACATCGTTGGCGGCGCGGGCGTCATGGCCCGGAGCTCGACCGGGGACTTCACCGCGCCCTGCTCCAGCGTGGCCGAGGCGGCCTGGTAGGGCTTGCTCATCTCCCGGATTCCCGCTACATGGCGCAGATCGGCGGTGTTAGTGCCGTCCTGGAAGTAGATGAGCGCGTCCGCGCCGCGGGTCCGGGCGGACAGCTGCTGCCAGGGGTTGACCGCCCCCTGGAGGAGCATCGTGGCGAGGAAGAGCGCGGCTACCACCCCGGCGACGACGGCGATCGTGGTCAGAGCCTGGCCCCGCCGGGCGCGCAGGTCAGCTTGCGCCACTTTCCACGTAGCAAGGTTTACCCTTGACCACATGATTGGAAGTGTAGACCCGATGCCGCTCCGAGCTGGGAATATAGGGCGCGTGTCCGAGGACGACTCGGGCAGGCTCCGCAGCGTCAGCGAGCAGATCGACGCCAACGCCGCCGCGATCACCGCGAACGGCTGGCTGGAGGTCGCCAAGTACGAGGATGAGGGGTCAGCGTCCAGGTTCGCCCGCAAGGCGCGGGAAGACTGGGCGCGGCTCCAGGCCGACCTGGACGCCGGGCACCTGGACATCGTGGTCATGTGGGACACCTCCCGCGCCAGCCGCGAGCCCGAAGACTGGTTTGCGTTCCTGCGCAGGTGCCGCGTCGGCGGCATCCTGATCTACGTCACCACTGAGGAACGCACCTACGATGTCAGGATCGCGCGGGACTGGAAGACGATGGCCGACGCGGGCATTGACAACGCCTACGAATCGGAGAAGAAGGCCCGTGACATCAAGCGCGGCATGGCCGCCAACGCCGTGCACGGGATGCCGCACGGGGTCAGGCAGTACGGGTTCGAGCGCACCCACGACCCGCGCACCGGGGCACTGACAGGACAGCGCCCCCTCCAGGGAGAGGCGCAGATCGCCGCCGAGATCATCCGCAGGATCGCATCGGCCGAGCCGGTCTCCGCGATCACCGACGACCTGAACCGCCGTGCCGTCCCCGCGCACGGAGGCAACGGCGGCAGCGGGAAATGGACCCGCCGCACGGTGCGCAGGTTCGCCACCAGCCCGGCGTACATCGGGAAACGCCGTGTCAACGGCGAGCTGATCGACGCGCAATGGGAACCGATCATTGATGAGGACACATTCTGGGCGGCGCGGCACGTGCTATCCAACCCGCTGCGGCACAAGACTCGCCCTGGCAAGTGCAAATACCTGCTGTCCTACCTGATGACCTGCGAAGTCTGCGGTGCTCCGATGGCGGTCGATACGCCACGGCACCGCATGGTGACCGTCAAATACTGGTGCTCGGATCACAAGGGGCACTACAACAGGGTGGTCATGGGCGATGCGGATGATTTCGTCACCCGAGCGGTCATCGGCAGGCTCAGCTCTCCCGACTTCTACAAGCACCTGGCGAACGGGAGCGATGAGAAGATCATCCAGGCGAGGGCAGAGGCGGCACGGCTCCGCGCCGAGCTGGACGAGTGGGCGGCGGCGGACATCACCCCGCGTGCCTACGCCATCCGCGAGGCCAAGCTGCTGCCGCTGATCGAGGCGGCCGAGCAGCGCGCCACGGAGCTATCGGTGCCGCTGCCGCTGCGGGACCTGGCCAGCCCTGGCGCGGACATACAGGCCCGCTGGGATGCGATGGTGATAGCGGCCAAGCGCGAGGTGATCCGGCTCCTGTTCCCCAAGCTGACCCTGACGGACGGCCCCGGCCCGGCAGCCGGGCGGATCACCGTTCCGGGCTAGGGCTCAGCAGCGCGACGAGCCGCGCTATCGTCTCGGCGGTCAGTGGCGCGGCTTTCGCCGCGAGCGCGGCGGCGGCTTCCTCCCGCTGGCGCTCGGCCCGTTCCTCGCAGGCCACCACGCCGTAGTCGCGGGCAACTCCCCACTCCTGCCTGGTCATCGGCACCGGCTCATCGGCGGTCATGATGCACCGCCGTCCAGGTCCAGGGGCTCCTTGCCCTGGTGCTCGCGGTAGGCGTTGAGCTGGTCAAGCCAGTGGCGCTCTGAGTCGTACAGCACCTCATCCCGGTCATCGAGCGCCTCCGGGTCGTCCGGCTCTGGCCGGTCCGGCAGGCCGAAGTCCGTCCCGGCGGCCAGCTCGCGGGCGCGGTCCTTCAGCGCGGCGAGCTTGCCTCTCGGCGCGGCGAGCTTGCGGTTGATCTCGGCGATCACCGGCCGGTACTCCTCCGTGATGGCGGTTATCTCGGCGCGGATCTGCTCCAGCTCGCCAGCCAGGTCACCGGACACGTCGTCCCAGGTATCCTCCGCAGCCTGCTGCGCGTCCTCCTCAGCGTCCGCCAGCGCCTCCTCCAGGCCGGGGTCGCGCCAGCGCTCCACCTCGGCCTCCACGATCCGCGCCAGCTCGCCGGGGTACAGCGCCTCCAGGGCGTCCAGCTCGGTCTTGGTGCTGCCGTCCTCCTCGGGTGCCTGCGGCAGCTTGCTGTAGTGCGCGACCTGACCGGCGGTCAGCACGACCGGCTGGACGAGCACCTCCGCGTCGATGCCGAGCCGGGCGGCCCAGAACTGGAGGTGCCGCGCGACCGAGACCGGCATCTGGTTCCCGGACTTGTCGTGGTCGGAGATGTACAAGACCACGGCCCGGCGCGACGGGTACTGCTCGGCCCGGCGCAGCAGCGCCAGGCTGTGAGTGATCGACTCGAACCCCTTGCCGCTGGCCAGGTTGACGCCGAGGTCGCGGCACAGCGGGCCGAGGATGTCGTCCATGGTGGACTTCTCGGGCCACACCTCGACCAGCACCGGCTGGTCGGCCACGTCGTATCCGTAGCCGCTGACCTCGGGTGACGGCATCCTCCACCAGCGGGGGTCGGGCAGCCAGAGCTGGTGCAGCGGCCAGCCGTCCCACTCCTCGCCGTCGCTGCCCGCCAGCATCGCGGAGGGGTGCCGTTCCTCCCCGGCACTGGACCCGGCACCGGGTACCATCACGTTCTCGGCGATGCCCCGGCCGCGCATGTCCCGGATCAGCTCGGCGTCCACCGTGCCCAGGTTGCGCGCGTGCCGGGAAGCGCGGGTGATCAGCCGCCAGCTCAGCTCGCCGTACTCGAAGGGCGAGCCGTCCGGCTTGGTCACGCCGGGGACCGAGCCCGCCTTGTAGTAGACGCGGCGCGGGTGCGCCCCGTCCGGGAAGCCGAGGCTGCGCCACAGGTCCCCGAACCATTCCGCCTCCCGCAGGTGGGCTGGCGTGCCACAGTAAAATGGGTCCGCTTCCGTGTTGAGCGCCAGCAGGTCTTCCGCTGACGCCAGCCCGAGCGCCCGCCGCACGGCGCGGTGCTCCTCCGGGCCGACCGGCTGGCTGTCCAGGTCGTACTCGTTGGCCGGGAGCGGCTCGTCAGCAGCGCCGATGATCCGCACCACGGTGGTCCGGCCGAGGCCGGTCTGCCGGGCTATGAGCGTGTAGCCGAGGCCCTGACCGCGCAGGTAGAGCACCCGCTGGCGGTCCTCGTCGGTGACCTGGCGGCGGCTCATGCCGCGCCGCCTGCGGGGCCGTCCGCTGTAAGGGTTCCCTTACGCCCGAATCGCTCCCCGACCGACTGGCGGGTGATGCCGAGGGCCTCGCCGATCTCGGCGTCTGAGTAGCCCTCAGCGCGGCATCCGGCGACCGCCCACCTGATCCAGGTGTCGGCGTGCCTGCGGCCCTCGGACAGCGCGGTCAGCGCGGCCAGGCTGCCGCCCTCGGCCCGCTTGCCCTGGCTGGCGATCACGGCCAGGTTGCGCCGGGTGAAGTCGGACTCGTCGTAGTTGCCGTGCTTCCGGTTGTCGGCCTTGCGCTGCCTCTTCCGGTCTGCCGCCTCGGCCAGCGCGTCCCGCCGGGCCTGGCGCAGCGCCCTGGCGATCACGGCCACCTCGGCCGCCCCGAGGCTGGCGAGCGCGCTGATGTCGTCCTCGGCCAGGCCCGGCACGGCCCTGCGGATGCGGTCCGCGCGGCTGGTCATGATGCGCCGCCGACCGGCTGGCCGGACGCGGCCTGCCTGATCCAGGCCACGGGGATAAAGCTCTTGCTGCCGACCTTGGTGGCCGGGATGTCACCGGCCCTGATGGCGGCGTAGACCGTGCGGGGGTCGAGCCGCATGATCGCGGCGTACTCCGGGACGGTGGCGAAAGTGCGGTCCTTCAGGTCATCGAGCGTGAGGGGACCGGGGTCCTTGCGGGGCATGGCTGTTCCAGGGGTAAGCGAAGGGATCTTCGCCGCTGCCTGGCCGCTTGTCTCGCCCCGGTCTTACCCGCGTGTTCAGGTGCCGGGCCTTCCGCCGCCAGCGCGGTCCCGGCCTGTTCAACTTGACCGCCGGGATACCTGCGGATGCCAAACAGTACACCGGGGAGCACGCAGATACAAACGGAATGACCAGGGCAGCTAGCCTGGTGGCTGGTGTAAACACCAAACCCTGTTCGATACCGCGTGCCGCTTGCCAGACCGGGGTGACGACAGTCAGGATGTTTAACATGCCAGCACAGATAATCGGGGTCCGGTTCCCGGCCGACCTGCGCGAGCGGGTGGTGGAGCTGGCGGGCGACGAGCGCGGCGCGCTGAGCGAGTTCGTCCGCCAGGCGGTCGCCGATGCCCTCGAACGCGATACCGGGCCGCCCGATGACGGCGGCTAACCCACCACGATCACGATGACGATTTCTGCGGCTCCCGAGCTGCGGAGGTCGTCATCGGTCGTCTGGGGCGGCCGGTGACCAGCCGACCGCCCCGCCATCGATCTCACGAGACCCCAGCCAGCTTCGCCAAAAGGAGAAGTCTCTTGCTACAGAGGATAACCCCGCCCTCCGCTGGTAGCCCGGAGGCGCAGCGATGAGGGCCTCGGCCTGCGTGGCCTGCACCGGGCTGGGCCCCGCAGACGTGACCACGCTGATCATCACCGAAGAGATGCTCGGCGGGCATCACCACCACCTGGTCCACTGCAACCGGTGCTCAGCCGAGTGGTACGACGACCTCACGGCGGCTGGCGTCCCTTCCCGCCGCGACACCGTGTTCTGCGACTGCCCGGAAGACGGGCGCAGGATCTACGTCCCGAGCGTGATGCTCATGCGGACCCCTGAATCGCGGTGCCGGTGCGGACCAGCCGAGCTGGCCTCACGGGTCCGGGCCAACCGCCCCTGAAGCACCCACCACGAAAGGAAACACGATGGACATCAACGCAGCCAGGGCCGCCCTGACCGAATACGCGAACCGGATCGGCCCGCACGACCCCACAGAAGAGCGGGGGCTGGTGATGTGCCTGATCACCGACCTGATCCACATGATCGCCAGCGGCACGAACGAGATGACCACCGAGGTGCTCGGCTATCCCGAGGACCCGCTGGAGCTGCTCAGGGACGCCGAGCGCCAGTTCCTCTACGACTGCGACCACATCCGCGCCGGGCTGAAGCCCCGCCCGTAGACGACCAGGAGCCCGCCGGGTTGCGTCGGCGGGCTCCGAAGGAGGTACTTGACATGTCAAATATAGGCGACGGCAGCAGCGCAGGGCTGAACGGCCTGCTGCCCTTCCACGTCATCCAGTTGCGCAACTCCGCGATCAGCGATGAGGTCATCGCCGCACGCGGGTACCTGTCGGTGTCCCGGCCGACCCCCGGTGACCAGAGCCCGAAGAACCTGCTGAAGCGCCTGGGCATACCGGGCTGGGCGCGCAATGACGACGCCCGGTTCCCCGGCCTGCTGATCCCGCAGTACAGGGCGACCGGCGAGCCGATCGGCTGGCAGTACCGGCCGGACAGCCCGCCGAAGGACCCGAAGACCGGCAAGGTCCGCAAGTACGCCAGCCAGGTCGGCCGGGCCTCGGTGATCGACGTGCACCCGAGGTGGCACAACGACATCATCGACCCCACCGTGGATTTGTGGATCACCGAGGGCATCAAGAAGGCCGACTGCCTCACTTCCCTCGGCCACTGCACGATCGCGCTGGCTGGCGTCTACAACTGGCGCGGCACGCACGGAAGCCTGGGTGACTGGGAGGACATCCCGCTGAAGGGCCGCCGCGTGTACATCGCCTACGACTCCGATGCCCTCGGCAACCCGAACGTCGGCCGGGCAATGGGGCGGCTGGGTGCGTGGCTGAAGTCCAAGGGCGCGCACCCCACCTACGTCATCCCGCCGCCTGCCTTCAACGGCAAGCCCACCAAGGGCATCGATGACTACCTGGGTGCCGGTGGCACGCTGGAGCTGCTGTGGCAGCAGGGCGGTGCCTCGCTGTCACCCCCGGCGGTGGCCGAGAACCCGCTGGTGGACGTGGAGGGCTGGATGGTGGACCAGCTCGCCGAGGACGTGCTCGACGGGCGCTGGCAGTGGACTGCGGGCCTGGGCTGGCTCAGGTACAGCGACGACACCGGCCGGTGGGAAGTCCTGGCTGACAAGGACGTGGCAGTCCAGGAAGAGACCCGGCGCTGGCTGAAGGTTAAGCATCTCGACGCCACCGAGGCACTCACGCAGGCGGCCCGGCGCGGCGCGGGCACGCAGGAGCTGGCCCGCCTGGAGGCGCTGGCCTCAGCCTGGCGGGCTGCCTGCACCCACAAGCGCATCACCAACCTGGCCGCCCTGGCCAGGGGCCTGGTGCAGAAGGACGCGGCCGAGTTCGATGCCCACCCGGATCTGCTGAACTGCCCGAACGGCGTGGCCGACCTGCGCACCGGCCAGTTGCTCGACCACAACCCGGAGCTGTACTTCACTAAGGTGACCCGCGCCCGGTACGTGCCCGGAGCCACCCACCCGGACTGGGACAAGGCGCTGGAGGCCATCCCCGCCGACGTGCTTCCTTACGGCCAATTGCGCTATGGCCAGGCCGTCACCGGCCACAAGCCGCCCGACGACGTGATCCTGATCGAAGTCGGGACCGGAGAAAACGGAAAAAGCACCATCAAGGGCGGCATCAAGGCGGCGCTCGGGGTCGCGGGCAACCACGGCACCGGCTACATCGCGTTCCTGTCCTCCCGCGTGTTGATGGCCGACGAGAACGCCCACCCTACCGAGATCATGGACCTGCGCGGTGCCCGGATCGGCGTGCTGGAGGAGACCCCGGAGGATCACCGGCTGCGCACCACCCGGCTGAAGCTCGTCACGGGCGACACCGTGACGGCGCGGCTGATGCGCGAGAACACGGCCACCTTCGACAACGGCTGCTCGATCATCGTGTCCACCAACTACCGGCCGGTGGTCACCGAGACCGACAATGGCACCTGGCGGCGGCTGCTGGCCCTGGACTACCCGTTCAGGTTCCGCAAGCCGCACGAGAAGCTGGAAGGCGAGGACGACCGGCGCGGCGACCCAGGGCTGCGGGAGCGGGTCCGGTCCGGGGACGGCGGGATCGCGGAGGCGGTGCTCACCTGGCTGGTGGCCGGGGCGGTCCGGTGGTACGCGGGCGAGGCCGGGCGCGACCCGATGACGATGGGCGAGCCGCCCGTCCGGGTGATGCGCGATACCGGCGCGTGGCGTGCCGCCTGCGATCAGGTCCTGGGCTACGCGGCCGAGCACCTGGTGTTCGACCCGAAGCGGCACATCCCCGCCTCGGAGCTGACCGACGACATCAATTCCTGGCTGCTGGGCAGCGGGCACCGGGAGTGGTCCGACCGCATCGTGCAGATGCGATTCAGCGGCCACGAGGTGTTCACCTCGAACCGGGTGTCCAGGGGCCGCAAATACAGCAGCGAGGAAGGCATCTCCCGGCGTCCCGGATATGAGACGGCTACTTTGCCCGTCAGGTTCCACACATGGCTCGGAGTGCGCTTCAGGACCCGTGACGACGACATCCAGGAAATGCAGCAGGATGGAGTTTTCGCAGCTCAGCCAGAGTATGGGACGGGTGGGACGGGTTACCCGGTTAACGCCCCCAAACAGCCCCTCGTGAAGGGCTCAACAGAAGTGCCGTCCCACCCGTCCCGTGACGACACCGAGCCCGATTTCGCGGTGCTGTACAGGATGGCCGACCACTCTGCGCGGGTCAGGGACTAGGGGCGCATAGGGCGGACGCAGAAGGTGAACGGGGCATATCCGGCCCGCCTGCACGCGACCTCCGATTCGCTGCCCTGGCTAACGTCATATCGACGCCTCTCCTGGGTGATCATGGACCCATGGCCAAGGTCCGCTGGGCCGTCCAGTGCCGAGCCCGCGCGAAGTCAACCGGGCTCCGATGCCGCGCCTACTCGATCACCGGGGGCTATGTCTGCTGGCATCACTCGGGAGCGATCGGCCACGTCCGCGCTAAGGCCAACGAGCGCTGGGAGCTGGCCAGGATCGAGCGCATGGTGGCCCGCAAGCTCGGCCGCCCGCTGACTGACGCCGAGCGGGCCTACCTGTGGGGCGACATGGCAGCCTACGAGCGCGAGGTGCGCCGCCAGCTCCGCGAGCTGCGATCGGATGCGCAGGATGCGCTGGCGAAGCTGCGGAATACGCTGTGAAGGTGAACACCAGGCCAGGCCGCGACGGCAAGTGGTATCCGGCCACCCGCAGGCCCGCTGACCTGGCCCGGATCAGGGCGCTGGTGCACGCGCTGGCGTGTTCCGAGGGCCTGAGCCGCCGCAAGACGCAGACCCGGCTGGCGATGCGCCACGGCATCAAGCGCTCGCTGGGGAGCATTTCGCAGGACCTGAGCCGGTTCGAGTGCGACAAGTGCCAGGTCAGGCCAGCGCCAGCCCCCAGGGTGTTCGCATGGCGCTAGACAACCGGATCAGCATCAGGGACAGGTGGCGGGCAGCCGACTACATCGCCTGGCTGGCCGACGAGCTGAACGCAGCAGCCGACTGGCTCGGCGACCAGGGGCTTGAGGTCGAAGCCGACGAGGCCGAGCTGGCGGCCAGGCGCGCGGCGAAGGCAGCCTGGATGGTCGCGCGCCCGCTGCTGCCCGACCCGCCGCCCGAGCGCTGGCAGCAGCACCAGGATGGGCAGCGGCGCTGAGCCGCAGAAACGGCCAGAATAGTACCGCTTTCGCGGAAACGGGCATCAGACGGGCCACCAGGCGGTTATACAGTATTAGTACCACTCAGAACTAATACTGGAGGCACACCGTGGCCAGCACCCGAGGTCAGACCTTCCCGCCGGACCCGCTGACCCCGCACGAGGTGCGCGCCCTGCTCGACCAGTGCAGCCGACGCGCGCCGACCGGCGTTCGCAACAGGGCGCTGATCATGCTGCTGTACCGCTCGGGCCTGCGCATCAGCGAGGCGCTGGCGCTGAAGCCCGCCAGCATCAGCCTGGAGCGCCACACGGCCCGCGTGCTGCACGGCAAGGGCAACAAGGCGACTGTGCGCGGCTTCCACCCGAGCGCGGGTGACGCGCTGGCAGCCTGGCTGGACAGGCGCAAGGCGCTGGGGCTCAGGAGCGGCCCGCTGTTCTGCACCTTGCAAGGCGGCCCGCTGAGCGACCGCTACGTACGCAACATGCTGAAGAGGCTGGCGGCCAAGGCGGGCATAGACAAGCGGGTCCACCCGCATGGCCTGCGCCACACCTACGCAGGCGAGCTGGAACGCGCCGGGATGCCGGTCTCGACCATCAGCAAGCTGCTGGGTCATTCCTCGGTCGCGGTGACCTCGGTCTACCTGGGCCACCTGACCAACGGGGCCGCAGTCGAGGCGCTCGAAGCGATCGACCTGCCGCCCGTCGAGTGAGCCAGCTAGCCTGGCCGCCCTGAGATCCCGTCCTTCCGAGGGCGGGATCTCGGCGTTCCCGAAGAACGGTCCTTCGGGAACTGCCCTGCCCAGCGGCCCGCCTGCGTGCGCAACGCGCAGCTCAGGGGCACAATGGGCGGCATGACCAGCCACGACGTGTTCCGGCGGCCCCTGCGGCCAGCGGCCGACGACCACCACGCCCCGGCTGGCGCGACCGAGGCGGCGACCCGCGAGCCGGGCACGACCTGTACTATGACCCCGACCCCATAGAGCTGGCCTGCATAGCGTGCACGCTGATCTACGAGGACGGCCAGTGGGTGCACGACAGGGCGTGCATGTTCCGGCCGAGGCCAGCGGCTGGCTGAGGTGCCCTGGCAGCCCTGGACCCAGCGCCCGGCCCGCGAGCGCGACGCTGAGGAGCTGGTGGATAATCCCGCCCGCAGTAACGAGCTGATCGCCGCCGCAGCCCGCTGCTCCAGCACCACGGTGGCCTCGGCCCGCCAGCGCCTGGAATCCATCTGCCAGTATTCTCCCTTCGTGGAGTCGCACGATCCGGACGGGCACGACTACCTCGCTCGCGAGGCGAAGGCGCGTGTTCAGATCGACAAGCAGCTTGCCGCTGCGGGGTGGGTGGTCCAGAGTCAGCAGGCGCTGAACCTGGGCGCAGGTCTAGGGGTGGCGGTGCGCGAGTTCACCCTGGAAAAACCGCACGGGCGGGTGGACTACCTCCTGTTCCTGGACGGCCAGCCCGCCGGGGTGATCGAAGCCAAACCGGAGGGGACGCCACTCGTGGAGGTGGAGCGCCAGTCCGGCAAGTACATCGATGGGCTTCCCGAGTGGATGAAGCCTCCCGTCTACCCGCTGCCGTTCCTCTACGAATCCACCGGAACCGAGACCCGATTCACCAACGGATATGACCCGGAGGCCCGCAGCCGCCGCATGTTCACCTTTCACCGGCCCGAGACGCTGGCCGAGTGGCTGCGGCAGATCGCCGGGAATCCGGACCTGCCGACGTTCCGCGCCCGGCTGAAGGCCATGCCGCCGCTGGATGAGCGCGGGCTGTGGGGCAAGCAGGCCGAGGCCATCCGCAACCTGGAGCGATCCCTGGCCGAGGACCACCCCCGGTCGCTGATCCAGATGGCGACCGGCTCGGGGAAGACGTTCACGGCTGCGAGCCTGTGCTACCGGCTGATCAAGCACGCCGATGCCAAGCGGGTCCTGTTCCTGGTCGACCGGTCGAACCTGGGCAAGCAGGCCAAGCTCGAATTCGACAAGTTCACGATCCAGGAGACCCAGCGGAAGTTCCCGGCCGAGTACAACGTGCAGCACCTGACGCACAACGCCATCGATACCACGTCGCGGGTCTGCATCTCCACCATCCAGCGCATCTTCTCCATCCTCAAGGGCGAGGCCGAGCTGGACCAGGAGATCGACGAGCACTCGGTCTATGAGCTGCCGGTCGCGGAGCCGGTCGAGGTCAGCTACAACCCGGCTCTCCCCCCTGACACGTTCGACGTGATCATCATCGACGAGTGCCACCGCTCCATCTATGGCCTGTGGCGGCAGGTCCTGGAGTACTTCGACGCCCACCTGATCGGCCTGACCGCCACCCCGACGAAGCAGACCTTCGGGTTCTTCCGGCAGAACCTGGTGATGGAGTACTCCCACGACATGGCGGTCACCGACGGTGTCAACGTCGACTTCACCGTCTACAAGATCGAAACCACGATCACCAAGGCCGGGTCCACCATCGAGGCCGGGGAGTTCGCCGGGTACCGCGACCGCCAGACCAGGAAGATCCGGTGGAACGCCGTGGACGAGCCGGTCGAGTACACCGCCGCGCAGCTCGACCGGGCGGTCGTCGCCGAGGATCAGATCCGCACGATCTTGCAGACGTTCAAGGACAAACTGTTTACCGAGCTGTTTCCCGGCCGCAGGACCGTGCCGAAGACGCTGATCTTCGCCAAGGACGACTCGCACGCCGACGACATCGTCCAGATCGTGCGTGAGATCTTCGGCAAGGGCAACCAGTTCGCCACCAAGATCACCTACCGCACGCGCGACGGCAAGCCCGAGGACCTGCTGCAAGCGTTCCGCAACTCGATGTACCCCAGGATCGTGGTCACGGTGGACATGATCGCGACCGGGACCGATGTCAAGCCGCTGGAATGCCTGGTCTTCATGCGCAGCGTTAAGAGCCGGACCTACTTCGAGCAGATGCTCGGCCGTGGCGTCCGGGTCATCGACGACACCGAGTTCCAGTCAGTCACCGACGACGCGAAGACCAAGGACCGGTTCATCGTCGTCGACGCGGTCGGCGTCATGGACA
>WNGR01003321.1_pt1 | contig 17567 bp, 19 predicted proteins | sample 5407581 | NCBI WGS metagenome assembly WNGR01 (sample SAMN13153383, study PRJNA577476) | soil metagenome | isolation source: 80 cm soil or saprolite under Garry oak tree replicate 2 | place: USA:California | collected 2016-06-15 | reverse complement strand
TCAACGACGTTGGCGACGAGCCGGAAGCGGTCGCGCATGTCGGACAGCGCGACGACGACGCCCGGCCCGGGATCCGCGGTGAAGACGAGGCGGACCGGGTCCTCGCGGCCGCCGATGGACAGCGGATGGATCTCCAGCCGCGGCTTGGCCGACGTGAGCGACGGGCATACCTCGAGCATGTGCGCGCCGAGGATGCACTCGCGGCCCGGCGTCAGGTCATAGGTGTAGTCCTCCATCAGCGACGCGCCGCCGGGCAGGCCGGTGCCCATGACCTTGGCCGCCCGGACCAGCACCGCCGTCTTCCAGTCCCCTTCGGCGCCGAATCCGTAGCCGTCCGCCATCAGCCGCTGCACCGCCAGGCCGGGCAACTGCTTCAGCCCGCCCAGGTCCTCGAAGTTGGTCGTGAAGGCCCCGAATCCGCCGGCGTCGAGGAAGGACCGGAGCCCGAGCTCGATCGCGGCACCGTCGCGCAGCGACTGATGGCGCTCCTTTCCGCGCTGGAGCTCGGGCGCGACGTCATAGGTGTCCTCGTACTCCTCCACCAGCGCGTCGACGTCCGCCGGGGCAGCGGCGTCCACCGCGGCCACCAGGTCGTTGACGCCCCAGGTGTTGACCTGGACGCCGAAGACGGCTTCCGCCTCGGTCTTGTCGCCTTCGGTGACGGCCACGTACCGCATGTTGTCGCCGAACCGCGCCAGCCGGAGCGACCGCGTCGCCGCCCACCCGGCCGCCGCCCGGGTCCAGGTCGCCACCTGCTCGACGACCCGTGGATCACTGACGTGCCCCGCGACGGTCTTACGCGGCACGGACAGCCTGGTCAGCACGTAGCCGAACTCCCGGTCGCCGTGCGCGGCCTGGTTCAGGTTCATGAAGTCGAAATCGATCGTCGCCCACGGCAGCGCGACGTTGGCCTGCGTGTGCAGGTGCAGCAGCGGCTTGTCCAGGGCGCTGAGCCCTGCGATCCACATCTTCGCCGGGCTGAACGTGTGCATCCACGCCACCAGACCGACCACCCGGTCGTCGGCGTTCGCCTCCAGGACGGTCCTGCGGATCGCATCGTGATCGACCAGGACCGGCTTCCAGACGAGTTTGACCCGGATCGCCGGGGCTTCGGAGAGCATGGCGGCGATACCGCGCGACTGCTCCGCCACCCGGCGGAGCGTCTCCTCCCCGTACAGATGCTGGCTTCCCGTCAGGAACCAGACCTCGAAGTCGTCCTGGGCGGTCGGTGCGGTCATCAGCGCTGTGCTCCTTGGCCGGCTTGAGGGTTTCCGTAGTACGCGTCCGGTCCGTGCTTGCGGCGGAAATGGCGTTCGAGCAGATACGGCGGGGCATCGGCGTGCGGGTTCAGCGCCAGCGTCTGGATGGCCATCTGCGCGACCGCCTCGCAGATGATCGCGTTCTTCAGCGACGCTCCGGCATCCTCACCCCACACGAACGGGCCATGGTTGGCCACCAGGGCACCGGGAACCTCCGCCGGGTCGTCGCGATGAGAATCGAACTCCTCGACGATGACCTGGCCGGTGTTGTACTCGTAGTCCGTGGCGCACTCAGCCTCGGTGAGATCCCGCGTACAGCGGATCGGCCCGTTGAAGGCGTCGGCGTGGGTGGTACCGAGTACCGGGATGTCGCGCTTAGCCTGCGCGAATGCGACCGCGGAGGGGGAGTGGGTGTGGGTGATGCCGCCGACGCCGCCAAACGCGAGGTAGAGCCTGCGGTGGGTTTCGCTGTCGACGGAGGGTCTCAGGTGCCCGTCCACTACCCGCCCGTCCTCGAGGTCGACCACGACGAGCTGCCCGGCGGTCAGGTCGTCGTAGGACACGCCCGAGGGCTTGATGACATAGACGCCGGCGTCGCGGTCGATGCCGCTGACGTTGCCCCACGTCAGGGTGGCGAGCCGCGCGCGCGGGATCGCCTGGTTGGCGCGGAGCACCTCGTCGCGGAGCACGGCTGTTACCGACCTGTTCATGCCGTCCTCCCGGACAGGGCACGGTCCCTGATCGCCCGCAGCCGGTACATGGCCTTGTTCTCGCCCCGGCCGAAGTAGTCGTGCAGCCGCACGTACTCCGCGTACAGCTCGTCGTACACGTCCGCACGGACGGGATCGGGCTGGTACACGTCCCGCCGCTCGCGCCCCATCACCGCCGCCGCGGCCGGCACGTCCGGGTAGGCACCCGCGGCGACCGCCGCGTGGATGGCCGAACCGAGGGCCGGCCCCTGCCCGGACCCGATCACGCTGAGCGGGCGCCGGGTGACGTCCGCGTAGATCTGCATGAGCGGTGCGCTCTTGATCAGGCCGCCCGCCACCACCAGGTCGGTCACTGGCACGCCGGAGTCGCGGAACGTATCCATGATCATCCGGGTGCCGAACGCGGTCGACTCCAGCAGCGCCCGGTAGATCTCCGGCGTGGTGGTGGCCAGCGTCAGGCCCACGATCGCGCCGGACAGCCTGCCGTCTACCAGGACCGAACGGTTGCCGCCCTCCCAGTCCAGCGCGACGAGCCCGTGGCCGCCGGCCGGCAGCGCGCCCGCCTTCTCGTCCAGCAGCTGCTGCACCGGCACGCCCCGCCGGCTGGCCTCCCCGGCGAACTCGCCCGGCACCGCGTTGGCCGTGAACCAGGCGAAGATGTCGCCCACCCCGCTCTGCCCGGCCTCGTACCCCCACAGCCCGGCCACGATGCCGCCGTCGACCACCCCGCACATGCCGGGCACCTCGGCCAGCTCGGCGCCATTCATAACATGGCAGGTCGAGGTGCCCATGATCGCCACCATCTTGCCCGGCGCGACCGGGCCGGCCGCGGGCACGGTGACGTGTGCGTCCACGTTGCCGATGGCCACCGCGATGCCCTCGGGCAGGCCGGTCAGCGCGGCCGCGGCCGCGGTCAGCCGGCCGGCCCGCGCGCCCAGCGGGGAGACCGGGTGGGCGAGCTTGTCCTGCGCGAACGAAGCGAAGCGCGGGTCCAGCGCGGCCAGGTACTCCCGGGAGGGGTAGGCCCCGTCCTGGTAAATGCCCTTGTACCCGGCCGTGCACGCGTTCCTGGTCTCGGTGCCGCACAGGTGCCAGATGATCCAGTCGGCGGCCTCGATCCAGCGGCCGGCACGCTGGTACATCTCGGGGTCCTCGTCCAGTAGCTGCAGCGCCTTGGCGAACTGCCACTCCGAGGAGATCTTGCCGCCGTAGCGGTTGATCCACTTCTCGCCCCGCTCGTGCGCGACCGCGTTGATCCGGTCCGCGTGCGGCTGGGCGGCGTGGTGCTTCCACAGCTTGGGGTAGGCGTGCGGGCGCCCGGCCAGCCCGGGCAGCTGGCACAGCGGCGTGCCGTCGGCCAGCACCGGCATGCAGGTGGACGCGGTGAAGTCGGTGGCGATGCCGATCACCTGGGCCGGGTCGATTCCCGCGTCCCTGACCGCGGCCGGGACCGCCTTGCCCAGCGCGCGGGTGTAGTCGGCCGGGTCCTGCAGGGCCCAGTCCGGCGGCAGTTCGCCGTGCCCGTCCAGCGAGCGGTCGATCACGCCGCGCGAGTACTCGCTGACGGCGGTGCCCGCCTCGGCGCCGTCACGCACCCGCACCACCAGGGCCCGGGCCGACAGCGTGCCGAAGTCCACGCCGATCACGTAGGCATCATCGCCCACGCCCTTGTTAGCGCTAACATCCATCTGTCCGCCTTATCGTACATTCTTTGCACTGTATTCTTGCCGCCCCCGGCCAGCCTCAACCGACCGCCCCGGCTATTACGGCCGGTACGACCATTGCGGCAGGTGCAGCCGCCCCGGCCGGCACGGCCGGTACCGCCGGCGCGGACGGCCCGGCCATCGTCAACCGGGGCCGGCGGCGCTCGCCCGGACGATCAGCTCGGGTGCCACTCGCACCCTGCGCCCGGCCGGGATGGCCCCGGACATCCGGTCGACCAGCGTACTCAGCGCCTGCCGGCCAAGTACGCCGAAGTCCTGCCGCACGGTAGTCAGCGGCGGCAGGTAGTACCCAGCCTCGGGCACGTCGTCGAATCCGATGACGCTGATGTCGGCGGGCACCCGCAGGCCCCGCTCGGTGAGCGCCCGGATGACGCCGAGCGCCATCGTGTCGTTGCCGCAGAAGACGGCGCTCGGGCCCGGCTCGCCGGCGGCCAGCCGGCTGCCCAGCTCGTAGCCTGAGCGAGCGGACCAGTCGCCGGCCAGCACGGCGGGCTCGGGCGCGCCCGCCTCGCGCAGCGCCTGCCGCCAGCCGTCCACGCGTTCCTTGGCGTCCAGGCAGGACAGCGGCCCGGCGACGTGATAAACGGTCGCGTGCCCCAGGCCGAGCAGATGGCGGGTCGCCGCCGCGGCCCCGGCCGCGTTGTCGATAGCCACCGAGGTCACCGAGGCGCGGGTACCACAGCCCACCGCCACCAGCGGTACCTCGGGCGGCACATGCGCGAGGGCGGCCACCGCGGTGTCCACCGTCGCGATGACGATGATGCCCTCGATGCCCTGGCCGAGGAACCGGTCCACTGCGTCCAGCATCGACCGCCGGTCCAGGGCAGGCAGGCTGACCACCGAGACGAAGTACGCGTCGTGCGCCGCCCGCTCGAACCCGTAGAGCATGGAGGTGGGGCCGTAGAGCATGGTATCGGTGGTGATCACGCCGAGCGTGTGGGTGCGCCGGGTGACCAGCGTCCTGGCCGCGGCGTTCGGCCGGTAAGCGAGCTCGCGGATGGCGGCGAGCACCCTCTCCCGGGTCAGTGGGCGAACGTTCGGGTGCTCATTCAGCACGCGCGAGACGGTCTGGTGCGACACCCCGGCCAGCCGGGCCACGTCGGCCATCACCGGCGGCCGGGACAGGTTGCCCGCCGTAGCTGGCGCCCTCACCCGGCTCCTCGCCTTCTCACCCGGTGACGACGTCACGCCGTGCCTCCCTCTGCCGCCCGCGCCGCGGAGCTCTTCGGTCAGCCGGTGCCGACGTTAGCGTTAACGTCTGTGCAGGTCGAGTGGCGGTCCTGGCATCTCGGCGCCCCCGACAGCGACATGCACCTGTTCCGCGCCGCCCGGATTCCCTGTACCTCAGAGTAGCCGTCGCGCGCCCAGGGCGGTAGCCCAGGGCACCGCGGCAGGCGGTGTCCCAGGAGGTCAGGACGGGGGCAGGGCCGGGCCAGTGCCCGGGCAGGGCAGGGCCGGGGCCCGGGAAGGGCAGGGTGCGGTCAGGACTTGCTGCGGCCCGACGCGCCGTCCCGCAGGTCACGTAGGGCTTCCTTGGCCTTGCGGCCGGCCTCGCCCTCGCGCAGGTCCTTGATGGCGTCCTTGGCAGCGTCACGGGCCTTGCCGACCGCCTCGCTGTCCCGCAGGTCCTTGATGGCCTCCTTGGCCTTCCGCCCGGCGTCGCCCTCGCGCAGGTCCTTAACGGCGTCCTTGGCCTTGCGCCCCGCGTCGCTGTCCTTCAGGTCGCGTAGGGCCGACTCGGCCCGGCGTCCTGCGTCGCTGGTGCGCACGTCCTGCAGCGCTTCCCGCGCCTTGCGGGCCGCGTCGCCGCCCTGGGCGCCACGCAGCCAGGCGAGCAGCCGGGCCCACCAGTTCCGGGCCTGTCGTTCGATCTCGCTCATCGCGGCTTCTCCTTCACTCAACCTAGAAACAAGATATAACGCAAGTATAAGCTGCCGCCAGATGCCTCTACCCGGAGCGGGTGAGACAATGCCTGACGTGCGGCCTCAGCGCATCAGCGGGCACTCCCCGTACGAGCCGGTGTTCGGCTTCTCCCGCGCCCTGGTAGCGGGGGACCGCGTCCTGGTGGCCGGCACGGCCCCGGTGCCGGCGAGCGGCGGCCCGCCTCCGGAAGGACCGTACGCCCAGGCCAGGCTCTGCCTGGACCTGATCGGCGAGGCGCTGGCCAAGGCCGGAACCACCCTGGAACACGTGGTCCGCACCCGCATGTACCTGACCGCCGCTGAGCACTGGGAACAGGTCGCCCGCGCGCACGGCGAGGTCTTCGCCGAGGTCAGGCCCGCCGCCACCGCGGTGATCGTGGCCGGCCTCCTCGACCCCGCCTGGCTAGTCGAGATCGAAGCCGAAGCCCTGCTTCCCGGCTAACCTTCATGATCGCGAAGACTATTTAGCCCGGACGGATCCTTCGCGATCATGGCAGACGCGCTGTTTCGGAGCAGATTTCGATGATCGCGAAGGGTTTACTACCCTATACAGTAGTAAATCCTTCGCGATCATCGGAAATCCAACGCGGCCACTACGATCGCGAGGATTTACGCGCCGGATCCGGACATCCACTGCAGCAGTCTGTTGCCGGAGATGCCAGCGTGACGGGAGTTCGTATCGCGTCTATCGTGACCGTCACCTGCGGACCCCGGGCGCGGCGTGCTCAGGAGCCCGGGCGCGGCGTGCTCAGGACCTCGGCTGCGGCGGGCGGTCCGGGCGCGGTAGCCCGGCCAGGATCACGTCCACCACCTCGGCGATGAACTCGCCGGTCATCGGCAGGTGGCCGAGCAGCAGCCGGTGCTCGGCCGCACCGAAGAACAGGTCGAGCACCACGTCCCGGTCCACCGAAGCGGCGATCTCGCCGCGCGCGATGGCCCGGTCCAGCATGACCCGGTGCTGCTGGCGCAGCGGTTCGAGTACCCGGTCCCGCCAGGCCCCGCGCAGTTCCGGGTCGTGCTGCGCCTCGGCGATCAGCCCGGTCAGCATCGGCCCCATCGCCGTCTGGGTGACCGCCCGCACCCACGCGTGCAGGGCCGAGAGCAGGTCGCCGCGCAGCGTACCGGTGTCGGGCAGCGGCTGTTCCTCGCGGAACGAGTCGACGAACGCGTCCAGCGCGAGCAGGCCCTTGGACGGCCAGCGCCGGTAGATCGTCGTCTTGCCGACCCCGGCCCGGGCAGCTACCTCTTCGATCGACATCGCGGCCAGCCCTCGTTCGGCCAGCAGGTCCACGGTCGCGGTCAGGATGGCGCGGTCCGCCTCCTGGCTCCGCGGTCGCCCGCGCGGCGCGCCACCCCCGGCAGGAACGGCACCCCCGGCAGGAACGGCACCCCCGGCAGGAACGGCACCTCCGGCAGGCACGGCACCCGCCGCACCCCCCGGAATATCACTGCTCATCGCCTGGTTCTATCATGAGGGTATCCGAAACGATCCGTAACGTATCTGATTGGTATCATGCCCGTCACCGCGCCCTCTAGCCACCCCGAACCCAAGACCACGGCAACGCCCGCCGAAACACATCCCCGCCGCCAGCCGCTGCAGCTGGCCCTCATCCTCGTCGCCGCGTTTATGGTCGTCCTCGATTTCAGCATCGTGAACGTCGCGCTGCCGTCGATCGAGCGCGAACTTCATATGCCCGCCGATGCAGTCCAGTGGATCGTGACGGGATACGCCATCTCGTTCGGCGGCCTTCTTATTCTTGGCGGCCGGGCCGCTGACCTGCTCGGCCGGCGCCGCATGTTCGTCATCGGCCTGGTCGCATTCGCCATCGCCAGCCTGGCCGGCGGGCTCGCCCAGGACCCCGTGCTGCTGATCGCGGCGCGCGTCGTGCAGGGCGCGGGCGCCGCCATCGTCGCCCCGGCCGCGCTGTCCCTCATCACCACCGGCTTCCCCGAGGGCGCCGAACGTACCCGGGCTATCGGTCTCTACGGCGCCGTCTCGAGTGTCGGCTTCGTGTCCGGCCAGGTCCTCGGCGGGGTGCTCGTGCAGTTCACCAGCTGGCGTGCGGTATTCCTGGTCAACGTCCCGGTCGGCCTGATCGCCGCCGCCCTGTCCCCGGCCGTCCTCGGCCGCAGGGACCAGGTGGCACAGAAAAAGAACAAGATCCGGCTGGACGTCCGCGGCGCGCTGCTGATCACCGGCGCGGTCACCCTCGTCGTCTTCGCGGTCTCCCAGGGCGTCGTGCTCGGCTGGACCTCGCCGCTGGTCATCGCGGCCATCGTGGTCGCCGCCGCAGCCACCGCCGTCTTCATGAAGGCGGAAACCCGGCATCCGCAACCGCTCATCCGACCGTCACTGCTGCACCGCAAGGGCCTGCGGGACGGTACCACGCTGGCCTTCCTGCTCGGGCTCTGGAACGGCGGGGAGATGCTGGTGCTCTCCCTGTACCTGCAGCAGGTGCTGCACGAGTCGCCGCTGCTCACCGGCCTGATCATCGCCCCGCAGGGCGTGGTCGGGTTCGCCGCGGGCGTGATCGGCCCGCGGCTGGCGGGCAAGATCGGCGTCCGGCGGCTGCTGGTGCTGACCGCTGCCTGCGCGGCGGCCGGCTTCCTGGTGCTGACCCAGCTGCCCGCGGCCGGCTACAGCCCGGTCCTGTTCGTGGTCACGCTGATCGGCTTCGGCACCGCGGGCACCGCGCTCGGCTCGACCGTGCTGGCCAGCCGCGGCATGGCCGACGCCGACCAGGGCCTAGTCGGCGGCATGATCAACACCAGCCGCCAGATCGGCGCCGCAGTGGGCGCGGCCCTGCTGCCGGCCGTGGCCGTGAGCGTGAGCGGCGGGATCGGGGTCTCCGGCGACCGCGCCGCGATGTTCGCCGCGGCGCTGGCCGCGCTGGCCGCCACCGCCGTGGCCTGGCGGGCCGCGAGGCCGGTTCCGGCCCGCGCCGCTACCTGACCTCTGGGTACCGAACGGCCTGGCTTCCCGCCCCGCCCTCAGAGCGTGTGCTGCAGCGTGTACCGAACCGTCTGCAGCCGGATCTGCCCGTCCCGGAAGATGAACGTGTCGATCCCGTCCTCGACCTTGGTCGCGGCGGAGGTGGCGGTCCACTCCAGGAAGAGCACGTCGCCGTCGTAGATCTGCGTCGGCAGCGCCCAGTCCGCGTTCGGCACGTCGCCCAGCAGCTTGGTGAACGCCTCGCGGATGCCGTCCTTGCCCCGCTTGACGCCGTCCGGGGTGATGAAGACCGCGTCGTCGGAGTAGTCCTCGACGATCCCGTCCAGGTCACCGGCGCCCAGGGCCTCGGCGTGGTGCTGGAATACCTCCTGGGGACTGCGCGGCATCGCGCTCCTCCTTCGCGGCGAGATCCTTTTCGACTTACCTTAGTCTCATGGGTTTCGAGCACATCGGTGTGGAGCGCTCCGGTGACTTCGCCACCGTCACGATGAACCGGCCGCAGCGCCGCAACGCCCTGTCCCTTGAGCACATGCGCGAGCTGATCACGGCGTTCGGCGAGCTGGGGAGCAGCGACGCGCTGGGCATCGTGCTGGCGGGCAACGGCCCGGTATTCAGCGCCGGGCATGACTTCGCTGACATGGCCGGCGCGGACCTGCCGTACATGCGGGCGCTACTGGCCACCTGTACCGATCTGATGACGCTGATCCAGCAGGTACCACAGCCTGTGGTGGCGCGGGTGCACGGGCTGGCCACCGCGGCGGGATGCCAGCTGGTGGCCACCGCCGATCTGGCCGTGGCCAGCGAGAACGCGGGCTTCGCCGCGCCCGGCGGCAAGGGCGGATGGTTCTGCCACACCCCGATGGTGGCCATCGCCAGGAACGTCGGCCGCAAGCGGGCCGCCGAGCTGGCCATGTCCGGTGACGTCATCGACGCGCGCACCGCGCTCGACTGGGGGCTGGTCAACCGGGTGGTGCCTGCGGACCAGCTCGACTCCGCGGTGCAGGATCTGCTCGACCGGGTCACCAGGGGATCGGCCGACAGCAAGGGCATCGGCAAGCAGGCGCTGTACGCCCAGATCGACCTGGACCAGCCCAAGGCCTACGCCTACGCCCTCGAGGTCATGGCGGCGACCAGCCAGTTGCCCGACGCGCAGGAAGGGATGCGCGCCTTCCTGGAGAAGCGCAAGCCGAACTGGGACCGTGGCCGTTCCTAGACCTTCTCCCAGATCGAGACGTGCTTGCGGCTCTCGCCGGTGAACGGCTTCCTGCTCCAGTCCTCCCAACGATCGCGCAGCCGCATCCCGGCTAGCCGTGCCATCAGGTCGAGCTCGGACGGCCACACGTACCGGAACGGAATCGAGCTGTACTCGCCGCGGCCGTCGGTGACCGTGATGTAGTTCGAGCTCATCGCCTGGGTGGCCGTGTCGTAGATGTCGAACGCCCAGCGCGTCGGGGTCACCTGCCACGGCAGCACGTTCTGCCCGGGCGGCAGCCGGCGCAGCTCGGGGACCTCGACCTCGATGACGAAGCAGCCGCCCGGCTCCAGGTGCGCCGCGGCGTTGCGGAAGCAGGCCACCTGCGCGTCCTGCGTGGTCAGGTTCTCGATCGTGTTGAAGACCAGGTACGCGAGGGAGAACGTGCCGTCCACCGTGGTCGTGGCGATGTCGCCGATGGCGACCGGGATGGCCGCGCCGCCCGGCTTGGCGCGCAGCCGGGCCACCATGGCCTGGGACAGGTCGATGCCGTGCACCTCGACGCCGCGGCGGGCCAGCGGCAGCGCGATCCGGCCGGTCCCGATGGCCAGCTCCAGCGCCCGCCCGCCGCCCGCGAGCCCGGCCAGCACCTCCGCCACCGTGTCCGTGAAGACGGGATCGAACATGCCCTCCGACGAGTCGTCATAGGTCGCCGCGACCCGCTCGGGGAAATAGCCGTCCGCATCGTCCATGGCCGGACCGTATCGCAGCCCCGGCGGCCCGGCCCAACCATTAACGGGGCCAATGATGGGGCATGACCGACGTCCCAGAGCAGGCGGCCCTGCGCGACCAGTGCACCGTGTTCCTGACCGGGCATGGCCCGGTGCGGTCGGCCGACCTGCTGGCCAGCATCCCCGCGGACACGGTGCCCGACCGCTACGGCGACGGGGCGTGGTCGCCGAGCTCGAGGCCGAGATCGCCGGGCTGCTCGGCAAGCCGGCCGCCGTCTACCTGCCCAGCGGCACGATGGCCCAGCAGTCGGTGCTGCGCGTGCACGCCGACCGGCGCCAGCGCCGGACGGTCGTGTACCACCCGCTGTGCCACCTGGACCGGCACGAGGACCGGGCCTTCCAGCGCCTGCACGGCCTGACCGGGCGCCCGGCCGGCGACCCGGCCCGCCTGCTGACCGTCGGCGACCTGGCCGCGATCGCCGAACCCCCGGGGACGCTGCTGATCGAGCTGCGAGATCGCGTCCGCGCTGCGCGGCGCCCCGGGGGTGCGGGTGGTGCCGGACCCGCCGCACGTCTCGATGATGCACCTGCTGCTGACCGCCACCCAGGAGGGTTTCGCCGCGGCCGCCCGCCGGCTGGCCGCCGAGCAGGGCGTGTGGACCTGGCCGCAGGCCATGGTCACGCCCGATCCGGGCGTGCAGCGGGTGGAGCTGTACGTCGGCGACGCCACCCGCGCCGTGCCGCCCGGTCAGGTCCGCGACATCATCACCGCCTTGGCCGCGGGGTAGCCTGCCGCCGCGGCCAGGACGGCTGGTAGCGTCGGACCAGGGGATACCTCCCGCTCAGAGACGAGCCTGTAGGGAGAAACCATGGCATCTCGACTTAACCCGTATCTCAACTTCAACGGCAGCGCCCGGCAGGCGCTCGATTTCTACCGCAGCGTCTTCGGCGGCAACCTCACGCTTAGCACGTTCGCCGAGTTTGGCATGACGGACGCGCCCGACGCCGACAAGATCATGCACGGCCAGCTGGAGACCGACGCCGGTTATACGATCATGGCCGCCGACGTCCCCAGCCACATGGAGTACCAGGCCCCGGCCGGGTTCTCGGTGAGCCTGTCCGGCGACGACAGTGACGCCCTGCGCGGCTACTTCGAGCAGCTGTCGGTCGGCGGAACCGTCACCATGCCGCTGCAGAAGCAGGTCTGGGGCGACGAGTTCGGCATGTGCGTCGACCAGTTCGGCATCTCCTGGCTGGCCAACATCTCCCAGCCGCAGATGTAGCGGCCCGAGCCCCCGGGGCCTGGGTGCATGATGGGCGGATGCCACTTTTCGCCTTCGAAGGCCGTGAGCCGCAGGTCAGCCCGGGGGCCTGGATCGCCCCCACCGTCACCCTGGTCGGAGACGTCCGGGTCGAGGCCGAGGCCTCCATCTGGTACGGCGCCGTGCTCCGCGCCGACTTCGGCCCGATCGTCGTCCGGCGCGGCGCGAACATCCAGGACGGTTCGGTGCTGCACGGCGGCGACGACCCGGTGACCGAGATCGGCGAGGGCGCCACCGTCGGCCACCTGTGCGTGGTGCACGGCGCCGTCATCGGCACCGAAGCGCTGGTGGGCAACGGCGCCACGGTCCTGGACGGCGTCGTCGTCGGCCGCCGCGCCCTGATCGCGGCGGGTGCCACGGTGCCGCCGGGGATGGCTGTGCCCGACGGCATGATCGCGGCGGGCGTACCGGCCCGGGTCGTCGGCCAGGTCAAAGGCCGGGCCAAGGAGTGGGTGGACACGAACCCCGCCATCTACCGCGAACTGGCCCGGCGGCACGCCGCCGGCGCCCGCCTCCTAGGGTCGGAACCATGGAATATCGCGCACTAGGAAAGTCGGGCCTGAGGATCTCCGTGCTCGCCATGGGCACGATGACGTTCGGCGGCCGTGGAGGGTTCGCCCGCCGACCTGACCCTGCTAGCCCCCCACCTGCAGTAGGGCACCGCCCTCCGCCGCCCGCCGGGCTGCGTCCGTTTCGTTCCCGGGTGTCCCGTCCCGAACGCGCCCCCGCGAACCACCGCAAATGCCCCAATTTGCCTCTGTAGCGCTGGCTCCCGAGGGTATGAGAGTGGCGCTGTACACATTCTTTGGTGCACAGCGCCACTCTCATACGTTCGCCACCGACCCCGAGGCCATGGAACCTCGGTTATCTGCGCTACTCCAGTACCAGCTTCCTCACAGGCACCTTCGCTAGCGGTCATGCCCGCACCCTGGGCGCCCGCGCCCGCGCTCACAACCGTGTCCGCAGCCGCGCGTGCCGCTACCACCAACGCCGCACGACGGGCCACGCGGCGGCCGGCGATCAGCGGCAGGCTGCTGAGCGCGATGCCCGCCAGGATGGCCAGGCCGCCCGCGACCTGCACCAGCCCGACCGGGTCGCCGAACGCCACCACGCCGGCGATGGCGCCGACGAGCGGCTCGAGGTTCAGGAAGGCCCCGGCGACCTCGGCCGACACCCGGCTCTGGCCGAACGCGAACAGGGTGAACGGCGCCAGCGTCCCGGCCAGCGCCAGCGCGACGACCGCCAGCACCACACCCGCGCCGGCCGGCGCAGCAGGCACGCCCTCGGTCACCACGGCGATCGGCAGCGAACCCAGCGCCGCGCCCAGGAACTGCACGGCGGTAACCGCGACCGGGTCGCGGCCGGCCAGCAGCCGACCCTGCGCCACCGTGACCGTGGCCGACAGGAGCAGCGATGCCAGCACCAGGCCGTCCCCGGCCATGGTCGCGCCGCCGCCTCCGCCGCCCGTGGTGATCAGCCCGACGCCGCCGAGCGAGACCGCGAAGCCGAACCAGGCCACCGGCCGGGCCACGGCCCGGTACCACACCGCGGCGATGATCGCGACCAGCACCGGCACCGCCCCGATGAGCAGAGCCGCGTGGGTGACGCTGGTCCGGCCGATGCCGACGTTCTGCACCATGACCGAACCGCCGTAGCCGAGCGCGCCCGCGGCCAGCACGGCGGGCGTGAACGCCTGCCGCAGGGCTGACTCCTGGGCTTGCCCGCGCCCGCGCCGGCGGGCCACGGCCAGCAGGACCGCGGCGGCCAGGCCGAAGCGCACGGCGGTGAGCCAGCCCGGCGACAGCCACTGCAGGGCCAGCTTGGACAGCGGCACGGTGGTGCCCCACAGCAGCCCAGCCGCGATGAGGGCTGCCACGGCGTGACGGCGGTTCGTGTTCATGTATCCATACTCGCCGGTAGGCGTACAGTATTCGCTCTCCAACATCATTAGCGATATAAAATTTGGTCCTATGGCCGTTTCACTTGACGAAGTTGACGTACAGCTGCTGTCCGCGCTGCAGGAAGATGCGGACCGCACCAACGTCGAACTCGCCCGGCTGACCGGGCTCTCGCCGGCCGCCACCCTGCACCGGGTGCGGCGGCTCAAGGAGTCCGGCGTCATCCGGGTCATCCGCGCCGAGGTCGACCCGGCCGCGGCAGGCTTCCCGCTGCAGGTGTACGTCACGGCCACGCTGGCCCGGCACGATCCGCGGTCCAGTCGCGTGTTCGATGACCTGATCCGGTCGATGCCGCAGATCGTCATGGCCGACAACGTGGCGGGCGAGACCGACTACTTCCTCAGCGTCGTCGCCAGGGACGTGGCGGAACTGCAGAACGTGCTCGTCGCCCTGACCACCCGCGGCGGCCAGCGCCTGGTGACCTACCTGCGGCTGGCCGAGATCAAGCCGCCGTCCCGGCTCCCGCTGGCCCCGGTGGCCGCCCCCGCGCGGCGCCGCGGCGCCCGCCGGGAAAACGACCCGGACCGGGAATGAGACCGCGGTCACATCGGTTGCAGCGCGGCATGAGGATTGCGGTGATCGGCAAGGGCAACATCGGCGGCTCGCTCGGCAGCAAGTGGATCGCCGCCGGGCACGACGTGGTCTACGGAGCCCGGGACGGTTCCGGCGAAGGCCCCGGCGGGGCGCCGGTGAGCGGCATCGGTGACGCCATCGAGCATGCCGACGTGGTGGTGCTCGCCGTGCCGGGCAAGGTGGTCGGCGACGTGGTGGCCGAGCATGGCGCGGCGCTGGCCGGCAAGACGGTGGTCGACGCGGTGAACCGGATCGGCGCGCCCGAGTTCGACAGCCGGGCGATCATCGCGCAGGCCGCGCCGCGGGCCCGCTACGTCCGCGCGTTCAACTCGCTGGGCTGGGAGAACTTCGCCAACCCGATGCCCGGCACCAACATGTTCTTCGCGGCGGATCCGGACGCGCGGGCCACCGCCGAGGAGCTCATCACGGCGGTCGGCCTCGAGCCCGCGTTCGTCGGGGACGCCAGCGCCACCGCGACCGTCGACGCCCTGCTGCCGCTGTGGTTCGCCCTGGTCCAGCAGAACGGCGGCAACCGCAGGGTCGCCCTCCGTGTCATCCAGGAAGGCTGATTTACCGAACGGGCCGGGTTCCACGCCCCAGCGGCGGCGCGGGCCGCTCCCGCGTGGCCATAGCCTGACCCGGATCTCCCGGCCAGGCCAGCTTCAGCTGGATCCGCCCGATGCGAAGCACGTCGCTGTCCTGCATGCGCGTTGGCGCACGCACCCGTGTGCCGTTGACGTACGTGCCGTTCGCCGAATCGAGGTCAGTGACCTCCACACCGTCGCTGTGGCGCCGGACCCAGACATGGGTTCGCGAAACGAACTCGTCCGTGCTGAACGGCGGGCCGAGCCGATCGTCCCGGCCGAGCACGATGCCCTTGAACGCTATAGGTATCTGCTGCGCCAGGCCGGTGCCAGAAATGACGACCAGGCTCGGACCCGGGTTGAAAGGCGCCACCCTAGCCCCTCATCGTCGTGGCGGGACGCCGTCGGCAGGCGCCCTCTCACCGGGTCAGAGCCAGGCTGCCGCGCGAAAATACAACTCGGCCCTACAGGTCGACGGTGCCACCGACGCAGGTCACCGTGCCGCCGCCCACCCACACCTGGCCGTCGGCGTCGCGCGAGACGTGGACCCGGCCCCGGCGGCCCATCGCCGTGCCCTGGCTGGCCACGTACGGCGCGGCGATCCGGCCCGACTCCAGCAGCCACTGCCCGAGCGAGGCGTTCAGGCTACCCGTGACCGGGTCCTCGATCGAGGTGATCATCGGGCTGAACGCGCGCACCTCGATCGTCTCGGCGGAGCCGGAAGGATAGGGGCCGGCCACGCCGATGTCCAGGTCCACTACGTCCGGGCGCTGGACCGCGAGCACCGCGTCGGCGCTGCCCAGCAGGACGGCAACCCAGCCGGGGCCGTTGTCGGCCCAGGCGATGTCCACGATGTCGGACCGGGCGAGGTTCAGCGCCCGCGTCACCCGCTCGGTCACCCCCTCCTCCACCGGCCCGCTGCGCACTCGCGGCGGCGCGGCGAACGCCAGCCCCGCATCAGTCCGGCGCACCGTGATCAGGCCGGCCTCGCATTCCTGCACGATGGCGCCCGGGTCGGCCGGGCGGCCGCCGGCCTCCAGCCAGGCGTGGCAGGTGCCCAGCGTGGGATGCCCGGCGAACGGCAGTTCCCGCGCCGGCGTGAAGATCCGGACCCGGTAGTCGGCGCCGCTGGCCCGCGGCGCCAGCACGAACGTGGTCTCCGACAGGTTCGTCCAGCGCGCGAACAACTGCATCTGCTCGCCGGAGAGCCCGTCGGCGCCGAGCACGATCGCGACCGGGTTGCCGAAGTACGGAGTATCGGTGAAGACGTCCACCTGGCGAAACTGATGAGGCACACGCCGAGTGTAGAAGGCCGCGCACCTCAGCGGGAGTGCCAAATTCCCGGGCCAATTTCCCCGGCCCAGTTTCCCCGGCCCTGCCGGGCCCCCGCCCGAAGCGCTAACGTGCGGGCATGCGAAACCGTCCGCAGGTCACCGTGCTGGGCAGCCTGAACATGGATATCTCCGTCACCGTGCCCCGGCTGCCCGAACCCGGCGCGACCGTGCTCGGCTCGGCGGCCAGGTTCACGCCCGGCGGGAAGGGAGCCAACCAGGCCGTGGCGGCGGCCAGGCTGGGCGCCGAGGTGCGCATGGCGGGCTGCGTTGGCGACGACGACTTCGGCCGCCGCCTCCTGGCCGCCCTGCGTGAAGAGGGCGTGGGCCACGACGGCGTCCGCGTCACGGCCGACGCCCCGACCGGGCTGGCCCTGATCTCGGTCGACCACGCGGGCGAGAACATCATCACGGTCGCCCCCGGCGCCAACCACAAGGTCGGCGCGGCCGAGGTCCACGCAGCCCTCGCCGAGCCACGCAGCGTCCTGGTCGTCTGCGCCGAGATCCCGGTCGAGGTGATCGTCGCGGCCCTGGCCCGTCACCGCGCGAGCATCCTCAACCTGGCGCCCGTACCGGAGCCCCCGGCTGACGCGGCCGCGATCGTGGCCGGCGCCCGTCCCGACTGGCTGGTCGTGAACGAGACCGAGGCAGGCGCCGTGCTCGGCCGGCCGGTGCGTGGCCTGGCCGAAGCGGGCGAGGCCGCCGCCGCCCTCCTCGCCGCGGGCGCGCGGCACGCCGTGGTCACCGCGGGCGCGCACGGCGCCGCCCTCGCGGGCCCCGACGGGACGGGGACCGTCAGCGCCTTCCGGGTCGACGCGATGGACACCGTGGGGGCGGGGGACACGTTCGTTGGCGCGCTCGCCGTCGCCCTGGCCGCGGGCATCCCGGCGGCCGAAGCGGTCCGCGTGGCCTCGGCCGCGGCCGCCACCGCCGCCACCAGACCCGGTGCCCAGGCCGGCATGCCGCGCCCGGAGGACGTCCTCGCCACCACCGGAGTCAGCTGGCCGACCGGGTAACGATTCGCTAAAAACTCACAAGGAAAGGTATACAGATGTTTTAGGGGGCGGGCGATAGCATTGCCTGAAGGAGGCGCCACGTGACAGCGACTGGCCTGCGGGACTTCGTCGCTGATACGACGGCGGGGCAGGACTCCGACCTCACCGCGGTGCGCAGCGCGCTGTCGCAGGCGTTCACGGTGCGGGAGGAACCCGGCGCGGCCGGCAGCGGCACGCACCGCCGGACCTGGCTGGACACCTTCGACTGGCGGCTGTACAAGGCCGGCCTGACCCTCCACTTCGAGCAGGCCAG
>WNGR01003902.1_pt1 | contig 17574 bp, 20 predicted proteins | sample 5407581 | NCBI WGS metagenome assembly WNGR01 (sample SAMN13153383, study PRJNA577476) | soil metagenome | isolation source: 80 cm soil or saprolite under Garry oak tree replicate 2 | place: USA:California | collected 2016-06-15 | reverse complement strand
ATTGGGGGGTATCGCGCGAGTGCTGGGTCAAGGGACGTCGTGGGCCTCCAGAGTGAGTATCAGCATCGCGCTACGAAGGCCCCCGGTCAATTGGTCTGCTCGGCAGGTTAGCTCAGTCAGCTTACTGGATCCTGGTTGACAGGTCCTTGATCAGTAGGTTCGGGTGGCTTGAGGCACGGGTGCACGGACGGAGTTGTTGACGAGGACCGTTCCCAGCACGAAATCATGTAGCAGGCGCCGACGACCGTTGAACAGGCCGACCAGGACGACGAAGGGGGACAGGAACGACACCGTCACCCAGAACAGCACGGCATGGGTCGCGCCGAGCACGAAATAGCCGGGTGCGCCGTACCAGGTGCGCAACTCCAGATCCATCACCCGCATCCCGATCGTTGCCGAACGGGGACCGCCGATGCAGGCGCCGTAATAGACGATGGCCCAGACCACGGAGGCCGGCCAGGCGAGCCAGAACAGCGCCCAGCCGATGCCGAGCGTGACCACGCCAAACACGGCGATGAAGAGGTAGCCGAGGATGACGGGAACGGAGATCACGACCATGTCGATCAGGAAGGCGAACACCCGCCGCGTGGCCACGCCGCGGAACAGTTCCGGATGCAGATAGGGATCATAGGCATGAGCCCCGCCGTCATTGCGCCAGGCGCTGCATGGGAACAGGCCATCCCCGTGCCAAGGGCGCGCTGGCATTAACAAGCCGAAATATTCCGGCGATTCCGCGGCGGTTGGGGGCAAGGGTGGGCAAAGGCGCATAGCGCCGTGCCCACCATCGATCCGCAATCGCTAAACTGGAATGGTGGGCACGCTTCGCTTTGCCTACGATCACTGCGCCCTCAGCTTCTCCGCCGCCTTCGGCGCAAAATAGCTGAGCACGCCGTCGGCGCCGGCGCGCTTAAAGGCGAGCAGGCTCTCCATCATCGCGCGCTCGCCGTCGAGCCAGCCGTTGTTGGCCGCAGCCGCAATCATCGCGTATTCGCCGGAGACCTGGTAGGCAAAGGTCGGCATCGCAAACGTGTCCTTCACGCGCCGCACGACGTCGAGATAGGGCATGCCGGGCTTCACCATCACCATGTCAGCGCCCTCGGAGATGTCGAGCTCGACCTCGCGCAGCGCCTCGTCGGTGTTGGCGCTGTCCATCTGGTAGGTGCGCTTGTCGCCGGTCAGCGTCTTGGCAGAGCCGATGGCATCGCGGAACGGGCCGTAGAAGGCGGAGGCGTATTTTGCCGCGTAGGCCATGATCTGGACGTCGAGGAGCCCCGCGTGATCCAGCCCCTCGCGGATCGCGGCGACGCGGCCGTCCATCATGTCCGAGGGCGCGATGATGTCGCAGCCGGCCTCGGCCTGCACCAAAGCCTGGCGCACCAGAACAGCAACCGTCTCGTCGTTCAAGATCTTGCCGTCGGTGATCAGGCCGTCATGGCCGTGGCTGGTGAAGGGATCGAGCGCGACATCGCAGAGGATGCCGAGATCGGGAAACTCCTTTTTGATCGCGCGCACGGCCTGGCAGACCAGATTGTTCGGGTTGGTGGCTTCCGAGCCCTCCTCGTCGCGCAGGGACGGGTCGGTGTAGGGAAACAGCGCGATGCAGGGGATGGTCAGCTTCATGGCCTGCTCGGCGTCGCGCACGGCCTGGTCGACGCTGAGGCGCTCGACGCCCGGCATCGAGGTGATCTGTTCGCGCTTGTTGTTGCCGTCGATCAGGAACAGCGGCCAGATCAAATCGTCGGTGGTGAGCACGTTCTCGCGCACCATGCGCCGGGCCCATTCGGCCTTGCGGTTGCGGCGCGGGCGGATGGTCAGATCGAGGGCAGGGGAGGCTCCCGCACCAGTCCCGCGCGCGACCTCGCGCAGTTCGATCGGACGTCCGTATTTGATCGCCATCACTCTTCCTCCGGCTGGAATTATTCTTATACCAGTTCGCATGGTTCCCGTCACCGCGGCTTGACCCGCCGCAAGGCAAAATTGAAGTGACCAAATTGAAGTGATTTGGGCAGCCGATTGATTTTGTGGGGCGAAACAGCCAGAAGGGGGCCATGTCCGAGATCTCCACCCGCGATGCGGCCCGCGACAGCGCCAATGCCAGGGACGCCGCCCGAGACAATGCCAGAGACAACGCAATGTCGGTGGCGGCGATCTCGTCGGAGCGCCCGGAGTCCGACGACAATGTCTGGACGCGCCGGCTCGTGCTGTTCCTGCGGGTGATGGCGCTGCTGTCGATCCTCAAGGGCCTCTACCATTGGGCGCAGGTGACGGGCTTCGTCGGAGGCGAGGACGAGGCGTTCGAGAACCAGTCGATGGCCTGGCAGGCCTCGACCATCTACTTCGCCGTGATCGAGCTCGTCGCCGCCGTCGGCCTGTGGCTGGCAACGCCCTGGGGCGCGGTGGTGTGGCTCACCACCGTGGTGTCGATGGCGGTGATCGAATTGATGTTCCCGGGAATCTACGGCGGCAGCCTGGTCGTCGTCGCGGTCGAGGCCATCATGCTCGCCGCCTATCTCGCGCTCGCCTGGATGGCCGCGCGCGAACGGCCGCCGTAGGCGGCGCTTTCGATACACGGATGCTCTCGTGCCCCGGACGCAGCGCAGCGCGCCGCGTTTGCGGCGTGGTGCGCTGCTGAGCCGGGGCCCATCTCTCCACGATCTATGCTCGGGCTTATCTGGGTCCCGGCTCTGCGCTCCGCTTCGCTGTGCTTGTCCGGGACACGAGAGTGTTGCTCGTGGTTGACCACTCGTTGCGTAAAATTCGAGGTAACTTTTCGTTGACCTAGCGCGATCCGCCACAGCTGTTACGCGCGCGTTTCGAAACGGGGCGGGGCTGTTCTGGAATGCGACACAATGGTCGGACGGAGGGTGAACAAGACCTTGCGACGGTCAACAGAGGGTTGCGAAAAGTGCTTGTGGCACAGGCTTAATCCGCAATTCACTGTCTTAAATTCATGATCTCTTTATTCTCTTATTTAAGCCGATCTTCAAACGCCCCCCTTAAGTTGCACCTATCAGACGGGACACAAGTTTCGTCGAATAAGTGTCGATAAAAACGACAACAGGGGAAGTGTCATGATGAAAGCCGTCGCAACTGCGGCAGATACCGCGGAACGCGTCTCCGGCCAGCAGGGCTCGGTGCAGACGCTCTATCTGGAAGCTCTGACTCTGGTGGAGCGGCTGCATCGCCGTCTCCTCGACGTCATCAAGGACGAGTTCGACCGTCGTGGTCGCGCCGACATCAATTCGGTGCAGGCGCTCCTGCTCTATAACATCGGCGACAAGGAGCTGACCGCGGGCGAGCTGCGCACGCGCGGTTACTATCTCGGCTCCAACGTCTCCTACAATCTGAAGAAGCTCGTCGAGCTCGGTTTCCTCGATCATCAGCGCTCGCGCGTTGATCGCCGCTCGGTGCGCATCCGCCTGACCCCGCAGGGCCAGGAAGTCCGCCGCATCGTCGACTCCCTCTACCAGAAGCACGTCAAGACGGTGGAGCAGGTCGGTGGCATCTCGGGCGAGGAGTTCTCGACCCTGAACAAGTCACTGCACCGCCTCGAGCGGTTCTGGACCGACCAGATCCTGTATCGGCTCTGAGGTTTTAAGAAGGACGAAGGCCAAGCCGGCCCAACAAGACCGGCGAGCCTCGCGAACGTGCCTCACTTCCCCAAGCGCATCGGTCCGGCCCGGATCGGTGCGTTTTGTCGTTTCGCGGTTGCGAAAAAAGCAGACGACGTGGCGGAACCAGTTCCCGGCCTCGCAGTTATGTCACCGGATCGGAGGATGCGATGCTGGTCGAACGCGGGTTGCAGGCTGTGAACGTCGAACTCGTGAGCGATGCCTACGCCATCGCCGCGAACTACCTGCGCCGCTCCGGCGCGATCCCCGACACGCTCATCACCAACGAACGCCTGCTCGAGATCATCATCAAGCTGCTCCAGCACGGTGAATTCAACAAGATCAGGCTGGCCAACAAGGCCATCACCAGGTTCGAGGCGCAGACCGGGGCCCGAGCGGTTGCCTGATCAAAACTCCCGAATTTCAAGAGAACCAGAGGGTGCCATGGAAGCCGTCATCGACCGCATCATGCAGACCTATGACCTGCTCGCGAACCGCACGTCCGCGGCGAGCGCAGAGGCGCGGGCCAAGGTCACGAACTACCTCAACACCTTGATGGAAGCTGGCGAGAAAGACACCCACAGGTTGACGGTGTGCGGCCTGACCTATCTGCGCCAACTGGACGGCACCGTGGACCCGGTGAAGGCGGGGTATACCGGGCTGTAGAGAACGGCCGGCCACCATCGGCCAACTCCACCCGCATTAAGGTCCAAATCGGCCCTTCTTGGACAAGGCGAGGCCGGGCGGTTCGAGCGAACTCGCGGGTCGCCCAAATCCTTCAATCCCCACCATATCTGGCATAAATCGGATCCCCGACCCGCAAATGCTTGGCCGGGGGCGGCGGATGTGGTAGATCGCGCTCGCCGCTTCCGATCACCACACCAGACCCGCCCGTAGCCCGCCAAAAGGCTGCGGCGGTGGAGATATTCGCAAGATGACCTTCGCCAAAACCGCCTCCGCGCCCGATTCGTTTTTCACTGCCCCGCTCGACCAGGCCGACCCGGAAATCGCCGCCGCCATCAAGGGCGAGCTCGGCCGGCAGCGCCATGAGGTCGAGCTGATCGCCTCCGAGAACATCGTCAGCCGTGCCGTGCTCGAAGCACAGGGTTCGGTGATGACCAACAAATATGCCGAAGGCTATCCGGGCGCGCGCTACTACGGCGGTTGTGAGTGGGTCGACGTCGCCGAGAACCTCGCGATCGATCGCGCCAAGAAGCTGTTCGGCGCACAGTTTGCCAACGTGCAGCCGAATTCCGGCAGCCAGATGAATCAGGCGGTATTTCTGGCGCTGCTCCAGCCCGGCGACACCTTCATGGGTCTCGATCTTTCGGCCGGCGGCCATCTCACCCATGGCTCGCCTGTCAACATGAGCGGCAAGTGGTTCAAGGCTGCGCACTACACCGTGCGCCGCGAGGACCAGCTCATCGACATGGATGCGGTGGCCAAGCAGGCCGAGCAGGTCAAGCCGAAGCTGATCATCGCCGGTGGCTCGGCCTATTCGCGCGCTTGGGATTTCAAGCGTTTTCGCGAGATCGCGGACTCGGTGGGCGCGTATCTGCTGGTCGACATGGCCCACTTCGCCGGCCTCGTCGCCGGCGGCGTGCATGCTTCGCCGGTGCCGTATGCGCATGTCACCACCACCACGACGCACAAGTCGCTGCGCGGCCCGCGCGGCGGCCTGATGCTGTGGAATGACGAGACGCTGACCAAAAAGCTCAACTCGGCGATCTTCCCGGGCCTTCAGGGCGGCCCGCTGATGCATGTGATCGCGGCCAAGGCGGTCGCCTTCGGCGAGGCGCTGCGGCCCGACTTCAAGGTCTATGCGAAGAACATCGTCGAGAACGCCAAGGCGCTCGCCGAGACGCTGAAGAGCCACGGGTTCGATATTGTCTCCGGCGGCACCGACAACCATCTGATGCTGGTCGACCTCAGGCCGAAGGGCCTGAAGGGCAACGCGTCGGAGAAGGCGCTGGTCCGCGCGGCCATCACCTGCAACAAGAACGGCATTCCCTTCGACCCCGAGACGCCGTTCGTCACCTCCGGCCTGCGTCTCGGCACGCCGGCCGCGACCACCCGCGGCTTCGGCGTCGCCGAATTCCAGCAGGTCGGCGGCATGATCGCCGAGGTCCTGAACGCGATCGCGCAATCCTCCGACGGCAAGGCGCCGCTGGTGGAAGCCGCGATCAAGGAACGGGTCAAGGCGCTCACCGATCGGTTCCCGATCTATCAGTAAGGTCCAAGTAAACTGGTCAAGGTAAACGGATGCGCTGCCCGAACTGCAACAGTCTCGATACGCAGGTAAAGGACTCGCGTCCGACCGAGGACTCGTCCGTGATCCGCAGGCGGCGCGTGTGCGTCGCCTGCAATTTCCGCTTCACCACCTTCGAGCGCGTGCAGCTGCGCGAGCTCACCGTGATCAAGCGCAATGGCCGCCGCGTGCCGTTCGACCGCGACAAGCTGATGCGCTCGGTGTCGATTTCGTTGCGCAAGCGCCCGGTCGAACCGGAGCGGGTGGAGAAGATGGTGTCCACCATCGTGCGCGAGCTCGAGACCGGCGGCGAGGCCGAGATCTCCTCCGAGGTGATCGGCGAGACCGTGATGGAGCATCTGCGCACGCTCGACGATGTCGCCTATGTGCGCTTCGCGTCCGTCTATCGCAATTTCCGCGAGGCCAAGGATTTCGCCGACGTGCTCGGCGAGCTCTCCGGTGAGGAGGAAGCGCGGCTTGCAACGGTACGCAAATGATCTTCCGCATCCTGGAAGATCAATTTGCGCAGAAGGCCCGCGACTCCAAAGACGTCGATCGCCGCTTCATGGAGCTTGCGCTGACGCTCGGCCGGCGCGGGCAGGGGCGCACTTGGCCGAACCCGGCGGTGGGAGCCGTCATCGTCAAGGACGGGGTGATCGTCGGCCGTGGCTGGACCCAACCCGGCGGCCGGCCGCATGCCGAGCCTGAGGCGCTGCGGCGCGCGGGCGAGGCGGCGCGCGGCGCCACGCTCTACGTCACGCTCGAGCCGTGCTCGCATTTCGGCAAGTCGCCGCCTTGCGCCGACGCGGTGATCGCGGCCGGCATCAAGCGGGTGGTGGCGGCGATCGAGGATCCCAATCCGGAAGTCGCCGGGCAGGGCCATGCGCGCTTGCGCGCGGCCGGTATCACGGTGGATGTCGGCCTGTGCGCGGCTGAGGCCGCCTTCGACCATGCCGGGCATTTCCGCCGCATCCGGGACAAGCGCCCGCATGTGATCCTAAAGCTCGCGGTCTCGCCCGACGGCAAGATCGGCGCGGCCGGCGGCAAGCCCGTCGCGATCACCGGGGAGGCGACGCGCAACCGCGTGCATCTCTTGCGCGCGCAGAGCGACGCCATCCTGGTCGGCATCGGCACGGCGCTGGCGGACGACCCGCTTCTCACCTGCCGCCTGCCGGGCATGGCGGCGCGCTCGCCGGTGCGCGTGGTGCTCGACCAGAGCCTGCGCATTCCGGCATCGAGCCGGCTCGTGCGTTCCGCGCGCGAGACGCCGCTCTGGGCGATCGGCTCGGAGCTTGCGGAAGCCGCCGCCGCGACACGGCTTGGCGCTGCCGGGGTGCAGATCATCCGCATACCGCCAGGGAGCGCCTCCGGGCTCGATCTTCCGGCCGTGCTGCATGCGCTGGCCGAGAAGGGCATCACACGGCTGATGGTCGAGGGCGGCAGCCGTGTTGCGGCATCGTTCGTCGCCGCCGACCTCGTCGACGAGATCTGGCTGTTCCGCGGGGCGGAAGCGGTCGGCGCCGATGGGGTGGATGCGCTCGATGCATTGCCCCTGTCGAAAATCACGCAGTCGCAGGCGTTCAAGGTTCATGCTAGCGAAACATTCGACAAGGATACTCTCACGGTCTACGAGCGCGCCTAACATGTTCACCGGCATTGTCACCGATATCGGCGAGATCGTCAGCCTGACGCCTGTGGCGCAGGGGCAGCTGCATCGCCTGCGCATCGCCTGCCGCTACGATCGCGCGACCATTGCAGACGGCGCCTCGATCGCCTCCAACGGCGTCTGCCTGACCGTCGTCGCCTCCGGCGTCGAGGGTGGAAAGACCTGGTTCGACGTCGATGCCGCCGCCGAGACGCTGGCGCTGACGACCGCGAAGCACTGGAAGGTCGGCACGAAACTCAACCTCGAGCGTGCGCTGAAGATCGGCGACGAGCTCGGCGGCCACATCGTCGCCGGCCACGCCGACGGGATCGCGACCATCGTCAGCCGCGAGGAGCTGCCTGACATGGCGCGGTTCGAGCTCTCTACGACGCGAGAGCTGGCGCGGTTCATCGCCACCAAGGGCTCGATCACGCTCGACGGCGTGTCACTCACGGTCAATACGGTTGCGGACGTGACCTTTTCGGTGCTGATCATCCCGCATACGCTGGCCGTGACTACGCTGGGCGGCTGGAAAGCTGGCAGCGAGATCAATATCGAGGTCGATTTGATGGCCCGCTACGCTGCGCGACTGACGGAAATGAAGTGACGGCGTAGCCGTCATTCCGGGGCGATGCGACGGGACCGCGCAAGCGCGGCCCGGAGCATCGAACCCGGAATCTCGAGATTCCGGGTTCGCTTCGCGCCCCGGAATGACGGTCTCTCTGGCATTCGTGCTTGGCTTACCCTCTTGCGGCGACTACATAACCGCGGACCCCTATGAACCGGATTTGATTGATGGCAGACGCGCGGCGCGCACCCCTGAAGGACCAGACCGACATTTCCGGCGCGCGCGTGCTGATTGTCGAGGCGCGGTTCTATGACGATCTCCAGGACGCGATGCTCGAAGGCGCGGTGGCCGAGCTGAAGGCGGCCGGCCTGACCCATGACGTCATCACGGTTCCCGGCGCACTGGAGATTCCTGCGGCGATCGCCATCGCGGTCGACGCCGCGGCGGCCAGCGGCAAGCCCTATGATGCCGCGATCGCGCTCGGCTGCGTGATCCGCGGCGACACCATCCATTTCGAGATCGTCTCGCAGGAATCCTCCCGCGCGCTGATGGATCTTGCGGTCGCGCGAAAGCTGCCGCTCGGCAACGGCATCCTGACCGTCAACACCGAGGCGCAGGCCTGGGCGCGGGCGCGCGCCAGTGAGCTCAACAAGGGCGGCGATGCCGCGCGCGCGGCGATTGCGATGTTGCGCATCAAGCGCCGGCTGGCGCGGGCTTGATCATGGCCGATAACAGCAAAAAGCCGCCGGCCGGCACTGAGAAGAAAGCGAATCGGCGCGGTGCGGCGCGGCTCGCGGCCGTGCAGGCGCTGTACCAGATGGATATCGCCGGCGCCGGCATCAACGACATCTTTGCGGAGTTCGAGAGCCACTGGCTCGGCAACGAAGTTGAGGGCGACACATATCTGCCGGCGGAAGCCGCCTTCTTCCGCGACGTCGTCTCCGGCGTCGTGCGCGACCAGAAGAAGCTGGATCCGCTGATCGACGAGGCGCTGTCGAAGGGCTGGCCGCTGAAGCGGATCGAGGCGATCCTGCGCGCGGTGCTGCGGGCAGGGGCCTACGAATTGGAACACCGCAAGGACGTGCCGGGCCGTGTCGTCGTGTCCGAATATGTCGACGTCGCCAACGCCTTCGTCGACCGCGAGGAGACCGGCATGGTGAATGCGGTGCTCGACCAGATCGGCCGCCAGTTTCGTGGTGACGAGTTCGGGCGGGGGTAGATTGAGACGCAGGGCGGTGAATTGATGCGATGTGGCTGCCCCATATTCCGCTGTCATCACCCGCGAAGGCGGGTGATCCAGTACTCCGCGGCGGTCGTGCTTGAGCAGAGGCGGCTCGGCGTACTGGATCGCCCGGTCTCATCGTTGAAGACGCGCTTCGCGCTTTTGCCGGGCGATGACAGCGATGTGTGTGGCTGACGCTGATGGCAAGCCCGCACAATCCCTCCGGCGAAGACTCCCTCATCGCGCGCTATTTCAAGCCGCTGGCGACTGACCCTGGCGCGTTGGGGCTGGTCGACGACGCCGCCATTCTGCAATCGCTCGGCGACGACATCGTCGTCACCACCGACGCCGTGGTCGAGGGCGTGCATTATCTTGCCGACGATCCGCCCAACACCATCGCGCGCAAGGCGCTGCGGGTGAACCTGTCCGATCTCGCCGCCAAGGGGGCCGTGCCGGCCGGCTTCGTGCTGACACTGGCGCTGCGCAGCAAGGAAGACGCCTGGCTCAGGCCGTTCGCGGACGCGCTCGGCGAGGACGCGAAAACCTTCGCCTGTCCGCTGCTCGGCGGCGACACAGTGTCGACGCCGGGGCCGCAGATGATCTCGATCACCGCCTTTGGCCGCGTGCCGCAGGGGCGGATGGTCGGCCGCACCGGCGCGAAACCGGGCGATCGCATCCTGGTGACGGGGACGATCGGCGACGCCGCCCTCGGCCTCGACGTGCTCACGGGCGGTGCGGTGGCCGCGGCGCTTGCGTCCGATCCCGCTGCAAAGGATGCACTGGTCTCGCGCTACCGCGTGCCGCAGCCGCGCAATGTGCTGGCGCAGGCCGTGCGCGACCACGCGACAGCAGCGATGGACGTCTCCGACGGGCTTGCCGGCGATCTCACAAAACTCTGCGCGGCATCGGGCGTCTCGGCCACCGTCGATGTGGAGAGCGTGCCGCTCTCGGCTGCGGCAGCAAGCCTGATCGCGTGCAACGCCGTTTGCGTTGAGACGCTGCTTGCCGGGGGCGACGACTATGAGGTGCTGTGCACCGTGCCGGCAGCGCAAAGCGATGTGCTGATCGCCGCGGGGTGGGCGGCGGGCCTTGCCGTCACGGCGATCGGCACGATCGTCGAGGGCAATGAGCGGCCGCGCTTCCTGGATGGGCGGGGTCAGGAGCTAGCTTTGAAGCGGCTGTCCTACAGCCACTTCTAGGAATTGCTCCAAACCTGGGTCCAAGCTCTTAGGGCTAGCCTAAATACCTGCCGAGATCGGCCTTTTCGGCCGCATCCGGCGTTGCACCCTCAATTTGATTTTGGCAAGCTTGTGACCGACTGGGGCCGCCCCTTCGGGCAAGGGGCGGCCTTGTTCAAAATCAAGGCGCCGCACCGCAAGACGGACAACAAAAGGCGCCGGGGGTACGTACACCAAGGATCTGAGGCAAAAAATCACATGACAGCATTATGGTTGATTGTGCTCTGCGGAGTGCTTTCCGTCGTCTACGCGATCTGGGCGACGTCTTCGGTTTTGAGTGCGGATGCGGGGTCTCCGCGCATGCAGGAGATCGCGGGAGCGGTGCGCGAAGGCGCACAGGCCTACCTGCGACGCCAGTACGCCACGATCGGTCTCGTCGGCATCGTCATCTTCGCGCTGCTTGCCTATTTCCTCGGTCTCTATGTTGCGATCGGGTTCGCCATCGGCGCCATCCTGTCGGGGGCGGCCGGTTTCATCGGCATGAACGTCTCGGTCCGCGCCAATGTGCGTACCGCTCAGGCCGCGACGACCTCACTCGCCGGCGGCCTCGAGCTCGCTTTCAAGGCGGGCGCGATCACCGGCATGCTGGTCGCCGGTCTCGCGCTGCTCGGCGTGACGCTCTACTTCGGCTTCCTGGTCTTTTCGCTGAAGCTCGCGCCTGACAGCCGCACTGTGGTCGACGCCATGGTGGCGCTCGGCTTTGGCGCCTCGCTGATCTCGATCTTCGCCCGTCTCGGCGGCGGCATCTTCACCAAGGGTGCAGACGTCGGCGGCGACCTCGTCGGCAAGGTCGAGGCCGGCATCCCCGAGGACGATCCGCGCAATCCCGCGACCATCGCCGACAACGTCGGCGACAACGTGGGCGACTGCGCCGGCATGGCGGCCGATCTGTTCGAGACCTATGCGGTGACTGCGGTCGCCACCATGGTGCTCGCGGCGATCTTCTTCGCCAAGACGCCGATCCTCATGAACATGATGACGCTGCCGCTCGCCATTGGCGGCATCTGCATCATCACCTCGATCATCGGCACCTTCTTCGTCAAGCTCGGGCCGAGCCAGTCGATCATGGGCGCGCTCTACAAGGGCCTGATCGCAACCGGCATCCTGTCGCTGATCGGCATTGCCGCCGTGATCTACTCCCTGATCGGCTTCGGCAAGCTCGATGGCGTCGAGTTCACCGGCATGGCGCTGTTCGAGTGCGGAATCGTCGGCCTGGTCGTCACCGCGCTGATCATCTGGATCACCGAATACTACACCGGTACCGACTATCGCCCGGTGAAGTCGATCGCGGCGGCGTCGGTGACCGGCCACGGCACCAACGTGATCCAGGGCCTGGCGATCTCGATGGAATCGACCGCGCTGCCTGCGATCGTCATCATCGCCGGCATCCTGGTCACCTACAGCCTGGCCGGCCTGTTCGGCATCGCGATTGCGACTGCCACCATGCTGGCGCTGGCCGGTATGGTTGTGGCGCTCGACGCGTTCGGTCCGGTGACCGACAACGCCGGCGGCATCGCCGAGATGGCGGGCCTGCCGAAGGAGGTGCGCAAGTCGACCGACGCGCTGGACGCGGTCGGCAACACCACCAAGGCGGTGACCAAGGGCTACGCGATCGGCTCCGCCGGTCTCGGCGCGCTGGTGCTGTTCGCGGCCTACAATCAGGACCTCAAGTTCTTCATTGCAGACTCCGCGCACCACACCTATTTCGCCGGCGTCAATCCGGACTTCTCGCTCAACAACCCCTACGTAGTTGTCGGCCTGTTGTTCGGCGGCCTCTTGCCGTACCTGTTCGGTGCGATGGGCATGACGGCCGTGGGCCGTGCGGCGAGCGCGATCGTCGAGGAGGTGCGCCGGCAGTTCCGCGAGAAGCCGGGCATCATGCAGGGCACCGACAAGCCGGACTACGGCAAGGCGGTCGACCTGCTCACCAAGGCAGCGATCAAGGAGATGATCATCCCGTCGCTGCTCCCGGTGCTGTCGCCGATCGTCGTCTACTTCCTGATCTACGTGATCGCCGGCGGCGGCGCGGCCGGAAAGTCGGCGGCGTTCTCGGCCGTCGGCGCGATGCTGCTCGGCGTGATCGTGACTGGCCTGTTCGTCGCGATCTCCATGACCTCGGGCGGCGGCGCCTGGGACAACGCCAAGAAGTACATCGAGGACGGTCATTACGGCGGCAAGGGCTCCGATGCCCACAAGTCGGCGGTAACCGGCGACACCGTCGGTGATCCCTACAAGGACACGGCGGGACCGGCGGTGAACCCGATGATCAAGATCACGAACATCGTGGCGCTCTTGCTGCTGGCGGTCTTGGCGCACTGAACCTGAGACACGCGTCCTGCGACAAACCCGCGGTGCAAGCCGCGGGTTTTTTGTTGTCCGTTTTACTGAGGACCGTCGCCATGAAGTTCGAGACGACCAAGTGTATCCAGTGCGGCTGCGACATGCTGATGGCCGACACCGTCTGTCCGACTTGCGGCAAGGTGCAAACCGGCGCCCGGCAATCCGGTGCTCTAAACCCTCGCACAATGTTGGCGGTCGCGCTGGCGGCGGCCGTCCTCTTCGCCTTCAACTGGTTCAAATCCCCTGCGCCGCATGTGGGGCAGGCTACTGCACATCCATCTGCAAACCTTCCTTCCCGATGATGCCGGCGAATTTCCTCGTCTCGGCGTCCACGAAGTCGGAGAACTGCTGCGGCGTGCCGTAGTCAGCGCGGGCGCCCATGGCCACGATCTGTTTCTTCATGTCCTCGCGCTCCAGCATTGCCTTCACTTGAAGATTGAGCGCTTCGAGCACCGGAGCGGGGACGCCTTTCGGCAGGAACACGGAGAACCAGGACGAGACGTCGAAATTGACCAATTCCGGCGCGCTCTCACGCATGGTCGGGAGGTTCGGCGCGAGGTCGCTGCGCTCGGTCGTGGTGACGCAGAGGCCGTTGAGCGTGCCGTTCTGCACCTGTGGCAGGCTCGGATAGAGATTGTCGAACAGGATCTGGATATCGCCGGCGAGCGCGGCCTGGAGCGCGGGGCCGGCGCCGCGGAACGGAATATGCGTCATCTTCAGGCCAGTGAGCTGGAGGAACCAGGCGCCGGTGAGGTGCGGGCTCTGGCCGACGCCGGAGGAGGCGTAGCTGAGCTTGTCCGGATTGGCCTTAAGGAAGGCGGTCAGCTCGGCGATCGACTTGATACCGGTCTTCGGATGCGCCGAGACGATGTTCGGGATCCGGATCATGTTGGAGACTGGCTGGAGCTGGTCCGGCTTGTAGTTGAGATTCTTGAAAATGCTGTAGGCGATTGCGTTCGGACCGGGATTGCCAATCAGGATGGTGTGGCCGTCGGCCTTGGAGCGGACGACCTCGGCCGTCCCGATCGTGCCGCCACCGCCCGAGCGGTTCTCCACGACCGCAGTCTGGCCCCAGGCGGACTGGAGATGGGCGGCGAGCAGCCGGCCCATCACGTCGGTCGAGCCGCCGGCAGCGGCCGGCACGATGACGCGGACGTTTTCGGTGGGCTTCCAGTCGGCGAGGCTCGATCGCGGCAGGATGGCTGCCGCCGACAGGCCGGCAGCACCGGTGAGCACGCGACGTCGGGACAGAAACTTCTTCAGCACGAATCCACTCCCTGCTTCTTGTTTTGCAGAGAGCGTAGGGAACCCGGCCCGCAACGGCAAGTCGCACGCGACGGCAAGTGCCGCGCGGAGGGCGGCACGACGCCGCAGGTGCAAGCCTCAGCTCAAGGCCTCAGTTGAAGCTGAGCAGCTTGAACAGCGGCGTGAGGTAGTTCATCTCCTGGCCCGAGGTCGGCGTGGTCCGGCTGATGAAGTCGAAGATCTTGCCGTCCTGGAGGCCGTAATTCGCAAGCCGGCGCACGCGCCGGTTCTTGTCGAAATAGATCGCGATCACGCGCTGATCGACCACCTTCTGGTTCATGAAGGCGACCATGCGCTCGGAGCGCTGCGAGATGTAGTAAAACACCTCGCCATCCAGCGTGGCGACGGTGGAGGGCGTGCCCATCACGATCAGCACCTGATCCTGGCTCGCGCCGATCGGAATCTGCTCGAGCGCGCCAGGCGGCAGGATGTAGCCCTTCTGGAATTGCTCACCGGTACAGCCGGCGAGCGCCGCGCCGACCAAGGTTACGGCCGCGAGCATGCGCAAAGCGCGCCAGCGCGAATGAAGGCCGCGCGGTCTGTCGGCGCGCAGGCGGGTCTGGTTCGTTATGGTCATTGCGGAACTGATTCCGTCCCCTTGCGTCGCGCGAGGCGCTGAAGTACCGGGCGGAGGCTCTGAATGCAACTCGCGCGCGCCCGCTTGCGGAAACCACAATGCTTTGGCCGTTCAATCACTTCAGGAAACCCCGGCTTGCCCCGGTCGGCACCATTGAGGCCATCTATGGCATGATCGTGACGCAGGCGCGAGAACCCATATTTTACCGGGACTTGGGCGTGCCGGATACGGTTAATGGCCGTTTCGATCTGTTGCTGTTGCATCTCTGGCTGTTGCTACGGCGCCTGCGGACCGCCCAGGGCGCCGCAGAGCTGTCGCAGACCCTGTTCGACCGCTTCTGCGAGGACATGGACGATAATCTGCGCGAGATGGGCGTGGGGGACCAGACCGTCCCGAAGCGGATGAGGGCCTTTGGCGAGGCCTTTTATGGCCGCGTCCAAGCCTATGACCAGGCGATCGATGCCGGGGCTGAAGCGCTGGCGCAGGCGATCTGCAAGAATATCTTGAATGGCGCCGCGATGGATCAGGCGCGGCGGCTCGCCACCTACGCGCAGGCCACGGAGGTGGATCTCGGCTTGACCGGCGAACCGGTGCTGCTGCTCGGATCCTTCAAGTTTCCCGCGCCAATTGGGAAGGATGTGACGCCATGAACCGACCGATGACCGGACCCGACCCCTGGCGCGCGCCCGTGACGGTCGCGCATATTCCCGATACGGGCCTGTACCGTAAGCTCGAGGCCTCCGCCGCCGAGCGGCAGGCTGTGGCCGAGGTTGCTGGCCTCCGCGAAGTTCTGTCGATCCAGGCCAGTTTCGACGTTGTGCCGAAGAGCGGCGGCCGGGTCCATGTCACGGGCCACGTCCGTGCCAGGGTCGGCCAGACCTGCGTGGTGACGCTCGATCCGATGGAGAGCGAGATCGACGAGGAGATCGACCTGATATTCGCGCCCGAGGCCGAGGCGCGGCGGCTGGCCGACCTGATCGAGGAAGGGCAGGACGATCAGGAGCCCCCCGAAGTCGCAGATCCGCCGGAGGCGATCGTCAACGGGATCATCGACCTCGGCCGGCTTGCGACCGACGCGCTGTTCCTGGCGATTGATCCCTATCCGCGCAAGGCGGGTGCCGTATTCGAGGCAGAGGTCACCGCTCCCGACCCGGAGGACAATCCCTTTGCGGCACTGAAGGCGCTTCAGGACAAGAAGAAAGGCCAGTAGCTCGGGCGTCCCCCCGCGGGAACGTTCCGCGTCGAGGCGCGAGGCGTTTGCCTGGATGGATTGAGAATTCGTCTTATCTATTTGATTTCTAGATATATTTCACGCGAATTTCTGGACTCGCGACCGGATCGTCCTCAATCCAAAAGGCTGGGGGCAAGAGGTTGTTTCGGGACTACAAAACGCTATTGTCGCGCCCCGGTCGGGGTGCGTCGTCGCGCCTGGCCGGTCGTCATATCCATGGCGAACCCATTTCGCGGCCCCGCTAGTTGACGACCGCGCCAGACCAGGTTTCCGGGATTTAGATGCCAAGCAAGGTTCGTATTGCGCTTGACGCCATGGGGGGCGACGTCGGCGCCCCCGTGGTCATTCCAGGCGCTGCCATCTCGCTCGGCAGGCACCGCGAGACCGAGTTTCTGCTGGTCGGGGACCGCGCCAGGATCGAGCCCGAGCTCGATCGTCACCCCCAGCTCAAGGCCGTTTCCCGGATCATCCATACCGACGTTGCCGTCAGCATGGAGGACAAGCCGAGCCAGGCGCTGCGGCGTGGCCGCAAGACCTCCTCGATGTGGCTTGCCATCGACGCGGTGAAGAAGGGCGAGGCGGATGTCGCGGTCTCCGCCGGCAACACGGGCGCGCTGATGGCGACACCATCTGGTGTCGATGGCTGTCATGGGCGCGGCGATGGCAAGCGTCTTGTTCAACAAGCCGCGGCCCACGGTCGGCCTGCTCAATATCGGGGTCGAGGAGATCAAGGGCCACGAGGAAATCCGCGAGGCCGGCGAAATCCTGCGCGCGATGAACCTGCCGGAACTCGACTATCTCGGCTTCGTCGAGGGCGACGGTATCGGCAAGGGTCTTGCCGATGTTATCGTGACCGAGGGTTTTAGCGGCAACATCGCGCTCAAGACCGCCGAGGGAACCGCGCGCCACATGGCGGAACTCCTCCGAGACGAGATGCAGCGAAGCTGGATGTCCAAGCTCGGCTATCTGTTCGCCCGCGGAGCCTTCCAGGCCCTGCGCAACAAGATGGATCCCAACAAGTCCAATGGTGGGATGTTCCTTGGATTGAAGGGGGTCGTGGTCAAGAGCCATGGCGGAATCAACGCTGAAGGCTTTGCCTATGCGATCGATGTTGGCTATGAGATGGTCAAATTCGATCTCCTGAACAAGATCAATCAGATGCTCAACCGCGATGGGGGTGCACTCAATTCCGCGCAGACCGCGCAGGAGGCTGTTTCGTGACTAAAATTCGTTCGGTCGTGCTGGGCTGCGGTGCCTACCTGCCGGAGCAGGTGGTGACCAATGCCCAATTGGCGGCGCGCATCGACACCTCCGACGAGTGGATCGTGCAGCGCACCGGTATTCGCGAGCGGCACATCGCGGCCGACGGCGAGTTCACCTCGCATCTCGCGATCAAGGCGGCGCAGGCTGCCCTCACTGATGCCGGCCTGGACGCGCAGTCGATCGATCTGATCGTGCTCGCGACCTCGACGCCGGACAACACGTTTCCGGCGACCGCGGTCGCCGTGCAGCACGGGCTCGGCATCAATCACGGCGCGGCCTTCGACCTCCAGGCGGTGTGCTCGGGCTTCGTGTTTGCGCTTGCGACC
>WNGR01004646.1_pt1 | contig 17579 bp, 14 predicted proteins | sample 5407581 | NCBI WGS metagenome assembly WNGR01 (sample SAMN13153383, study PRJNA577476) | soil metagenome | isolation source: 80 cm soil or saprolite under Garry oak tree replicate 2 | place: USA:California | collected 2016-06-15 | reverse complement strand
TGAGTGCGTGGATCCCATGTAGCGGTTCGGAGCTGGGGAATGAAGCGATCATTCGGATGGAACGCGGCGGGCTCGATCGCGTCGTCCGGTACAGAGTCCTGCCTCAGCTGGTAGTTCCCGGCGGTGACGACGATTAGATTCATGCCGGCGGCGCGGACCTGGTCCTGGATCGCCGACTGCGCTCCGCTGCCGAGTGCAATCATGGTGAGAACCGTCGCCACGCCGATGGTCATTCCGATCATGGTCAGGGCTGTCTGCAGCTTGTTTCTGCGCAGGGCCTTCAGTGCAATGAGGACGCTATTTTTTGTGATGATCAACCGACCTCCTCCACCGCCACAGGTAGATCGACCAGTTCGGTGCGGGCTGTGCGCCGCTGCGTGTTCGCCTTGTTCGAAACGATGACCCCATCGCGGAATGCGACGATGCGCGAGCCGTATGCCGCGACATCGGGCTCGTGTGTGATCAGCACGATGGTGAGGCCGCGCTCCTCTTTCAGCGACTGGAAGATGTCCATAACCTCGACACTGGTACGGCTGTCGAGGTTACCCGTCGGTTCGTCTGCGAGCAGGATGCTGGGGTTGTCCAGCAATGCCCTGGCGATGGCGACGCGCTGCTGCTGGCCGCCGGAGAGCTGGTTGGTGTGGTGCTCAGAGCGGGACTCAAGGCCTACTGCCGCGAGTGCTTCCATGGCCCTCCGCCTGCGTTCGGCAGCGGGAACCGGGACCTTGCTGTAGAGCAGCGGAAGCTCCACGTTTTCAAGAGCCGAGGTGCGCGTCAACAGATTGAACCCTTGAAACACAAAGCCGATCTTGTTGTTACGCACGGCGGAGATCTCGTCGTCGGAGAGACGGGATACGTCCTTGCCATCGAGGAAATACTGTCCGCTGGTGGGTTGATCCAGGCAGCCGAGAATATGCATCAGCGTAGACTTTCCCGAACCGGAAGGACCTACGACGGTTACAAATTCGCTGGGCTGGATATCGAGCGAGATGGACCGCAGCGCATGTACGGCGTTTTCGCCCATCTGGTAGGTCTTGGTCAGGTTGCGGATAGAGATCACAGGTGTCATTTAGCGCTCACTTGGAAGCTGGGGATTTGCCGCTTGCTGCGGCGTAGTTGTAAACGATGGAGGCGATGGACTTCTCAGCTCCTGCCATGCCATAGATCTTGCCTGCCCCTTCGATGATGTAGTACTCGTTGGCGGCGTGTGCTCTACCACCGTGGCCTGCTGCGCCGCCCGCGATCGGCATGGCCACGGGTGCGATCTTCTCGCCGACCGCACCATTCGAGAAGAGGTAAGACGGCCAGTATCCGCCTAGGATCGATTCGCCATCGGCTGGCGTGGCGTGGGGAATGCCGAAGTTGTCATACGTCTGCATGATGGCGCGGGCAATGTCGCTGTCGTAGGACATCTTCGACCAGGGGACATCGCCGATCAGCTTTACTTCAACGTCTTTGTAACCGTTGTGGTCAAGCTGCGCCCTGAGCTTTTTCACGATGTCCAACCCATGCATGTTGGGGATATAGCGGAAGTTGTGCTTGGAGGTGATCTTGTTCGGCAGGATCGCGCCCGCACCCCCAGCGTACATATTGCCTCCCCAGATACCGTCGATGTTGAACGATGTGCCATAGCGTTGCATCTTGAGCATGGTGTAGGGGTCTTCAGAGATGAAGCGGCCCACGCCGAGATTCTGCGCCGCAACTTTGAGGTCGACCTTGGAGGCAGCAGTCTTGAGCTTGGTTGTCTCGGAGGGATTCAATGGCTCCATGCCATCGAAGAAGCCATTGATGAGCGGAGTGTTCCCGTCATCGGAGACGAGCGAGCTGAGCATCTTGATGTGACGCCAGGCCGGGCTATCGACCGAACGTTTGTTCGAGCCGTGAATGTCAGATTGAATCGGTCCACGTCCCCAGCTTCGCCCGCTGGTTGTCAGCTCGACGTAGACGCAACCTTCGGATCCGCCCATCATGCCGCCGCCGCCGCTCTCCGCCTGAACGCCAAACATTAGCATGGCGTCGGCACCCTTGAAGAGATCCGGGTGGTCTTTTACGAATTTGCGAAGGCCGATGTCCATCCGCTCCTCATCGCCTTCCTCGACAAAGATGAGGTTCACCGGGAGCTTGCCCAGCACGGACTTCATGGACATCAGAGCGTTAAACTGGCTCATCTGTGGGCCTTTGGAGTTCGTGGCGCCGCGGCCAATCAGCACCTTCTTGTAGGCGGGATTCAGACCCGCAGTCTGGCCGTCAACCAATCTTGCCTCGAACGGCGGCGCTACCCAGTTGTCCGGCTGCGTTACCGGCATGGTGTCGTACATCCAATAGATGACCAGGGTCTTTGGCGCGCCTTCGTTGCAGTGGGCATAGACCACGGGATTGCCGGGCGAACCGTATTCGGTGATGCCAACGTCGTAGACGCGCGTCTGTTGGCAGCCAAGCTGGTCGAAGAACCCCTTAACCATTTCGGCGCTCTCCGGTATGCCTTCGCCGCTGTTTGAGATGCTTGGTTGCCGGATCCATTTCTGCAGGTTCTCGACGTGCTCGTCGATGTGGTCGTCGATGTACGCATAGACCTTCTTGAGATCCGCCGGGGTCTTGTTCAGGTCGGGCTGGATGACCTCATCACCATGGGGATGGATCCCGAGCCTGGCTTTCGTGGCCGTTGTGTCAGGTTGCGCTGGCTTCCTGGAACGACCAGAGCAGCCAGACAATACACCAATAAAAAGACACAGCAGAACCAGCTTTGCGCGCATCCGTTCACACTCCCTGAAGCGAATTGGCGTAGTTGTAAATGCTCGCGGCGATGGTCTTCTCTGCCCCGGCCATTCCATAGGTCTTGCCTGCGCCTTCGATGACGTAGTACTCGTTCGCCGCGTGCGCCCTTCCACCGGATCCGGCACGCGCTCCGCCCATGGGAAGCTTCACGCTTCCTATTTTTTCGCCGACCTCCTGGTCCGTGAAGACATATGCGGGCCAGTAACCGCCTGCGGGCCCAAAGTCTCGCGGCTGAATTCCCATCATGGCGTAGGTGGCATCGGCCGAGTGCGCTATATCGGTGTCCTTAGACGGATTTTTCGCCCATGGAACATCGCCAATCAGCTTCATCTCGACGTCTTTATAGCCATTTTGATCGAGCTGCGCCCGTAGCTTCTTCACGATGTCAAGCCCGTTCATGTTGGGGACATAGCGAAAATTATGCTTCGACGTGATCTTGTTGGGGAGGATCGCACCAGCTCCTCCGGCATACATGTTCCCGCCCCAGATGCCGTCAAGATTGAACGAGGTGCCAAAACGACCCATCTTCACAAAGGTGAGCGGATCGTCTGCGATGAAGCGTGCAACGCCAACATTCTGCGCAGCAACCTTCAGGTCGATCTTTTCGGAAGACTTCTTCATTGCTTCCACCTGCTCTTTGGTGGGCGGCACCATGTTGTCGAAGAAGCCCTTGATCAGCGGAGTATTGCCATCCTTGGAGGTAAGCGATGCAAGCATTTGGATGTGTCTCCAGGCGGGGCTATCCGTGGTTCGCTTGTAGACGCCGTGGATATCAGACACCGTTGGGCCGTGGCCCCAGCTTTTGCCGCTCGTGGTGAGTTCGACATAGACGCAGCCCTCCGATCCACCACCGCCAAACATCGCGTCCCCATCCTTGAAGAGATCTGAGTGCTGTTTCATGAAGGTCCTGAGCCCGATGTCCATCCGCTCCTCGTCGCCTTCCGCGACGAAGATAAGGTTCACCGGCAGCTTGCCCATCACAGCCTTCAGGGCGGATATCGCGTTCAACTCCGCCATCTCGGGCCCCTTCGAATTCGTTGCGCCGCGGCCGACCAGGACTTTCTTGAACTCCGGATTGACCCCGGCTGCCTTGCCGTCAACAATCCGGCCTTCAAATGGCGGGACTACCCAGTTATCAACCTGCGTAACCGGCATGGTGTCGTACTGCCAATAGATAACCAGCGTGTGGGGCGCGCCCTCATCGCAGTGGGCATAGACGACGGGGTTGCCGGGCGATCCATACTCGGTAATACCAACGTCATAGACGCGTGTCTGCTGGCAGCCCAATTTGTCGAAGAAGCCCTTCACCATCTCCGCACTCTCGGGAATACCCTCGCCGCTATTGGAGATGCTCGGCTGCTGGATCCACTTCTGCAGATTCACTACATGCTCGTCGATGTGCTGGTCGATGTAGTCGAACACCTTTGCCAGATCAGGTGGCACCTTGCTCTTGTCCGGCGCGACGGTCTCATCGCCGTGCGGACGAATACCGAGCTTTGGCTTGCTTTGTACAGCGGTCGTTGGACCCGGCTTCGCTTTACAGCCGGCAAACCCGCATACCATCCCGATGAGTGCCACTGCAAGAAACTTCATTTGCATCAATCTCTCCCTCTAACTAGATGACTGGAATTAGTTGCTTTTGCTTGACCGCGCTTTCATTCCGTCCAATCGTGACCCTCCGCTGACTCGCGGAGTCTTCCCTGGCCGGTGTTGCCGCTTCCGAATTCATCGTTGCCGGCGGACTCATCATCCACTTGCTATAGCGCTCCCAGCTCACGCTGGACTGTCCTCCAGAACTTACCGGTTGGCCAAGAAGCTTAGCTGTAAGATCGCGGCCATAGGTATAGGTGGCGATATAACTGCGATATTCATTGATGTACTTAAGAGCGACTTCTCCATGTGTCATGAGGGTCTGCTCTTCGAGCGCGGAGTTTGCCCGCTCAAACTCCAGCTTTCCGTCCAGATAATCGCGCGCTATTTCGGGCTCCGCCTGGTGCAGCTCATCCACCAGTGCTTCGACCTTCAAATAGCGGGCGGCTTTGCTGCCATCCAGCCCAGCAAGCGGAAACAACACCTCACGCTCAAAGCGGAGACGATCAACGGGTGGGAATGCAACGTCAATCGCAAGCGTCGCCGCAGCCTCCGATACCAACGATTGGGGACTGAACGTCGGCTGCACCGCTAGCTCATCCATCTTTCTGCCGTGCACCAGCTTTGCTTCCTGCAGGGAGTTGTAGACATGGTGTCCCGGATAGGTCTCATGGCAGGCCAATTGCAGCACCCGGTCTACCGTCAGCGCAAAATCCGTGTTGATCTCCACCACGCTGCGATAGCTTCCCTGATAGAAGCTGTAACCACTCCACGGCTTGTTATGGACAAATTTCAATTCCGTTGCTTCGCCGGCAGGCAGATCGATGTGCGCCATTGTTGCTTCACGGCAGCCCTGGATGGCCTTTTGCATCACTTCCTTCAACTTGACGGAGGGAATCGTGAACGCTGCATCGAAGGACTCATAACGCTGCGCGAGACTACCTTTGCCAGGCAGTAGCCGGTCAAGCTCTGCCCGCACTTGCGCCATATGCCGACGGTCATAGCTGGCAGGCACGGTCACTCCGAAGACCGCAGCCGTCTCCTGATCGAAGGTCATCGGTACGCTGGTCAGCATATCGACCCTGCTCGATATGGCCCGCAGTTGGCGGATCATATATTCTTCGCGCATGCGGTCCTCCGCTTGCAATTCAGCATGCAACCTGAGGTGCTCGACCAGGCCGTCAGCGGATTGTCTAATCTCTCGCAGAGTGGGCGGCTGCTTGCGGATGTCGGCAACCAATCCTTCTGACCCGTAGTAGTAGTCCAGGGAGTCTGGGTCGCGCTCACCTAGTGCCACCGCGAGACGTAGATACTGGTGCACGTCTGCTTCCAGTGAAGTTTCGGCGGGTGATACCCGCGCTTTACCACAGGAGGGCATCAGGCTCACTAGCAGACAGAGGGAGACATTAGCGACCGCCAGACACCTCGCCCCGTTATGTGCCTTATTCTCCATTCGCTGAATCAGGTTCCTCCCGCAAACTTAGTTGCTCAGCTGTAGACGGTATCGACCATCACCTGCGCCAGCTTTGTGCGCGATTGCACACCGGCCACAGCTTCGCTCTTCAAAGCAGCAACCTTTGCCGGATCTATCGTGCCCTTCTGCTGGCCTCGGCTTGACGCCGTGGCCAGCAAAAGAATGCAAGCAAGCAACTTTAACGTACCGCTCATGAAAAACTCTCCGTGGCCCGTTCCTTATGCGTTGTTGGATCTATTCCGGACAGCTTGCTATTAGTAGAGAATCCGCAGGCTGAACTGGAACTCCCGGTTGTCATTGGCCTGCGTAAGGGTGCCGAACGGCGAGGTTCCAAACTGCACGCCTTGAGTAAGTGGATTCAAGAAGTTGGGATGGTTGAGGAGGTTGAACGACTCTGCCCGGAACTGGCCGTTCACCCTTTCAAAGATGGGAAAATTGCGAGCCAGGGTCAGGTCAAGTTCCGTATATTTTGGGCCAATGACTATGTTGCGACCCGCATTGCCGAATTGGCCTGATATCGCGGCCGCACCCGTGGTCTTGTTATAACCAACAAATCCCTGAGCGAGCTGGAAGGCATTTATATTGAACCACTCCGACACTGTGTGGGTTTTAGCACCAGTCTTCGAGTCGACCGATGCATTCGGATCTGCGATCACATTCGGGCGGTCTGCGCTGCCAAAGGAACCGCTGTTGTTGGACGCTGAGTTCGTAACGGTGAAGGGGCGGCCGGTCTGGAAGCTGAAGATACCCGATATCTGCCAGCCTCCCGCCAGCGCTGAGCCGACGCCGTGAGTAAGATAAGCCTTGTTCTTTCCGAACGGCAGTTCCACCATCGGGCTGAACACAACTCGGTGAGCAACATTGAAGTCGGACAGGCCGCGTTCCGCACGCAAGTTATAGATATTCTGCGGCGATCCAGAGGAATTGCTGCCGCTGCCGATGCCCCCGCCACCATCAATCGACTTGGAAAAGGTATACGCGAGCAGAAAGGTGATCCCCTTCGAATAGCTCTGCTTCAGGCTGTTCTGCCAGGAGTGAAATTCGGAGTTGGCACGCGTGTCCTGATTGTTTACGGTCCCGTACCCCGAAAATGGTCTGGCATACTGAGGGATGGAGGCTTGTGTCGCGGTAATCGTGGGGTTATACGTGCTGAGATTGATCTGGTTCAGGTTGATAGTAAGTGGCAGCCGCGTCCCCTTCGATCCGAAGTATGTGGTCTCCAGCACGAGGCTTTTTGTGAGCGCCTGCTGCACTCCCAGGCTCCATTCCGTGATGTATGGCGTTCTGTAATTGGGAGCGATACTCAAAGCCGCGAGCACGTTCGCGCATCCGGGATTTGCGCTATGTTGCGTGTTTACGACGCACGGCGCGAGTCCGCCGGACGGAAAAGGATTTGCCAGGTTGACGATTCCAGTCGCCGCCGACGTGTATGTCGGAACGTAGCGAAAGGGGGCTTGCGTACCGTTGGTAAGAAATTGGTTGTAGAGCAGGGGCGTGTTATAGAAGATGCCCATCGCTCCCTTAATTACAGTCGTATCCTTCTTCAAAGGCTGCCAGGCAAAACCTACACGCGGGGCAAAGTTATTCCAGTCATAGTTGTACAAATGATCGAAGCTGGATGCCCCATTGGTCACAAATTTTTGGGTAGTGGTGCTATACCCCGTTACCAAACCCGAACCAGCACCCGACCCAGCTGCTGTAAACTGCTGGGCAGCGATATCGAAGTTCGATACTGTACTATGCGGTGAATAGACCGGTTTATCTAGCTCCCAGCGAATGCCCAGGTTCAGCGTCAGGAATGGATTAAGCTTCCAATCATCCTGTAAGAACAGATGGGTGCTCTGAAAGTTGAGATATACGGTGGGTGCGGTGGTACCGATGCTGGACGTATACACAATGCCCATGAGGAGATCGGCCATGGAGTCGCCGGTTCTTCCGTTGGTTGCCAGCCCCGAGGTTACGTTAGCCAGACTGCTGTCGTTGACCGTCAATGCGGCTCTTCCAGAGCTGGTAATGATATTGGTCGATCGCGCCAGGAAGAAATCCGCTCCAGCCTTGAAGGTGTGCTTACCGTGGTTCCATGTGACTACATCGACGATTTGATAGTGGTTGTCCCAGCGATTTTGGGGCAGGTTGGTTGCGCCTCCGATAGTGGCATATCCGGTAACAACCGTGTTTGGCAGACCCTGATTGTTAGCATAGCCAGCTTGCGTGAAGTAGGGTCCACCCGGAAGGCCGGGATAGGCGCTCCCGATTTTGGTCTGGTCTTCCTGGATACGCGGCTGCACCAGGCGTTGGAATCCAAGCCTGACCTCGTTCAAGAGGTTGGGGCTGAAGATTCTGTCCCATGTGATATTTGCCAGCGTCGAATGCTGATCCGTGAAGCATCCGAACTTGGGAACCACATACGAGGAGCATAGGGAGTTCGACGGTTCGAAGGCGGGGTCACGGAAGTAATTCCAACTACCATAGAAAAAGTCCTTCGCCGATAGCTTGTGGTCTATCCGCAGGGACTCTTCATTCATATTCTCAACCCGCGTTTCGCTGAAGTTGTAGTTGGTCGCGCCGGTCGCATTCGGCGCCGGATATCCCAGCTTTGCAATCGTCTGCCCAGCCTGAGCTCCGACAGACGTCCAACCTGCCAGCTTACTGAAGTCATAGGTCGCCGTCGTGGCCGTGGTTGAGACCGGAGTCAGAGCGATGCCGTTCTTAGCAGCCGGGTCGTAGATCTTAGTTGCGATAGGTTCAGTGAATAGCCCCTGCAACATCGCAGTCGTGGGAACATTGGCCAGCGCCGTCACTGCTCTGCGAATGCGCTGCCCTTCATATCCAAAGAAGAAGAAGGTTTTGTCTTTGAAGATAGGACCGCCGACGGTGGTGCCAAACGTGTTTTGCTTGAAGGATGGCGTCTTGGCTCCCGCCGCGTTGAAGTACGGCTTGGCGTCCGTCACCTGGTTGCGGATGAACTCGTACACCGTGCCATGGAACTGATTCGTACCGGACTTTTCAACGATCACCAGTTGCCCGCCAGACATTCGCCCGAACTCCGCCGGATACACGCCTGTCAGCAGCTTGAACTCCTGAATCGTTTCGACAGAGGGGCGGAAGGATGGCTGTGCCACGCCCATGTCATTGTCGTAGATCCCATTGAACGTGAACTGATTGCTGATTTCACTTACACCCGCCACATTGAATCCGCCGCGGAAGCCGAGAGTCGAGTTCTGCGCTGGCTGGTATGCCGCAGGTGAGAGCAATGCCAACGAGTAAAATTGGCGATTCGCCAGCGGCAACTCGACCACCTGACGATTATCGATCACCGTGCCGTTCGCTGAACTCTGAGTATCGGTCGTCTGAGCCTGAGCCTCGACGCTGATCGTCGTCGTGTCCTGCCCCAGAGCCAGCGGCACGTCGATGCGCGCGTCTGCGCCCACATTCAAGGTGATTCCCTTCAGTACTTTCTTGCTGAAGCCCGCCGCCTCCACCGTGATCTGGTATTCGCCCGGATTCAACGTGTTCACAAAGTAGCGTCCCTCACCGTCGGACTTCACCGATCGAGTGATATTGGTTCCTGTGTTTTGCACGGTTACCTGCGCATTCGCTATTGCGGCACCTTGTACATCCAGAACCGTGCCTTCCACGGTGGCCGTTACGGTCTGGCTGAAGCCGATCTGAACACCAGCCACGGCCAGCAGGACAATCAGAAAGCCACGCCTGACGCTCACATTGATAAAATTCACGGTCGACCTCCTCCGAAAGAGACAAACAGGTACAGTCCTGGTTTCGTACCGTAGCGGCCGGCACACTTCTACTGATTGGCTCCGATATCAGAGACTGTGGCTCCTGATACGAGCTGGCTCTGTCACTGGGGATGGAGATGCGGGCTGACCAGCAGTGAGCTGGCAGGACAATCCCGCAATGACAACGCCTGAAATCCAGCTGATTTGTATGGTGAATACTTCTGTGAGACACAAAAATCCGTGTCATTGCTAAATAGCTTTAGCAATGAGTTAGACCAGCCTTCGACTTGCCCACAATCTCTGGGGCATGACAACTAAATTGGCCTTCGACTGGGAAGGATAGTTTTTGCGTTCTCCGACGAGGAGGAAGAGATACTTCTGCAACTCAGGCCTTCAACTGTGGAGGCCTTGAATTTTTAGCCAATAACTTGCTTGGGTGGAGCAATGATGAAACGGCGCTGAGAGTTTGTCAAGACTATTTTGTCCCCTTGGACTGCCCGCTGTTTTGTACCAGTGGATAGTTAGTCCGTAGCACAGTGGACTTGAAAGCGAGAGGCGTTCGCGCCCACACTGCTCGTCTCCAGCTCCGCAAGCGCATTGTTGCCACTGGTTCCCAGTAAGAAAGATCAAATTTTTCATCGCGAAGGCAGCCGCATCTTTCCCGCTTGCTGCTTGCTCTGGGGTGGAACTAACTCCTTGGGAGGGGCAGCGGAGTACTGTCTTTGAGCTCGACACCCGTGCGTTGGAGACGTTTCGCTCCATTCATGTAGAAGATAATCCGCTGCGCCGCATCCGCATAACTCAACCCCTCATGGCGGATGTTGGAGATGCAGTTGCGCTCCGCGTCGGTCCGCCCCGGGCGTGGGTCCCAAGTGATGTAGACCCCGAGTGAGTCCGGCGCGCTCAGGCCGGGACGTTCCCCGATGAATACGACTGCAAGCTTAGCCTGCAGCAACACCCCAACCTCGTCCCCGATGGCCACACGACCCTGACTGACAACGCACGCCGGACCCAGATGCCACTGGTCAGGATTCAAAGCGAGCATCGTTGCATCCAGCAAAGGAAGCGCATGGCGTTCCACTGCCAGCGCGGAGAGACCGTCGGCGATCACGAAGACGACATCCGGCCTTTCCTGAGTATTCCCGGAAAACTGCTGCAACGCACGCGCGGAATCCGGATGCAGGCTGCGACCTAGATCTGGGCGGCGCAGGTAAATCTGGCGAGTATCCTGCCCGGGTTCACCGGCAACCGCGCTTTGCAGGGCCAAGCATTCCATCTTCCTCTGCTGCAGTCCATGCAGCAATGCAGACACAGCCAGTCGCGCATGAACGGCATCGCGGGCAAGCGCATGGTCAAGCTGGAAGCGGAGATGCTCGCGCGTTGGAACAGCAGGACCTACCTGGCCCAGCGAAACGCGCGCGGATGTATACCGCCGCAACGTATCGCCCAAGCCGGGCCTCTGTGCCGGAATGGCTGAGATGTCGTTGCTCATACGGAGATTCTACGCAGTCAGCAGCGCCGCTGGCTGCCCTATCAAGTTGAGTCGCCGGCGCGCATCACTTGCCAGCCATGCCTCAAACTCCGGTGCTGGCCGCAGTCCAAGCAGGCGGCGCAGATACAGAGCGTCATGGAATGATGTGCTCTGGTAGTTCAGCATGATGTCGTCGGCACCGGGCACTCCCATGATGTAGTTCACTCCGGCCGCGCCCAGCATGGTCAGCAACGCATCCATGTCATCCTGGTCTGCCTCCGCGTGGTTGGTATAGCAGATGTCGCATCCCATTGGCAGCCCAAGCAGCTTGCCGCAGAGATGGTCTTCGAGTCCAGCGCGCAGAATCTGCTTACCGTCGTAGAGATATTCCGGGCCAATAAAGCCAACCACTGTGTTGACCAGCATTGGCCGATAGTGCCGCGCAACCCCGTACGCACGAGCTTCCAGCGTCTGCTGGTCTACGCCGTGGTGCGCATTGGCGGAGAGCGCGCTGCCTTGTCCCGTCTCGAAGTAAAAGATATTTTCGCCGCCGGTCTCGCCGCCAATGCCCCCGCGCTTCAGCTCTCGGGCCATAGCATGCGCTTCGCCGAGCATAGCCAGACTCACCCCAAAGGACGCATTGGCTGCCTCCGTTCCGGCAATCGACTGAAAGAGCAGGTCCAGCGGAGCGCCCTGCCGCATCGCTTCCATCTGCGTAGTGACATGCGCCAGCACGCAGCTTTGCGCCGGGATGCTGTAATGCGTGCGCACATGATCTATCAGCCGCAGCAGTGTGGTCACGGTAGCCACATTGTCCGAGACCGGGTTGATGCCGATCACCGCATCGCCGGAACCAAGAAGCAGACCATCCAGCATGCTGGCGGCAATGCCAACCGGATCGTCCGTTGGGTGATTCGGTTGCAGCCGCGTCGAAAGCCGCCCCTGCAAGCCGACCGTCGTGCGGAACCGCGTCACCACGGAGATTTTTCGCGCAACATAAATCAGATCCTGCACCCGCATCAGCTTGGAAACGGCCGCGGCCATCTCCGGCAGCAGACCGGGAGCCAGTTCCGTAATCCGGTCGCCGGTGGCTTCATCTGAAAGCAGCCAGTCCCGCAACTCGCCCACGCTGAGGCAGGCAAGCGGCGCGAATGCTGACTTGTCTTGTGTGTCGAAGATCAGCCGCGTGACCGCATCGTATTCATAGGGAACGACAGCTTCATGCTGAAAGGCGCTCAATGGAAGCTCGGCCAGAGTCATCTGCGCAATCGCACGCTCCTCAGCGCCCCCCGCTGCGATGCCGGCGAGCTGGTCGCCCGAACGCAAAGGTGAGGCCCGTGCCAGCAGCGTTCGCAGGTCCGCAAAGGAGTGCTTTACGCCACGGACTGTATGGCTATAAGGCATAAAGGAATTCTGTAGGCCTGAGAACCTTCTTCTTCCCCCAATTGTATTCCGTTGATGTTCCGTTTCTCGGTGCGAGAAAAGAGCGGCGTGATGTCATTGCTGCGTCCCGCTTGCTCATGTAACGGTATCTCCTCGAGATTAGAGTTGCTTTGGATGTTCTGTCAGTGCACTGCGGACACGCAACGGAAACCTATGTTCGATGCGGCGCTGTCAGGCGTGTTCGAAGTGCGTGCCGCGACACGGTAACGGTTGCAGTAAGAGGCGTGACAAAGGAAGGAGCCGCCCTTCATCACCTTAGTCTCTCCGTTGAGCGGACCAACGGGATCGTGGTGAGTCGGTGTTACTGTGAATGCGGTGTGGAACCAGTCGGAGCACCACTCCCATACGTTGCCTGTAATTGAATACAGCCCGAGGGCATTTGGCGGGAAGGCATCAACGGGACAGATCGCAGAGAAGCCGTCCTCCGCTGTGTTGATGCGAGGGAATTCGCCTTGCCATATATTGCAGAGATGCTGTCCGTTGGGTGTAAGCTCATCACCCCATGGATACAGCCTCTGCTCGAGTCCGCCGCGCGCAGCGTACTCCCACTGCGCCTCGGTCGGAAGCGATTTGCCGGCCCATGCCGCGTAGGCTGCTGCATCATTCCATGAGACATGGACAACGGGGTGGTTCAGGCGGTCGTATATGTGGGAACCGGGACCCTCGGGGTGTTGCCATGATGCACCAGGCACTTTACACCACCATGGAGCGGCGGCTACAGTGTCTTCGACCAGTTCATCGAGGCGGTCAGGCGGCAGTTGAGCCCAGAAGACGAACGACCACTCGTAGATCTCTGATTCCGTGCGGTAGTTTGTCGCGCTGACGAACGCGGCGAAGTCGCGATTCGTAACTGGATATTGGTCGATGCTGAAGGGAGAGAGCGAGACAGGACGGACCGGGCCTTCACCATCTGCGGAGAAGGCGTCGCGATAGTCGGTGCCCATCAGAAAGATTCCACCGGGAAGATCAATCGTTGGACGAGATCCTTCGCCTTGCTGAGAAGCGGTGAAAGCACCCGGATGGTGTGCTCCGCTGCGCTGAGCTTGCGGCGAGCAGCAGGAGGGTTCCTTATTGGTTGGCGGGTTCAGATCGCTCATGTGTTATTCGACGTCTATTGATCATGAAAAGAAGCTAAGCCATCCGCCGATAGAACTTCATCGGATAGCGAGGTGGGAACGGCGTTGAGCGTCTGGGAGCACCGTCACTCATGGACAGTTGAAAGCTGGAGCTACATCCGTCTAAGTCGGATCAGGGTACTCCGCTGATGGAGTATGGGCCGTAGCAACATAAGCCTCGATGCGCTTGATGACATCCGGGTGCTGGGTGGCGATGTTTGTTTGCTCAGAAGGATCTGAAGACAGGTCGTAGAGTTCGAATGCTCCAGTTCGGCTGTGTCGCATTGCCTTCCATCGGCCCCAGCGAACCGCCTGCTCGAACACGGGCTCGTAAAACTCCCAGTAGAGAAAGCGATCTTTTCCCTTTAGTTCCGGATGGAGGAGGTAGGGAACAAAACTGATGCCGTCCGTCTTCTGTGGGCCAGCTTCGGCAAGAGCTAGCGCGGTTGGAAGAAAGTCTGGAAAATACACCGGCAAGTCAGAGGTTGAGCCTGCGGGAATATGGTGAGTCCAGCGCACAATCAGGGGATCGTGGATGCCGCCTTCATACATATCCCGCTTGTAGCCTTTGTATATCCCGTTCGAATCAAAGAAATCGATGACTTCAGTCTGTTGCGGAGTCGGTTCGGAGCGTGGGCCGTTGTCTGATGCAAAGAAGATGACTGTGTTGTCATCTATCCCGTTCGCTTTGACAGTGTCGAGGATCTGCCCGATGCCGCGATCCATGTACTCGATCATTGCCGCGTATGTCTTCTCGTCATCCGTCCACGGTTCGCCGGCGTAGGAACCGAAATCGGGTGCGATGTAAGGACTGTGAGGACTTGAGTAGGCGACATAGAGGAAGAATGGGGCTTGGGCGTTTCTATGAATAAAGTCTGCGGCGTCTTCCGTGACGATGACAGTCTCGTAGCGGCCCTTCTTGCCACTCTGATTTTCAGGGATATCGTTCAAGGTCTCATTGTCGTAGCGCTGTGTCGGATAGTAGCCCTGGGTGCTGGCAGTTTGCGTGAGCCAGCCACGAAACTCATTGAAGCCGTGTCGAGTTGGAATAGCGGCAGGATCGTAGCCATCAAGATGCCATTTCCCGACGAGTCCCGTGCGATATCCACTCTGGCTAAGATAGTCTGCAACGGTGTGATCGGAGTCCGTGAGGCTCGCGCGGCGCCACTGCTCCTTGCCCTTGTATCCGATGTGGCCAGATGCCAGAGCGAAGTTGTCGCGAACGCGAGTATGGCCTGTGTGGAGTCCCGTAAGCAGAGTGCTGCGTGAGGGGGCGCAGACAGGAGCTCCTGCATAGGCTTGCTTGAAAAGAAGGCCTTCGCTCGCGAGACGATCGATGTTTGGTGTTTTCAACTTCTTCTGACCATAGATTCGCGGGTCGTTAATACCCATGTCGTCAGCCAGGATGAAGATAATGTTTGGTGGTCGATTTTTGCGGCGAGTTGCGCTCGCGTGCGCTGCCACTGCACTTGCCGCGAGAGCGGACCCTAGAAAACTACGTCGCGAGATTTTGGTCGGTTTCTGCAATGTGACTGCGCCTTATTTCGATGTGTCCGCAGGAGAGCGATGCGGAGATTTCACCATTGTCATCAAGGACCAGGCAAAGAAAATGCCCACTCAAAGGAAGCGGGCGTCTCTTTCACTTGATTCGGACAGTGTTCAGATACACGGTCTTTCAAGGCAGACCTCTCCGCTTCTCGGCGACGATTCGCAACAACAAACTGCGATCTTGAAGTACCCGATAGAGGTTCTCATGGCAAAAGAATCTCATAGAGCTTGGCAACCAGTCAATTCAAACCAGGAACTATTTCGAAAGGCACACCGAGGCTTGAGACGAGGAACAGCAGAGCAAACTATCTCCATCTTTCAGGAGCAATTTAGCATTGTCGTAACGATACTTCTCAGCAAGACAGTTGCTAATTCCTTCCATCTGATTCATACTTCTCGGTGATGCAGCGCTCACAGGGCCGCATCGCGAGGCAAGGGACTATGAACCTTTGGCCGCTGGCAGTCTATGCTGTTATCGTTGGCGTGCTTATTATCGCCATGCTGGGCCTGTCCTATGTGCTGGGTCAACGGCATCAGGATCGAGCTACGGGTTCGCCCTACGAATCCGGCATCCTGTCAGAAGGCTCCGCGAGAGTGCGGTTCCCGGCCAAGTTCTATCTCATCGCGATGTTCTTCGTCATATTCGATCTTGAAGCTGTATTCATATTTGCCTGGGCGATCGCGGTCCGTGAAACAGGATGGGCCGGCTACGCAGAGGTGTCGCTATTCATCATGGTCTTGCTCGCGACGCTCGCCTATCTGTGGCGCGTTGGCGCGCTTGATTGGAGACGGCACAACGAGCGGATGGTGAGTTAGAAACGGACGGTGTGTCATGCGCTGGTCGATCAGTCGGCCTGATGCTTTACCGCAGGCAGAGAAGGACGATGGCTATCTTGAGGAGGCGATTCGCCGTACGCTCGTTCTGTCCCGTCTGGACGACCTCGTAGCGTGGAGCCGCAAGAACTCTGTCTGGCCGTTCAACTTCGGCCTCTCCTGCTGTTTCGTGGAGATGGCTACAAGCATTACAAGTAAATACGACATCTCCCGGTTCGGCGCTGAAGTGATACGTGGCACACCGCGCCAGGCGGACCTCATGGTCATCGCGGGTACGGTCTTCATCAAGATGGCGCCCGTCATCAAGCGCCTCTATGAGCAGATGATGGAGCCGCGATGGGTAATTTCCATGGGTTCGTGCGCCAATTCGGGAGGCATGTACGACATCTACAGCGTCGTGCAGGGCGTAGATAAATTTCTGCCTGTCGATGTATATGTGCCCGGATGCCCGCCTCGACCGGACGCATTTCTCGAAGGCGTTTTATTGTTGCGAGACGCAGTAGGAAAGGAAAGGCGGCCCTTAAGTTGGGTCGTCGGACCGCAAGGAGTGCAACGGGCTGATATGCCTTCCATGCGTGATGAGAAACGGGCACAGCGGCAGACCCTGACTGTGCTTCGCACTCCCGATAGCGTTTAGCAGTGCTGGCGGTGCTTTATGATGCGCGCCCTTGTCGTCGATGAAGGATTACAAAACGAACTCGGCGTTACCTCTGTGCCCCAGACAGTCCGCGACGAGATTCCGACGTTCTGGGTGTCGAAGAGCGACATCCATGAAGCTATTCGCTCGCTCCGCTCAAGCATTCCGGAGCCATACAAAATGCTGTACGACATTACGGCTATCGACGAGCGCAGCCGCACGCAGCGTGACGGCCAACCGCCGAGTGATTTCACGGTCGTTTACCACCTCTACTCTTTTGAGCGGAACCAGTACGTTCGGCTCAAGGTAGCGCTCGACCAGAATCAACTCTCGCTCCCCACGATCACCGGCATCTTTCCCGCGGCCAACTGGTATGAGCGCGAGGTGTGGGATATGTTCGGCATCGTCTTCGACCAACACCCGCACTTAACACGCATACTCATGCCGCGCACCTGGTCGGGGCATCCGTTGCGTAAGGAACATCCAGCACGCGCCACGGAGATGGGCCCTTTTGTCCTGCCGGACGAAAAGCAGGATGCCGAACAGGAAGCCTTACAGTTCCGCCCGGAGGAGTGGGGCATGTCGCGACAAAGCGAGGATTCTGATTTCATCTTTCTGAACGTGGGTCCACAGCACCCCGGCACACACGGTGTTCTGCGCATCATCCTCCAGTTAGATGGCGAAGAGATTGTCGATGCCATCCCGGACATAGGCTTTCATCATCGCGGCGCCGAGAAGATGGGCGAGCGGCAGACGTGGCATACCTATATTCCATACACCGATCGGGTGGATTATCTCGGCGGCGTGATGAACAATTTCCCGTACCTGATGGCCGTCGAAAAGTTAGCGGGCATCACCGTGCCTCCGCGCGGACAGATGATTCGGGTCATGATGGCGGAGCTCTTCCGCATCATCAGCCATCTGGTTTGGTACGGCACGTTCGCACAGGATCTTG
>WNGR01003719.1_pt1 | contig 17582 bp, 18 predicted proteins | sample 5407581 | NCBI WGS metagenome assembly WNGR01 (sample SAMN13153383, study PRJNA577476) | soil metagenome | isolation source: 80 cm soil or saprolite under Garry oak tree replicate 2 | place: USA:California | collected 2016-06-15 | reverse complement strand
TCCACTGGGACAGCAGCGAGCGGCCCCTGCCGTGGTCACCCGAGCGCTCGCCGAGTACGACCAGTACTGCGGCGTGGATGTGACAGAGGAGGTGCTTGCATGCAGCAGCCATTGAAACAGTTGGGCTTAACCCAGTTGGAGCAAGCCCTGCCGGCGCTCTTTGAGACGGCCAGGCTCGAGCAGTGGACCTATGAGCAGTTCCTCAAGCGCGCCATTGCGGCTGAGCTGGAAGGGCGTGATCGTCGTGCCGCAGAACGACGCATGACCGCCGCCCATCTGCCCGTCGTCAAAACGTTGGAGGCGTTCGACTTTTCCTTCCAGCCCAGCCTCTCCGAACGGCTGTTGTGGGAACTGGCCGATCTCTCCTTTGTGCAGAGCGCCACGAATGTCGTGTTTCTCGGGCCCCCGGGCACTGGGAAGACACACCTGAGCCTGGCGCTTGCGGTCAAGGCGCTCGCGGCAGGGTATTCGGCGCTGTTTACCACGCTCACGCAGCTGGCTGAGGCACTGGATACAGCTTCCTATCCCAGCCTGGTGCGTCAGCGGCTGCGTCGCTACACGACCCCAAGTGTGCTGATCATTGATGAGGTGGGCTACACCAAACTGTCGCCTGGGCAGGCACACCATTTCTTTGAGTTGGTCACCGCTCGCTATGAGCACGGCTCCATTCTGCTGACCTCCAACACCATGTTTGCTGCTTGGGGCAGCCTGCTCGGAGACGAGATTCTGGCCAGTGCGCTGCTCGACAGGCTGCTTCATCACGCAGAGGTGATTGCCATTAACGGCAGCAGTTATCGCATGAAAGAGCGCCGCCGGGACCCTGTGGGAGCGGCCAAAGCGGAAGGAGGTCACACGTAAGTGGGCGCAACGTGGTCGGCGTGAGGAAGTCGCGAACCGTTGTGTCCTGGGGTGGAGAGGCCCTGCTCTGTGGGCATCAGGAGTGAGCGAGTTGAGGCAGTGGGGGCGGCGGGTCGTATGGATGCCTGTGGTAGGCTTGGCAGACGAGACGAGCGTACACAGCAGGCTCTGAGGTATATCTCTCGTTCGCTCGTCTCGGCGCCAGCCGTCCACCACAGAGCGTCCAGGTGGAGACGACCCGCCGCAGGGTGGGGTGGTTGCATCCATCTGCTCAGTGGCAGAAGAGATGTGAGGGTGAACCTTGGAGATTGTGAACTGGTAGAAAGCATAGGACATAGGACAAATGGGTGGTCAAAATTATCTCGGCGCAAAATTACGCAGGCGTTGACACTGGGCGTGGGTTCGCACGATCACCCACCGTTCCTTCCCTTGAGGTAACTCCATGGTGCGCAGCACATATTCCCCTGACCCATCTGAGAGCGGTGACCACTGCTCATCCACTTCCGCCAGTGCGGTTTTCGCAACTGAGGAGGTTTCCGGAACGCGACTGATCCACCAGATCTTGGCATCGTTGTAGCTCTTCATATTGGCTTCGCTGTATCCGCCACTGTCAAAGACGGTTATTGGCTGTTCTTGCTCTTCTGGCAACTGTTCGCGCAACTGGGCCATCACCTCTTTCACGGCGGCACTCAGATGCTCTTTATCGGAGCTATTGCCATTCAGCGGTCGCAAAAAGATGGGAAGATCGCCATCATGGGTGGTGGCGAGCGCGAGCATCCATTGCTTGAGATCGGCGCGATGATCCCGTGAATACCTGTAGGTGATGGCTAACGCCACAGGATCTCCTTCCTCTTGGGTCGCGTAGTCTCCACTGACCGAAAACGAGGTCGTGTCTATGTGAAGGTGCTGGGCAGCAATGCCGAAGCGGCGACGGGCTTGCAATGCCAATCCGGCAAACAGCATGGTCACATCATGCTCGTAGAGCCAATCCAAGGTGCGCCCCAAACAGTCGTCATTGAGCATGTCCGCGCTGATCCCTTCGCCCAGCAAGTGCTCAACTGGCTTGTTCTCAAAGTATTGGGGGACCAGGTACAGTTGTCGGAGGCTCCACCCAAGCCCATTGAGTACCATCGCCACCGTGGCTTTCCCGACACTCACACTTCGACGGCTGTCTCCTGCCTGTTTATCCAGCCACTCCGCTATTCCCGCTTCCTGACACACCCCAGCCACTATCCCCAAATGATCCAGACGCTCTGTTTGGTACTCTACTTCTGCTGACACTTTTTCGCCCTTCCGCGTTTTTTGGTAGTGACCCCATTAAGGGGTGATAGGGATGCGAGAAGTCAACAGTTCTTGGAACGACCAGAGGTGATCGGTCAGCCCCAGAGCCATGGCCGGAGATCGGTGGTGATAGCGACGCACCCCATCCGCACAAGGCAGTCGCAAGGCCTGATGAGCCCGATGGAAGTTGTGATCGAAGAGTTGCAAGTCCACGAGCGCATCCCAGGTGGCATCCCGTTTGGCGAAGGCATGCGTCTTGCGGGTGAGCGCATTGAGCCGATCGCGCAAAGCCCCGTTGAGTCGTTCCACATGCACCGTGCCCGCTGGCTCCATCCCCGCCCCGAGCGCGGCGCGGGTCTCCACTGAGAGCAGTCGTCCGTGCTCATCACGATGCTTGACGGTTTTCGTCAAGGTGACCGTCTGTGGGACGACCCACGGAGGACGTCCCCGTTTGCCCGTCGGCACAGGCTTTCGATAGGCCCGCACGAGGATGTTCTGGTAGCCGTGCCAGCCATCGCTGAACCAGTGCAACTCACGCTGGTGGGTACGCTGAACCGTGATGCTCACCGCCTGCTCGATCAGATCCTCGCTCAAGGGACCGCTGGCGCAGGCGACCACGAAGCGACTGTCCCGATCCTGCACCAGGCATCCCCAGCGTTCTCCCTCGTCGGGCTGGCAAGTTGCCCCTTTTTTTTCTGGACGAACGACCAAAACTCATCAATTTCCACTTGGCTCAGGTGCAGATCACTGGCCAGCACCTGCGTGAGAGCCGCCGCATGGCTCGCCGCTCGCTTGAGCCACATGCTGATCGTCTCATATTTGTGTCCGGTGATCTCTTCAGCCGCCCGCAAGCTGCCTCGTCGCATCACGATCAACAGGGCTTGGGCCACCTCCGCAGCAGGAGTCTTCAGACCATACATGGGCGTTCCTTGCGTTTCGCCAAAGTACGTCTTGCAGCCCCGGCAGTAATAGCGCTGCCGTCCTCGATGGCTCCCATTGCGGACGACGTGGGACGCTTCACAGTTGGGATTCGGACACGAGGGCCGACCGACCTGCTTCTTGCTCTCTCGCTTGTTCATACTTCACCTCCTACCCTCTATTTTATCACCCCCTCATAGAGTCACTACCCGTTTTTTCTTACCTTACTGGAATTCCTTTTTTCCGTCAACCCTTCTGCGGAATGTGGGAGCTATCGTGGGGTTCAGACATATCTGAAGAGCCTGCGAGTCTAGGAACGATGGTCGGATTGTCCAGCTAGCGGGGAAGCGGGTCCAGCAGTGACTAGTGCCCAACGAGCTGTACAGCAGCCAGCAGGGGAAGCCTATCGAAGTCAGGTCGAGGTACAGAGCACAGCGGGGTGGGCAACTACAAGTCCGGTAGCCGTTGGTGGGGAGAGTTGGACACGGCTCTTGTGTGAGCTGCAAGGGCAAGAAGGAGGCTCTGTTTGCATAAATCCAAAAGTGTCAAGTTCATTTGAACCCTGCCTTAGGATTTAATTCAATACTGTCATCTGGCAAGTTTACCCTCTCAGGGAGATGATTGAAACCTCCTCCGTCCTATCGGCCTCCACCTCTATCGAGAAGGCGAAATCCTTCACCTGTTCCTCTCCCAAAAGATGATATTTTTTCCTCTCCTCGGGTAGAGGATTAAGGTGAGGGGAGAACTCGCCAAATTGATACTGCGTAACATGATCAACTAAAAGAGGGAATTTTGACGGGCGAAAATAATATCGTTTTACTATATGTATCCAATGGATACGTATCAGATCTTGCAATGTTTGGGGGATTGCTTTTGCTAGATTTACTTTTGTATTCTCATCATTGGCCCATGCTACTGCTTTTTCAGCAATGGTGAAGCCCATTATTTTTGCTAATAACAGAATTTCTGCATCAAATCCCCAGCCATTGATAATGCTACGTGGAAAAATAGTAAGGCGTGCGCTTTGTGAAAACGCTTTAAAGCCACACGTAAAATCAGTTACGTCAACTTGTAATAGAAATTGGGTAAGTTTGGTAAAGCATTTTCCTATTAGCTCCCGGTACCATGGCTGACGTCTGATTACTGTTGATTTCCCATTTTTGCGCGTGCCGATAATCACATCAGTATGATTTTCCATATAGGGGACGAATTTTTTGATTTGTGAGAGGGAGGTTGACATATCTGCATCAAAAAAGAGTGCATAGTCTCCGGTCGCCGCCAGCATCCCTTGTCTTACAGCATAGCCTTTCCCTTGATTTTGTGTATAATTGATTAAACGCACTCTTTTATTATGTTTGCTAAATTCTTTAATCATCGAAGCAGTAATATCTGTTGATCCATCATTGACAAAAATAACTTCTGTCAACCGAATCCCACGTGGGACCCGCACTGTTTGCAGAGCTGTAAATGTTTTCTCCAGCCGTTTCTCTTCGTTAGCGACTGGGATGATAAATGATACGGTTATCATAAAATGTTTGCTCCGGTGCAGCCACCCGCGCTTGGGCAGGATCGTTCTGTGCTTCCCTGGGAAGACCGTTGCCGCCCCTTCTATAGACTGGGCTTTCCATCTCTAGATGAGATCCGCCTTCAGTTGGTAATGCTAGCAGGCTTCGCTGGCGCTCCTGACTCCCGTTCTCACCTCTAAGACGACCTGCGCCTTGAATCCTGATGTAAAGCTGCAATGGATGATCATGCTCTTGTTCCCTCCTCTTGGACACATTATACGTTCTCATGTTGGTTTCCAAGATTCAGGATCCACTACAGTTTTCTCCATGAAAACCTACACCTGAGTCTGTTCCAATCGCTACCTTTACTCCAGCCTCCCGCTCTATGGAAACTCTGTTGATGACACTCTACATTTCAGCGGTTTCATTTTACTTTCCTTTTTTCGTTTGCAAATTCTCTTTTGATATACACATCCCATATCATAAGTGTAATGAGCAAACTGACCATGATACCTAACTGTACAGCCACTACAATAAAAAGGTCAGTATGCAAGAGTAACAAGCCACCGACCTGTGCCATACCTGCCAGCAGCACCAGATAATTACCTTTGCCATTGCCCAATGACAGGTAGTAGTTTACGATTGCATTGGCCAGGGCGTAAATTGCTGTTGCCAGAGCGTAGAGCCAGAGAAGAGGGGCGATAGGCAAATATTGCGCGCCGAACAGAACGTTTACTACCAGTTTGGGTATCAGTAGAGTAACGATGACGATGCCTCCAGAAACTAGCCCTATTACACCAAGTGAAGTCCATAGCAGAAAACGATGGGACTCACCTCTCTGATGTTTTTGAGTTACCACAGGAAACACTACCATTACGACTGACCATGTGGCAAAAAAGACCATACGGCCAATCAGAGCGAGGGCAGCATATTGTCCAGCTTGTTGTGCAGGAAAAAAGCTTTTGACGATCAGGATGTCGCTGTTATTAATCACGATTTGCCCAATCAATCCTATAATCGCTAGGCCTAAGTAATGCGCAATCTCGGTGCGCTCAGCCGGGCTGAGCGGTTGAAATCTTGCGGGTAAGCCTTTTCTCGCGCCGAGGGCTACCAACCATGCTGCGACAAATGAAAGGGGTAATGCCGCTACTGCACCATTTACTGACCATCCTATCACGACAAATCCTATTGCCCCCAGCAGCCGTACCCACATTTCAGCTTGATTACATAAAGCCAGCCGTCCAAATTGCGCTCTTCCTTGTAGTACGCCTCGATCAATAGCAAGCATAAAAAAAATCGGAAAGCCAACACCTAGGGTCATGAAAGGCCAGGATGAGCGCATCTGAAAGATACTAGTTAGAAAGGGTGCTCCTAGAGCTAAGAAGAAAAAGAAGATCGTTCCCAAAGCAAATGCTCTGCAACCTAACCATGAGCGCAAAGTGGCTACACTGCTCATGTCTTCCTCAGCAGCATAAGAGGCAACAAACTTAGCGGTGGTTGTACTCAAGGCTGTTGTTGCGAAGGTTGTCACCATCATGAATGTAACGATCAGGCTAAGATCGGCAAATTTTGCTGGTCCAAGCCAGCGGCTCAGAATCAGATTGAAGAGATAGTTGCCCATGTTCACAAGGATGGTGCTACCAAAAAAGAAGACGCTACTTATTAGCAAAGGCCTGTCTTTCAGCCATGTTATAGCATTATGAGATTTGCGGGCAAACTGTAGATTGCTTCTTTGTATCATAATTAAGGCAAACTTTCGAGTTGTCATTCTCTTCAACAATTCCCTAAAGCAGCTTCGGCAGTTTTAACTATCTCAAAGACCCGACCGAAACGGGTGAGATGCAAATTGCGGCCTGCAGCTTTTTCTTTTGGTAAAAAGAATTTTACATCGCCACCTTCCTGTTGCGTCCGTTTGAGCGGGCTCACCGACACTGCCAATCCAGCACTTTTCAGGTCTACCATATCCATGAGCTTGTGTAGTAATACCACCGTTTTGAAGCCCAGCGCTCGCACAAGAACAGGGGTTTTTAGTCCTAGTGCTGCTGAAATTCTGCTGTTGCCGAAGGAGGCAAACTGAATATTGAACAGCACTACATCTGGCTTGCTCTTTCTAATTGCTGCTAGGATGCGTAAAGGATTGTTCCAGGACCCAAAGTACCAGCAGGACACGAAGTCAGTTGCGGCTCCTGGTTCACTTGATAGTTGCTCTACCAGGTAGTGTTGGCCTTCCGACAATTCGTCAGTCAGTAGGATGAGATCACTCACTTCCGGCTTTTGGTCTAAATAGCGCACAAAGTGATAGGCGTATTCGTTCAGACTACCTTTACCTGGGGGATGAGTGGTGACGAGGAGAATTCTCATCTTAGACTTTGGCAATTGCATTATTACAAAATCTCCCTATAACATCTTTAGGTCGAGAGCAGGAGGAACTCCTGGTTTTTGTGTATTCATTCTTCTGCAATACCCTGACTGCGAAATCTCTCTAAAGATATTTCTCAGCAAAGTACGTTGAAACTGAAAGGTTTAAAGAGCATGACATTAATACTTGTGCCTTGAGAGGCATCTCTTTCCAAAGCGTAAAGAATGGTCACTCTGATACCTGCTCTTATGAGTGGGGGCGGTTAGCTTAGTTGGCAAGTACGCTGCGTTAGCATCGCCGAGGTCACAGGTTTAAGCCCTGTACCACCCATGATGGAAGAGCGGCGGATTCTGGTCGCTTCTTTTACATTACCACAAGTGGACAACGAGCGTAAAGCAACGGCTTACCTTGAACAGGAGCTTCTCAAAAGCATGCCAATAGGAAGGTAGAGCGGGATAAGTATCTAATCCTACATCTGTCAGCTATTTCCTATATAGTTAAGACTATACTGCCTGAACTCCAGTTGTGTGGTCCTGGCTAAGTCCTTGGCATTCATGGTACTATTAAGCCTAAATGACGGTCAGAGGTGGTGCATGTCAGTATGCTGGAGGGTATCTCGTTATAGCGATCCTCAGCGAGGGTATCGGCGAACAGAGAATCTAAGCGGAGACTTGGGAAGAAGTGTAACCAAGGGATCATCTGTCAGCCAAGAGAGAGTACCTAATAGTACCCAAATGGTTAGTGAAACGCCTGATACACGGGGAAAGGGCAAGGCGGAAGATGAGCACCAGTGGGGCAGCACTGAAAACGGGCAGATAAGGCTGAAGAGAAACGTGCGTGGAGACGGAAGGGATGTACGTCAATGACTGTACAGTTGTCTGTCAATAAAAAAGAGGAAAAACGCTTCCTAATAAAGCCACTTTTCAGGCATCTTAATCCGCATCTTCTCTTGGCCCTCGTGCTGGCTATAGTCTATCACGGCGGGCTCCTGCTTTCTGGTAGTTATACAAAGACCTATGATGCCTATCTCCACATTTTTTTTGCTGACCACTATGCCCATGCCTGGTTCGATGATTGGGAATATCGCTGGTACACGGGTTTTTCCATGACCAGTTACCCTCCGGGAGCACATCAAAGTATCGCGCTGATATCGTTTTTAGTGGGCTTGCAGAACGCTTATATTATAGTACAGCTTCTCAGTATTTTGTGGATAATTTGCGGGGTGTATCGCTTCTCTCGTCTCTGGGTGAGCGAGGAGGCCGCCGGGTATGCCGCTTTGTTAGCAGTTTTTTCTTCCAGCATCGCGGAAACAGTGCATGTTTACGGGCAGTTGCCTACCACTTTTGCACTTGGTTTTTTACTCAATTCACTGCCTTATTTGAAGCGGTGGCTGGAAGAGGGAAGGTGGAGTTCTTTGCTCGTAGGCTGGACAGTCAATGCTGCTGCAACGGCGGGGCATCATGTTACTACCTTGTTCGGAATGATCTTTTTTATCGGCCCGGTGATCGTTTCGGCTATCGTAGAGAAATTTCGCCAGCCGCTGTTAGATGAGTCCCCTCAGCACACTGTCTGCTTCACTTGCCAGAATTTAAAGGCGCTGATGCTGCGTCGTTTGCATTACATTCTCCCGACGACCTTTCGCTCAGGAGTGTACGGAATAGGAATGATCATAGTAATGGTAGTGGTGGTGCTACCATACTGGGTATGGAGCATTTCTAATCCAATTACCCAGGTTCCTATTCCACATCCTTCGCGCGACTCCTATATTGCCAATCTCAATGCCGGGTTGATTTTCTGGCTGATCCCTTATAGTCTATCTCTTCTAGCTTTACCCTATATTCTTTATAGAGGGCTGAGTTCGAAGGCATGGCCTCTAGTTATTTCGTTTGGGATGCTTTTCCTACTAGGCCTGGGCGGCACTACTCCTATCCCTCGCTTAATCTTGCGCAGCGTGTTTGATATTTTAACATTCGATCGCTTCACGTTTTGGGCTACTGTTATTGTGTTGCCTTTACTCGGTGAATTCGTAGTGAGCCTGCGTCATGGGGGATTAGCAAAGTATCTCCAGGAGCATTTTGGCTTTTTTACTTGGCATAGTATGCAGGTGGTTCTGTTAATAGCTTACCTGCTACTCTCAATATGCGTTGCTAATTTTACCAGATTTGTACGCATTGAGCCCGATCCAATTGATATGCAACCTATTGTCCATTTTTTAGATCGTGATCAGCACTGGCGCTGGCGTTACCTGACTCTCGGTTTTGGCGATCAGATGGCTTGGCTCTCAGCTCAAACTACCGCTACCACGGTAGATGGAGATTACCATTCCGCTCGCCACTTGCCCGAACTCACCTCCTATCCTGTCGAACGCCTGGACGGGGCGAAATATCATGGTATACTAGCAATCCGTTCACTCCAGAAATTCCTGACAGCGCCAGAAAAGTATAACCTGAAGTTCGTTTTTTCCAATGATCACTTCTATGATCCCTTACTGTATTTCTCAGGATGGCACCGCCTGCAACAATTGGAAAACGGGATCATCGTATGGGACCGGGAGAACGTCACGCCTTTGCCAGATGTATTACCACGTAAAGAGACGCCTCTCTACCTGCGAATTATGTGGGGCATCTTGCCAATGACGACTATTATTTTGGCATGTATTGCCATGAGTGTGCCTTTATGGTGGCCTGCACTAGGGAGGTTTTTCGAGTTTTTAGGGGTAGGGAGATTCGTAAGGAGATTGAAAAGCGTCAAATCAGAGAAGAGAAAGCTTTTCCGCAAGGCTGGTCTCGCAATCTGCAACTTCACGACTCAAGTTCATGATCGCCTATTGCGCTAGTCAAAACTGCCAAAGGAAGAGGAAGTTCAGACTAGACGCTGGCAAATTTAGTAGAACTGGTTGGAAGATAGCAAACGCATGAAACCGGCGCTATCGAGTGCAGTTCTACCCTATGTACCCACTATGTTCTTTAATAACATTATCTCCGCTATTGTCTATCCAAATGCTCTTGTTGGAAGCTTTATACTACCGGTACTTTGTCGCCAAGGGAATTTCCGCGCTCGGAGAGGAAACAAGTGCTTTTTTCTCTCGTCTGAGGAGCCCAACTTTCATCTGCCTTCAACAGAGAGCCAGTTCCGATATTTCCCCAGTCCACAAACTACCGCTACAGCGGTGGGCGGAAAGATTGAGCCATCCAATTCTCGATCAAAGGAAGGAGGAGCTGCTTCTATATAGCTCAATACTTCTGTTCGCCGCTAATAGGCTCAGCTACTCTAGTACTTACCCATATACCATATTCATGGGCTAAAAACATTGCAATTATACTTCCTGACTGGGCTGAATCGCTTCCAACCTGCTACAGCAGATTAGCCTTATCAGCAGTTGTCTGTATACTCGATTTTCTCTGGCAGATATCCTATCTTAATAAGTGGCACAAAGAAGTTGTCTCTACAGAACCCACCGCTCCTGAGACGATAGAGTGAAACTCAGAAGATGTTAGTGGACAACACCCTGTTTTCGATAGGGAAGCGGGAAACAAGACATGACGAGAACCTGCCACTGGCGTTTTAGCCTCAAAACAGCCGCTTACGCCGCAAAAGCAAAATTGTGTGAAGTGAGAAAAGACTACTCGCTCTCATTGATACCAAAGCTGAATTAGCTTATAATTAAGCACTACTAGAAAGTGTAGACAGATTAACGCGCAAAATAGGCTGGGGGTGGGTGCTCATGCAGGTAGAAATCTTCTGTTGTTACGCTCACGAAGATCAAGCACTTTTAAAGAAACTCATCACGCACCTGGCATCACTAGAACGACAGGGATATATCAGAATATGGGCTGACAAAGATATTGGTGCAGGAGCGGAATGGGAGCAGGAGATCAACAAGCACCTCAACATAGCCCATATCATTCTCTTGCTGGTCAGTCCAGATTTTATAGCATCGGATTACTGCTATAGTAAAGAGATGGTGCGAGCATTGGAACGCCATGAGCAGAGTGAGGCGCGAGTTATTCCCATTATTCTTCGTCCAGTCCATTGGCAAGGAGCACTTTTTGGTAAACTCCAGGCACTTCCTACAAATAGAAAACCCGTTACAAGTTGGCGTAAATCTGATGAAGCGTTCGTAGCTATTGTAGATGAGATTCGCAGAATCGTAGATGATTTGAGAAAACCTCTACCTCAAGGAGATCCAATTGTAAGGGAAGCTGTACAAAAACTTGTAAAGGGTTCAGGAGAGCAAATAGATGCAGTTAAACGTATCATAAATGTGTTAGATGAACTCGGTCAGGAGCAGAAGAAAGTTAGCGAGTTAAAAAGTGTGCATAATATGCTGCACGAAGTAGAAGTGGCACTAGCACCACTTACACGTTGGTTTTCATTTTCCAAACGTAAAGAAGTGCAAGTGATGCCAGATATTGACTACATTGAAAGCGAATGGCGGGAAGTATGGAGAAAAATCGGAGCCTTAAGATATTTTGCTGAACAGAAAATGACATATCTAGAAGAGAGACGCCTCAAAGTTGGAAATGATAGCATGAGCGGTCCTTTGTGGATCGTAGAATTACTAAATGCACAAAATGATTTTGATGCAAGTCTGGAAGAACGGAATATCCAAGGAATGGGAGATGTATTGGATGACCTTCTTCATAAATGTCGTACTCATCTCCAGTGGATTGATGGTCGTCTATTAATGGCAGTTGATCAAGTTGATCAACTTTCGGATAAAATATTGAGGAGCTTGCACTTTGACTCAACAACCAACATTTGACGAAATTCAAAAGCAGCATCAAGAACTGCTTCGTCAACTTTCGGAAATTGATGATGTTGACCTTGACGCTCCACAAATGAAAGCGTTCCTCGAGGGAGTGAGAGGATTCCTTAAAACCCTTGCTCAAGCAGGAACATTTACTGAAAATACTGAACAACGCTCATTGTTACGCGACTTCATTCGCTACTGGTCAAGCATTATTAACGATAAAACTGGGAATCTTCCAATTGTTCAGCTACAGCCTTTCAATTTATCTCTATCCCCTAGAAGATCACATGGAAACTTCTTCCGAAGACCTTCTTTGCTCTTTGCTGTGTTCATACTTATAGTTATATCCTTTATTATATTTATCTTATTTAAATCGTCTATCTTTCATCCACCTTCTACCCCAACTCCCTCGCCAAATGCAACAGGATTGACACTACAAAAGGTACAAGCATGGTGTATTCCTAGTAGTAGTGGAACATGTAATCTTAGCCGCTTCGAGCAACTCGTTGAAAGCAATAGGTATGTAAACCCGAACGGAGTGCATATGAAGTTAGGTGGTCCAGTTTCATTTAATGTACCAGCAGGCATTTCCGTTGACTTCTGGGATTGCTCCAAGGCAAGTAGTGGTGTCTCTGTCTCAGGCCCAATAAAGCTTCCTCGCGTATGCAAGGCTTCCTTCCGCATAACTTCTAAAGGCTCTACTTAATTTTCAGGCCAGTTTTAAGGATGGAAGAGTTCATACAAATCTTCCCTCTTCCTGATAAACAAACTTTCAAGTCGCATTAGCCTCAGTGCTGACAAAAAGAAGCCATTTTTATCCTAAATCGTGAAAACTGATACTGAAGTTGTTGAGTTGCTGAACTGATATATTCTACAGGTGCCAATAATTCTATTGTTGAGTCTCGTAAACTCGTACCCCTTGCTGCCTTCACGAAGGAGCTAGGATCTTCTTCAGAAAACTGGAATGGTAACGGGAAGGAGAGCATATGCGACAGCGAGGACAAACGACGACGTTTCAGACACGCCTGGAGATCAGCGAGTATGCGGCTGCTGGGTTGAACGACGCACAGCTCGCAACAGCAGTCGGTTGCTCCGTGTGGACGGTACGCAAGTGGCGGCGACGCGCCAAGCAGCAGGGACGCGTTGGCTTAGCGAAACCGATGGGCCGTCCTGCACCTGCGCAAGCTCCATCCTGGCTGGGGACCGAACCCGCTGTTAGCTGCACTCAAAACGCATGTTGACTTTCGAGATCAGCCTCTGCCGAGCCGAGCACGCATCGCGAACTGCTCAAACAGGCTGGCCAGACACGCCGCTATCAACCCCATCATGTCTTGATCCAACCGCCTCGAGTCCCACTGAGCATTCCCCATCAGGAATGGCAGATGGATGCGGCATCCGCATCATGCGGGTCGAAAGGGTGGGGCAGGTGAGCCTGATCAGTGTGATTGATATCGTCAGTCGGCTCAAGGTCGAAAGCTACCCAGGCATGGAAAACCACGAATCCTGGTTTGCCCGACTATCAACTGACCTTGCTCCGAGCGTTCTTAACCTATGGCTTGCCGGAAACGCTGACGCTAGACCACGGCACGGTCCTCTATGATACTACAACGTCCTCTCCTTTTCCCACGCGGCTGCATTTGTGGCTCCTGGCGTTAGGGATCTAGGTGCGCTTTACGCGCAAACGTTGTCCCACCGATCACGCCATCATTGAACGGACCCATCAAACGATGACGGCCCAGGCACTCCTTGGGCAAACGATTGCCGACGGACAATACCGGCTCGACCTGCCCCTGCTCAATGAGCGCGTTCTGCCGGGCGAAATCTGCCATCGCGAATGTAGGCCCTTGGCGGGGCCAAAGTGATTGAATGGGCGAGCGCGCAAGACTGGTAAGTCATAAGTGATGAAGTATTGCTAGCCATACAGGTCTTGTGCCAGTTTCGAGACTCTGTAGTGGCTTATGGATCGAGGTAAAGTCTCCTCGTTGATGGGATGCTCCTCTGGCTTTACTAATCCATACTGTTCTCCTGAACCTATCAGTACAACCCGAGGTGATAAACGTTCTGCTCGCAATGCTTCGAGCAAGTGTACGGCGCCTCCAGCATTAAGTTGAAGCGCAGAGAGAGGATCACTCCAGGATGCTGCAACTGATAATTGTGCAGCAAGATGGAAGATGAGATTCGGTCGTGGCTGCCTTACTGCCTGGCGCACATCCCCTGGTTCGGTGATATTAGCTATGATGGGTGTTACACTGCGCATGGCTGCTACAGTAGCGCGGGTGTGGAAAATCTACAAAATCCAAAGAGATGTGCGTGTGGATAAAGGGTACGACAATGTTCTACTAAAAATATCCGCCTACAAAGCCTAAGAACCCTGTAATAAGGTTACTTGTAGGAGTAAACATATTCGCAGATATCCTTTCCGTTGTGCACATTTCCTTCAAAAGACATGGATTGAGACAAAACAAAGGCTGTACTCACCGGTGCCAAATGATATCTACTTAGACAGATTATCCTAACTCCGCTGAAACGAGCTCCAGGTCACTCTCTACCATCATAGCTACTAGTTGCTCAAACGTTACCCTGGGACGCCATCCTAGTTGTTTGTGAGCTTTGGAGGCGTCTCCGATTAAATTATCGGCCTCAGCGGGCCGAAAGAGCTCTGGGTCTACTTCGACATACTTTGGCCAATCGTTGATACCCACGCACTCGAAGGCTGCTATAACAAAGTCGCGAACACTATGAGTTATGCCCGTAGCAATCACGAAATCATCGGAGCTATCCTGTTGTAACATACGCCACATAGATTCTACATAGTCGCCGGCGAAGCCCCAATCGCGTTGAGCCTCTAGATTGCCCAGTACCAATTTTTTCTGCAGGCCCAGGCGAATTCGAGCCACACCGTAAGATATTTTACGTGTTACGAACTCGTGTCCACGTCGCGGCGATTCGTGGTTAAACAGGATGCCTGAGCAGGCAAACATATTGTAGCTCTCGCGAAAGTTCACCGTAATCCAATGCCCGTAGAGCTTGGCTACTCCGTAGGGACTGCGCGGATAGAATGGAGTCGTCTCGTTCTGAGGGACGGCCTGAGCTTTGCCGAACATTTCACTAGTCGAGGCCTGATAGAAGCGGATGGGCCAGTCGCATAATCGAACGGCCTCTAACATACGTGTGACACTCAGTGCGTTATACTCACCAGTGGCAACCGGTTGCCGAAACGATTTGCCCACAAATGACATGGCTGCAAGATTATACACTTCGTCCGGCTGTGAGTAACGTAGAGCCTGGACGATCGACAATTGATCAAGTAGATCAGCATCGATCAATTCGATATCATTTAGTAGGTGGCTAATGCGCTCAGTGTTAAATGTGCTTGTGCGACGAATCATGCCATAGACCTGGTAGCCTTTTTGCAGAAGAAATTCGGCTAGGTAACTACCGTCCTGTCCCGTGATGCCAGTGATCAATGCGCGAGGCATAGATGCATACCTCCAAAGTCTTCGTAGTGGGTGTTGAGTTACGAACTGATCGAGTGTCATTACTCATTGTAAAGATTGTAGAGGTTCAGGCTTCCAAATGCAAGAAGTAATCTTCGAGCATTGCCCTCTCGACGGTGGAGGTGGCCATTCCTGCGATTACCAAGGGACTTCGATAATACCTTTGCTTCATCCACTGAGCGCATGTTTTTCGATGAAGCCATCTTGTCATTCGATAGCACCACGCTTGGCTTAAGCTAAGAAGTCGTAAAAATAACTTAGCAGGAGGGGCCTTTTGCGGCACAACTGACCAGAGAAGGCGGATTATCTCCGCAGGCTTCCCCTTTACACGGTCTTACTTCGTCCTCACTTACCCGCAACAAGAGGGATCTAACGTGCAAAAAAACTCACCACGTAATGCTCCTTTGCTTCGCCCTGGGAGCATACCAGCTCCCCGAATCGTTCACTGGCTCCCTTCAAAAAGGAACATTCGGACCTGGAACACGCTCAGGCCCACTAAGGTAGTATCTGACCCGCCCAGTCTTGGGGAGGATGTAATTAGGGATTGCGCCCGCGTGCTACAAGTTCTTCACGCACCCATACTGGAAACAGGAGGCTGCCTGCCGGCCACTGTCGAGATGCCCCAGTTCGTGACCATAGACACGAACCTCGATGCCTGTGCTCACTACGGGTGTATCTGTTCTAGGATGATGAGAGAAAAATACGACCTGAAGGCCCTTGATTACTGAGTAAGGATGCAGAGGAGGAATCAGCACTGCATCACTGAAGCGTGTGTGTGAGCACGCAGAGACAAGAGAGCCAGCGCAGGGAGGAGACTTCGATGCGAAAGAACAAGTGTTCCGATATTACTAGAAATATCAATAAATAATCGAACCGGAACCGACGGGCTACGGCTTCTCTCTCACCAGTGCTGATCCACTTCCATTCACCCTCTAGTTTCCTTTATCAAAAGCTCCAACAGCTTCTTCAACAAGACCCGGGCGCTGCCAATCATTCCTTGTTGCCGGTCACACACCGACATCCAGGGCCCGCTAAACCTCAACACGGGATTCCTGCTGTCGAATGGCCGACGGTACTACGCCGCGTCATGGAGCACCAGGAACCGCTACGGAAGGTAGCAGACGATTATGGAGTATCCTACGAAACGATTAGGCGAATCGTGCGAGTTGCTCGAAAGCAATCGAGAACAGGTTAGGTATGCTCTATTCCTGTGGACGCTTGCCAGATCGTCGTCGAAGTTCAATACGGGCAAGTGTTTCTGTAAGCGCTTCAACTTCAGGAGGTAATCCAGACATAGAGTGTGCGGCTCGGTACTTCCACCGGAGTTCAAGCAGATTGTTCACGATCTCTCCGCAGTGATCTATTAATTGATCTGCTTTTATGAACGACTGAGAAACAGCCTCACGTAACTCCGGCTCTTCTTCCTGAAGGTTTTCCGTCGCTTGGTCAAGGAAGTCTACAATAGCATTTGCTTCCGCGTAGCAAGATTCAGCATGTTGAAACGCTTGCTTGAGAAGAGGATGTTCTGAGTCAGGCATAGCACACTCCTTTTATAGAGAACGATTGTTCTTACTCGATCTTTGGAAACAGTGTAGCACAGACAGATGCTTTTTCATAGGCTGAAAAGGAGAGCGAGAGCAATGACAAATCAGCAGTTAGCAATCAATCAGCGCCAGAAACCCATTGAAGGGTATCGGGGAGCACTGATCTACAGGCAGGAGTATGGGTATAAGCTCATCACCATGATGATCGATCTACGTACCCCCGACGAGCGAAGCAACGTGACGAGCCATGTGTAAGACCTCGACATTCCAAAAGAAGCCGAATATCTTCCCGCAGGCTCACCACTCGCCGCTATAGACCTATACCACTTTCCGGCGACTGATGGCATGGAGATCAAGCTGACCATCAGGAGTCAAGCGGGAACAGACACAGCATGCTACATCGTCAAGACAACCGGCGTTGAGGAACATTCCTCTTTTCTCTGGTTAGATGTGATAAAAGCGCGTGACGGTCTCCGGGAGCGTCATACACCGCCCTTCGATCAAGATTACGATGTCAGGTCAGAAGCAGGAGAGAACTATGAAGCAATTCAGCAGTATTGAGAAAATCGATACAGGGATTCTTTATGTGCTAGAGCTTACTTCGAGCATCTCTGTGTTACTGCTAGCATTCGGGCTGATCGCCAGTATGGCAAATGTCTTGACCAAAGGGGCGGTACTGACTGACAACATTTTTATGCAACAGGTGTGGGCCTGGACGCAGTGCATCGCCATTGATGCCAGCGTTGCAGGCACCATCATTCGCACGTTTCGCTATTACGCGCAGCGCGAACGAGTCAAATACCTACTGTATGGATTCCTCTCCATGCTCTTGCTCTTTACGGCAGCTATTGTCAGCAATATTGAGAG